>Ga0180433_10010211_pt1 | contig 11340 bp, 9 predicted proteins | sample SS_ome_8_FD_132980 | JGI IMG/M metagenome (GOLD analysis project Ga0180433, IMG submission 132980) | Hypersaline lake sediment archaeal communities from the Salton Sea, California, USA - SS_1_D_1 metaG | ecosystem: Environmental > Aquatic > Non-marine Saline and Alkaline > Hypersaline > Sediment... | reverse complement strand
GGCAGCTTCTTGCGCAGCTCCTCAAGGTCTTTTTGCAGAAGCGGCTCCAACGACTCCGGCTGGGCCTTCCATTCGGCGATCAGTTGGACCAGTTCGCCGAGGGGGCCGTCGGCCTCCTGGCTCTGCCGCAGGTCGACCGGCATATGGGTTCTCAGATGGACCTTCTCGATCCAGAGCCCTTCGGCGGCCGTGTCGATGGCGGCTGCGCGGACTTCCTCGGTGAAATGCCGCGGTCGGGCGGCGATTTGCGGATGTGCCGGCGTCGACCCCGCGATTTCCACCCGGGCGGCCAGCGGCAGGCCGTCGGCCTCCGCCACATGCCGGGCAAGCTCGGCCCGAACGGCGTCGAGCACGTCGTAGTCGGTCTCTGCCTCCGCGACATCCACGCGGCAATGGGCCCAGCGGAAGACGTCCAGCCGGCGCGGCTGAAGCTCGGGCCGATCGCTGTTGAGCCGTACCAGCGTGCAGCCCTTCGGCCCGGTCTCGCGGATGTGCCGCCCCTGGAGGTTGCCGGGGAAGATAACCGGCGGATCGGTGCAGAGCACTTCGCGCGTGTGGACGTGGCCCAGCGCCCAGTAGTCGTACTCCCGGGCGCGCAGTCCGTCGAGCGTGCAGGGGGCGTAGGGCTCGTGCCCTTCGCGGCCGGTCGCGCTGGTGTGCAGCAGGCCGATGTTGAACATGCCCGGCAGAGGCGACGGATACGCGGCCGAAAGGTCGGTATCGACCGCCTGTCGGGCGAAGCTCTGGCCGTGGACGGCAATGCCCAACTCGTCGAAGGGGACCGTCTGGGGCCGCTCGGGCGAGAGCATCGCGACGTTTTCCGGCAGGCGGAGCGTCCGGGTCATCTTGTTGGCGGCGTCGTGGTTGCCGGCGATCAGCACGACCGGGATGCCGGCCTCGCGAAGGGTGGCCATCTGCTTCACGAAGTGCAGCCCGGTGCGGTGGTCCTTCCACTGGCCGTCGTAGAGGTCACCGGCGATCAGAATGAGATCGACCGCCTCGTCGATCGCCAAGCGGACGAGGTTTTCCAGGGCGCGGCGTGTGGCGTGGCGGATTTCGTCGACCGGCGCGCCGTCGTAGCGTTCGAGCCCCCGCAGGGGACTATCGAGATGGATGTCCGCGACATGGAGAAATTTTGGCATAATCCGTTGCCCTCGGAGTGAGCAGCCGTACAGGTCTCTTGTCCCACGGTATATTGAACGGGCCGGCGATGCAAGGGGGGCAACAAACTGGCATTCTGCCGAACGGCCCCGATTTGGTACAAAACGGCCAGCCAAAGGAAAACCGCCCCATGCCACGTCCGACGCTTGCCGAACTCGAACGCCTCTGCCAGAAGCCCGACCACCGTCGGCTGGGCAACTGGATGGCCCGACGTGTCAGTCGTCCGGCCGCGCTGCGGGTAACCTGGATTGTGTCGCCTTGGGGTGTTTCGGCAAACGCGGCAACGCTGGCGGCTTGGGCGGCTGGGGTTGCGGCAGCGGTGAGCCTGGGCTGGGGAAGTGTCGGCGGATGGCTGTTGGCGGCCGGGTTGTTGCAGGTCTGGTATCTGTTGGACCATGTCGACGGACAGCTTGCCCGACTGCGGGGAACGGCTTCGCTAGACGGTGTGCAGTTGGACTACCTGATGCATCACACGGTCAACCTGCTGGTGCCGATGGGTGCCGGTTGGGGTGCGATGGCGGCCACGGCCGAGCCGCTATGGCTTGTGGCGGGCGTTGCCTGGGGCGTGGCCACGCTGCTGCTCTGCTTGCATCACGACGCCCGATATAAGGCCCACATGCAGCGGCTGAAGCGGCTGCGTGGGCATCTCCATGTCGTCGGCGGCGGTGGAGCGACTCCGCAACCCCAGCCGCCCGTTCCCCGGAACCTGCCGCGGCTGGTCGCTTGGGTTGCCCGAAAGGCGTGCGAGATGCATGTGGTGCTGAACGTCGTGACGTTGCTGGCCGTGGCAATGGGGCTTGTCGGCGATGGCAGTTTGCTGCTCGCTAGAACGTACGTCGCTGGGATGACGCTGATGGCCCCGACCGTTGCGATGTGGGAGATCGGCCGGTCGCAACGCCGCGGGGCGGTCGAGCAGGAGTTTGCCCTGTGGTACCGGGTTCCGCCTGGGCAGGAGCTTGGCTTCTCCGACGGGTGGTGGGAAGTACGGCCATCACCCCAACCCGCCGGAGGCTTCAAACAGCAGCAAGGCGCAGCGGACGGCGGCGATGTCGTGAACGCGAAGAATCTGAACCCGCCGCCGGGCTAACGCGAGACACACGCCGACGGTGCCGGGCGTACGGTCGGCGTCCAGGTCGCCCTGCAGCGTGCCGATGAAGCGTTTTCGCGAAGGGCCGACAAGCACCGGGCAGCCCAGCGTGTGCAGCCGGGCGGCATCGCGCAACAGCGCCAGGTTGTGTTCGATCGTCTTGCCAAAGCCGATGCCCGGGTCGAGCGCGATCTTGCCGGAGGCGATGCCCGCGGTAACCAGCGCATCGCGCCGCGCGGCCAGATAGGCGCAGACTTCGGCGACGACGTCGTCGTAGTGCGGCGATTGCTGCATCGTGCGGGGTGTGCCCCGCATGTGCATCGCACAGACGCCACAGCCGGTCTCGGCGGCCAGCGGAAGCATGGCCGGGTCGCCGACGAGGGCCGTGACGTCGTTGATCACCTCCGCGCCGGCCGCCAATGCCTCGCGGGCGACGGCCGCCTTCGACGTGTCGATCGAAACTAGCACGCCGGACTGCTCGCACAAGGCGGCGACGACCGGCATCACGCGGCGGAGCTGTTGGTCGGCCGAAACGGCCTCGGCGCCGGGGCGGGTGCTTTCGCCGCCGATGTCCAAGAGATCGGCCCCTTCCTCGACCATCCGCAGGCCATGGTCGATTGCGGCCGAAGCGTCGAGGTAGCGTCCGCCGTCGGAGAAGCTGTCGGGCGTGACATTGACGATGCCCATCAGCCGCGGGAGCGGGCCGAGCGCGAGCGTTGTGCGGCGCAGTTGCCAGTGTTCAGCCGGTGGAGGGGCGTTCATCGGCGTTCTACCACGGGGCCTCCATCAGCCCGACGATCTGTCGGGCGATCTCGCGGACAGATTCCTGGTGGGCGGTGGCCACGCTATGGCCGAGTTCCGGCACCAGGTTTCCGGAACCGCTGACGGTGGTCATTGCCTGGGGCAGGCGGATCGTTTGCGGCTGCCGAATGACTTGGCCGTCGCGCTGCACCCAAGTGATTTCGACGTTCAGGGCGGTTTGAAGTTCCCGCGGATCGCCACTTTCGGCCTCGACGACGACCCGTTTCGTCTCGCCGATGATCCGGCCGGTGAGGATGCTGTCGGCGTCGGGGGTGTGGACGACTTTGTAGGGCGTGATCCGTTCGATTTCCTTCTGGACCGCTTCGGTGAGCCACTCGCCCAGGTTGCGGCGGAAGCTGGTCGACTCGAACACCGGCACGTAGACCGTGCGGATATGGTTCGGGTAGAGCGACTGGTTGCCGATCTGGTAGCCGGCGCAGCCCGCCAGAAGGCCCAGCAGAACGGCCGGGGCGAGGCACAAAAGACCACGAGGTGGTCGAACGTGGGGTTTCCGCATTATGGCACGCTCATTGTGCATGGTCTTTTTGGCCAACGATCTCATGCGGCGCGAAGTGGGAATGAATCGAAGTCGTTTCAGGTTCCGCGGTGCGAAGTCTGACGCCGAAGTGCCGTGAACGGGAGGGCGAAGCTCCTACTGATCCGTGTGTTTCAAGGGTTTCAGCGGCTCGGCGGGAGCCTCGCCCTCCCAAACTTGGAACTACCGAAATTGCCACTCCCTCTCTCAACTCTCAACTCTCGACTCTCAGCTCTTCACAGCTTCTCCCCTTCGCCGGGGAAGAGGTCGGTCAGCCAGCGGTAATGGTTCGGCGGCACGTCGGGTTTGCCGCGGATGGCTTCGAGCCGTGTGCGGGCGCGCTCGGCGTGCGGGCTGCCGGGGTAGTCCTGGATGATCGATTCGTAGTAGATGCGGGCCGCGCGGTAGCAGCTCTTGCCCTCGTAGAACTCGGCGACGGCCCAATCGCGATCGGCCTTCTCGCGAAGAATCTGCCCCCGGGCCTTCTCAACCCGCTGACGCTCGTCGCCCAATTGGCCGGGGAACTGCCGCAGCGCCTGCTCGGCCACCTTGTCGGCCTCGGCCAGCGGCGTGGCGTCGTAGGTCGGGCCCTGGTACGAACGGAGCTTGGCCTGCAAGCATAGCAGGTGGGCCTTGGCCTGATGCTCGCTGTCCGGATAGTCGCGCCGCAGCACGTCGAAGTAGAATGCCGCGTCGGTGTATTGCCCCTTCAGGAAATGCGCCTGCGCGGTCGCCATGATGCTGTCGTCGGCCAGCGGGCCGGTCGGGTCCTCCAGCCGGATTAGGTCGTAGCACTTCAGCGCGTTGCCGAACGTATCGAATAGCGGCTGCGTCTTGTCGGTCAGGTTCGGCGTGATCGCCCATTGCTGCTGGCGCTGGTGGAGCCTTTCCCAATACTGGCCGATCGAGAACAATCGGCGGCAGACAGTGTCGAGATGCCGCGAGTTGTCGTATTTCTTTAGCAGGTTCGAGTAGGCGTCCTGGGCCTTGCCGTAGCGGTCGGCGAAGAAGTAGCTCTCGGCCAGGAGGAACATGGCGTCCTCTTCGAGGATTGAATCGGGCCATCGAGCCGCGGCCGTCTTCAGTGCGTCGACCGCCGCGTCGTAGTCCTTCTCCTTGAAGTGATTCTCGCCCTCGGCCAACGCCGCCCGGGCAATGTTCTCGTCGGGCCCCAGCCCCAGGGCTTCTTTGAAGTCGCGGGTAAGGTTGGTCGGGGACAGGTCCTCCAGGTCGAAACCGTCGCCCTCGTCTTGCACGGGCGCAGCAGCGGGTTCTATTGGCTCCTCGGCCGAGGCCAGGACCACGCCGGACTTGCCAGGTTGCGTGCCGGCTTGCGGACCGGCGGCGGGGGCCGGCGGCACGGCGGTACAACCGCTGGTCATTCCGATCAGGACGGTCATGAAGCTGACCACGCGCACTCCCTGCATTGTCATGCCGGACTTCCTTGTCGGTTAGGGGGAAAGCTGTCAGCGACCAGCTTTCAGCAACGCCACTCTCAACTCTCAACTCACCCCAAGTAGCGCTGCATCCGCGGCTTGTGGCCGAGGTGGTGTGCCAGGTAGTGGTTGAGGATACCGCGCGTTTCGCCCAACGTGCGGGCATCGATCTCGACACGTTGCCATCGCCCTGGGTCGGGATCGGCCAACGTCTTCATTGTCCGCAACGCCCCGGCACTGACCGAAACGATCTGCCGCTGGCCTTGCCGGCATCGCGGACACAACACGCCGCCGGCCAACAGCCCAAAGGCCACCCGACCGCTAACTTCCATCGCCTTGTCGCAGCCGACGCAGCGGTCCAGCGAGGGCAGGTGCCCCAGCAGCCGCAGCGAGCCCAGCTCGAACCGGATCAACAGCCGCTGGACCGGCTCGCCGAGGCTGAGCCGCCGCAGCGTTTCGTCGGCCAGGTCGAAAAGTTCCGGCGCCGGGTCGTTTTCGTCGGTCAGTTCGTTGAGCAGTTCGGCCACGTAGTAGCCGGCGTACAAGCCCGACAGGTCGTGCCCGGCCGGCCGGAACCGCCGCAAGAGCTTCGCTTCGGTCAATAAGTCGAGGGCTTCGGACGATTTGTGGAGGAAGACTATGCGAGAAAGGGTCAGCAGGTCAAGAGCAGACTCGAAAGGGCTCTTGGGCCGTTTCGCCCCCTTTGCCAAGGCCCCTATCTTGCCGAATTCGCGCGTGAACAGCGTCACGATCAGGCTGCTTTCGCTGAATTCGACGCAGCGGAGGACGATCGCGTAGGCTTTTTCGGCGGCCATGGGGGCGAATCGGCGGTTTTGCTTGTTGCTTATCCGTTTGCCAGGGTTGATACAAGCTCGATGTGCGAGCGAGTGGGTAGGAAGGGCCCGACAGCCGACCCACTCGCTTGCGCTTCGTGCTTGTATTACTACAGCATTGGCTGCCTCGGAAGCAGCAAGCGGTCACTCTTCCCGCTCGATGTGGACGCGTTCGATGCGTCGAGCGGTGGCCTCGACGACGCGGATACGGGTGCCGTTGAACACGACCTCCTCGCCGACGGTCGGGATGCGGCCCAACTGGCTGAAGACGAAGCCGCCGATGGTGTCGAAGTCGGCCTCCTCGGGCAGATCGAGTCCGAGCCGCTCGTTGATCTCGTCGATGTGGACCTTGCCCAGCGCCTCGCTGCGGTGTTCGTCGAGTTGGCGGATGCCGTCGACCAGCACCGGGTCGTACTCGTCGACGATCTCGCCGACGATCTCCTCGAGCACGTCCTCCATGGTGACCAAGCCGGCCACGCCGCCGTATTCGTCCAGCACGATGGCCATGTGGTTCCGCGTCCGCTGGAACTCCTGCAATAGCGCGTCGATCGGCTTGGTCTCCGGCACGAAGTAGGGCTGCCGGAGCAGCTCGGGCCAGGCGAGCTTCGGCTGCTCGGGCGGCTTGGCCAACTCGGGCAGCAAGTCCTTCGCATAGAGGATGCCGACGACGTCGTCCTGGCTCTTGTCAGTGACCGGAATTCGCGTGTGGCCGACCTGAATGATAAATTCCAACGCTTCCTGCCACGAGAGCGACGTCGGGATGGTCACCATATCGGTCCGCGGGGTCATCACTTCCGAGACGTCGAGGTCGCCCAACTCGATGATCCCCTCGATCATCTCCCGGGCGTCTTCTTCCAAGAGGCCCTCGCGGTGGCCTTCGGTGACGATCGTGCGGATGTCCTCTTCGAACGACTCTTCGTCGGGCTCTTCCCGGGTGCGTCCGGCAAGCCGGTGCAGCAGCGCGTCGACCAGCCGGGCGCCGAAAGCCAGGGGGGAAAGCGCGAAGCTGAGCATTCGCCAGACCGGCCAGGTATGGAATAGAAACGGCTCCGCCCACAACTGGACCACCGCCCGGGGAATCCATATCTCGAACGCCAGCAAGGCCACGATACCGGTGACCAGGGACGAGGCGAGCAGCCAGCCGGGCGGCGTGGCCTCGGCCTCGGGATGCAGCAAGGTCCATGCGGTCGCCGCGCCGACAAACACCGCCGTCGTCACGGCCTGCAGCGCTTCGGCAGCCAGCCCGACCCGGTCACGCTCGCGGAGCACTTCGCCCAGCCGGTCGGACTTCTTCCGTTGGCAGATTTCTTGCAATTCGTGCGGTGAAAACTCGGCCAACGCCCGAACGGCAATCGCCGCCAGGCAAACGACCGCCAGGCTGGCAGCGGCTAACCAGAAAAGTACCAGATCGGGACTCACGAGGGTTTCCTCATTGCCGCGGTGCCGTCGTAGCGGGCTTCCAGCCCCAACTGGGCGAGGCAGGCGCGTTCCTGCTCGCGCATCGCCGCCCGCTGCTGGGCCGTCGCGTCGTCGTGCCCGGCCAAATGGAGCGTACCGTGAACCACGTACAGAAGCAACTCCTCGGCCGGCGTCCAGCCATACTGATCGGCAACCTCGACCGCCCGCTCGGCGCTGGCGACGACCTCGCCTTCAAGGCCCTCGTCGGAGCGTTCCAGCACGAAGCTCATCACGTCGGTCGGCTCGTCGATGGCCAGGTATTGGCGGTGCAATTGCCGGATCGTCGGGTTGTCGACAATCGCCACACTGACATCCGCCTCGGCAATGTTCTGTTGGCGCAACGCGGTCTGCACAGCCTGCGCAATCAGATCCCGGTCGATCGGCAGGGCGTCTTGTTCGTCGGCGATGTCGATTTGGATCACGGGAGTGGATTTACGCCCTCTTTGGTGTTCGTTAGGATGTCGTGACTGCCGCGCGGGCGGGAATAACGCGTTGAGGCGCCGAGCTTGTATTCCTTCTGTTCTACGCCGTCTTCTGGTCGGGATACTTCAGCCGGCCATGATAGATGGAAGTCAACGATTTGACAAGGCTCTTCTCGATGGTCCGCAACTCGCGGAGGGTCAGGCCGCTTTCGTCGAACTGGCCGCCGTGCAGGCGCTGCTCGGCCAGGTCGCGGACGACGCGTTCGAGCCGGGCCGGCGTGGGGTCGACCAACGAGCGGCTGGCGCTCTCGCTCGCGTCGGCCAGCATCAGCACGGCCGCCTCTTTCGTCTGCGGCCGAGGCCCCGGGTAGCGGAACGGGCTCTCTTCGACCGGCCCGCTTTTCGGGTCGGCCGCCTGTTGCTGCTGGCTGGCCCGCTCGTAGAAGAACCCAACCCGGGTTGTGCCGTGGTGCTGTTCGATCAGGTCGATAATCGGTTGGGGCAGATGGTGCTGGCGGGCCAGATCGGCGCCGTCCTTGATGTGGGCGACGATCACCAGACTGCTCATCGTCGGCACGAGCGTCTCGTGGCGGTTGGCCTCCTCGCCCTGGTTCTCGACGTAATAGCCCGGCTTGAGCATCTTACCGATGTCGTGGAAATAGGCCCCGACGCGGACTAGCAGTCCCCGGGCGCCAATGCTGTCGGCAGCGGCCTCGGCGATCGAGCCGACGGTAACCGAATGGTTGTACGTGCTCGGGGCGCGGCGAATCAGCTCTTGCAGCAGCGGGTGGGAGACGTCGCCGAGCACCAGGAGGCTCAGGTCGGTCAGCACGCCGAATAGCCGCTCGATAAATGGCAGCAGCCCGGTGACCAGGAACCCGGCGGCCACGGCACAAAGGCCGTTGCGCGTCGCGCTTTGCAGCAGGTGGACGCTCAGCGGCTGGTTGTCGATCAGGGCCAGGCCGATATCCAACAGCGCGGCCACTCCGCCGGCGAACAGGCCGATGTAGATCAGCTTGTCGCGTTTGCGGATCTGCCCGATGTTGAGAATGGCCACCGTGGTGACGCCCATCATCAGCAGCAGTTCGTGCAGCCCCTGCCCGATGCCCAACACCAGGATCAGCGCCACCACGCCGCTGAGCAGCAGGCTGAGTTCCTGGCTGTAGACAATCGCGGCGGTCATGCCGAAGAGCATCAGTGGGATCAATTCCAGCCGCAGGGCGTCGGCCGAGAGCGCGTAGGCGGCGGCCAGGCTTGCGACGACCAGCGACAAGGTGGCGGCCAGGCGCCGCACGCGTGCCAACGGCCCGCGCTGGCGAAACCGCATATAGATGCCGCAAAGGATGAACAAGGCGAAAATCATCGCCAGCACGGTCATGCCGCGGACGACGCGCTGCCCCGGCGTGCGCTGGGCCATGGCGGCGGTATGCTCGCGACGGAGCAGGTCGAGCTTCTGGTCGTTGATCGGCTGCCCTGCTTCGGCCAGGGTCTCGCCAGCCACGTAATGGGCAAATTCCTGCTCGACGGCCGCCAGGGCCTTCTGCTTGGCCTCGTTGGTGGCATTCTTGTCCAGCGAGAGGGTCTTCATGTCGCGCAGCCGCGGCCATACCCAGCCGAACAACCGGTCGGCCACCTGGTGCTCGGGAAACTGAATCCGCAACCGTTCGCGCAAGGCCGTGCCGTCGCCAAGCTGAACCTCGCTGACGTCGACCACCCGCAAAGCCTGGTCTCGGCCGACCGGGTGGACGACGATCTGAACCTGGTTGCCCTGGCCGAGTTCTTGCGGCAGGGTCTGCAAGACGCCGTGGTCTTCCAACGGTTCGAAGACGATCTCCAGCGATGCGCTGAACTCCTTGAGGTTCTCCTGGCCGGTGAAGACCTCGCGGAACTTCTGAAACTGCTGCTCGGTGCTTGCCGGCTCTTCCGGCTGCGACGGCGTGGCGCCAGGGGCGTCGGCACCCTCGGGCAAGGCGAACGCCTTCCAGAGTTTTGGATCGACCTCGGCCAACGAGTCGGCGGCCGTCACCTCAGCCACTGCATTGCGGAGTGCCGCCTGCAACTGGATCAGCGGCTCCGCATCGTTGCTGAAAACATACGGTACCTGCCGCAACGCCCGCTGCTGGGCCAACAGGGTGGCGGCTGGGTCGGGCTTGGTGAACGGCACCCGGGCGACGACGTCGCGCTGCGGCACAAAGCCGATGCGATACGAGAAGGGCAGGTCCCACGCCTGGATCAAGGCGGTCAACAATGCCGCGGCGAACAGCGCCATGCCGATCCGCCCGAGCACGTCGCGCTGGCGCAGACTCTTCCACGCCTGCTCCCATTGGCCTGGAGGCAACTCGAGCGAGGCGACGCGTCTCAGTCGGGTACGTTTTGGACCAGCGGAGAACATTAGCGTGCTTGGGACCTGTCGCGACGTTTTTGGGAGCCTTGCTTCGGCTGCGCGCTTTCGTACGCGTTGACAATCTGTTGGACCAGCGGATGACGCACGATATCGGCCCGGGTCAGCTCGACGGCCCCGATCCCCTTCAGCCCGCGCAAACGCCTAAGGCCGTCGACCAGGCCGCTTCGGGCGTGCGAAGGCAAATCAATCTGCGTGATGTCGCCGGAGACCACGATGTGCGAGCCGGTGCCCATTCGGGTCAGAAACATCTTCATTTGCGAAACGGTCGTGTTTTGGGCCTCGTCCAGGATGATAAAGGCCTCGTTGAGCGTGCGGCCACGCATATATGCCAGCGGAATCACCTCGATCAAGTCCTCATCGGTATAACGCTTGATCAACTCGTGATCCATCATCTCCCGCAACGAGTCCATCAGCGGGCGCAAATAGGGGTTGATCTTCGCCTGCAAATCGCCGGGCAGGAACCCGAGGCTCTCGCCCGCCTCGACCGCAGGCCGGACCAAGACGATTTTGCGGACCCGCTCCTGCTTCAGCCAGCAGACGGCCATCGCCACCGCCAGATAGGTCTTGCCCGTGCCGGCCGGTCCATAACAAAAGACTACGTCATTTTGGCGGATCGCCTCGATATACCGACCTTGCCCGGGTGTCCGCGGCCGGATCTGGCGGCCGGCCTTGAAGACCTCGATCGGGCGGTGTTCGCCGACCTTCTCGCCCCCCAGCACGCCGGCCAGCACACGCTGGACGTCGTCCTGCGACAGGTCGCCGTGCCGGGTGACTTGAGCCTGGAGCTGCTCGAGCACCTCGGTCGCCGCCGCCACGGCCGACGTTTCCCCCTGGATATGGATTTGACCATCGCGCGCGGAAACACCTACACCCAACTCGTCGCGGATGCGCCGCAAATGCTGATCGTAGGCGCCAAACAGCGCGACCAGGGTTTTCGAATTGACAACCGAGATTGTCTTGTCAGTCATTCCTTACGTACGGAAATGTCCGTCGGTGCGTGGAAACCGACAAAGGCCCAAAACGCGTTAATATAGTTAAATTTACTCTCGAAAGAAGGGGGTGGGGAGCTGCATTTTCCTAAGTTGTTGCTGTGTAGTTCTTTATGGGCCTTTTTTTTGGCCCATTCGACGGAGCCACTCCCGAGAAAGCTCCGGCGGCTGAAACCGGTGATTGCCGCCAGGGTGGCACTAGGGGCGGGTATCG
>Ga0180433_10010210_pt1 | contig 11341 bp, 7 predicted proteins | sample SS_ome_8_FD_132980 | JGI IMG/M metagenome (GOLD analysis project Ga0180433, IMG submission 132980) | Hypersaline lake sediment archaeal communities from the Salton Sea, California, USA - SS_1_D_1 metaG | ecosystem: Environmental > Aquatic > Non-marine Saline and Alkaline > Hypersaline > Sediment... | reverse complement strand
GGGATCAACCTCTGCGCGGTCGACATCGACGCCGACGGCGACCCCGACGTCGTGGTTACGGGCAAATACGGCGGGCCTGTGTTGTTCGAGAACCAGCGCAGCGGTCTATGACGCCTTGCCGCGGCACCAGGGCCAGGTCATCGCGGCCCAAATCGCGCAAGCCAACGCCGCGCCGACCAGCACGTAGATCGGATGGGGGCCAAGGTAGTCCAGCAGCGTCGGCACCTTGGGCTTCGCGTTGAGATACATGTAGTTCGTGTCGGCAAGCCGATTGAAGAGAAAGAGGCCCGTTGCATAGGCAGCCGTTACGACGAGGATCATCCGGTACAGCCGCCAGCTCGGGCGCAGGCCGACTCCCCACGTGAGGTAAGCCGCCGAGACGACAACCAGGCCGTGTTCGAGGTAGAACAGCAGGAAGTAGATGTGCGGGAAGCCGAAGCCTAGATCGGGGGTTAGCATCGCCAGAGCGGTCATGGTCAACGCCCAGTAATAGACTATGGCGAACGCCCATCTCCCATGCGTCCACAGCGCGAAGACGGCAATGATTGCGGCGATGTCGCAGATTTGCAGCGGCAGGGAGTATCGCAGGTCCCAATTCCGCGGCAGCAGCAGCGCCACCCGGATCGGCACTTGTGTGACCAGAAGCATGATCGCCAGGGCCCTGCTCGCGCGGAGTTGCCACGGCGAGCCGCGCAATAGGCGTCCCGCGTAGGCCATCCCGGCTGCCAGAATTACAAACAGCGTCAGCGTTGCCAGGTGCGCCGTGCCGAATGGAAGGAACGGCGTCTCACGCCATAGCCACTTCATGTGCAATCCCGTTTGATGCCCCCCCTATCGCCACTTGCTAAACGGCGCCCTCCGCCGTCGGGGTGTCGCCGCGAACCGCCTGCCGGACCGGCTTGACGCCGAAGGTCTCGACGAGGATGGCGTACAGTGCCGGCACGACGAGCAGCGTTAGCAGCGTGGCGACGATCAGGCCGAAGATCATGCACCAGGCCATGCCTTCCCAAAGCGGCCCGCCGGCGATAGCTAGGGGTAGCAGGCCGCCGATGGTTGTGGCCGTGGTGAGAAAGATCGGCAGCAGCCGCTGCTTGCCCGCCTCGACCAGGCAGCCGCGGAACTGCTCGCGCGTCAGACCGCAAATTGATCCGGTTTCGTCGGACTTCTCGGCGGCGTCCTGGATGAGCATGTCGGCGAACTCGATGAAGATGATGCCGGTGTTCAGCACGATGCCGAACAGCGACAGGATGCCCAACTGCGGCATGAAGCCCAGGGCATTGCCGGTCAGCCACAGGCCGGGCAGTGCGCCGATCAGCGCCAGCGGCAACGTTGTCAGGATAATCAGCGGCTTGGCCCAGCCGTTGTATTGAATCACCAGCAGAAGCACGATCAGCAGCACCGAGATGCTCAGGCTGACCGCGAGCTGCTCGCTGCCCTCCTGGGAATCTTCCAAGGACCCGCCAACCTCGATGCGATATCCGGTCGGCAGTTCGGCTTCGAGCCGAGCCATTTCGGGCGACTTCATCACGCGTGTGACAACGTCATTTCCGCTGGCCCAAGGCTCGACCTGCGAGCGGACCTCGATCGTGCGGTTCAGATCGCGCCGGACGATGGTCGACGGTTCCCAGCGGGGCTCGACCTTGGCGACGGCGCTCAACGGCACCTTGCCCAGATTGCCTTCGACGAACGCCGTGCGCAGCGGTTCGAGCGAGCCGCGCTGCTCGGGCCGCAGTCGCAGGTAGACCGGCACCAGGTGGTCGCCTTCGCGGAAGGTGGTCAGGTAATGGCCGCTGAAATAGGTGTTCAGCGTCTGGGCGATCATCGCGTTGGTCACGCCCGCCAGATTGGCCTTGTACTCGTCGACGTCGATCCGAAGCTGGTAGCCCATCACGCCCCACGAGTCGTTCACGTCCCAGGTGTCCGGGTCGTTGCGAACGAGCGTCTTCACGCGGTCGGCATAGCTGCGCAGCGTCTTCCTATTGGCCAATCCCGGGCCGATGACACGAATCTCGACCGGATCGGAAGACGGCCCCAGGAAGAGTTCCCGAGGAACGACCCGGGCGCCGACGACCGGATCAAGGCCCAGCGAGGCATCGCCCCGTTCGGCGATCTCGCGCAGCCGCCTGGCGAGTTCCGGCGTGAAACGGCCATCGCTCGTGCGGACGAGGATTTCGGCGAAATTGGGTTTGCGCGACTCGGGGTCCCAACTCAAATACCATCGCGCCCCGCCACCGCCGACCATCGTGCGCATCGCGCGGATCTGCTCGATCGGTTCGCCGTGCTTATCCTTCGCGGGACTCAGACGCTGGAGGATCTGCTCGACCTGGCGGGCCGCGGCGTCGGTCTGCTTGATCGTCGCGCTCTCGGGCAGCCAGACCTCCACCGCGAACTGGTCGCGGATGTCCTTCGGGAAGAACTCCGAGCCGACCGGCAGCATCAACGCGCCGATCAACAGCATGACCGCAATGCCGACGGTCACAAACTTCGCCCGCAGTGCCCCATGGACCACAGCGCGGAAGCCGCGGTCGAACGGGTCGCCGTCGCCGCTGCTGCCGCGCGACAGAAGCTTGTTCATCAGCCACGGCAGCGGCGCGCTGGGCCGCGACGGGTCCTTCGGCGCCCGGATGAACGCGGCGGCCAGGATAGCGCAGAACGTCATCGCCAGCACCCAACTGATCAGCAGGGTTGTCGAGAGCGTCACCGGCAGGCTGTAGATGTATTCGCGCTTGCTGCCGATCAGCCCGATGAGCATTGGCGCGAAGGCGGCCACGGTCGTGAGCGTGCCCATCAACACCGCGCCGGAAAGCTGGCGGCAGCCGGCCACCGTGGCGGTGATCGGGTCCATGCCGGCGATCTGGTTCGCCCGCGACTGGTCGCAGACCTGCACCGCGTTGTCGACCAGCAGCCCCAGCGCGATGATGATCGAGGCGAGCGAAATCTGCTCGAGCTGCACGCCGAACAGCGTGATCAGCGCCAAGGCGGACAGCACCACCAGCGGGATATTGGCCGCCATGACGGCCGCCGATCGGAACCCAACGACCAGATAGACGACGATCACAACGATGATGATGGCCCCGATCACGTTGCCGACGACCTGCTGGATCTTCGCGTTGACGTTCTCCGACTGGTCGGAGACGGGCTTCACGCCGATATCCGCCGGGATGCTCTGTTCGACCTCGTGCATCTGCTTGACGCGTGCTTTGGCCGCGTTGCAGATGGCGACGATATTGGCCCCTGATTTCATCGTCAGGGCGACGACCACGGCTGGTCGCGAGGTGTGGGCGTCGGCGAAGCGGCAGATCAATTGCCGTGGTTCCTGATAGCGACGGTCGACGTTCAGGCTCAGGTCCTTCAGGGTGACCGGCCGCCGATGGTCGTCGTCTCCGGCCATGCCGGCGATGATCGATTGCATCTCCTCGACGGCGTCGAATTCTCCGCCCGGCTTCACCGAGAATCGGCCGACATCGGTATCGATGGTGCCGCCGGCGGCCACGATGTTCCGCTGGCTGGCTAGCTTCTGGATCTGGTCGGTCGTCAAGTTCAGTTGCGACCAGTTGGCCAGGTCGGTCTCGATATAGATGGCCTCCTCGACCACGCCAAACTGCTCCGACTTGGCCACGCCGGGCAGCAGCCGCAACTCGTCCTTAATCCTCTCGGAGATGATGTCCAGCTCGCGCAGCGTGTATTCGCGACCGGGTTGGATGGCCGTCTCGTTCGGCAGAGGCGTCTGGTAGACGGCGAACAGGATGATCGACGTGTCGCCGAACTCGTCGTTGACGTCCGGCTCGATTCCCGGCTCGGGCATCTCGATCCGCTTGATCCGGGCGCGGACCTTGTCCCAGACGTTGTCGATGCTCGCCGGCGACACCGTCTCCTCGGCGTCAACGTAGATGGTCGACATCCCGGCCGTGGTCGTTGAGCGGACGATATCGACCTCGTCGATGCGGTCGACCGCCTCCTCCAGCGGCTTGGTGATCAGTTCTTCGACCTTCACCGCCGGCGCCCCAGGCCAGAGGGTCGTGATCGCGCAGGTGCGAACCGTGTACTCGGGATCCTCGCGCCGCGGCATGGTCGCCACCGCGGCCAGCCCCCAGACCATCAGCAGGCCGGCCGCGGTGAGCACGATCGGCCGATACTTCATCGCCAGCGCGGCAGGGTTCATCGGCCGGCCTCCTGCTGCTCGACGATGTTGATCGGTTCACCGTCGACCAGCAGCAGCGCCCCGCCGGCGACCAGCGACATGCCGTCGCGAAGCGGCCGTTCCCCGACGGCTTCGATCCGGCGAAGCGTGTCGACTTCGTCCAGCGCCCTCACCTCGATACGCCGGGCAACAGCCCCTTGGTCGGTCGACTCGGCCGCGAACACGTATTGCCGGCCGGTGTTGGTCGCCATGAGATTGGCCGGCACGTAGAAGCCGGGCGGCACCGGGCGACCCCGCAGGGCGATCTCCACCACCTCGCCGGGGCGCAGCAGCCAGCGCTCGCGTTCGAAGAGCATTGCCCCGCCGCGGAAGGTAGACGCGTCGATGCCCTCGGGATAGACGACCTTGCCGGCCACCAGGTCGGCGTCCGGATTGAGTTGCTCGCCCTCGGCAAGGCTGAACTCCCGGAAGGACCAGACGCCCATGAAAGGCAGCATGCGGTCGCCGAGGTTGATGCGGACCTTGGTCACCTCGAGCTTGGCGCTGGTCTGGTCGGCCAGGCTGGTCACATCCCGATTGGTGATCTTCCATAGCAATGGGCCCTGGTCGTCGGTTTGGATCGACTCCTTCTCGATGAACAGGGCGCTGTCGGCGTCGGGAAGTCGCGTCACGACCCGCCAGATATTCTGCGTCTTCACGAGCGGCTCGCCCTGCATGTCGTCGGGAATCCGCGTTTGCATCAGCCGATTTCGGGCAAGCAGGGTGACGGTGAACGTCCGGGTTTGCGGGTCGGCCACCGGGTCGATGATGTAGACCGTGGCTGTCAATTGCTCCGTCGTGCCGTCGGGCTGTGGAACGACCACCGGAACCATTTCGCGGTAGTCCATCGCGCGGGCCGTGTCGGCGGAGACCTCGAACTCGATGGCAATCGGATCGAGCATCTGCAGCGTCAGGACCGGTTGACCACGCTCGAGGTAGGCGCCCGGCACGGCGTGGACGTCGGCGACCTGGCCGTCGTAAGGGGCGAACAGGCGGCAGTCGGCCACGTCGCGCTCGGCTTCGACCTGCGATTCGCGAAGCTCGTTCACCTGGGCGTCGATCGCGCCTAGCTCGGCCCGACGGGCTTCCTTCCGCGCGGCAAGTTGAGCGATTTGAGCCCGGGCCTTCTCCCAGTCGGCACGCGAACGATCGTACTCAGAGCGCGAGATGGCTCCTTTCCTGTACACCTCGATCGCTCGCTCCAACTCGGCCCGGGCATACGCCAACTCGGCTTGGGCCGCCGTCTCCTCGGCCGGAATGACGCTATCGATCTCGACCTGGATCGACTTCTTCTGCTCCAACTTGGCCTGGATCTGGGCCTTGACGCTTTCGACGGTCACCCGATACCGCGTGTCGTCCAGCCGCGCAAGCAGCGTGCCGCCATGAAGCAGATTGGGGGTGAAAGTCTCCTTGGGAGTGTCCGCTTGGGCGTCGGGCAACGGCGGCTCCGTTGCCGAACGTCCGGAAGCCGGTGCCGCCTGGGCCGAACCCTTGCCGCCGTTGGTCAGCATGAAACTACGCCCCTGGACATGCGTGTCGGGCTCGACCACCTGGACCACGCGGCCGGCGACCTCGAAGCCGATCCGCTCGGTCTTCCACGGCGTCACCGACCCGGCCACCCGATCGCGCTGCCCCGGGTCGGTCGTTCGCAGAGCCATCACGGAAACGGCACGCGGCGCCTCCTCGCTAGAAGTGGCGCCGCTTGGTGAGTCGCAGCCGGCAATCGCCGTGAAGAAACCTGCCGCGACAGCCACCAGGCCGATCCCTCCGCCCACCCTGAGGGTCTGGCGGCCACGGCTGTCGAGGAAACCCCTTGAGTAAGCCATGTTGTTCTCCGAAACCTCGTGCCGCACTGCCCCGAAATCGGTGGAAGAGACGCCATGTATTGTATCCCATTGGCGCAACTCCAAAAGAGTGAGCGGAAAAATATGCCGCTCTCGCCCCGGGACACCAAGCCGGCCAGACGAGGCCGCAAAAGAAAGGCATCGCGGCTACTCCGCACGCCCAAATGGCCGGTACGCGCCGGTCGAACACAAACCCCTTGGGCAAACATGGCCGTTTGCCATGCGGGCATACGCCGCTGGTGGGGGGGCTATGGCTCGGCTTCGGCAATGCCGTCGAGGACCTCGGGTCGGGCCGGAACGCGAAAACGCAGCAGGATCGTCTCTCCGGAAGCCGTGGCGATCGTCAGCCCCCGGTGCTCTCCCTCGTCGGTCTGCTCAAAGCGAAGCTGCTCCGGGCGACGGACCACGTGCGTTACATGCTCGGGCCGCTCGCCCGCGGTGACCAAAAGTTGCAGCTCGTCTCCCCGGTGGGCGACCAGCAAGGTTTCCAGCGGCATCGGGCTCGCCATCGGACGAATATGGGGCTCGGCCGACTCCGGATCGCTGTCAAACACGCCCGAATCCACCGAACCCAGATTCACGATCCAGCCCCGATGCTGCCGGCTGAACTGATCGCAGAACAGCCCCCACTGCTGCCGAGGGATGTCGGTACGGATCACGTTTGTGCTCCTATCCCGGATGGTGCGAGCACGAAAAACAATCAACTTCAGCAGTTCGACGTTTCATTTAACGGAAGCCGAAGGCGCTGGTGTTTCAAGGGTTGAGCCGTTGCGCACCGCAGCGCCTTCGGCTTCCGTTCAATGTTTTCTAGGCAAGACCTGGAGCTACTAAACCTTCTTTCTCACAACGCGAGCCACTCGCCTTCGGGCGGAAGAACACGTCGCCTGCCCGCCCCAGCGAAAAACGGGCCGCGCAATGATCATTCGTCATGCAAACCATGTTCCAGGAAGCCGGCGAACGGCCGGCGGCTAACGGATCGCCGGGTGGCTGGTCCGTTTTCGCGCTGAAAGAGCGCCGTCCGGCAGAAAACCGAGCCGAGTAGGGACCGCTACCGCATCGGTCATCCTGACGCGATCAGCGACATTGCGTCGCACCGCGGGTGAAGCGGCCGGAAACCGCCCCCTCACGCCCGCTTCGGCTTGGGTACTCGCGATCCGCTGGGCCGGCGCTTGCGGCGTTTGCCGCGGCCGGTTCGTGTGGCGTGCTCGACCTCGGCCTCCTCGACCGGTTTGCCCATCTGTTGGCGCATCTGCGCGATCCGATCGCGCAAGGCGGCTGCCCGTTCGAATTCCAGCGCCTCGGCCGCGGCCAGCATTTCGGCCTCCAACTCGCTGAGATACTCTTCGGTGATGTATTGGGTCTCGTCGGTGCGGCCGACGGCCCGATTGGCCCGGACGTGGGCGGCCGCCTCTTCCTCGATGCCGGCCCGGATACTCTTGCGGATCGTCTCGGGCGTGATGCCGTGGACGCGGTTGTACTCCTTCTGCAGCTTGCGGCGCCGGGCGGTCTCTTCGATGGCTCGCTGCATCGAGTCGGTCACCTTGTCGGCGTAGAGAATCACCTTGGCGTTCACGTTCCGCGCGCTGCGGCCGATCGTCTGCATCAGCGAGGTCTCGCTCCGCAGAAAGCCTTCCTTGTCGGCGTCGAGGATCGCCACCAGCGACACCTCGGGCAAATCGAGCCCCTCGCGCAGCAGGTTCACGCCGACCAGCACGTCAAAGTCGCCCTGGCGCAAATCGCGCAGCAGCTCGACCCGCTCGAAGGCGTCCAGGTCGCTGTGCAGCCACTTGCAGCGGACATCCTGCTGTTCGAAATAGGCCGCCAGATCCTCGGCCAGACGCTTCGTGAGCGCCGTGACCAGCACGCGTTCGCCGGCGGCCGCTCGTTGGCGGATCAGCTCCAGCAGGTGCGGCACCTGCGCCCGAGCGGGGGCCACCTCGATCTCCGGGTCGAGCAACCCGGTCGGACGAATCACCTGCTCGACCACCCGGCCGCCGGTCTGTTCTAGTTCATAAGGGCCGGGCGTTGCCGAGACAAACATGACCTGATGCGTCCGCTTCTCCCATTCCTCGAACCGCAGCGGCCGGTTGTCCAACGCGCTGGGCAGCCGAAAGCCGTGCTCGACCAGCGTCACCTTGCGGTTGTGGTCGCCGGCGTACATGCCGCGGATCTGCGGCACGGTGACGTGTGACTCGTCGACGAACAGCAGAAAATCGTCCGGAAAAAAGCTGAACAGCGTATCCGGCGGCGAGCCGGGCGGGCGGCCGCTCAACGGGCGGCTGTAGTTCTCGATGCCCGGGCAGTAGCCGACCTCCTGGAGCATCTCCAGGTCGAACCGCGTTCGGGCGCTGAGGCGTTGGGCCTCCAGCAGCTTGCCCTGCTGTTTGAGCACCTCTAGCCGCTCGCGCAACTCGCGGCGAATCTCGCCGACCGCCCCTTCGATCCGCTCCTCGGGTAGCACGAAGTGTTTGGCCGGGTAGATGAACATCTGCTGCTGCCGCTCGAGCACCTCGCCGCTGGTCGGGTGAATGATCGAAAGCTGCTCGACCTCATCGCCCCAGAACTCGACGCGATAGGCATATTCCTCGTATGTCGGCCAGACCTCCACACAGTCGCCGCGGACGCGGAACTTGCCGTGGGCGAACTCGATGTCGTTTCGCTCGTACTGGATGTCGACCAGTTTGGCGAGCATCTGATCGCGCTCGACCTGTTGGCCGACGTCCAAGCCGACCATCATCGCCCGATAGTCCTCCGGCGAGCCAAGGCCGTAGATGCACGAGATGCTCGCTACGATGATCACGTCGCGCCGGCTGACCAGCGCGCTGGTGGCGGCCAGCCGCAGCCGGTCGATCTGTTCGTTGATCGAGGCGTCCTTTTCGATGTAGATGTCGCGCTGCGGAATATAGGCTTCCGGCTGGTAGTAGTCGTAGTAGCTGACGAAGTAGTGGACGGCGTTATGCGGGAAGAACTCCTTGAACTCGCTGTACAACTGGGCGGCCAGCGTTTTGTTGTGCGACATGACCAGCGTCGGACGCCCGGCGGCCTGGATGACGTTGGCCATGGTGAAGGTCTTGCCCGAGCCGGTCACCCCCATCAACGTCTGGTGCTTCTTGCCGTCGCGCAGACCGCGGCACAACTGATCGATGGCCTCGGGCTGGTCGCCGGCCGGCTGGAAGGGACTGACGAGTTGGAACACGGCGTTCTCCAGGAACGGAAGTATTGGAGTGTTGGAATGGAGTCCTCGGAACGAGGGGGCGGCAATTCATTGCCACCTGAAGGACCGCGATGGTTTGCTACTCACCTCGCGGCCACCGCCGCCTCGGGCATCGGCACCAGGTAGGGGGTAATCCGCTGAAGCGTTCTCGGCCCGATCCCGCGCACCCGCCGCAGGTCGTCGTGTCCGCGGAAGGGGCCGTCGTTCTGCCGCGACTCGACGATCCGTAGGGCCAAGGTCGGGCCAATGCCCGGCAACTGGCTCAACTCGGGCCACTCGGCCTGATTGATGTCGACCTGGAAGGCGGCCATCCGCGGCGCAGCCCGTTCGACCTCGATCAACCGCCCTTGCAACCCACCTTGCCAGACCCACCACGCCAGCGTAGCCCCCAGCCCCGCCAGAACCAGAGCGGCCACGGCTGCCTGATCGGCCCGGCGGAGCAGCCAATGCGGGTGGTTCGAGCGGTTCGGTGAACGGCGGGCGGACATATCATGAAGTATACCGCTTTGCCCCCCCCAAAAGCCAGCGCACGCGCCGGGCCCATTTCCAAGAACCATCCTCTCTGGTATGCTGGGGGCTTGCCAAGAACGTGCCACCGGATGTGGGAGAGTCCCTTGACCAAGGAATTTCAGCAGATCGTTTGGGACGAGCGCCTCGTCGCCGAGTGGGATTGCCTGCTGCAACTGGCCGTGGCCGAAGACTTGGGCGAGTACGGCGATTGGACAACGCTGGCCCTGGTGCCGGAAGCGGCCGAAGGGTCCGCCGGCGTGGTTGCCCGCAAGCAGGGCGTGGTTGCCGGCTTGCCGGCAGTGCCCGAGACACTCGCGGCCTTCGATCCCCGGCTCCAGTGGTTGCCGAACATGGAAGACGGCCAGATGCTTCGCCCCGATTCCTTGGTCGGCGTGATCCGCGGCCCCGTTCGCGGGATTCTGATGGCGGAACGTACGCTGCTGAACCTGCTGGGGCGACTCTCGGGCATCGCCACGCTGACGCAGAAGTATGTCGAAGCCGTCGGCGACGCCAAGGCCCGAATCTACGACACCCGAAAGACGACTCCCGGCTGGCGGCGACTGGAGAAATACGCCGTTCGCTGTGGCGGCGGGCAAAACCATCGCACCGGCCTGTGCGACGCCGTGCTGATCAAGGACAACCATCTGGCCGCGCGAGCCGCCCGGGCAATTGGCCAATCCCCCGAAAGCCCGGCCGAGGCGGTCCACCGCGCCCGGCAATATGTCCGGCAGCACGCTCCGGAAGCTATTCAGGCAGGAATGATCGTCGAAATCGAGGTCGACACCCTCAAGCAGCTTGAGCAGGTGCTCCCGGCCGGACCGGATATTGTCTTGTTGGACAACATGACGCCGACGCAGTTGCGCGACGCAGTCGACCGGCGCGACGCGATCAACCCGGCCGTCGAGTTGGAGGCCTCCGGTGGGGTCACGCTGAAAAGCATCGTCGCCATTGCCGACGCGGGGGTCGAACGGATCAGTGTGGGAGCTTTGACCCATTCGGCCGTCGGACTCGACCTGGGGCTCGATTGGCTGTGAGACGGCTCTTCTGCTGGAAGATCGTAATAATTCAGCCATCTGAAGTACGCCATTGTTGCCTGCCTCGAAAATCCAACCGTTTCCGGCCCCTTTTTCGTCATTCCCGCGAAGGCGGGAATGACGGGGGGCGCATTTTCGTCATTCCAGGTGCCGCACAAGCGGCATGACAGACCTCGCGGAAATGACGGGAATAGGCCTCGTTGTGAGCGGGCCGCTTCACATGGCTGAAGTGTGCCGAAAAATTTTCTGAGTACGGACGCAGGCCTCTTTACACCAAAAACCCCACATGGTATCCTGTCTTTACCCCACCAAAATTGGAATCGGTTCAAACGAGCGGACTAGCTTGCCTTGGGGGAAATCGGGTTGGGCATGCGAGTAGGGTCGAAGCGCTTGAAAACGGAAATGCGCAATGAGCAACCATTCGGAAAACGCTCCTGCGGGGGGGGGGGGGGGGGGGGGAAAATTGGCGACCCCCCCCCCCGCCCCGCGGGGGGGGGGCGGTGGGGGGTTGCCGGGGGGGGGGCCGGGGGGGTTCGCCCCCCGCCCCCCGGAAGGGGGG
>Ga0180433_10010208_pt1 | contig 11341 bp, 9 predicted proteins | sample SS_ome_8_FD_132980 | JGI IMG/M metagenome (GOLD analysis project Ga0180433, IMG submission 132980) | Hypersaline lake sediment archaeal communities from the Salton Sea, California, USA - SS_1_D_1 metaG | ecosystem: Environmental > Aquatic > Non-marine Saline and Alkaline > Hypersaline > Sediment... | reverse complement strand
GCGAGGACATGGCCGACATGCGGACCAGCATCATCGGCCTGCGGGCGCTGTACCAGATTGCCGAGATGCTGGCCCACGACTACGACATCGGCCGGCTTCTGAACCGCGTGATGGACATGGTCTTCGACGTGGTCGACGCCGACCGCGGCTTCATCCTGCTGCGGGAGGCCGGCAAGGGACCGATGGTGCCCCGGGCGGTCCGCTACCGGGAGGAACTGCTCGAGCAGATTCGCCGTGAGCAGTCGGCCGCCAAGGGGCCCGCCGACACCCAGTGGGCCGAACCGGCCGAGGAGGAGGCCCCGCCCAAACCGCCCATCTGCGTCTCCAAGACGATCATCAACTATGTGATGCGGGGAGGTGAGGGCGTGCTGACCACCAACGCCATGCAGGACCGGCGGTTCGAGGAGGGCGAAAGCGTCCAGGATTTCGGCATCCGCAGCGCCATCTGCGTGCCCATCCAGACCCGCGATGCGATTCTCGGCATCATCCACGCGGACACGCACGTCAGCCAGGGCCAGTTCGGGCCGGACGACCTGAAACTGATGACCGCCATCGGGTGCCAGACCGGCCTGGCGGTCGAGAACGCGCTGCTGATGGCCGGCCAGGTCCAGCAGGAGCGGCTGGCGGCCGTCGGCCAAGCCGTCGCCAGCCTCTCGCACTACATCAAGAACATCCTCCAGGGCATCCAGGGCGGCAGCCACGCCGTCGAGAGCGGCCTGGAGCGGGAGGAACCCGACACCGTCCGCCAGGGGTGGAACATCGTCCGCCGGAACATGCGGCGCATCAACTCGCTGGTCTTCGACATGCTCTCTTACAGCCGACAGTCGGCCCCGAACCTGAAGCAGATGTCCGTGAACGCGGTCGTCCGCGAGGTCGTGGAACTGCTCCAGGCCGCCGCCAAGGAAAAACAGGTCGAGTTAACGACGAAACTTGATACGTCGCTGCCGGAGATTCCGATTGACCCGGACGGCCTGCACCAGGCGTGTCTGAACGTCCTCTCGAACGCAGTCGATGCGGTGCCCGCCGTCCGCGGACGGGTGGAGGTCACGACCCGCCTCTCGCCCCACAGGAGCGAGGTCTGGATCACCGTGGCCGACAACGGCCCGGGCATCCCGCGCGAGGAGCAGCCCAACATCTTCAACGCCTTCTATTCCACCAAGGGCCACGGGGGCACGGGTCTGGGGCTGGCCGCGGCACAGAAACTCGTCCAGGACCACGGCGGTTTCATCTCCGTGAACTCTTCGCCCGGCCAAGGCACCGCCTTCGTCATCCACTTGCCCTGTAAGAGCGGTGCGGAGACCGACGAGGAGTCCTGAGGCTGATCGCCCGCCTCGCCGTTCGTACGCGCGTGGCGTCTGCGATGAGCTCAGGGAGCCCCCGGAGAAGGACGTGGCTCGGCGTTTGCCTCGACGGCGTTTGGCTTCCAGCGTCTTGACCCGTTGCTTCGCGGTGGCGTTCATCCTTCACTGCGTCGGAGCGTTCGGTTCCTGTCGAGGACCGGTTGGGACGTTCCGGGAGGCGGGCCTGTGGAGGTTCTCGGACGGAATCCCGCGGCGAGAAGGCGTGTCCGGTCTAATCCGTGTCACCCTTGGGACGATCTGTACCCGGAAAATCTGCGCGAAAGGGGCTGTGAGGACGAAGGCTGAACGGCTGACTTGGTTGACCCTGTTCCAAAGGGACGATACGAGGGTTTTCAGAAGGCCGTCTTCGTCGCGTGCGCCCCCAGGGCAGCCGGTTTCGAACCAGAGCCTCCTGACCGACCTCATCGTCCCGGCGAAGCCCCGTGAATATCCGCCGGGTTTTTCCGCCCCATCTGCCGAGGCGAAGGGTTTATACTGTATCTTCGTTTGCCCGACGCCGGACGGGCAGGGGACGCAAAACGGTACCGGAATCCCGACGAACCCGAAAGGAGACTGATCATGCGAGGCCGACGGACGATCCTGGCCCTGGCCGCCTGCGCGGCCGTAATGTGTACGAACTGCTCGATCCTGGCCAATGGACCCGGCGAGAAAGCCGTCAAGCGGATGCGCGAGGCCGTGCCCGAGCAGCCTATCGTCAAACCCGCCGGGAAGCACAAGATGCTCATTTTCACCCTGTGCCGGGGGTTCCGGCACGGCTCCATCCCGTTCTGCACGAAGGCCTTCCAGATCATGGGCGAGGCGACGGGCGTGTACACGGCTGAGGCCAGCCACGACCCGAAGGTTTTCGCCTCCGACAGCCTCAAGCGGTTCGACCTCGTGTGCTTCAACAACACCACCGGCGCCCTGTTCAACGATGAGGCCCTGAAGAAGAGTTTCATGGACTGGGTCAAGGCCGGCCACGGCGTCGTGGGCGTCCACGCCGCCACCGACGTCGGCGGCTGGAAGTGGCCCGAGTTCCAACAGATGATGGGCGGCCTGTTCTCCGGCCATCCGTGGCACGAACGGGTCGGCATCAAACTGGACGACCCGGACCACCCCATCGCCAAGGTCCTGGGCGGCGAGGGCTTCATGGTCACCGACGAGATCTACCAGTTCAACAAGGGCGTCTACTCCCGCGACCGCCTCCGGGTCCTCCTCAGCCTCGACATGACTGCCACTCGCAAGAAGGGCGGACGCAAGGACCAGGACTACGCCGTCTCCTGGATCCAACACTGGGGTAAGGGACGCATCTTCTACTGCTCGCTTGGCCACCGGAACGAAATCTTCTGGAATCCGAAGGTCCTGAAGTACTACCTGGCGGGCATCCAGTGGGCCGCCGGTGACCTGGAGGGTGACGCCACGCCGTCGGCGAAACTCTCGCCGCAGCCGGAGCCGGCCCGCGTGCCTGAATCCGCGAAGAAGAAGGCTGCCGCCTCCCCCGCCCCCCTCCGCCTCCGCACCTTCGCCGCGCCCAAGGCGGAGGATGGCTGGGTCACCCTCTTCGACGGCAAGCAGGCCGACCTGAAGAAACACTGGGGCAATGGACGGGACGCCACCATCCCCAAGGGCTGGAGCATCAAGGACGGCGTCCTGGCGGCCGCGGGCAAGGGGCCCATGATCTGGACACGGAAACGCTTCGGCGATTTCCGCCTTGACCTGGAGTTCAAGACGACCGGCAACTCGGGCGTCTTCTTCCGCACGGGCAACCCCCGCAACCCCGTCCAGACCGGCTTCGAGATGCAGATTCTGCGCTCCGGCGGCAAGAAGAAGCCCGGCCGGCACGATTGCGGCGCCATTTACGACGCCCTCGCCCCCAGCGCCAACCCCATGAAGAACGCCGCGTGGAACCGCGCCGTCATCACCTGCCGCGGGAGAAAGATCGCCGTCGAGATGAACGGCAAGCAAATCATCAACATGGACCTTAACCGGTGGGACACGCCTCACAGGAACCCCGACGGCTCGAAGAACAAGTACGGCACCGCCCTGAAGGACTTCCCCCGTGAGGGACACATCGGGTTCCAGCAGCACGGGCACGCGGTGATGTTCCGCAACATCCGCCTCAAGCCATTGAAGGAGAAGTAGCGGACAGAGAGAGCGCGGCGGGTGCCGAACGCTGCCCGTTCTCGCGCGGCGGATCTCCCGACCCGCCGCGCGGAAACCTCTTTTGCCGTGGCTCGCGGATGACGAGCCGCCGCGCTTTCTGCGCGGCAGCGCCGGGGTTTACCCGCTGTGCAGGTGCACAATGCCCACGGCCGCCGGGGCCTGAAGCCCGGCGCTATCGCCGTTCACTGCCGGTCGCTGTTACCCCCGCTTCCGGGTGAAGAGCCATGTGCGTTGTTTGTAAGGCGTTGTCCGAAAAGAGGTTGCGAGGGTTGGGAATTAGGGGGGACCCCGGTGGGTGTGCGTTCCGGGCCGGAGGAGGGGAATCGAAGGCGGAGCGACGGCGGACCGCACTGCAGGAAAACGTGGCGATGCCGGACAAGTCGCTGATGCGTCGGCTGGAGGGGGTCCGCGGCCGGGGCCGGGAGAACCGGCCCGGCAAGATGAGCAACCGGGTCGGGGCGACCTGGTCCCGGCCGGGCGAGAGAACCGCGCTGATCCCCCTTTCCGACATGCTCGCCCTCTCTCCACCGCCACCCACCCCCTAACGCGAATGGCTCAACGGCGGCTTTTGTTGACGCCCCGGCCGAGATCGATGTATAATAAAACAGTTTTGTGACCTTCCGGAGGAGAACTTCCCATGGCCGAGGGGGCGAACGGCAAGTACAAGATCCTGGTGGTCGACGACGACCCGGATGTGGTCCAGACGATCTCGATCGGCCTGGTGGAGGTGAACCAGGCCATCCTGACCGCCCTCGACGGCGCCCAGGCGCTGGAGATTGCCGGCCAGGAAGACCCGGACATCATCGTTTTGGACCTCATGCTGCCGCGGCGCGGCGGGTTCCAGATTCTCCAGAAACTCAAGGGCAGCCGCACCATGCAGGGCAAGCGGCCGCTCATCTGCATGGTGACCGGCATCGAGGGGATGCGGCACCAGCAGTTCGCCGAGCAGAACGGCGTGGACGCCTACCTGCGGAAACCGTTCGCCATGACGAACCTGGTGGAGATCATCCAGGACTTCATCGCCCGGCTCGATGCGGGCATTGAGAATGCGAAGTAGGACCCCTTTCGGAGGAGCCGTCCCATGGCTCGACGGCTGACGCGACGGACGTTCCTGGTCTCGGCCGGCGCCGCGGCGGTCGGCGCGGCCGGGGCGGGCGCCCTCTCCGGCTGCGGCGGAAGCGGCGGCGACGGCACCGCGGGCGCCTACCGCGCCCGGCCCCACCCGCAGGCCGAGGCCTGGAAACATCGCGTCGGCCTCGCCACCGGCGGCGACGATCCCGCCCGGAACCTCCAAGTTGCCATCGAGAACCTTTGCGGCCCGGACGGCGTCAAGACCTTCGTCCGCCAGGGCGACACCGTCGTCGTCAAGCCGAACATCGGCTGGCCCCAGGTTCCCGAGATGGGCGCGAACGTGGACCCGCGTGTCGTCGCCGCCCTCGTCCGCCTGTGCCGGCAGGCCGGCGCGGCCGCAGTCAAGGTCTTCGACAACTCGGTCGGCACGGACGCCAAGTGCTACCGGTTCAGCGGCATTGAGAAGGCTGCCCGCGAGGCCGGGGCCGACGTGTTCCTGTGCAAGCGGCACCGGTTCCGGACGGTGGCCTTTACAGATCCGCGGTGCAAGCGTCTGAAGGAGTGGCCCATTTACGAGGACGTGCTGACGGCCGACGTGCTCGTCAACGTGGCCGTCGCCAAGACGCACAACCTCTCGCACGTGACGCTGTGCATGAAGAACCTGATGGGCACGCAGGGGGGCGACCGCGGCAAGATGCACCAGGAGATCCATCAGAACCTCTCGGACCTGAACGTGACAATCGCGCCCACGTTCAACGTCCTGGACGCCACGCGCGTCATGATTGAGGGCGGACCCAGCGGCGGACGGAAGGACCAGGTCGTCCGGGCGAACACGATTGTGTGCGGCACGTCGACGACGACGGTCGATTGCTGGGCGACGGACACGGCCAATCTGCCCTGGCCCAAGGGCCACCACGACCTGAAGGCCGTCGAGATGATCGCCCGCGGCGCCGAGGCCGGCCTCGGCACGGCCGAGCCGGGGGAGATTGAGGTCAGGGCGTGAATCCGCATCTGCTCGGCGTCGCGTGACGCCGAGGACGCTAAACACGTACCCACAGGCAGCAGGAACGAAAGGCGCCCCATGCGAACCCTCTGCTGCGTGACAGTCTTCGGAATGGTGCTCGGTCTGGCCGCCGACTGTGGCGCCAAGGAGTTCCACGCCGCGCCCGGCGGCGCCGACGAGGCCGGAGGGTCGGTCGGCGCCGGCGAAGCGGCGGAGAAATCGTGCGCCGGCAAGGTCGTCCTGGCGCACCAATTCGACACGAAAGGCTTCGGGACGCGGACCGGGCTCCGGCTTGGCGACCTTGACGGCGACGGGCGGCGGGACATCGTGGTTGCGCAGAATCGGTCGCAGAACATCACCTGCGTGACGGCACTCGACGTGACGGGCAAACGTCTCTGGCGCATCGGCCGGCCGAAAGCCGACAACCACCGGGCGAGTTTCGACCTGCCGGTGCAGATATACGACATCGACGGCGACGGCCGGAGCGAGGTCGTCTACGTCGCCGGCGGCCGGCTGAAGATCGCCGACGGGAAGACGGGCGAACTGGAACGCCAGGGCCCCCTCCCCGCTGCCAACGCCAACGACTGCATCGCCTTCGCCAACTTCTCGGACCGGGACCGGCCCCGGGACATCGTCGTCAAGACCCGCTACAACCAGGTCTGGGCGCTGGACCCCGGCCTGAACGTCCTTTGGACCCACAAGGGGAACACCGGCCACTATCCCTGGCCCCACGACTTCGACGGCGACGGCCGGGACGAACTGGTCTGCGGGTTCTCGTTGCTTGAGCATGACGGCACGAAACGGTGGGAGGCCAAATTGCCGGGCCACGCCGACGCCATAGCCGTGGGCGACGTGGACGGCAATCCCGCCACGGGGGTCCACGGGAAGGAGATCGCGCTGGCCTGTTGCGGCGGAAACACCTTCGCCCTCCTTGACCGCGACGGCCGGATCCGATGGAAGCACGGCTGCGGACACTCGCAGCACATCATCATCGGCGACTTCCGCCCCGACTTGCCCGGCAAGGAACTGGCCGCCCTCGACCGCGGCAACGACCGCTCGGCCAAGGGCGTGGATGCCCTGCTGCTCTACGCGTCCGACGGCAAGCAACTCTGGCGCGAGGAACGCACCGACGCGGGGCCGAATCGCTGGCTCACCATCCTCTCGACCGTCCGCCACTGGGATGGCCGGGGAGCAGACCTCATCCTGGCGTACCGTCGCGGTGGCTCGATTTGCCCGACGCTCTACGACGGTCACGGGCGGGCCGTCGCCACCTTCCCGTTCCCCCATCCCGAACGCCATCACTTCGCCCAGCACGCCGACATGTTCGGCGACGCCCGCGAGGAGATCGTCGTCTGGAACGAGTCACAGGTCTGCATCTACACCAACGGCGCGCCCTGCGACGGGAAGACAAAGCCCGACCGGCGCCGACCGGACAAGCGCCTGTACAACTACACCCATTACATCGGGATGCCGTGAAATGAACCACACGGTGACCCGCGTACCGTCACGGCTTCTCGTCCTGCCCCCCTTGCGACGGCGAAAACCACTGCCGGGAACGGGGCGCGGGCCCCCGGTGCGTCCGCTCGCGTATCGCGTGTGGTGGAAACGGGGATCGAGATTACGGAATGTCTGAGAGGCTTTCGATCGTTCAATGTGCGGTGTTGTCCGAGCCTGCTGATGTGTCGGGGTTGGACTTTGCCCCCACCCGCAGCGTCTTCCCGGCCGTGACTTTCGCCTGCGGCGTCCTTTTCGGTGCGGGAGAAACTCCTACGGGGGTGGACGTTTTTGGCCGAACGTGCGGAGGGTTGAACGGGCCGCGTCAATCGGCGGCGGCATGGACGGTTCCGCGGCCGGGCTTGACGCTGTCGGCCTCGGCAGTGAGGCGGATGGTTCCCGCCCGGCCCGGCTGCGTCCGCAGGATGACCATCGCCTTGCCGAAGAACAGCGGGTGCCTGGCGTCTTGGAACGGGTCCATCCCCAGGGGGTTGCCGTTGCCGATGCCGGCAATCGTGGCCGGCCCGTCTATCTGGAAGCGGACCATGCGGTCCTCGTGCGGGCAACTGGAGTGTCGCCGGGACTTCGCGTCTAACGACGTCTAGAACGGCGAGCGATATAAGACCAAACAGATCCGGCCCATCTTCATAGAAGAATCCGCAGGCAAAAAGGCGCGCGTTTCGCCTGGCCTATTTTAACATTTTCGGCCCGAATCGCCTCTCACGTCCCAAAAACGGGGATTCGGACCCCAAAACCGGCCCATTTCGACCCTCCGCGCGGCCGGAAAGTTTTCTCGCATCAGAGGCGGCGAATATGAAACGACGGCCTCACGCGACAATCCGAAATCCCGAAACTTGCCCGCCGAAGCCTTCCGGCCTTCGCAGCCGACGCTGCTTCGGCGGAGTAGGCTGGCGAAGGCGGGTCCGCAATCCGAAATGGTTTACCCCCGCCGGCCGCAGCAGTGCTTGAACTTCTTGCCGGAACCGCACGGACAGGGGTCGTTTCGGCCGACCTTGCCCTGAGGGGGTGGCATGGCCCCGCCGGCCACGGCGAGATTTCTCCGCTCGGCCCTTCGGGCCTCGGTCGAAATGACAGGATGGCCCGGGACGGCGGGCCCCCTGCCCTGCGGCGTTCCGGCGGGCGCCCGCTGCGGCGCTGCGGCCGCGTCGCCCCGTGTGGGCGGCAGATCGCCGCGGCGGACGTACTCGGCGATGCGCCGCAACTCCGGCAGGGCGCGGGAGAAGAACATCTTGTACGCCTCGCAGAAGTGGTTGACCCGCTTCGGGTCCCGGCCGATGGGCCGATGATGCTTCGGGCACCCTGCGCGGCAGAACTCCAGGAACTCGCAGTCGCGGCAGGCCTCCGGCAGGTCGGTCTTGAGGGCGGCGAACTCCTCCAGCCGCGGACTGGCGAGCACATCCACGAGCGGCTTTTCCATCAGGTTCCCCAGGTGCCACTCGGGGAACACGAAGTGGTCGCAGGCGTACACGTCGCCGTTCCATTCCACGATGTGGGCCGAGGCGCACCGCTCCGAATGCACGCACGTGGACGCCCGCCCGTACAGGATGACGTGCAGCGCATCGTCGATGAAGCGGACGGAGACGCGGCCGACGTCGCGGTCGAGCCACTGCTCGAAGACCTCCAGCATCCACCGGCCGTACTGCTCGGCGGTGGCCGAGAAGTCGGTCGGCTCGTCCGTGCCGGGCACCCGCTCCAGGATGGGAATAAACTGAAGGTAGTGGATGTCGCGGTTCACGAAGTACCGGTAGATGTTTCCGGCGTGGGGGGCGTTCGTGCTGTTGATGGTGACGAGGACGTTGAACTCTGCCCCGTGCTTGCGGAGGCGCTGGAGGCCGCGCCACACGCGCCGGGAGGTGGGCCGGCCCCGGCGGTCCAGGCGGTTGACGTCGTGGACCCTCGGCGGTCCGTCGATGCTGACGCCGACGAGGAACTTGTGCTCGGCCAGGAATTCCGCCCACTCATCGTCCAGGAGGGTGCCGTTGGTCTGGAGCCCGTTCGAGATGACCTGCCCCGGCCGGGCGAACTCCTTCTGCCAGGCGACGGCGCGGCGGAAGAAGTCCTTGCCGGCCATCAGGGGTTCGCCGCCCTGCCAGCCGAACTCGCACCGGGTGGGCATCGCCTCCAGGTATTGGCGCGTGTATTCGCGAAGGACCTCGTCAGCCATCTGCAACCGCTGGACGCCGGGATACAGCTGGTCCGGCTTCATGGTGTAGTAGCAGTATCGGCAGTCGAGGTTGCACACGCCGCACACCGGCTTGCACATGATGTGAAACGGTTGGACGGTGTCGCTCACGTCTTCTTCCTGCACAGAGCGCAGTGGCCAGTCCTGGGCGCCGCGCGGTGGGCAAGACTGCCCACCGCGCTACGCGCCGGCGCCTTGACGGACGACGAGGCTGCCGACCTCGCACCCCAGGTGGCCGGCGATGACCGGGCACTTTGCCATCAGGACGAAGAACACCGGCCGCGGCGCCTCGCTCAGCGTCTCGTAGTTGCCCTGGCCCTTGGCGATGACGAGGTCCGCCCGCGCGAACCGCTCGCGGAACGCCGGCGAGCACGACTCCAGCAGCGTGCCGGGGGCGTCGGAGCCGTTCTCCAGGATTTCCCACCGCCCGGCCAGGCCGGCCGTCTCGGCGTCCTCGGCGGTGGCGTCGTTGATGACCGGCTCGCTCTTGACGCCGACGGCCAGGCGGGCGGCGTCGGGAGATTGGTCGAGGGTTTCGATGAGGAGGCGGTCGAAGACGATCTCGCCGGCGTTGTCGGCGAGGTAGAGGATGTCGTCGGCCTCGGTCGCCGCCCGCCGCAGGGCGTCCACGCTGCCGAGGAGCGGGTCGCGGAGGGCCCGCTCGATGGTCTCGCCGACGGCCTGTTCGCCGATGTCCGCCGTGACGCCGAAGTCGATAATGTTGCCGGCGATGGCGAGGCGCAGGGCCGTCTCGAGCGGGTCGTCGGCCTCCGCCACGCGCCGCGCGAGGTCCGGGTACAAGTCCAGCGCGAGGCGGTTGAACCGCTGCTTGACCTCGTGGTACGGGTCGGCGTTGCCGGTGACCTGGCGGATGAGGCGGTGAATGTGCTGGCCCATGGCGGGCGGGGCCATCCGCAGGTCCATCTCGCTCGCGGCGCGGAGGATCTCGCGGAGGACCTCGGCGTGGACCGCCTCGTCGTCGGTGACGAAGCGGACGGCCTCCAGCGTCTGGCGGACGAAGCACGGCAGGCAGTCAAGGTACGTTCGCATGGGCATCCTTCACAGGGCAGTAGTGAATCCCGGAGTGTACCACAATCGGCCGGCGAATGACAGGGCGGAGTGCCCCGCCGCGCGGGAACCTTCGTACCAAGATTAGTCCTGGGCGAGGCGGCCGTCGGCCATGGGGAGGACGCGGCCGGCGTACTCGGCCGCCCGAACGTCGTGGGTGACCAGGAGGACGGCGCCGCCGGCCTCGGCGAAGTCGGCCAGGTGCTTCAGGACTGCCTCGCCGCTGGCCGGGTCGAGGTTCCCGGTGGGCTCGTCGGCGAGGAGGAGTCGCGGCTCGTTGAGCATGGCCCGGGCCAGGGCCGCCCGCTGCCTCTCGCCGGTGCTGAGTTCGGCCGGCACGTGGTCGAGTCGCGGCGTGAGGCCGACGTGCTCGATGAGAGTCATGGCCCGCCGGCGCGCCTCGCCCGACGGCCGGGCCAGCGACGCCGACAGCACGTTGTCCAGGACCGTCAAGTACGGCACGAGGTGGAACCGCTGGAAGACGAACCCGATGCCGTCGGCCCGCACGCGGGCCCGCTGCTCTGGCGGCAGGGCGTACGGGTCGTGGCCGTCGAGGGTCACGCGGCCGGCGTCCGGCCGAAGCAGCCCGCCCGCCACCAGGAGCAGCGTCGTCTTGCCGCACCCGCTCGGCCCCTGGACCGAGACGAACTCGCCCGGCGAGACGGTGAGCGTGCAGCCGTCCAGGGCGGCGACGGCCTCGGCCTTGCCGCGGTAGGTCTTGTAAACGTTTTCCAATCGGACCACGGGAGAATCACTCCTCACGCAGGATCATGGCGGGGTCTTCCTGTGCAGCCAGCAGGGCCGGCACGAGGCTCGCCGCCGCCGACAGCAGCGGCGCCAGCAGCAGCGCGCCCAGCAGCAGGCCGGGCCCGAACAGGGCGGCGCCGGCCGGTCCGCTCGTCAGCAGGCCTTCGCCGGCCTGGCGGGCGTCCCAGGCGACCGCCAGGACGAAGCCGAGGACATAGCCGACCACGGCGCCTAGGAATCCGACGACGACGG
>Ga0180433_10010207_pt1 | contig 11342 bp, 10 predicted proteins | sample SS_ome_8_FD_132980 | JGI IMG/M metagenome (GOLD analysis project Ga0180433, IMG submission 132980) | Hypersaline lake sediment archaeal communities from the Salton Sea, California, USA - SS_1_D_1 metaG | ecosystem: Environmental > Aquatic > Non-marine Saline and Alkaline > Hypersaline >... | reverse complement strand
TAAGAATTCAAGCACGGCGTTTGCTGTTGCAAAAACTGTTTGGTGGGATTATTCTGGTGATGAGGCTGTTGCTTCTGCAACCGCGAACACGATGAATGATTTCGTTGTCGGGTCTTGTGCGAAAGCTGCAACGTCGTCCGACACGGTTGTCGAGGTTGACCTGAATCAGGGACCAGATGAGGGTTCACTTGGCTCCAGTTCTTCGAGTAGTTCGAGCAGCTCCAGCTCGTCCAGCTCTTCGAGTAGTTCGAGCAGCTCCAGCTCGTCCAGCTCTTCGAGTAGTTCGAGTAGTTCCAGCTCATCGAGCAGCTCTTCGAGTTCTTCCAGCTCTTCGAGTTCTTCGAGCAGCTCTGAACCCGAATGATCGACGGTCTTTTTTGGCGCGGGAGATTAGTGCTCCCGCGCCGGTGTTGGGGGTGGCTTGAGTATAGATCTCGGTTTACAAACGTCGATGGACAATGTGTTTCTCCAAAGCGGGTTTGAGGAGACGATTGTTTATACTCCGAGTGGTGGGTCTGGTGTGTCAATAAGCGCGATAGTTGACAGGTCTGGCATTTCGGAGGTTTCTTCTGCGCGTATAAGCAGGTACGCGACAGAACCGCGCAGAAACACCCTATCTGTTCTTTTGTCAACAACCGATGTTGATGCTGTTGTTGTTGGAGAAGACACCGTTGCGCTAAAAAAGAACACAACAGACACAACAAATACAGTTTTTACCGTTTCATCAATAATAAGTCAAGACTCTGGATCTTGGCGACTGGGGTTGACTTGAGTTTAATTGAGATAAAGGGGCGGATGACTGGAGAAAAAGAGGTGCTGCGCGCACTTGGTATGGCCCCCAAGGTTTTTCTGAGATATATGCACGCGTGGATGTCTGATGAGCGCGCGCGTTTTGTTGGCGGAAAAGACTCAAAGGGAAGAACCAGAAAAGGTTACCGTGGCATATTAAGCCGCAAAAGGCTGGCCAAAAGAGACGGCACGTGGTCGCGTCGGGTTGCGCACCTGTTCAAGGGGTATGTTACGAACCCGCGAAACATTGGTGGCCTAATGATGCGGTGCGGTGTTGGCTTGAACAGCAACAACCAAATGGTTCGGGCCGTGTGGAAATTGCAGGAGGGCGGGAACATCACAAGTGGCGGAAAACAAATGCCGGTGCCTATTTACCGCAACCTTGCCAGAATTGGTGTCACAAGCGGTTTCCACAAGTCAAAAGCGTTTAGCCGGTTAGCAAGCCAGGGTAAGCTTGTTGGGGTCAAGGATGGTGGCCGGGTTTATTACTTTGACCCAGAATCAAAGAAAAAGCGTGGGAAGGGGTTTCTGAAAAGTGGATTGCTCTTTATTGGTGTCTTTGGTGTCCGTGTTTCTCGCATGTTTACCGGGCGGTATGATTTTTATGGTCGTTTTGACAGAATGTTACCGGCGATGATATCTCGTGGTCAGGGCGTGGTTGACAGGGCGGCGACCAGCGTAAACAGGCGCAGGGTGTATGGCTGATATAATATCGCAACAAATATCTGAAAATATCAAGACTGCGCTTGGGGCGCTGTCGACTTATGGTGGAACGCCGACTGTTGAGCGAGAGCGGTCTGTTTTGCGCATATCTGGCAGATATCCGTTTATCGAACTGTCAGGCCCACAGATTGAAGTGATAAGCCGTGCGAGGGGTGTTGACATGTGCGATTTGCACTATGTGGCACGGTATTTTGTTGACACAAACGATGACAATACGACAAGCGATGGAGAAATTACATATCTCACGCGAAATGTTTCCGGGGATATTATTAAAAAGCTAATGGAGGACACTGACCGTGGCGACCTCGCAGAGTACACGTTCATTGACGAGTGTGGTTATGGTTTTGATGTTGACGAGGCTGCTAATGTGGTGATTTATTATGTGGCGGTTGCGTTCCATGTTCACGCTCGCATAGATAGCACTAATCCATATAACCAGGGGTAAAGATGATAAGCACAGAGAGACTTTTTCTGCTCAAGTTGCAGGACACAGAGGGGACGCCGGAAACGACGCTTGTTGGCACCGATGTTTTTGAGGCTGATCCTGGGTCAAAGATAGACCCGGACCCGTCAAAAACACCGATAAAGCTTGTAGCTGGCAAGCGCGATCAAGAAGCAACCGTGATTGGCCGCAAGCTTGCGAATGTCACGCTCAACGCTCCTATGAGGCCATGGGGTGCTTCTGGGTCCCGTGTTACGCCGGACTGGGTACGGGCGTTGCAGTGTGCAGGTTTTGAGAAGACAGAAAACAATGGGTACTGGATACTGAAGCCGACAAGCACGGTGAGGAAAGACTGTACTGTGTGGATGTATTCTGGTGACCTTCGGTCGAGTTATTCGCTTTTGCAAAAGGTCGGAAACGTCAAGTTTGATTTTACTATTAACATGGACTTTTCCGGGGACGTGATTTCAAAAATTGAACTCACCGGCATGGGTCGATATGATGGTGCGCCATCAAATGCCACACAGCCAAGCGTTTCTCGCAACCGCACAGCGGTGCCAGCTCTTACGGGTTGCACAATGCAAATAGGCGGAGATTCAGACTATCGCGTGTTGAGCTTGACGATTACTGGAAACCAGCCAACCGAGGCCACGGTGCTTCCGACGCATGCAAGTGGTGTTGGTATAAACGAAATCACAGACACTGAACTCAAGATCAGTTGCAAGGCATACAGGGAGATAACGACTACAGCAGACCCAGAGGCATCGCTTTACAATCTCACAACCGGTGCGCTGCGCGTGTGGTGGGATGCTGACAATGACGTTAAGATTGATGGCGGGTACATGCAGATTATTGACGTAAAGCCGTCAGACGAGAACGGTGTTGAGACTTGGGATATTGAGGGTATATTGCAGCGCAATGATTTGACGATAAGGTGTCTTGGTGGCACGTCAAGTTCAAGCTCCAGCTCGTCGAGTTCTTCCAGCTCGTCCAGCTCTTCGAGTTCTGCAAGTTCTTAACAAATAACAAGGGGGCATTATGATACCACTGACAGCAAACCAGCACTTCTTGCACAAAGACATTGAGAAGGGGGTCACGTATCATCTGCGCTATATAACAGGTGAAACTGTGGCCCAGTTCATGGATTTTGTTGGGGAAGAGGTAGACGATGGCGACGTGTCTGGTAACTACAGGTACTGCGCCGGACTGGTTGACATTTTTCTGGTAGGGATTGAGCAGGGTGGCAATTTGCAAAGGCCAGACGGAGACCAGAAGATCAGTGATATGATGCGGCTTGGCGATGTGATTCACGTCGGCACTGTTATCAGTGGCTTGGTAAATGAGTTGACAGGTATCGGGGTAGAAGAAGCAAAAAACTGATTGCGGCAGTGCTCGTCAGCATGGGGAGGCTGCCGACGTTCAATTGTGCCACATGTCGCCCGGAGATGCGCAGACACAGGGGGTGCAGGCGTGGATTCAAGCGCAAAGTTGTCTGGAAAATAGACGAATGTGTTTTTTGTGGGGGCAAAAACAAACATTGTCAATATTGTCACGGCAAGGGCTCGATACCGGTACGGCAGTGCCCCCGCGCTGTAATCGGAGAAACATCGGGCCTTTTGCCGTATTATCTGGACTATCGCAAGAGCAACGGGTCAGTGTGGCCAAGCGGTGTCACTGGCAGGATATATCAGCCAATAAAGCTTTGTGTTGCATTTGGAGTGCTTGACTATTATTATGACAAGGTGATGAGTGATGGCAAGAAAAATTGAGACGATACTATCAGTAAAAGATCAAGCCACGAAGAAAATACACTCCGTCGAGGGTAGTATTAAGCGTTTTTCGGTCAGTGCAAAGCGCGAGCTGAAGACGCTTTCGTCTCTTCCAAACATCATTGCTGGTGCGGCCATTGTTACTCTTGGCAAAAACTTTGTTCAGGCCGGGATGAAGATTGAGGTTTTCAGAAAGCAACTTGAGGCTGTTTCTGGCAGTGCTCGGGAAGCGGATAGGCAACTTGCTGCGATACGCAACTTCGCGCGCATGTCTCCCCTTGAAACAGAAGACGTTGTAAAAAGTTTTGTACGATTAAGAGCGGTGGGCATTAAACCGACAGAAGAACAGCTCAAGACCCTTGGTGGCGTTGCGACTCTTTTTGAAACACAGCTCGGGGATGTGTCAAATGCCATGATCAGCATGGAAAAAGAGGTTTTGCGCCGCCTTGGCGTAGAAATCGACAGGACTGGAAAAACAGCAATAATCACATCTGGCAAGGTTCGCCGGGAGGTTGGCAAGGATTCTGCGTCGATACGCGCGGCGCTTCTTGAGGTGTGGGAGGAACGGTTTCCGAATGCAATAGAAACGGCAGCAGACACTTTAAAGTCAAAGCTTTCTGTAATGCGGGGAAACATTTTTGAGTTTCAGGCCCAGTTGACAGAAGAGTTTTTGCCGAGTATGAAAGGTGGGGTAGGCGGCATAAACGAGTCTCTCGAATCTATGGTTAAAAACGTGAAACAGGTGGCTGCAGGAATCAAGATTCTGTTGGTGCCAATTAGAGCGCTTTGGAATGCTTTTCAAATTGCGGCAGATCTCATTGTTGCTTCTGGTATGAGTATATATGAGATTTTCGCACTGTTGATTGATCAGGTAATGGGGTGGGCTAAAATTTTTACTCAGACCATGGCGTCAATACCGACGATGTCTGAGATGTTCGCAAACCCAAAGGCGGCGCTCGAAGGTTTTTTGTCTGGGTTTGAGGATGTAAAGAGTGTTTATGGCGAATTGTCGAGGACGACGAGAGAACACTTTGACAACATAAAAATACACGGCAAAACATTTTCTGCCGAAATGGACAAAAACCTTGGCGACATTGCCGACAGTGTTGCCAATGTGGTTGTTGCGCTGGACAATCTTGATCGCAGGTCAAATATTACTGGTGATCTTGGTGGTGGCTCAATGGGTGGAGACGATGCTGGCAATCCGGTAAATGCTCCGGTTGCAAAAAAAGAGTCTGCTTTACAAGAGTATTTGACAAAGGTGCGCGAGATGGGGGCAAAGGCACGCTTGAAGGCTGATCAGCAAGAGGCAGAGGAGCGGTCTCGGATAGCACAAACGATGGAGGGTTCTGCAAAGCAAACGAACGAGGCTTTGCACTCTTTGGGAATGCAAGCTGTTGCTAATAGCAAGATGGCGGCCAAAAAGAAAAAGGCGATATTGATTGCCATGGCGATTTCTGAGGGTGCTGCAGCTGCTATGTCGGCGACACGTGCGGCTTGGTCTGACATGTCGAACAGTACAGTATATGAGGCGATTGCAAAAAACATAGCTGGTGTTGCCCAGGTTGCCACAATACAGGCGGCGCAGATTGCGGCGATATCGTCTGCGAAATTTGCGACAGGAACGAGTTTTGCTCCTGGCGGCATGGCGCTTGTTGGTGAGCGTGGTCCAGAGCTTGTCAACCTTCCTCGTGGCAGTCAAGTTGTAACGAATGCGATGACTCGCCAGATAATGAACAACCCACAGGTGACATATAACATCAACGTGTCTGGTGATGCTGGTCCCGATACGGTGCGTAGCGTAGAGAATGCGCTTGAGCGCCACGCTCGACTGACACGCATGGCGCTTCGGTACGGGTATATTTGATATGGCTACAACGATCACAGTTGGAACCGGTGGGGACTACACGAATCCTGCGAGTGCGTGGAACGCATATTCTGGCGGGCTGACAGATGACGTGGTTTTCGATATTATTTCAGACGTAACGGCAACAGGCTCTGGAATGAATATCGTAGTAGACGCCGCTTCGACGTACTCTGTCAAGTGGACGTGTTCACATAACGAGGCAAATAAAGAAGATTGGCAGAGCTGGTATAAAATCACAGTTGGAACGAGTACGACATTTGGTTTCCAGTTACTTGTTTCTAATGGGACAACGCTTGACGTAGAATATCTTTATTTACAGACGGTTGGCTCGATGTCCAATAAGCCAATTTTGTACCCTCGCTGCGAGGATGGGACGGCCACGGTGCGAGACTGTTACCTGTTCGGACACAGTAAAAACGATTATGAGTCGCTGGGGGTCTACATATTCCACAATACTTTTCAAAAAACGTCAAATTACAGCGTGTACAATACAAAAATCAGGAATGTATGGAAAGGCGTTCAGTGTTATCATGTGTCGAGCGGTGGTTCAATCGCATTAGAAAATTGTAGCGTTGACGATACTATTTATGGCGTTTGGACAAGGGGTACAACTGGCAGGGTGACAATCCGGAACACTCTGTCTGTGAATGCAAACACTTGTTATTATGATTTCATAAATGAGCGGGCACGCCCAACTTTTGAGAACTGCACTGCAGACGACGGAACAATCACAAGCAATCACCCGTTTTCTACCATTACCGACTGCATAGAGAACATCACTCCCGCAGACGAGTTCATTTCTCTCGACGAAACCGACTCCGATTATCTCCAGTTGAAAACCACATCACAGCTCGCCGATGCTGGCACCGCTCCGACGTATGCAGGTGGGGAGGACATTCTCGGCAACGACAGGCCGAACGGATCAGGAGATTATGCCATCGGATGCCATGAAATCGTAACGGTGAATACCGAAGGGTATAAAGCAATACCGAAATATCGTGTCGGCCTCAAAGTACAGGGTAAAGCTTACCGGTTTAACAACCCGCAGTATGGATACACAACCACAATACACATTGCGACACACATCACACCTGTTGCACCCAAGGGGTACACTGTTTGGGACGATGGGTCCTCGTATGATTATCGCACGTGCCGCGCAGAGTTTTTGTTGTATGAAGACGACGCGGAAACGCTTATACAAACGATAACAGACGACGCTTATGGCAGGGGTATTGACTGCAATTTAATATTGCAGGAAGGGTCTGGGTTTTACCCTTTCGGTCCTGACAAGGGGGACTCTGGAACCTTCGGCGTGCGTATCATTCGCGTAGAGCCGGGTCCGGTACAAGAGGAGCCGTGGAGGTATTTCCGCATTGCCGTGGAAATGGTCGCAACGTCATATCCGGGGTATGTGCTTCCGACAGAGGTGTCGGAGGGCGATCTGCAAATTGGCACAATCACAGGGTTGCGGTACCCGCCAGACTTTCCCAAGTCACTGCACAATGTTTTGTACGACGCAAACATCACACGCGACGGGTCTCCATACACAACAGACTATCTTCAGTCTTCAGACAATTACGAGACGTCGTTGCCAATGGTTTGCAATCACAGCAAGTCTGCGGCGCTTGTAAACCATCTTGTGTCTACGGTGCGAGGCAGCACGTTGTCTGTCGTTGGCGGCGATAACACGTACCTTTTTGGGCGCATACCTGGCGACAGTGGAACGTATACCTGCCGGTGGATTGACAGCTCGCTCAAGATAGTACACGTTGCTTACAACAGGTTTTCTTTCGATCTTAACTTTTACAGGGTGTCATAATGTCAGCATCTGAAAACGGGACGATTTTTGGCGCAAGGGTATATCTTGACTCTGTTCCGTCTGTTGCGAACGCGTCTGATATCGGCTTGTATGGTGTTGCAGGTGAAAACAGCCAGTTCCGTTGGATCATGTCTGACATTTCGCCGTATAGTCCAACGGTGACGTGGAAGACTGGCGTTTTGACTGTTTCTGGTATTGGTGACATTGAGGAAAGCGTTGATTTAAGGGTTGGCGGAAACTTGCCGCGAATAGGTGGCACTGAGGTGCGTGTTGCTAATACGCTTGAGGTTGGCGGCAGCTTCACTCAGTTTGACAGGGTATTATCTGACAATGACATAAGATTGAACGGTCTGGCCATCGACATAGTCCGTTTTGATATATCGTCTGGGGCGATTGACGATGCCGACGGGTCTGTCGTTTATCGGGGCGTTTGTGCAGATGCTGAGTGGACGGAGCAGACGTTTACCATTGTCGTCGAAAGCCCTTCCCTGTCCCGCCGGTCAAATATCGGCACGCTCATTGATTCCAAGACATATCCAGATGCGGGCGAAGACTCTCTGGGCAAGATGATACCTGTAACTTTCGGAGAGTTTTTGCCAGAGCGAGACACGTATGGCAACATCACGTGGAATGGGTATGCCCGGTTTCAGAGGGTAGACAACAAAGAGCGATCGTGGACCCCCGAAACGCTTGGCGGTGTACACGAGCCATCTGGTTTGACTGTTTTTCCTGTTGTGTGGCCGGTAGAGTCTACAGGCACCCCGCTGAGGTATCGAATCAAGTTCGGCACATCGTATGCCGGGCCGTCTTACCCAAAGAATCTTGTTGGTCAATATCTAAAGGTCGTTGAGGGCGCTGGCGCGGGGTCATATCGCAGAATCAACCGTGCCGTCGTGATCGGGGATGCTTTGCTTGAGCTTGATATAGACGACTATTTCGAGTCTACACTGCAAGGAAACGCGACAGCGAACGCAACAGACCAGACGTGGGTAAAAATTGTCGACATTCCGCGTTCGTACATGGCCGACGCTTGGCCGTGTGAAAACTATCTTGACAGCGACGGAAACGCGATATCTTCAGGGTTAGAGCTGTATGCTTATGATAGCGACAGGTCAATAACAGTATCTGGTGAGGCAGAAACGGTCAGAATACAGGAGACGCAGGAGACCTTCCGGCGGTTGCCGTCGTATGCTTATGAAGACAGTGGTAATGGCAACAAAAACCGTGTTGATCTTGACGTCAAAATGTTTGACTCGGACACCGATAATGTGAATGCGTTTATTGTAAAATCGGCCGAAAGTGTGGAAGCTTTTGGGGGAGACGCAGACACATGGTTTGTTGCTGACGAAAAAGACTATCTCAGCGTGACTGTGGGTGGTATAAACGACGAGATAAGTGGTGGTGTTGATTATCGTAATGCGACAAAATTTGCAGATGGTATATATCGCACGATGTTCGACCCTGGCTATATATTCCCTATCTCCCGTATGCAAAACCCGACGAACACGATGCCAAACGGGAACGCGTACGACAAAGACGAGGACACATACTCAGAGCTGAGTGTAGAATTTACAAAAGGTAGCGGTGCAGCTTTGGAGGGTGTAGCTAAAGGTCTTTTTATAGTAGAGTACACACTGCCCACGCCGCCAGAAAATTTTGAGTTTGACACTTGCTATGTTGGCATAAAGGCTGGTTTGGAGGTCGTTGGTGACCCTCTGGTAGATTTGGGCGACGCTGTGATATCCTTCCGTGAGAGGCGATTTATCGGAGACCGTGTTTTACAGCTTGACTCAGGTTTTGATGAGTATGACGATCCGCCAGTATTTGTGAACAGGCAACCAACCATTGACAATTTGCCAGACTTTTACTATTCTGGTGTTGACACATCAAACAAAAACTTTTACGTTCTTCAGGATGACACCTATCACAGGGGCAATGATCTTACCGGGTATACTCTCTGCCCTTTGTCTGCAGCAAACAAAGAAGAGTACGAAAACATATACAGATGTGCCGTGTGTGTGCCGTTTTCTTGCGATGCTTCGAGTAGCGGGTGGACGAATGTCACTGTGCGCCTCAAGGTGTACGAGGTTGCGACGATTTTCAAGAAAACTGTTTCGATCAGGGATACGGTGTATTCTCCGTTTCGCGGCAGGATATATCAGGGTAGTTGGGGCCAGACTGCTGGGTCAAGCTCGTCGAGTTCGTCCAGCAGCTCGCAGTCATCACCGTCCAGTTCTTCCAGCTCTTCGAGCAGTTCACAGTCATCACCGTCCAGCTCTTCGAGCTCATCGAGTTCGTCCAGCTCTTCGAGTTCGTCGTTGTCGAGTTCCAGCTCTTCGAGCAGTTCGCAGTCGTCACCTTCATCTTCCAGCTCATCCAGTTCTTCGTCTTCGCTTGTTGCGCGGAAGACGGCTACAAGCTATATAAGCAACCCTGTTGATGTTGCGGAGCATGTTTTGCGTTTGCAGAACTGGAGCGAGCAGCAGTCTGGTGTAGACTGGGGGCACGCATACCCGAACGTGCCACTGATTGACGTGTCGACAAACGACGGCGGCTTTGACTTTGAGGGCTTACAAGAGATTAAAAACATAAAGCCAGCTTGGCAGATACAAGAATATGGTGGCGCGTGGACAAACGAGATAATGAAAAAGATTTGCCGCGGCTTTTTTTGTGTAAACTACCAGAATCCAACAAACGGCGAGGAGAGGATTTCGTTTTTTGCTGGAAAGTCGCTGTCAACACCAGCAACAACAATCACTCTGGGGCAGATTGTGGGACCGATATCATCGGTGCGTGTGCCAGAGTCATCGTCGATATACTGTGAGCCGTATGTCAGATATGCCAAAAACCAGGGGTCTGGGCAGTATGATAAAATCATCAGGATTCGCAACGCCGGTGCTGATAGTTACAATTCTGACTATGTGGACGGGCTGGATGGTACGACGGCAGAAATAATGTGGACAAAGGCGCACGTGCTCTGGCAGTCTACGCGGCGCATTGAGGAGCCGCCGTCTTATATGACAGATCACGATATCATATACAGAGATGTTGATGCTGTGTGGTATCTTGACACCTGGTTTTCGTGGATGGGTGCGATTGACACGGATGGGACTCCCAGTGGTGTAGAGTTTGACCCAAAGAAGAGAATCAGTTTTTCTGTGCCGTATGACACGGGGAAAGACTGGTATATAATGCAGCATCACAAGCTACAGTTGCCACACCAGACAGACGCGACATCAATTGAGTTCGTTATTGAAAAGATAAAGCGCGAGATTTCGCGCGGAAAAAATTTAATTACGGTGCAGGCGGTATTATACGGACAAACAACGGAGATTGATCTGTATATTAAAGATACATGGGTTGACGGGACGCTGCTGAATGACTGGAAAGACAACTACCAGACGCTTGCCGAGCGGGGCACCGGCGGCGACGACATTACTGATATATACTGACGGAGGTGTATTGTGGTAGAGGCGCGGGAGGCGAGTATCGTTATTGCCGGTATAGCGATCGGTGCCAAATATGCGGTGGATGTGATTGTGTTGATCATGGGCTTGATGCGCGGGCGCAAAATGAACGGCAATGGCTACGCTAAGTGGGAAGATGTTGTCCGGTATTTTGGCAGCGAAAAGGCGGTTCTGGAGCAGAGGATGTCTGAGGGTGAACGGAGTTTTGCTCGAATTGAAGTGGCGATTGGCAGGGTAACGGACATGCTTGAGGGTATACAGGCCACGTGTTCGTCGCGCGGAGAGAGAATTGCGTTTCTTGAGGCGAGGGGGAAATAATGCCATCTTCAATAGACTTGACTAATCTTGAGTTTGCGGTGCTGCCGAACGCCCTTGAAAATGGGGACAATCCGTCTGCGTTTGACACAGGGACTTTCCCCGTGAAACGTGGGAGCGCGGCGGTTACAGCGACATTGACAAATATGTC
>Ga0180433_10010205_pt1 | contig 11343 bp, 15 predicted proteins | sample SS_ome_8_FD_132980 | JGI IMG/M metagenome (GOLD analysis project Ga0180433, IMG submission 132980) | Hypersaline lake sediment archaeal communities from the Salton Sea, California, USA - SS_1_D_1 metaG | ecosystem: Environmental > Aquatic > Non-marine Saline and Alkaline > Hypersaline >... | reverse complement strand
GCACTGCAGCGCAAACGAGGAGAGCTGCTCGAACGGACGTTTGCCCACCTCTGTGAAACCGGAGGGGCGAGGCGTACAAGACTGCGTGGTCGAACGAACGTGAACAAGCGCTACCTGCTGCAAACGAGTGCTGCGAACCTCGGGCTGGTGATGCGGAATCTGTGCGGGCGGGGTACTCCCCGAGGCCTGGCGGAGTCGTTGCGGACATGCGCACAGGGCGTCTCACGTCTCAGGACGGCTCGGAAGTCCGTGGCGGATGCCCTTCGGACACTGCTCAGGAACTTCCACCCCCACCCCGTTCCCGTGCAGCAACGTGCGGCTTGATCTCACCAACGTGTCGGCGGACGCAGCGGACGTGTAGATCGACGGGCTGCTAGCAGGAAATTCGTTCCAGGGGACGTTCAGGCTCCAGAGCAGAATCACCAGGAAGTCACGACACGGCCTCGGAGGACTGCCGATGAGCCTCGAAGAGGGAAGGCAGCTGTAGCGAGAGCCGCGACCTCACTCCACGACGAAACGTTGCAGGAAGCGTGTCCGATTCGGCTTGCCTGGAGGTGGTCGGCCGTAGTAGATTGGGAAGCGGGTCGGCTATGGCAAGCAGCACGCGGCGGGTCGAAGCGCCAGAGGAGGGAAAACAGATGATGCGCAGAAAGGAAGAGGAGGGGCATCAGCAATCCCTGCTGGAGGAGTTGTGCGGAGACGATGAACATCTACATGCCTTTCTTAGCTCGTATCTGTATCAGACACCGCTGGCGGCGGTATCGAAGAAGAGCCTCGATGCTCTCGTCGAGGAGGCAGAGGGAAACGGTGACTTCAGACGGGCATTCGACAAGGCCATCTTCGAGGGGGCTCAGAACCCCGGCCAGAGGGAACGGTATGTCGAAGTCATCCGAAGACTCGCGTCGAAGGCCATAGATGCGGCGGAGCAAGCAAGAGAAAAGCGAGAGGCGGAAGGACTCATCGAGCGCGCTGCTTCCTTCGGGAGGAGAATCGAGGACTATCGATTCATGAGTGAGAGAGCTGGCGACATACTCACAGTGGCCTCGAGCTTCTACACTGAGAAACTGATAGAGTCGGACGAGGAACGAAAGAGAAAGACACGGCGTGAGGAGAGGAAACAACTCGAACGGGAAGAAAGGAAAGTCGGGGAACACGAGAAGAGCGAGCGAGCCACAAGAAGAAAAGAGAGAAGTAAGATGAGCAGAGGGGAAAGGCGGGAGGCTAGGAAAAGGGAGAAGACAGAGGACGCAGCAGCGCGAGACAGGCGGCAAGCAAGAGAAGAGAAAAGGGCAGAAGCGGAAAGGGAGGAACAGAGAATAGGGGAGATGGAGAGGACAGCGCGAGATGAGAGAGAGAAGGAAAGAAGGGAATAGCTAGCTTGCGCTGGCTCTGTCCTGACCGCCTGTCCTTAGATCACATGACCATCCTAGGCGCACTCCCGTGGCGTGCCGAGATACCGAATCCAGGTGGCTGCGGGCGCTTCCAAGCGCGCCGGCTACGCTCGACCACTCCCAAGACCGAACCCCTTCGGCCTCTGCTCCGGAGGGATTCGAATGGATGGGGACAGCTCTCTCGGCTATGAGAGTGCAGTCCGAGAAGCCATCCTTCGGTGGAGACGAGGTCGTTCTCCGCGTGAGTGAACGCGCTTCATGAGAGCGGGCGCGCCCCCCGCCCTGCCAAGGGGCGCGGTCAACTTACTGAGGTAGTCTGCGCCTCCTACTGCCAATACTGCCCATAGCTGATTCCTTCGATCCGGCTTTGCCTCTTGAATCGAAGATGCTCTGTTTCCGACAGCCGGCGGAATTCACCAGGGGAACACTCGATGACAAGATGGAAGCTCGTACGGGATCCGACGAAATACACGGGCTCGTTGCTGAGGAAGCCAACGCATCGTTTCTTCGCTTTCTCGTATAGCCTATCAGGCGTTGTCATCTGCTGGGGAGCACCCCGCTCCTGTATAGAAGCGCCGTACGTCAGTGTCCGGTCCAACCCGAACCACGCCGCGTTTTCCGGCCCCGCCCCGGCCCCCGACTTCCGTTCCCACGTGATTCCTGGCCCGATCTAACCTGCACACGGCAGCAAAGCCGGAGCCTCAGCTCTCCCGAGATCCATTGGACGGCAAAAAGCCTCGCTCGGTGCAAGCCTTCCCGCCTGCACCCGCCCGCGCGCATATCTCTAGGGTTCCGCGCGGTTCGCGCGACGTCTTTTACGAGGGGCTAGCTCTCTCCACCTCAACCACCACTGAAGCGGCTTCTTCGTTCTCGACCCCTCCGGAACTCGCTTCCTCCGCCTCAGAGGCCTCTAGCGTGGGATCGACTACTTCGAGGGTTGCTTCCTCCACATCCGTCTCAGGGGCGTCGTCTGGCGTGGGCTCGACTGCTGCGGGGGGCGCCGCCGCCTCGTCAGCGGGGTCGTCCAGGGCCGCTGCTGGGGGCTCGGCTACTGCAGTCGCAGCGCTCGCTGCCTCCGCCTTCCGAACTCTCCCGAGAATCTCATCCGCAGCGGGGCCGACGTCCTGCGCCTGGAGACCCTTGTCGCCCTCAGTGACCACGTAGTCCACTCTCTGCCCCTCGGTCAGTTTCTTGAAGCCTGTCCCGCGAACGGAACTGAAGTGGACGAACACGTCTCCGCCTTGAGGCCGCTCGATGAAGCCGTACCCTTTGGCGTCGTTGAACCACTTGACTTTGCCGGTTTCACGGTGTGCCATGATACATCCTCCTCTTGTGCTTGGGGCCCGAAGGCCCCGATCCGCTAAACTCCTCTGCCAACTGACGTCACACCAGGTCCTGGATCGCGAACGACCAACCCAGTCGCGCGTTTGTGACGGCCAGCGCTCCATTGACGCGAACACCCGAGATGGCGACCAGCAGAACCACCGAGACTGGCCGACGCCCGGGTGGGGGTAGAATACCCCCTCCTGCGACTCGTGCCACGGGGAAGTCGGCTTGATCCCCCCGCCCGACTGCCGAGCATTTCTCTCTCCCACGGTGGCTTAGGCTGGGCGACCTGTGGACACCCACAAGCCCCCCGTCAGGCTCCTCCGACCCACGCGGCCATGGGGAGGAGTTGCCCCCGGGTCCGCCGCGGCGACCAACGACGGCGAAAATTGAGCGCGGGGCATTTGTGCCGCCCGGCCACGTACGCCTCGAGAGACAGCGCATCAGCTCGATACGACGTGCTTCTCGCAGGTCTTGCGGAAGTGGTACCCGTAGATTGCGAAGGTGACCGCCATTGGAAAGCGCTTCGGACAGCGGAGAATCGCCCAGATCAAGAGCTTCCAGTACTGGAAGCGCTCCCTCCCAGCAATCCCCAGACGGACGGTCGAGCGGAAGAACGCCAAGATGTGTCGTGCGCTCAACGAAGCGTTTCTCGCCGGCGCCCTGTACTCACGCAGGAATGTCCTCACACGCTTGTAGTAGTGCTTCGGGGAGTAGACAGTCTGCAGAATCCTCTCATAGCCCTCTCTCAATGCCACATGATCCATGACGGGTACGATGTTGGTCGAGCCGTCGACGTTGTCTCCTGAGCTCTGCTTCCGGAGTCGACCGTCCTTCCTGAGACGATCATTGAGCCGTGTTCCCGGTGGAGCCTGCAGCAGCCCGACCATGGCTGTCACGATCCCGCTGTTCTGAATGAACTCGATCTGCCGTTGGAAGATAGATGGCTGATCGTGATCGAAGCCGACGATGAAGCCGCCTTGAACCTCTAGCCCCGCTCGCTGCAGACGCTTAACGTCTTCGACCAGGTTCCGTCCCTTGTTCTGCCGCTTGTTGCACTCTGTCAAGCTCTCTTCGTCAGGCGTTTCAATCCCGATGAAGACCGTGCGGAACCCTGCTTGGACCATCATCCTGGTTAGCTGCTCATCGTCGGCGAGATCGATGGATAACTGGGTTTGGAGCGGGATATCCTTGCCCTTCTGCCATTCGATGAGGGCCGGAAGAAGCTTCTCCTTGAGTGCCTTGCGATTCCCAATCAGGTTGTCGTCTACGAAGAAGATGCCTCTACGCCAGCCGGCGGCGTAGAGCCCGTCCAGCTCTGCGATGACCTGCCCGGTCGTCTTCGTCCGCCATCTGTGCCCAAACAAGGTCGTCACATTGCAGAACTCGCAATCGTATGGACATCCTCTCGAGTACTGGACGCTCATCGAAGCGTATCGATTGAGTTCCGCCAGATCCCACCGGGGCTGAGGGCTCTCCTGGATGTTGGCGAATCCGGTGGATGTGTACAGCCGCTTTGCGCAGTCCTTTTCAAGATCATCCAAGAACTGCGGCAGGGTAATCTCAGCTTCGTTGAGCACGAAGTGATCGACACCGGCGAAGTCCTCATGCTCGCTGGTGAACAGGGGGCCGCCCGCGACGATACGAAGTCCCGCTTTCTTGCAGCGAGCGATGGTTGCGCGGGCAGATTCGCGCTGCACGGTCATGCCGCTGACGAATGCGTAGTCGGCCCAGGCAAGGTGCTTGTCGGTGAGCTTGCGAACCGTGGCGTCGACAAGCTTGAGTGACCAGTCCGCCGGCAGCATCGCAGCTACAGTCAGCAATCCAAGGGGCGGCGAGGCCGCTTTGCGTCCGATGAAACCAAGGGCACGCTTGAAACTCCAGAATGTCGGCGGTACTTCCGGGTAGATCAGAAGAACATTCGTAGTGCTCACCTCTTACGTTGGCTTCCTCTGCGCGGGTCTCCGTATGTAGTAAGTCCCGCTCCACGATTGTGGATCAGGCGTGCTCTAGCGTCCCTGTCACGTACTGCTCGATAGCTGTCCGGATGATCTCCGATTCGGAGACTCCTTCCTTTTCCGACAGCTCCTGGAGCTGGGCCAGCAGCTTGGCGGGAGCCATGAAGTTCTTCATCACCAGGGGATTCTTCGGATCTCGTTTCGGACGAGCCACGTCGCATCACCGGAATAACTATACAACTAGTGGTGTGATTAGTCAACTAGTCAATGCCTTCGGCCTGTCCCCGAGACGGATCTACCCTCAGAGCCTGGCCTCGCCCGAGATGAGGAGACGGATGCGTAGCGAACATCTCCTCCGATACCCTGCGCACAACCGCTTTCCAGTTGGCTCAGCCCCTGAGAAGCGGTCCACAAGCAGAGCTAGTGTCGGGACCGAGTGAAGGAGGCGACAAGTGGCAATGACGACCTGCGCGGGTTCCTCGACGGGATGTAATTACACCTGTTACTTGACAGATGTAATTACAGCTGCGATACTCGCTCCACTATGACTGGAGATGAGATTCGCAAGGCACGGCAAAGGAAGGGACTTTCCCGGGATCAACTGGCGGTGGAGATTGGCTGCTCGTCAATGACGCTCGGGCGGTGGGAGCGTGGCGACACCGAACCGATTGCCGTCTACCAGAGAGAGTTGGCGCGGGTTCTAGGTGTTACGGCTTCCCCCGATACCGTACAGCAGCGCATTGACTGGGACCTATTGCCGAAGGCATTCGAGCGACTTGAGAAAGCTGTCACTGCGGTTGAGAAGGAGGTAACAACCGAAGTCGAGCTCTCCCCCGCCGTCATTGCGGCGATCGACTTCGCAGTCCAACGACTGCAGGGCGCACGGTTGCAGGCTGAGTCTAGCCTTGGGCATGAGGACTAGCCGCCAGATTCCGCCGTGAATCAACTGTAGGCCGCTCAGAGCCGCTTCCTCGGTATCGAGCGCCGCTGCTGGAACCGGAGGCGACGGGCCCATTCGAGGTTGTTCGCCAGGACGGATTGTCTCAAGACGATTCCCTTCGCAAATGGACGGTGCTTCAGGGTACCCGGTCGGAGACCAACTCTCGATGTGGCAAACGGAGGCGGCTTAGACTAACTCCAGAGGTGGACCGGTCATGGGGGGGCTGGTCACGACTGGATGTTGCGCATCGGTTGCCCCACCGCCCGAGCGGTGCAGACCAACGAAAGGATGTGCTCTCATAGCTTGGCAACAGCACCCGCCAGCTGGCTCTGACCGGCCTTCCATCAGCCGCTACCTACCATCGGATCGCGAATCCGTCAAGTGCCTTGCGGTAGCTTGTGCCGATCAACGCGTCTTCCCGACTTGCTTGGCCAGTCACCAGAGGTTGGTATCGGACATTCTGACCGGGTACTACCTGGACTTCGAGCCGGCGGCCTGTTGGGTCGTCAGAGACCCGAAAGAGGGGGTCGTCGGGTATCTGTTCGGTTGCTCCTCCACCGCCCGGAGGAATCGAGTGGTGGCTGGCCGCGTCTTGCCGGCGGTCGTTCTTCGGGCGGTCTTCACCGGCGTGGTGTTCTCTTGCCCGGTGGCGCAGTTGGCTCGGGCAGGTCTGCGCAGTTGGACGAGCGGCCACGCAGCGAAGTCGCAAGCGATTCGTGGCTATCCGGCACACCTTCACGTCGGCGTGCATCCAGACTATCGCCGACAGGGGTTCGGGAGAGAGCTTGTCCTCCACTTCGTTGACCAAGCATGCACTGAGGGGATCCCGGGAATCCACGCCTCTGTCGTGGAGGCCAATCTCCCTGCTCGTTCGCTCTTGCGGAACGTGGGTTTCGATGTGCTCCGGCACTACGAGGTCGTCTTCCCGGGCTCGCCACGCGCCCCGGTCCGCATGCTTCTACTGGGGCTGCAGGTGCCTTCTCCGGGAGCCCTTCAGAGATCAGGCAGTTCGTCGCGAGGGAACGGCGTCGGCAAATGACGTCTCCTACACGAGCGGATGACCGATGGGTTTCTCGCCCGCGCGGCTGGGGCCGCAAACACTGGCTGCTCGCCATGTTCGCGGCCTGCGTTCTGGTCATCTCGGGGATCTACACCTATCTGCAAACACCCATTCTGTGGTTCGTCTCTATCGAACCCGGCATCGTACCCACCCGTGAGGAGGCAGGCCCAGAGCGGATCATGGTCGTCGCCCCCCACCCCGACGACGATATTCTCGGGGCCGGCGGCACAATGGCTGAGGCAGCGGCCGAGGGAGCGTCCGTGCTCGTCGTCTATCTGACCAACGGGGATGCGAACCGAGCAGCGAGGCGGGTCATCACGATGAACCCGTTCCACATCCCGGCTCAATACCGTGCCTTGGGCTCGAGGCGCCAGAAGGAAGCGGTGCTGGCCCTCCGAAGGCTTGGGCTTGCGTCAGCAAATGCAGTGTTTCTCAACTACCCCGACCGGGGCTTGACGCCTCTTCTGAAGAATCACTGGTCGCCTGCCGACCCGTACAGGAGTCGTTTCACGAACCGGGATGCCAAGTACTCTGCTCAAGCCCTCAATCCCTCTGCCGACTACTGCGGCGCGAACGTGGTGGAGGATCTCGCCTTCATCCTCCGCCGCTATCAGCCCACGATCCTCTACCTACCCCATCCGGAAGATGCTCACCCTGATCATCATGCTGGCTATCAGGCTGTGATGCTGGCGTTGGAGGCATCGGCATCTCAGTTCGTGCCCCCCGACATTCGCTGCTACATGGTCCACCTGTTTGAAGAACGCTGGCCTGTCCCAAGCGGAGTGCATGTCGCTCTCCCCTTGAGTGTCCTTCCTGCCCCCATTGCCGCGGAACCATGGCATTCGGCTGTTCTGCCGGAGTGGGCGGTGGACGCCAAGTTGAATGCCATCCGCGCTCACTACTCTCAATGGCTAACGTCGCGGCGGTTTCTTGCGAGCTTCGTGCGAGCAAACGAGATCTACGTGTCCGCGGCCGACCTACCGGAGATCACAACCGACTGAATCGACATCTCCTCGCCGTCATGGGCTGCTGAGATACAGGTCGCGCCGTTCGCGGCACGGCCACCATGGAGGGGGCCGACAACCGCTGATCCCGCTAGAGGTAGACGAAGTAGCGGACGTGCCAGGTGGCGTTCGAGATCAACATCGCGGTGATCGAGCCGTTGAATGCGCGCGCGATCCCCCTGTCCTTGAGCAAGATGTACGCCGGGACAACCGGCGCAACAAGGCGCAGGAGGATCCATGACGCGAGCCGCCAGGCTTGGGACTGGAAGGGCGGCTAACAGACCATGGATTGGATCGCGTACCCAACAACCGACATTGCGATGAAGAACCACGGGTTCAGTCGGTGCTCCTCGGTCATGTGCCAGAGGCGGGCAACCGGGTCAGCTCCAGTGAAGATCCACTCTCGTTTGCCGAGTCGCACGCCGCGCGTGTAGGCTGCACCCGGAGGTGAGAACGTGAAGGCAAGGCTACGACACATCGGCGTCGGCTTGATCCTGGTGACGTTGCTTCTCGTCCCGATCAAACTCGCCGCCAGCCTCCCCGACGACGTGGACCTCACCGGCATGATTGCCATGTGGATGCACGGCACGGGAGTTCAGATCGAGTTTCCGAACAGACTCACCCAGGTTCAGCGCATGGCTTTCCATACGCGCATTGTGGGCGAGGCGGACACAATCAACTGGTTCCACTTCCCGATTGCCACACCCGTCGTGGGGACGTTCGCGATCTTCAGTGAAGACGGTGGGTTGCTGAGCGATATCCAAGACATCGTCGCGCCTGGGACGGGCCTTCTGGTCCCGGACTCAGTGAGCTGGAACCTGTACTTCCGACGGTACCGACTGGACAAGGTGTTTCTCTGCTTCCGGACGGGCTCCGCGGACGCAAGGGTAACGAGCGTACACATCCACGACGGGAACAGGAGGCTCGCGGCGTTCGACCATCTGAACCTGTACGGGGACCAGGACATGCGGGAGTTCGTCATCCCCGGCTGTCCCCCGGTCCACAGCGGGATCTGCGTTTCGCTGGGCGTGCAGTTCGGTGCGTCGGGGCCGCGGTGGATGGAGCTCGAATCCGTCGGGGCCGACTTTTGCTTCTGGGAGGACTAGCAGAGCACGCCGCCCGTCCGTTCGCGATGACGGGCAACGGCTCCTGCCGAAGCGGGGCAAGGGGGCAGGACGGTCGTGGATGAAGAGGATCACCGCGTTCGTTGGCAGCGCCCGCAAGAAGCTCACGTACGAAGCCGTCGGCCGATTCCTCGATCAGCTGGAACAGCTCGGCGACGTCGAGTCCGAGGTCGTCATGCTGAGTGACTACCGGCTCGAGACATGCCGAGGCTGCAAGCTTTGCTTCGAGAAGGGAGAGGAGTCCTGCCCTCTCAATGACGACCGGGACCTGCTCATCGGGAAGATGAACGTATCCGACGGCGTCGTCTTCGCCTCGCCGAGCTACATGTTCCAGGTATCGAGCTGGATGAAGACGTTCATCGACCGACTCGCCTTCGTCGGCCACCGTCCGCGCTTCTTCGGCAAGACGTTCACGAGCATCGTTACGCAGGGTCTCCCTTTCGACGCCAAGATCGGGAAGTACCTTGACCTTGTCGGCTCCTGCTTCGGCTTCACGACCGTCAGGGGAAGCCGCATCACGGCCCGCGAGCCGAGGACGGAGGAGGACACACAGAAGATGGAGAGGGTCCTGTCGAAACAGAGCAGGAGGTTCTACGAAACCCTTGTGACGCCGGGCAACCCCACGCCCACGTGGACCATGCTCATGGGCTTCCGGATCGGCAGAACGACCATGAAGCTCGAGCTGGATGAGCGCTATCGTGACTACCGATACTACAAGGAAAGGGGCTGGTTCGACGCCCCCTACTACTACCCGACGCGGTTGGGGCCCCTGAAGAAGGGGGCCGGCAAGCTCTTCGACGCCATCGGTGCGCGAGCGGCGCGGAAACGGGCCGAGTGAGCGCTCGAGCGACGACCGAGGCGATGGCGTTCGGTTTGCTTGTCCGGCCTTCCTGCCGAGATGCGGCCGACGGCTCCTGTCCAGAAACGATGCCACCCTGCAGGTCGAGCGCGACGTCCTCTTGCCACGGTACAATGACCACAAGCGGGATCGAACGGACGTGCAGGAGGCGTGATGACAAGAGACGAGCTGAAAGCGTTGCTGGACGACCACCTCCCAGCGGGGACGAGCCCCACGATCTGCCTCGCAACGTGCGACGCCCGAGGACCCCACGTAAGGCCGCTCAGTCTGGTGCGCGACGGCCTGGACCTCTACTTCGCCACGTCGAGACGTTCAGAGAAGATCCACCACCTCGACTCCCACCATGAAGTGGAGTTCGTGTGTTTGCTCGAGAGAGTCGGCGAGATAGGGTGTCTCCGCGTGGCCGGCACGGTTATCGAAGTCACAGGGGCGCCGCTTCAAGAGGCATGGGTCCGGGCACATGGGTACGACGCCGGCCTGCACTTCCGCCGCGGCCTTGACGATCCGGATCTGATCGCCTTTCGCATCCAACCGACCCTGGTACGGCTCCGTTTGCCCGGTCAGCGGGAGAGGGAGATCCAGGCGGTCCTTTTCGCCTCGAGCGACGCACCGAGCTCCGCGTGAGCCGCTCAGTGCTCATCGCCGGGTGGGCGGCAGCGCCCCGACCCGAATCGCATCGAGTCGCGAGGCCCCCCCAAAAGCCCCGTTGGGCTCCATCCTCGACACATGAAGAAGGAGGACGAGCTCCTCTTGACCGTCTCGAGAGCGAACCCCGCGGAGGCGGGGTTTCCAGGGGCAGCAAAGGACCACGCCGGACTGCTTTTTGCGGCGTCGAGGCCCCCTGCGGGTATGCTGTCTCCGGAGGCGATTGCTCATGACACAACGCGCAAAGAGGTGGATGCTTCTGGCGCTGGCTTCGGTCCTTGTGACGGTCGGTGGGGTTCAGCTTGCCGTCGCGCCACCGGCGGACGCGGACGTCTCGGGGTTTCTCACCGTCTGGATGCACGGCACGGGGGTGCGCATCGAACATCCGGAACTCCTCGACCGGGCACTGTACCGCGCGTTTCACACCCGCGTCGAAGGGACGGCGAACACGGCGAACTGGCTGCACTTCCCGATCACCACCCCGGTGGTGGGCGGGTACCGAAGTGGCGGATCAGGCAGCAGCGGGTTCTCCGCGGTGGAGATGAACTACCGACGTTACCGCCTGGAAAAGGTGTTCGTGAGCTTCCGGAGCGGTTCGATCGACGCCCGGGTCACAAGCATGCACGTCTACGACGGAGCCAGTCGCATCGCGGCGTTCGACCATCTGAACTTGTACGGTGAGCAATTCATGCGCGAGTTCGTCCTCCCGAATTCGCCCGAGGTACATCAAGGGATCTGCATCTCGCTCGGGGTCGAATTCGGGGCGTCGGGGCATCGCTGGATGGAGATCCAATCGGTCGGAGCCGATTTCTACTACCAAGAGGACTAGCGAACAGGAGGCCCACCACCGCTCGGGGAGTCTCGAGCCTCCGGTGTCCGAACCCGGTCTGTGCCTGTGGGTCGGATTCCCGCCCTAGGACTCGGGGATCTGCCCGGAGAAGACGATCCCCGAGAACAGACCGGTCTCCCCGGTGGAACCGATGCTGAAGAGCGTCCCGGTGCGGGACCTCCCCGCGATGTGGGCCGCGGGTTCCTC
>Ga0180433_10010201_pt1 | contig 11349 bp, 7 predicted proteins | sample SS_ome_8_FD_132980 | JGI IMG/M metagenome (GOLD analysis project Ga0180433, IMG submission 132980) | Hypersaline lake sediment archaeal communities from the Salton Sea, California, USA - SS_1_D_1 metaG | ecosystem: Environmental > Aquatic > Non-marine Saline and Alkaline > Hypersaline > Sediment... | reverse complement strand
GCAGAGTACGCGAAGCTCGCAAAGTTATAAATTTATAATTATTAAATATTTATAGTTTTGTGTCACCCTCTGCGATCTTTGGGTTAATAGTTTTTTCATACTTTTTGGACAACCCCAGGGTGGTGATACAGTAATAAACAGAAGGAGATATGAAAATATGGAAAATTCCAATATCATTTCTATCAAAAATTTGACAAAAAGATTTCCTATGGGAAAAGGGAAATTTACAGCTCTCCAGGATATAAACTTAAATTTCAAAAAGAAAGAATTTACCGGTATAGTGGGCCCCAGCGGATCCGGAAAGACTACATTACTGAATATTATAGGATCCTTGGATGCCCCTTCTGAAGGCTCTGCAGTAGTTCTGGATTATTCCATCAGTAAGCTTACTCATAAACAAGCTGCCGAGCTGCGCAACAAACATTTTGGTTTTATATTTCAGACATATAACCTGCTTCCGGTATACACAGTATTCGAGAATGTGGAATTTCCTCTCCTTCTTCTCAAGATGAAAAAAGAAAAGCGAAAGAAAGCAGTTGTGGATGCTCTGAAGTGGCTTGGATTGGAAGATAAAGAAAAATCCAAACCTGCCCAGTTGTCCGGGGGTGAGTGCCAGCGGGTAGCAATTGCCCGGGCTGTGGTTAAAAAACCTGAAATTATTCTTGCTGATGAACCTACTGCAAATCTTGATGCTGATAATTCTCATCATATACTTCAGACCATGGTAAAGCTTAATAAGGAACTGGACACTACTTTTATTTTTGCTACTCATGATGAAAAGGTTATACAGTATTTAAAAAGGAAGATCACCCTTATTGACGGGTCAGTAGCAAAAGATGAAATAAAAAAATAATTTTTGAGAATGAGGAAAATATGATTGCTTTTAAATTAGCTATTAAAAACCTTATCGGGGCCGGGCTCAGAACCTGGCTGAATGTATTTATACTTTCTCTTTCATATGTAATTATAATATGGTACAGCGGGATTATAGAAGGATGGAATCGTCAGGCGCGCCGGGATACAATCAACTGGCAGGTTGGGGGAGGGCAGTACTGGCAGAAAAATTATGATCCTTATGATCCTTTTACTATAACTGAAAGTCATGATGTAATTCCGAAAATATTCAGGTCATTGATCCAACAAGGTGAAATGACTCCTTTGTTGCTGTCCCAGGGAACTATCTATCCGGAAGGAAGAATGCAGAGTATTATGATCAAAGGAATTGATCCGGAACAGAATATCCTGAAAATTCCTTCTCATGTTCTGAAAGACGGAGAAGATTTTATTCCTGCCCTCATCGGTAAAAGAATGGCTTCAAGTACCTATCTGAAAGGAGGAGATTACGTTACACTTCGGTGGAGAGATGTTAACGGAACATTTGATGCCGCAGATGCTAAAATCGTCGGTATCTTTGATTCTACTGTTCCTATGGTTGACAACGGACAAATATGGGTGCCGTTACAAAAACTGCAGGAAATGACTCATATGGAAGACCAGGCTACCTTAATGATTACTTCCAGGAATTTTGAACAAAATTTACAGGTTAAAGACTGGGAATTTAAGGACCACGATTTTCTGTTTCAGGATCTTGACAGTATAATAAGGTCAAAAAATATCGGCGGTATGGTTTTATATATAATTTTACTGTTACTTGCACTGCTGGCAATATTTGATACGCAGGTGCTTTCTGTGTTCAGAAGACAGAAAGAAATCGGAACAGATATTGCTTTGGGCATGACCAGAGGTCAGGTGATACGGCTTTTTACAGTGGAAGGTGCTATGCACGGAGTATTAGCTGCAATCATGGGAGCTGTTTATGGAATTCCGCTTCTTTACTATCAGGCAGTAAAAGGTTTTCCGCTTCCTGAAAGCACTGATGATTTTGGTTTAGCAATAGCCTCAAAAATATATCCTTACTATAGTATCGGATTGGTGATCAGTACAACCATAATTATTTTTATATCTGTCACAGTAGTTAGTTATCTCCCCACCAGAAAGATAACCAAAATGAACCCGACTGAGGCTATCAAGGGTAAAATCCAATAACACTCAAGAGGTTAAGAATGTTTAAATTTTTAATAAAGGGAATATTGAGAGATAAACAGCGGAGTCTATTTCCGGTTATAGTGGTAACTGGAGGAGTTATATTAACTGTATTTATGAACTGCTGGATACGGGGATTTTTGAGTGATTTTATTACATATAATGCCAGATTTTCTACTGGTCATGTGAAGATAGTAACCAGAGCCTATGCAGAAAATATGGAACAAATGCCGAATGATCTGGCTTTGCTGGGAGTAGAGGAACTGAAAGAACAACTTAAACAGACTTTTCCAGATATGAACTGGGTAAATCGTATCCGATTTGCCGGACTGATGGATGTACCTGATAAACAGGGTGAAACCAGGGAGCAGGGACCTGCAGTAGGCCTGGGAATAGATATGTTATCGGACCAGAGCTCTGAGATTCAAAGGTTTAAGCTCAGAGAATCATTGAAATCAGGGAAATTACCCAGTCACAGAGGAGAAATATTGATCAGTGAGATGTTTGCTGATAAATTGAATGTGCAGCCGGGACAGGAGGTGACCATCATCAGCTCTACTATGTACGGCAGTATGGCCATGCAGAATTTCACTATTGCAGGTACTATTGCATTCGGAGTGCGGGCTATGGACAGAAGTGCAGTTATTGTAGATATATCAGATGCCAGGCAGCTTTTGGATATGAGCAATGGGAGCAGTGAAATCTTAGGATATTTTAATAATAATATGTATGATGATGAAGCAGCCCAGCGAATAAAGAATCAATTTAATAAAAAGTACACGGATCCCGGGGATGAATTTTCCCCTGTTATGCTGCGGTTGAAAGAACAGAATGACCTGGCTGAAATGATAAATTATTATTCACATTTTTCCAGTATAATTGCTACGGTTTTCATTGTGATCATGTCCATTGTTTTATGGAATGCTGGTCTTATCGGAGGATTAAGAAGATACGGGGAAATAGGATTACGATTAGCAGTAGGGGAAACTAAGTTTCATGTGCATTCTTCCATGATTCTGGAATCAGTATCTATTGGAATTATCGGGTCAATAATCGGGACAATAATCGGTCTGGCAATCTCTTTGTATTTGCAGACATATGGTATTGATGTGGGATCAATGATGAAGGATGTCACTATGCTGATGCCCACTGTATTCAGAGCCAGAATCAGTCCGGTAGCGTATTATATCGGTTTTATTCCCGGCTTATTCTCCACTGTACTGGGGACCTCGCTCTCCGGTATTGGTATTTACAGAAGAAGCACAGCACGGCTGTTCAAGGAGCTGGAGGTATAATAAATATTTAATGAATAATGTATAATGAATAATTAAAATCAATTTCAGATTAACGATTGATGATTTGCGATGTGCTACATCAAAAATCATTGATTCTGGTTCGTATATCAAAAAAACTATCTCGGGGTTAACCAAAAATAAAATTTTAACGCAAAGTTCGCAATTTAATAAATTTATAATTATTAAGTATTTATAGTCTTTGCGTCTCTCTTTGCGATCTTAGCGTTTAAAATTTTTTCGTACTTTTTGGAAAGCTCCAAAAATAGGAGACATAATATGAAATATGTAATTTCTATAGTACTGATAATAATGAATCACATCCTGTTAGCCCAGAATCCTACCGGTCGGGAACTTCTGGAACGTATAGATGAAAATCTGAATTCGGAGACTAAAATCGTTACCAGTAAAATGATTATTCAGGGCAGACGTGCCAGCCGTACTATTGAATCCAAAAGCTGGATAGAAGGGGAAGAGAAGTCATTTACAGAGTATTTGTCTCCGCCCCGGGAACAGGGAACCAAAATGCTTAAAATCGAAGATAATCTCTGGATGTATTCTCCCTCTACTGACCGTATTATAACAATTTCCGGGCATATGCTCAGACAGTCGGTAATGGGGTCGGATCTTTCCTATGAAGATTTGATGGAAGATCCAAGACTGGAAAACCACTATGATCCGGTTGTATCCGGTACAGATACGTTAAACGGTACAGTATGCTGGGTTATGGAACTTACTGCCACAACAACGGATGTCGCCTATCATTTTCGCAAGATGTGGATCGATAAAGAGAAATATGTTCCTTTAAAGGAAGAGTTATATGCAAAGGGAGGGAAACTGCTTAAAAAAACCGAAGTTACGGAGGTCAAAAAGGTGGAGGGACGATGGTATCCATACGAGATGATTTTTAAGGATATGCTGAAAAGGGGAGAGGGAACTGAGTTTATTATAGAGTCTATAACCTTCAATAAAGAGATCCCGGAGTATCTGTTTTCCAAGGCGTCGCTGAAACGGTAGGTGGAGTGTATTTAAACGAGTTATAATTTTTGTTGTCAAATTTTTTGTTACTAAAGTAAACAATTTTATTAATTCTATTTCAGATTAACGATTGATGATTTGAGAAGAACTAAATCAAAAATCAGAAATTGTTAATCCTTGTTCGTAAATCAGAATGGATAAAAACTAGGGATAGTGAAAAAAATTATTCCTTACACCCCTGGATACCTGCTTTGGCAGCTTGATAATATTGGTAGTCTCGACCTAAGTAAATGATCGGATGTACTGCAAAAAAAATATTTTTTTTCTTGACATTATTTATATTTATTTTTAACATTCAGTATTAATACATTATTTTCCTCTTAATAAAATAACTACTCATGTCTGTAAAATTCAGACATTAATTCTTTTGTGTCTTACTGAAGACAGAGCCTGTGGTATACTGAGTTTTTTATTGATTTAAATAACCAGAGGTAAAATTTATTTTTTAGTAAGAATTTATAAGGAGTATGTTATGGAGAAGCAAAAATATTTCAACAGTTTTATCAAGTCTGTCTTATTTATCTTTTTATTATTTAGCAATGCTGTTTCTGAAGTAATTCAGCTGAAAGCACACAAACAAATAGCACAAAAGATTGCTCAAAAGATATGGAAGTCTGCAGACATATCAGAGCCAATACCCTATTATGGTTTAAATGATCAAATTATTATGTATACGTATAACATCTGCCGCAGCGGATCCTTCCATAAACCTACAGTTGATAACAGAAGGTCTGAATACGGTAATGAGGATTATTCTTTTATGTGTATCAGTGCCAGGTCTGAAGAAGAGCCTTTACTTGAATATGCAGAAAGATTGTCTGACGATATTATTCTTAAAGAAAAACTCGATGAATTAGCCATTCAGAAATTGGGTACTGATGCAATTATCCTGCGAAGATATTATATAGATGCCGGAGATAAATGGCTGCTGTATTCAAATGGAACTGATAGTCTGTATATAAAAATGTACCTTCCGTATACTGTATATTCATCCAGTGAATTTAAACTTAATGTTGCAGATAAATGGCGAAAATTCATTGAAAATATCAGACAGAATTATCCGTCAATGTATAAACAAGAGATAATCGAAAATAAAAAATCCTGGGACAGATTGCAAGAAGGGGAAACTCATGACAGCAAAGAGATTGAAAAAATGATTGACCATTGGGAAGAAATGCCATTTTATGACTGGCATAAGGGATGTACCCCAACATCGGCAGCAATGTGTCTGGGATATTTTGATGATCTCAGTCTGTACCCTAAACATGATTATTTCGGTAATATTGTGTCCTATTGTTTTCAGGAGTATGATAATGTAGAAGATGAAACGGATTATAATGTGCCTGACATTATAAATTCTCTGGCAGATTATATGGATACTGAGTCCAATGGTAAGACAATGTTGTGGAATGCTGATGATGGAATTATACAGTTAGTAAAAGAAAAGGGCTATGACTGTGATGCAAGCTGGCATGGATGCGGATCTGCAGATGCTACTGCAAAGGATGATATCAGAAATGCTATTGGTAAACATCGTCCCTGTATAGTTAATTCTTCGAATCACAGCTATGCTGCCTATGGTTACAGATACAGAGATGATGGTGATAAACTGTGGGTCTTTGTTCATAATACTTGGGATAATATTATACCACACAAATTATATGTGAAATGGTTTTACTCTACCATTTGTATGAATCCCAAATCACCGGGAATAGGTTCAGTAAGATTGACATCCCCTGTTGGTTCCCAGGAGTATAATTCAGATAGTGGTGGAGTAGAAATTGTTATCAATCAAACTTTTAATATAACCTGGAACACTAATGTAGAAATATATGGACAAGGTCAGGTTCAGATACATCATATGTATTTAGATACAACCGATCAATTCAAAACATATTTAATGGCAACTGTACCAAATAACGGATTATATGAATGGTTCGTTGCTCCCTCTACTCCCCATTCATCTGCGGATAATCGAATATATATCAGACTGTTGGATGAAGAAGGCAATATTATTGCCCAAGATGGCAGTTACGGACCCTTTAAGTTTGCTGATACTTATAATAATATCCGTGAAATATTTTCTTTTCCCATCTTTACTGCTGAAAGAGATTTTGAACATTTTCTCAGACATAACGGACCCTTCGGATCATGGGGTATTATCGGATTAAGAACTGAAAAAGATTTTTCAGGATATACATTGCGTGTATATAATAATCCGACCATGGAATTTTTGGAAGAAGAGGACACAATTCCTTATATTGTTGATGGTCCGGATCAGCAGCGAACAGGATTTATTGTATACTCCCCAGATGATATAAGTGACTGTCCCAAAATGGCAGGGATACAGGTATCGACATCTTCAAAAAAACGGTTTTGGATCCAGGGCCGAACATCTTCTAAAGAGTTAGGATTTGGGGTTAATCAAATTACCTGGCAAAGAACAGATGATATTGTCCAAATATATGAACTACCCATGCAGCTTTCTCATTTTTCGTCTCAGGATACCATACAAATTTTACTTCATGTCAACAACGATGCAGACATGGGATTAGCACTGTACTCTCATATGACAACCTATAAATATGATAACAGAAATACACCTAAAAATTTATCCTTATATGCAGATGATGGCGGTTGCGGTGAAGACGAAGTACTTAACGTGGTTATAAATAAAAACGTATTCCCTTTTGATGATACCTACGGTCTGGTTGTTTTTTCAAAATCAGACAGTGCATTATTTCCGGAAGATATTCAACTCGATATTTTTCCACTTAATCAGACTGTATATTCATCTTCAGTTGAATTAGGTTTACAATCTGCACTTTTTGCAATAAACGGAACCGAAATTACCTTAAATCAGTTATCTGCCCAGAAAGATTTGGTTGCAGCAGTTTTTGATATGAACAATGATTCTTACTGGTCTGCTTTCGCATTGTCACAAAATGAGTCAGCAATGATGGTTTCTTATGATACTCTCTCCGCTGTTGATTGTCTTTATCCTTTTCTAAAATTTTTCGTATTTAATTTTGCAGGTATCCAAGAAACAAATATTCCGTATATCAAACTTAAGCGTCATTACGGTTCAGGTGGAACTGTTACCGGTGTAGGAATACAGGATCAAATCTTACAGGTCGGCAATAATGGTCCGTTTACTCTTAATGATAACAATAAATTTAAAATGTGGAAACTTGAAATTCCGGAAGAATATCATACAGTAAGCATCCTTCAGGTGGACATATCACTGGAAAAGTTCTCAGGGTATGGTGAAAATATTGGATTAATCCCACTGGATCAGGAAGATGATATATATGTTTTCAGCACTGGTGATATAGCAAGTGTATTAACACTGAGCAATGTATACAGATATGTAGGAAAAAGTAAAGATTTGTTAATAGTTAGCTGGTTAAACCGTTCACAATCAGTGGAATATTCGCTGAACATTAGTTTAACTGCTTTAACAGATATATCCGAAAGAAATCAGACAATATCAGATTTTGAGTTATTCAACGCATATCCAAATCCATTCAACTCTTCTACAACTATTTCCTATAATATTCCAAAACCCTGTGAAATCATAATTACATTATTCGATATCAATGGCAGAGAGATACGAAAATTGCGATTTAATAATAAAGCTGCCGGCACTCATAATTTTGTATTAAATGCAGTCAATTCGGATAATGAACCACTTTCCAGCGGGGTATATTTTGTAGAACTGCAGGCGGAGCATTATAAAGCTATCAAAAAACTGATCTTTATTCGCTGAGTTTGTATTTTTGAGTTTATCAGGAGCAGAATTTATTTCTATAATTCCATAATATTTCAGTTTTATCAACAAAGGGGGTAGAAATGAAAATCTTAATGTGTTCAAAGAATCTTAATGGTTATATGATTACAATCATTATTTCAGCAGTTTTTTTAATTAGTGCCAGCACTGTTTTAGCCCAATTTGAAGCTGATTTTGAGGGGAGTCCACGCTCAGGTGATGCACCTCTTACTGTCACGTTCACGAACAAGTCAGAAGGGCAAATATCAAGCTGGGGATGGAGTTTCCCAGGTGGTTCACCTTCATCAGCGACAGGGAGTGGTCCTCATACAGTAATCTACTATAATCCCGGAAGCTATGATGTAACCTTGAAAATAGTAGGACCGGTGACCCAGAATCCTCCGCCCAGTGATACGGAAACAAAATCCAATTATATCAAGGTCTATGAACAGGAACCGGACAGGGACTACGGAGACGCACCGGATGATGGCTCTGGTCATTATCCAACTCTGAAAGCAAATAACGGTGCATCACATATCATAGATGAAAGCATTTATTTAGGTGCTTCTGTTGATGCAGAAAATGACGGTCACCCGGACAGTTTATGTACAGGGGATGATATCAATGATGACAGTGATGATGAAGACGGTTTTTTTATCCCTCCTCTTGTTGCAGGTGATACTGCTGTGGTCAAAGTGACAGTGAACGGTATCGGGTATCTGAACGGCTGGATCGATTTCAATCAGGACCGGGACTGGGAAGACGAGGGAGAGCAGGTTTTCAATGCTGTCTCTTTGTCTGACGGCACTCATAATCTTGAACTGAATGTGCCCGTTACAGCAGATACCGGGAACACGTACGGCAGGTTTCGGTTCAGTGATGAATCTGATTTGTCTTATGAAGGGCCTGGATCACTGGGAGAGGTTGAAGATTACTATCTGGAAATAATGGCTTTTTATCAGGATTCTCTTGCTTTGGTTGCCTTATATGATAGTACTGATGGTGACAACTGGAATAACAACACCAACTGGCTAACTGGTTCGTTAGACAGCTGGTATGGCATTAGAGTTTCCAGCGGTCGGGTTTCAGATATATTTTTAAATGGTAATAATTTAACAGGTGTAATACCAGCTGCTATAGGAAATTTGACTAAAATGCAAAATATTGATTTTATTGCCAATCAACTTACTGGTCCTATACCACCAGAAATTGGAAATCTGACAAATCTGGAAGATCTTTGGCTTTTTAGCAATCAGCTTACAGATTCTATACCTGCTGAACTGGGAAATTTGATAAACTTGAAAGATCTTCTACTTGATTTCAATCAACTTACAGGTCCAATACCAACTGAACTGGGAAATTTAATTAATTTACAAAATTTAATACTATTTGACAATCAGCTTATAGGTATAATTCCTGTTGAACTTGGGAATTTAATTCATTTAGAACGTCTTATACTTTCTATGAATCAGATTACTGGTACTATCCCAATAGAAATAATTAACTTGCCAAATCTTATTTATCTTAATCTTGGAGACAATCTATTAGATGGTCTTATACCTCCGGAATTAGCAAATATTATAAATTTACAAGGGCTTGTACTTGGTGAGAATCAATTTAGTGGTCCTATACCCCCCGGCTTAGGAAATCTGACGAATCTGACAAATCTTTCGCTTAATTATAATCAATTGACAGGCTCTATACCTACTGAGATAGGAAATTTGACAAATCTGATATATCTATTATTAGGTAATAATCAACTTAATGGCTCTATTCCTGCTGAATTAAGTAATCTGATAAATTTAAAATATTTGACATTTGATAACAATCAACTTACCGGTTCTATTCCTTCTGAGTTAGGAGATCTTACTAATCTTGAGGATTTTTATTTGAACAGTAATCAGCTTACTGGATAAATTCCTTCTAATCTGATAAATTTAACTAATCTTTACAGTGCGGCCCTTGACTTGCGCTGGAATGGGATTTATACCAATGATACCTCACTCCGTAATTTTCTTAACAGCAAACAAATAGGCGGAGACTGGGAATCCACCCAGACCATTGCTCCGGAAAATCTCACCTGTAGTTCAGCAACTGATACTTCAGTAACTGTATCCTGGGCTCCCATAACATATACTGATGATGCCGGTGGATATAAAGTCTTTTACAGTACTGATATCAGCGGTCCTTATACTGAATTTGGTATGACTTCTGATAAAACCATGGGATATCTGGAAGTAACCGGACTCAATGCTGAGACCAGGTATTATTTTATGGTAAAAACTCAGACTGATCCTCATGCAGATAACAGCAATACTGTTATCAGTGAACCATCGGGTATTGTCTCAGCTGAAACCCTGGCACCGACCTCTATTGAACCTGAAGATGAGAAGAAAATACCGGAAAGTTATGCTTTATATCAGAATCACCCCAATCCTTTTAATCTGGAAACTGAAATTATTTATGATTTACCCAAATCGACTTATGTAACTCTTACAGTATACAATATGCTGGGACAGCTTGTCCGTACCCTGGTTGACAGTAAAATGCCTGCGGGTTCCTATCAGGTAATCTGGGATGCTCGGGATCAAAAAGGGCAGGTAGTGCCGAGTGGTATTTATGTTTTTATCCTTAAGAGTGATTCCTATACTGAGAAGCGCAAAGCCTTGTTGATGAAGTAAATATTTTGGGTGAATAATAATTTTGTGGTTAAGTATTTTGCCTCAGATTTGTCAAAAAAAATATAAAATACTTTAAACGCAGAGATCGCTGAGATTATCGCAAAGAATGTAACTATTTAATAATTATAAATTTATTACTTTCCAATCTCTGCGAACTTTGCGTTAAAATATTATTTTTAGTTATTCCTGACACAAGAGATGGAGTTTGATTTCAGATTAACGATTGATGATTTTTAAAGTAAAGAGAACATACATCATAAATCGTTAATCCTTGTTCGTAAATAAAAAAACCTTTCTCAACGAGGTAAGGAATTATGTTTAGTTCTGATTCTCGGCACTATATCTGGTTACTTTTTTTGCAATTGTGACATTTACATGTGCTTTGTTGTAATTTTTTACAACAAGCAATCTAACCAAAGTTTTAACAATAAAGTCTCATTTATATTATCGATTCTCTTTTCCCGCAGATTATTCGGATTTATTTTATTGATAAAGGACATTTTGATCTGACTTATTCACAAAAGGT
>Ga0180433_10010200_pt1 | contig 11349 bp, 11 predicted proteins | sample SS_ome_8_FD_132980 | JGI IMG/M metagenome (GOLD analysis project Ga0180433, IMG submission 132980) | Hypersaline lake sediment archaeal communities from the Salton Sea, California, USA - SS_1_D_1 metaG | ecosystem: Environmental > Aquatic > Non-marine Saline and Alkaline > Hypersaline >... | reverse complement strand
GCGTTTGGTGCAGGTCCTTCTGTATAACTTGCTATTACACTTCCGGTTATCCAGGCCATTGCTATAAGAGAGCAGGCCATTATTGCTACTGTTTTTCTTCGCATCTTCATCTCCTTAATTGATATGATTGTTACTTTTTATTTATATAGATTCTTGGAAATTTATCGAACGATTGAATATCTACTCTAATTGTCTGTGATTTTCAGAACGTTAAAATAAACAAATTTTATTCACACGTTGTTTTTATGATCATGAAGAGATCCGATGGCAGATTCTGGGAGATAGATCTTCTCCGAGGAATAGCCATTATTCTCATGCTCATTTTTCATTTTATCTATGATCTGAATCATTTGAAGATAATCTATTATAAACTCTGGGAGGGCCCTTTTGATTATGCGTCTAAGAGCATAGCAGCGGTTTTTTTCATTCTTGTCGGTATATCTCTCACAATAAGTTATAATAAAACTGTGGGAAATTTATCTTTATCCGATATAAGACGAAAGTTTGCTATTCGTGGTTTAAAACTTTTGTTTTTAGGTTTTATTATTACTGGGGTTTCCTGGCTTATTATACCTGAGCGATTTGTGATTTTCGGCGTTCTTCATTGCATTGGGATATCAATTATTCTTACGATACCATTTATATCATATTGTAAACTAAATGTTATTATTGGTGGGCTATTGGTATCCTTTGGTTTTATCCTTGATTATCTCACCTTTGGTTTTTCTTGGTTAATTCCACTTGGCTTTGTCCCACCTCGATATTTTAGTATTGACTACTTTCCATTATTTCCTTGGTTTGGTGTGATACTGATCGGTTTAGCTCTGGGTAATTATTTATATCCTGGGGGGCAGAGACGATTTCAATTTTCAATCGATCAAGTTGAAGGGATGCCAAAAAGAATATGTTTTATAGGGCGGCATTCTCTGCCTATTTATTTCATACACCAGCCGATACTTTTTGCTATTATTTTTCTAATATTGATGTAATTATGATTGCTAGATTTGAAATTATGGGAGGAGAATTGTATTTAAATCATTTGAGGGATTTGTTCCCAATTAATTTAGTTTGAATACATGGATTATTTTTTTATTATCATTTGAATGAAATCAATTATAATTTAATGAAACAATTTAAATAAATTTACTGTTTATATGTTAAAATTTGAAAAATATTTTGCAAATCTATTTAACCCATAAACGCCTATTTATACTATAATTTGGCGGATGTACATATGAATACATATATTGGAATCGGATGTGTTTTCGTGGTATGTACATTAGTGCTGATTCCAAATATTTCAACTATTGAAAATAATCAAGTTAAACAAATAAATGAACGATACTTAAATGGTGCTTCATTAAGCGTTTCTTCTTTAAATCAATTCAAAGAGATTGTAAACATCATGAAACAAACAGATGATGATGTCAATCGAACCTGTTTCATCTTGGAAAAGATCTGGGATTTTCTTTTTTTATGTGCGATTTTCTCTCTTGGATTATTGCTATTCATTCTTTTACCACTTTATTCATTTGTATGGAAAAAGGCAGATGATTTAGGATGTGAGTTTACAGATCCTTCATGTTTTCTAGATTATCTCTTAGTAAAATTCATTGAAAACCAGTAATCAAGGAAATTTTGAACCATATAATTTTTTTGTTCGGATTCTTCCAAACAATTTATCAGACTATATTAATGGATAGTGTGATACATTTATCTATCAGATAAAATTTGGTGATACCAATGAATAATATGCAAATGAAAATGATCGGCGTTGGTTTAGCAGTTGTCCTTTTAGGAACAGTGGTCTATTTTTCCTTCGAATCACAGTACCAAACACCTGTTAATGTAAAGTATCCTACGTATGAGGTTTTAAATTTTGATTCTTATGATGAATTTAATTCTTTTTTAGAATCCAGTGGTGGTTCTTCATCTTATAGAACATCTTTAGGCCTTGAGGATTCTATGATGCCCACATTCAATGCAGCAGATGATGGTGATATGGCTGAAAAGGCAAGTAGTGGAAGTAGTGATTATTCTGGGACCAATATCCAGGAACTTGGTGTTGATGAGCCAGATATCGTTAAAACCGATGGAACATATCTATATGTTATATCAAATTCTAAATTGTATATTATTTTAGCATATCCTGCTGAAGAAGCTGAGATTGTTTCCACTATAACATTTAATGAATCAGAATACCCGGTGAATCTTTTTGTCTATGGCGATAATATTGCAGTTATCACCCAGTCATATCTGTATCGTACGTATCTACTTGAGGATGTGAAGGGTGGTGCTGTTGATGAATCGACCTCGGGTGAAGATGATGAGATTGATAGTATTGCTCCCTCAGATGATTCCATCTGGGCGGATACAACTTCTACGCATGTCCATATCTATGATGTCTCATCAAAGGATGATCCTGTTGAAATCCGTGATATTCAGATGCAGGGATATTATTCCAACGCACGGATGATTGGTACATATGTCTATGTTATAACGGTATATTATGAGTATGGCCCAATCTATTATGTTACTGGAGATGAGACCTATGTGCCTCAATATCGGGTCAATGGTGTTGTTAAAGAGATAGGTCTACCTGATATTTATTATGTTGACTCTCCTGATACATCAAAGACCCAGACCCATATCGTCTCAGTCAATATCGAGGATGAAACTGAGGATGTTAATGCAGAGATGTTCTTACTAGGTGAGACATCAACCGTCTATGTTTCATCTGATGCGATATATATCACATGTGTCTCCTATAATTATGATTATACTCTTTTGTATGATTTGATACAGGAATATGTTTTGCCAGAGTTACCCTCTGATGCATCTAATGAGCTTGAGGTCGTTGATACATTGTCTCTTGAGGATTATCAAAAGAACACTGTATCTGAATGGGTACTTCAGAAATATATTGATGACCTTGATGAGGATCAAAAACAGGTTATTGCCCAGCAGATCATCACACAATATGAGAAGACCTCGATACATAAGATCTCTATTGAACAAGGAAGTATAGCGTATGATGCTCAAGGTACTGTTCCTGGAACTGTCAATAATCAGTTCTCATTAAGTGAGCATGATGGTTATCTTCGTGTTGCAACAACAGTTCATGGCTGGATGATGAGCTCGTATCTGTCATCTGTGGACTCTTATAATAATGTCTATGTGCTGGATGGATCGTTAGAAACAATTGGTATGATAGAGAATATCGCTGTTGGTGAAACGATCTATTCGGTACGATTCATGGATTCCATATGTTACCTAGTGACCTTTGAACAGATAGATCCTTTCTTTGTTATTGATATTTCAGATCCAGAGGACCCGATGATTCTTGGGGAACTAAAGATACCAGGGTATTCAACCTATCTACATCCCTATGATGATACTCATATCATTGGTATCGGTAAAGAGGATAATGATGTGAAGGTGACCTTGTTTGAGGTGGAAGATGTCTCAAATCCAAGAGAAGTAGCAACCTATCAGGTCAAACAGGAGACCGATGAGTATTATTGGTCCTATTCTACTGCACTCTATGAGCATAAGGCGTTTTTGTTTGATGAGGAAAAACAGCTTTTGATCATTCCTATCTCAGTTGATTATAAGGAATCAGCTTATGTCTTTGATATATCAAACGATGGTATTATGTTAAAAGGCGTCATCACCCATGAATCTGATTCACCTGATCCTAAAGAGGATAGCTACTGGATAGGTGATTATGGTCATTCGGTCAAAAGGTCATTATACATTGATGATGTCATCTATACCGTATCTGATTCAATGGTTCAAATGAACGACATGCAGGATCTCAGTGAGATCAATCAGATCGTTCTCTCATAAACCTTAATAAAAAATAGGATAAGGGAAAGGTGCTTCTGGATTGGTACCTTTTCTTCATTTTTATTTTTTTATCATTTCAAGGATATTGTTTTGATTTTCCATAATGATGTTTACTTTTTTCTCAAGGCTTTGCATTCCAGGATTTTTCATATAACTATAATGAAGTTCACTTGGATAGATGACGATGGTATCAAATATCAAGAGCGAAGCTACTCCTAATATGCAGATGATGATCCAATACCAGAAGCTGAATCCTAATGGTTCATTCTTAGCAAATGCATAAAGGATCAACAGGAAGTTAATTGGTGAGAGGTATCCCCCTACTCGTGTGATCCATATTCTAAATCTACCAAGGCCTGTATCTGTTGATTTTTTTTGTTTTATCATCATTTTTCCACCCAGAAGTCATAGTTTAATAGCTTGTATGTTGATAAGGTCTATAAAAAGACATCTTTATCGTTTTGATTTTATAGGTGAATTGTATTCTAGGAGTTAAGAACATGAGTCTTTGGGGGTTAGTACTGTGAAAAAGATATTGCATGTGGGTGATTTTCATGTGGGATATCGTAACATTGATCAACGTTTTTGGACCATGATCAATACACTCTGTAGTGGTACTGTTTGTTCTCCTTCTGAGACAATTGTTGTAATAACTGGTGACCTTGTTGATAATGCAAAGATCTCACAGCAGTATCAAGAGGTAAAAAAAGGGATCATTTTTTTAAAGGATCATGGTTTTGATCATATTCTCATTGTACCAGGCAATCATGATTATGGTACGGGATCTCGTGGGGACAAAAAATATGCTGTTTTGTTTCAAGAGACGTTCTTTGGTAAGCGGAGGAAATATCCACTTGTGGATATCATAGATGATATTGCATTCGTTGGTCTTGATTCGATGGCTGCTGAACTTCATTGGTATGATCTGTTATGGGCTGAAGGTGAGATTGGGTCAAAGCAGCTTGCCCGTCTTTCTGATGTTTTGGTTAGTGATCGTGTCAGTTCTTGTGGTAAACGGGTTATCTATCTTCATCATCATCCCTTCGATTGGAGACCATTGCATCAGTTGAAGGATTCACAGAAATTGTTCAAGATCTTGGATAAGGTGATGAAACAGGGTATTTTCATTGATGCTATCTTGTATGGTCATAATCATGAGGGTCATTCTCGTAACGGGTTCTGGGGTATTCCTCGTTGTTATGATGCTGGTTCAGCTACGTTAAAACCTCGATCTCGTATAAAACGAAGGATCCCTGGTTTTGGTGAGGTGAACAATGCTTCGAGATTGATCGATTTAAATGCCAAACCAAATTCAGATATCATTGTTGATTTTTCGTAATTATTGACATATTCTCGCAAAAAAAAATTAATTTAAAGAACTTTGTAATGCAAAGTTATATATAGTACAAACGACATAAATAGAATATGGTGATAAAAATGATCGAAAAGATCGACTTAAGACAAGTTGAGAAGCAGACATATCGGTTCACCTTCTCTGATGGTATCTATGATATTGCATATGGCTCTCTTCTTATTTTCATTGCAATAGCACCAATCCTAAGAGAAATGATATACTTAGGTTACATCTTCTTTATGATTTTACCTGCCCCTTTGATCATCCTTCTTGGCAAAAAATTCATCAGTATACCAAGAATGGGTATTGTAAAATTCAATTACAATAGATCAAAATCAAAAAATAAATTAATGCTTCTAATCGCAATTCTCTTTCCTCTCACGGTTATACTAGTAGTTCTAACATTCATAGGGATGTTTAATGTAAAAGTCGGTGGATATATTGTACCAGTAGGCGCAGGACTATTTGCCCTTCTACTACTTAGTACTATTGCATACACATTAGAATACCCACATTTTTATCTCTATGCCGTGTCAATCGGACTAGGGATGCCTTTAGCAGAATTAATGGAACCCATTGTTGGAGGACCTCTTGACTATATCATTAGCTTTGGAACATCAGGAACTTTTCTCTGTATCTATGGCATAATCACTCTTATCAAATTCATAAAAAAATATCCAATACCAAAAGAGGAGATTCCAGGTGTCAAAGGGTAAAAAAAATTCGGGAGATGAAATTCTCATTCCAGATTCAATTGACAAACTTATCCATGAACCTGCTCGTTTGAACATCATGACCCATCTTTATGTCATAGAAAGCGCTGACTTTTTGTTTCTTATGAGGCGAACCGGGTTAACGTTTGGTAATCTCTCAGCACATATGAGCAAACTTGAAGACGCTGGCTACATCCAGATCATCAAGGAATTCATTGGGAAAAAACCCCATACCATGCTTCGAATAACAGAAAAAGGGAGACAGGCATTTGATGAATATAGAACAATAATGAAGGATTTCTTTAACGAGATCTGATGATAGAAAAATAATTAAGACCTCAACCTTTGCTTCTCTCTAATTGGGATATGAGCTGACCAGATGGCATTCTTTAAGAAAAAGGAAAAAGAAAAGGAAAACGATGAACACCGGATGACCGCGGAGGATTATTTCAAGATCATCGCAAAAGAGAACCCCTTGGATTTTCTCTCAAAACATATCTGTCCCTATCTTGTTGGCACTGAATGGGATATAATACGTAAATGTTCACTACTTATGTGTGTCTCAAATGATAGGAACAACCTTCGGATGAGATTACATCTTCTGCTCTACGGTGAACCGGGATCAGGGAAAACAGAGTTTTTATCCTGGTGGCAGAGAAAGATGAATGGGAAGCTCATAAACTCTGAACTGACCTCAAAGATAGGTCTTGTTGGGGATGCACGAGGTAAGATAATTACACCGGGTCTTTTATCCCGATATGATGGCAATATCCTCCTTGTTGATGAACTTGATAAAATGAAAAATGAGGATCAGAACGGTCTCTTACAAGCAATGGAAGAAGGATCATATACGATTACAAAAGGAAAATTTAGTCAAGAGTTCCAAGCTGAGGTCCGGGTCATGGCCTCCTGTAATAATCTAGCGAAGATCCAACGTCCGCTTATCGATAGATTTGATTTCCCGATAAAGGTCTCGCGGATTCCTCGTGACAAACGAGCTGAATATGTCTCAGACATCATCGATAGCTTCATGGGAAAAGAATCAAAGGATTATTCTGCTGTTGTCTCCGCCTATCTTGACTGGGTGCGGAAAAAGATACCAACGATTGATCCTGATGATGAAGCATCTATTAAGGATGCTATCAAGAATTATATCCTTGAAACCGAGGCAAATGTGGAACTAGTCTCTTATAGAAGCCTTGAATTCTCAATCCTGCGTATAGCCTATGCTATAGCAACCCTTGAACAAAGCGATATGAAAAAACAGCATGTACAACAAGCTATTGAGCTAAAGGATGCTCTCCTAAAAAATTTCACTTTCTAACATTATTTAACTTACATTTTTATAAAGAAAAAAACGATTCATCCCTCTGTTAAAAGAGATTTACTGTTCAACTGCATATACAGTAGGACAATATCATTAATATAGCAGTCCCAGATAGCGTTTTTCGGGGTGAGAAGATGCACATCGAATCTTCACCAATGGAAAACCAAACTATATCTAAAGCAAATATATCAGATGATATCAACGCATATGTTTTCATTCAAACAGATTGCGGATGTCTTGATACGGTTCTATCGGAAACAAAAAATATCGAGCAAGTGATGAGCACCGCTGTAATATCTGGAAATTATGATGTTTTAATCAAAGTGAATGTGCGTCGTTTAGAGGATCTGTTCAAGGTCAGTGAGAAGATCAAGATGATAAAAGGTATCAGTCAGGCCACAACCCATATCATTGAAAAAGAGATCATCAATTGTTCATCATAATCAAAATATGCAAAATAACTATTTTTCAAATCTTTTTTTACCCAAAGAACAGTAGCATGACCCCTATCGCAAGTAGTTTAGCCAATGGATCAAATAGGGGTGATCGCAATATCCATGGAATCGATGCAACCTCTGGTCCTTCATCTGGAATGACCGTTGAATCTGTCAAACGTATGAGATATACTGTTGACGGTGGTATGGTTAATGAGAGTGTACTGTTCTCGGGGTCTAAAATACTTTTATCAGTTATCTCTAGATGATGACCTTCATCGATACAATAGTGAATAGAGGTATATGAACTTGCCCAGGATAGATTCCTTAATTGGAGATTTATTGTTGTCAGCTCACCTTCATAATTACTTATCAAAATACTGATATTTGACCGATCCTCAGAGATACCTGCAAGAAGCGTTAGTCCATATTCGCTGTTCAATACTGGTTCACTATTAATTCGATAAGGTGTATCTTTTGAGAGTATGTTCATTGCTAGATAACTTAACGCAGGAGTCTTAAACAATCCATCTGAAGTGAATAAACTCACATCAAAACCAATGAACTTCAAAAGCCAATTATTGTCCTGCGGCCCTCGGTATCTGAATGCTTTATCGATAGCAGCATCCTGCAAAATTGATAATGATGCGGCGGTAAATGCAGCATTCTTTGCATTATCATTATCTCTTTGAGGATAGATGAGATTGATATTCCATTCTGTGTTGATACTTTCAACACTATTAAATCCATATTCATCAAGTAAAGAGCGAACAAATCGACCACCTTGATAGAGTTGATATGGTGAATCAGCATACCTATGCCAGCTATAAAAATCAAGGGGGGCATCATTATCTTTAATGAAATCAAGAAAGCCATTTGTATAATTCGTATTATCTAGTGAAGAGGTACAGGGGCCACCAACCTTTAGAGTTGGATCATAAGATCTGATGGTCTCAGCTGTTATTTTATAGAGCTGATAATATTGTTCCGCTGTCCCATTCCAAAAACCAGAGAGATCTGGTTCATTCCATATCTCAAAATATGAAATGTTATAATAGTAGCCATTTCCCCATCCATCATTATAATGCATGATGATGTGTTTGCAAATATCAGCCCATTTTTGAAAATCAGATGGTGGCTGTCGAAGACTATCATTATCACTTGCACTTTCTCCAAGTCTATAAAAAACAGTACAGCCCGATTCGATGATACTTGTTATATGCCTATCGGTCTCCGTAAAATTATAACTTAAGGGATCAGTAGGATCAGCGGTAAAATCAGGAAAGATCATACTAATATCTGTTGGGCCGAAGAAATCATGGGTTCTAATGAAGTTAAGCCCAGTCGTCCTATATTGAGGTGAAAGATCCGTGCCATCAGGGGTATTTATGTTTGGCAATGGTCCACAATTAATATGGCCATATGTTTGTATCAAACCTTTGATTTCACTACAATCTATTACCATATCCAGATCATTTTTTCCTTGTACAGTGATACTAATAAACGGCATCTGTAGGATGAGAAAGAGTGCTAGCATACTAGCTATAAGTGGATGATAATATGATTGTTTCATACTCTTATGTTTGACCTTATTGCATGTGGAGGATATTAAATGTCTAAAACCTTTTTTCATAATGGTCAATTAAATATAGTGCTTACTGTATAAAAATTTTGATAATCATATATACTAAAGAGATCAAGCAGGATAACATATTTAAATTTCTAGCTTATAATAATTACTATCTCTTTTAAAATAAAAATGGAAGGTTGATTACCATATGAAATCCTCAATACCAAACTATATGCTCATACTCATATCAATCATTCTCCTCATCACAATGATCTCTGGCTGTATATCAAACGAAACATACATGGTAGAGATGAGGGATGGTATTCACTTAGCAACTGATGTCTACCTACCTAAAGACCAATCACCACATGGCACCATTCTTATCAGAACACCATATAACAAGGAAAGTGGATATGAGACAGGTGTTGCATTATCAAAGATCGGTTGGCCTGCGGTTATCCAGGATATGCGTGGACGATACGACTCTGAAGGGATTGACACCGTATTTCGTAATGCGCAAACCGATGGCCCTGACACACTTGAATGGATCGCAGATCAAAGCTGGTCTAACGGAAAAATTGCAACCTATGGTGGCTCAGCCCTTGGTATCAATCAATATTATATGGCTGGAGCAAACCCACCAAACCTAGCCTGTCAATATATACAGGTAGCCACCCCAAATATGTATAAAGATGCTATATTCCAAGGTGGGCAATTCAGGGAAAGCCTTGTTGCCTGGTGGTTAGAAGGGCAGGGAAGTTCCTTTGTACTCCCAGAATATTTTGCTCATGAGAACTATAGCCTTGATTACTGGACCAACACTTCGATGGATGATAACTGGCAAGATGTCAATGTCCCTGCGATCCATATCGGAGGATGGTATGATATTTTCAGTCAAGGCACCATCGATGGATTCATGGGATATAATTACATGGGTGGAGAAGGTGCAAAGGGAAAATCAAAACTCATCATGGGCCCCTGGTCACATAATGGTGGTGTGAACCAAGGAGAATTAATATATCCGGAGAATGCAAATGATAACTTTTCACTTCTCATGTTCTTTGATATGATAGAGCAATATACCATGGATGGGCCAGATAATTTCGATCAATGGCCATCGGTGATTTATTATGTGATGGGTGATGTGGACAATACTTCTGCAATGGGTAATCAATGGTTAACCGCAGAGGACTGGCCAATACCTTCAACAGATGTACCATTGTATCTTCATGATGATCACACTCTTTCAACAGCCCCTCAGCAAGACTCCTCTTCAGAGACATTTCTCTATGATCCAACTGATCCCGTGCCAACAGTTGGTGGTCAGAACCTCAATCTACCAAGAGGACCATATGATCAACGCGTGGTTGAACAACGAGAAGATGTCTTCGTCTTCTCAACAAATCCACTTGAAGAACCAGTATGGATCAACGGCAGGATAAAAGCAAGATTATTTGTTTCATCAGACTGTCCTGACACTGATTTCACAGTGAAACTAACTGATGTCTATCCTGATGGAAGAAGCATGCTCATCACCGATGGCATCCTCCGTATGAGAAACAGAAATGGATTTGATCACTGGGAGTTCATGGAACTAGATACTGTGTATGAGGTCGAAATAGATCTTCTTAGCACTTCATACATCTTTAACAAAGACCATCAAATACGCATATCAGTTTCTTCATCAAATGCACCACGTTTTCTACCAAACCCTAATACAAAAGAACCCATGGCACAGAATTCGACATATGCGATAGCTGAGAACACAATACATCTTGGTATGAACTACCCGTCCTGTATCCTTTTACCAATTCCAACACCATCATACGATGAACAACAGTTATTAACCGATGATGCTCTATTTTCCTGTATCTATGAAAATGACAAAAATAGTTATGAAAGTATCCTAAAGGCCATATGGGGGCAGAAGATACTTTCAAATCTTGTAGAAGATAGTTAGCTCCAAATTAATTTATTTCTATTCATGTCGTTGTGTTCTTAAATGATAATATACATGTGTTGAGTATTTTCCTGCGAGTTGTCCGTTGGGTATGTCGCAGGTGAATTCTATGGTGTAGCTTTCTTGGTTTTGTCCGTTGTAG
>Ga0180433_10010199_pt1 | contig 11349 bp, 9 predicted proteins | sample SS_ome_8_FD_132980 | JGI IMG/M metagenome (GOLD analysis project Ga0180433, IMG submission 132980) | Hypersaline lake sediment archaeal communities from the Salton Sea, California, USA - SS_1_D_1 metaG | ecosystem: Environmental > Aquatic > Non-marine Saline and Alkaline > Hypersaline > Sediment... | reverse complement strand
GAAGCCTTTTCTTATTTTCCTTTATTTATTTACCGGTTATCTTTGCGTTAATTGAAGAGCTCAGGATGGATGAAGTGAGCCATCTGTTCCAGAGCATCAACTATTCTGGGACCGGGACGATGTATCAGATTGCCGTCTATTTTGTATGTCCTGCCGTTTAAAAGAGCCTGGGTGTTTTTCAATCTGGGTTCAGTTTGCAAATACTGCCAGGGGAGATCTTCTCCGGAGCCCATATCGACCGAAGCAACGATTACCTGTGGGTCTCTGTAGAGAACCGTCTCGAGGTTAATAGCTTTGTCGCCGGAGATGTCAGAGGCGATGTTTTGCCCACCGGCGCTGCTTATTACGTAATCGGCCAGAGTGTCTCTGCCGGCAGTCATAAGGGGGTCATGCCAGGTTATATAAAAGACCCTCGGCCTTTCATCTGTAGAAAGAGGCTTGATTTTATCAGCTACTGCTTCAATCCTTGTGCTTAGGTTGTTTATGAGCGCTGAGGCTTCTCTATCTTGTCCGGTGATTTTTCCTGCTGTTGTTATGCTGTCTAGCACTTCTGGCAGGGAGGTTGGTGTTAGAGCGACAACCGTCAGGTCAAGTTTTTCTAGGGCAGGGATGACTGTTTTGCTGTGAATTCGGCTTGCCAGCACTAGATCTGGCTCTAGAGAAACTACTTTTTCTACATCGACGGTGCTGAAACCACCAACCTTGGGTTTGGTCTTGGCTGCCTGGGGATAGTCACAGTACTCGGTGACGCCGACCACTTTATCGCCCAAGTCTAAAGAGAACAGTATCTCAGTAGTGCTTGGTGATAAAGAGACGATTCTCTCAGGTGTTTTTTCAATTGGTATGCTTCTGCCGAGACCGTCGACGATGTTGCCCGGTGAAGATTGTGAAGTACAGCTAAGGCAAAAAAGAAGTGCTAGTGTTGCCAGAATAAAGAGATATTTTGAAATACCTTGGTTCATTGTTTTATCTTTTCACCTGATATAAAAATATAATCCCCTGCTTTAGGCAAGCAAGGGGATTATTTAAAGAAATAAATCCCACCCCCTTACTCCGCGGAGGCAGCTCTGTCCAGTAGGGTAGATGTTCTGACTATCACAGCAGGCGGGACTGTGCCGGACTTCCACCGACTTGCATTTCAATTAAGCCCTCAGTTGCCTTTGGGCACCCCACCGAAGTTATTCAGCTTGTCAATAGGATAGCTCGAAATCGGACTAAAGTCAATAGTCACCATTCTGTCAGTATTGCATTGCATTTAACGTGTGCGTATAATCTAGCCTACGGCTAGTCATGGACAAGCAAGGGTTTAACAAAGAGATTATCGCCGGTATATTGGTAGCGCTGTTTTTTGGAGTTGCCTTATATGTTCGAGTTGTCCTGCCTTATGACCAGGTCTTCGTTGGCGATTGGGTTAAATTCACCGGTGTCGATGCTTATTTCTTTATGCGTCTGGTTGATAATCTTGTCCATAATTTTCCGCATTTTATTCAATTCGATCCCTATTTCTTGTATCCTAGCGGCTCCGATATTAATATACGTTCCTTCTTCATCTATCTGCTTGCTGGGGTTAGCTGGCTCATTGGCTTGGGCTCGCCGACGCAGCACACCATTGATGTCGTCGGTGTCTATTTTCCGGCTGTGTTGGGTGCCTTGACTGTTATCCCTGTATTTTTTATTGGCAAGGCGTTGTTCAATCGCTGGGCTGGTGTGATAGCTGCCGGTTTGGTTGCTCTTTTCCCTGGAGAATTCCTGGGCAGGTCGATACTTGGCTTTACCGATTACCATGTTGCCGAGGTGCTTTTCACCACGGTGGCCATGCTGTTTCTTATTCTGGCAGTGAAGAACGCAAAGGAAAAGGGATTAACATTTCAGCAGGTTAAAGAGCTGAGCTGGGCAATTATAGCTAAACCGTTCGTCTATAGCCTTCTTGCTGGCATCTTCCTGGGCATTTATCTTCTTACTTGGAAGGGCGCTCTACTTTTTGTTTTTATTATCTTTATCTATCTCGTTATCCAGTTTATTATTGACCACCTGAAAGGCAGATCCACTGACTATCTCTGCTTTATAGGCACTATTACTTTCATTGTCACCTCACTGCTGTTTTTGCCTGTTTACTGGGACGGTATGTTTTTTGCCGTTCTGGTTATTGCTGTTATCGTCCCTTTAGTCATGGTTGTAGTTTCACGCTTCATGGCCAGCCGTGATATAAAGCCAATCGTGTATCCGGCAGTTGTTATCGGTATAGGATTGATTAGCCTGGCAGTTGTGTACATCGTTAATCCGTCTCTTCTCAGGATAATGCTAGCACGTCTCAATATATTCATGTGGCCTGCTGGAACAACTGTATATGAAATGCGCCCTTTGCTACTGCCATTTGGTGATTTTTCGTTATCCGTTGCCTGGGGCAATTTCAATACCGGCTTCTTTCTCAGCTTTATCGCCTTGGGCATACTTGTCTATCATGTTATTAAGCGGGGCGAACCGGACAAGACACTGTTTGTTGTTTGGAGTCTACTGATATTGGCGATCACGCTATCTATGCGCCGTTTCGCTTATTACTTCGTGGTCAATGTAGCTTTGCTTTCTGGCTATTTGTCATGGTTGATTCTGGAGTTCAGCGGTTTTGGGAAACCATTAGCCGAGCCCTCGGAGCTACTCAAGGAATCGAAAAAACAGAAGGACAGGCAAAGAAGGAAACAACGCAGCGGTGGCCGTCCTGCATCTAGTCTGGTTAATATGACGCTGGGCGTCATTTTCGTTTTATTTCTCGTTTTTTATCCTAACATTGGACCCCTGCCGAATGGAACGATGCCTGTAAAAGAAGTTGCTAGCAATCCACAGTTTGCTCCCAGTGATGCCTGGTGTGAATCACTTTCATGGCTCAGGGATAATACTACGGAACCATTCGGCAGCCCCGATTTTTACTATGAACATTACCAGCCGCCTCCTCCTGGTGAAGAATATGATTATCCGCAGACTGCTTATGGCGTGACTTCCTGGTGGGACTATGGTTACTGGATAACTCGTATAGGCAGGCGCATCCCCACCTCTAACCCGGGAACTGGTCATCAAAGGGAAGCTTATCTTTTTACAGCTCAAGACGAGAACTCAGCAAATAAAATATTAGAAAGTAGGTTTGGTTCAAAATATGTAATTGTTGACTACTCGATAGCAAAACCAATAGGCGGTAAATTTCATGCTTTGGCAAGCCTCAGCCGCAGTGATTTGGAGGAATTTTGCGGGGTCTATTATCAGATAGTGGAAGGTAGAGCAAACCCAGTCCTTCTATATTACCCAGAATATTACCGGTCATTAGTCAGCAGACTATACAATTTCAATGGGGAGCAGGTCATTCCTCGTAGCTCAACTGTGGTTTCCTATGAACAGAGAGTAACCAGCGAAGGTCAATCTTACAGGGCAATTAGAGACGCGAAATCCTTCTCAAGCTATGAGGAGGCTGAGACTTATGTTGCAAGCCAGAAGTCGGGTAACTGCAGAATAGTAGGCTCTGACCCTCTGGCCAGTCCTGTGCCGCTGGAAGCCTTAGAGCATTACAGCCTGGTTTATAGTTCTACAGGTACCAAAATGCAGACTGGTGGCAAGCTGGTTCCCGAAGTAAAGATTTTCGAATATATCGAATAGCCTAAAAACGTCTCCAATTATCTGTCCTGATATCAAGGCAACAATCTTTCGATGTTTTCCAAGACACCTTAATTGGTGCATACACGACAGCCTGCTTGACAAAGATAGATAGTTCCTCTATTTTATGAGTACCGAGGAGCTATGAGATGGATGGGCGGCGGATAAAGCCCCAAGCTGAATCTGGAGAAGAGGCTCTAGACCTAAGTCTGCAAGAATTAGTGACTAGCCTGGAAGACGAACTTTTTATTGTAGATAAGGAGTATCATATAAAGTTCGTTAACTCAGCTGCCATGCATAAATTAGCTGGACGTGTTGATTCTCCTGTTGGCAGATTATGCTACGAGGTCTTTGAGTCTAGAGATAGCCCCTGTAGCTCGCCATTGTGGTTATGCCCTATAACCAGGATATTACAGAGCGGCAAGACAATTGTTATTGTTCATCCTAGACGCTCTATAGGTTCAGACATTGCCTCTAACGAGCACATTAGAATCGCTATGCATCCGTTAAAAGACAGCCGTGGAGATATAACTGCATTTGCGGAGCTGAGAAGAGATGTCACCACAGAAAAAGATATGGAACATCAGATCTTGAAGCGCCATCATCACCTCCAAGCCTTGAGCCGAATCTCAAGTGCTACAAGCGGATTGCGGAATTTAAATAGCATCTTAAATGTGTGTCTGGATATTGCCATGGAGTCTGTCAATGGTGAAATAGGGGGAATCCTACTTTTTGATGAGCAAGATCAAAAATTACGTTATCGTGTTTCTCGTGGTTTGTCTGCTAAGTATGTTGAAAAAATGAAGATAGCTCCAGGAGAAGGTATAGCAGGCAGAGTGTTAAGAACCGGTGAACCTATATTGTTGGAGGATATCTCAAAAGATGCCCGTGTTGCTCATAAGGATTTAATTAGCACTGAGGGACTTAAGGGATTTGCCAGTATTCCTTTGAAGGCCAGGGATAAAGTTGTAGGCGTAATTAATATGGCGAGCCATATGCCAGGCCGATTTAGAGAAGATGACATTTATCTTTTAAACTCGATGGGGTGCCAGATAGGAACTGCTATTGAGCAGGCGAGGCTTTATGAACGCCTAGCCAGTGCGGCAAAAAGATACCAAACACTGCTTCGGCATGCCTTGACCGCTCAAGAAGATGAAAGGCGGAGGATTTCACGCGAGTTACATGATGAGACCAGCCAGGCTATTACCAGTTTGACTCTTAGTTTACAGGCAATCCTCAGTATGGTTGAAATGGAGGGCATTTCCGACCAGGACATCATTGAAAGGCTTAGGGCAACGCATGCCTATACAGTGCGTGCCGGTAATGAAGTGGTCAGACTTATGAAGGAACTTCGCCCTACCTTATTAGATGAGCTGGGAATGCCTGCAGCTATTCATCGTTATGCTAAAGATAATCTTCAAACACAGGGAATTAGCGTATCTGCCGAGTTTTCAGACACAGATAGGCGTCTTCCCTCGGAGATTGAAGTTACGCTCTTCCGCGTTGCCCAGGGGCTCATAGGAAATATCTTGAAGCACTCGGATGCAAAGAATGCGGCAATCAATCTAGAATGTGACTCCGCCAAATGTACGTTAAAAGTCGAGGATGATGGCAAGGGCTTTGATGTTAAAAAGCTTACGCGTGTGTATTCTGATGGCCGTGGCGCGGGTCTTTTTACTATGAAGGAGAGAGTTAAACTGGCAGGCGGTAGTTGCAAGATTGATTCACATAGAGGGCAGGGAACTAAAGTTACGATTAATATTCCACTTCCTGTGGATGCGGTAGATGAAAAAGATAAAAGTTCTAATAGTGGATGACCATACTCTCGTGCGAGATGGAATTCGATCTCTACTGGAGCTGGTCTCTGACATAGAGGTGATTGGTGAAGCAACCAATGGCAAGGAAGCGCTAGAGAAGGTCCAACTACTTGCTCCTGATGTGGTGCTTATGGACCTGGCGATGCCTATTATGGGTGGGCTCGAAGCCACACGCAGGATAAGAAAACAACATCCAGAGACGAAGGTGTTGGCATTAACACAATATGATGATACTGATTATGTAGTTCCTGTCATTGAGGCGGGAGCTTGCGGATTTGTTACTAAAATGGCAGCATTTTCAGAACTGGCCTCAGCTATCCAAGCTGTGTATAAAGGGGATTCTTATCTTTCACCTTCGGCAGCAACAGCACTTGTACAAGAATATCAGCAAAAAACCTCTGCAGAGGGTGATAAAGACTCTTATCAGCAGTTGACGGATAGAGAAAGAGAGGTTCTTAAACTTGTCGTCGAAGGGTATACTGCTCGGGAGATAGCAGATATACTGGTTATCAGCCCTAAAACAGTGGAGTGGTATAAAACCAGCTTAATGTCCAAGATTAATATTCATAACAAGACCGACCTCATTAAGTTCGCAATACGTAAAGGAATTATAACAGCTTAAAGATGGGCAACCTCGTCTTTCGCTGTTGCATTCTTTCCCACCCAGGTTTTTCCTCATAAAAATCAGGTAATGTTCCGGTAATAATCCTAGTAATTGAGCCATCTTATCCCAGAGTTTTTTCTATTGTAACTTCCTTCAAGGCTAGTTACTATTCTACTAGAACTGGTTCACTTTTGTTTGAGGAGGGTCAATGTATCTGTCTGCATCAAATGACGCCTATGACTATCGGGCATCTAAAACGCCAAAATCCTCTCTTGACCATAGTCTGATACCGCCATGCCAAGCTGCCTGCCCATTACATATGGAGATACGTGAATATGTTGATCTGGTTGCCCAGGGCAGGATTATGGAAGCTCTGCAAGTCATAAGAGATGGTAATCCATTTCCCTCAATTTGTGCCTATATTTGCACTCACCCTTGCGAGGAGGCTTGTAGACGCAGCCAGGTAGACAAACCTGTTGCCATCCGTGCTCTGAAAAGGTTTGCGGTAGAGTTTGGAGGTGATAGAAGAATATACACTGAGGCAGACACAATACATAGTGATAAAGTAGCTATAGTAGGTTCTGGTCCAGCAGGAATGGCCTGTGCCTATTACCTACGGAAGATGGGTTATCCAGTAACTATATTTGAAGCTCACTCAGAAGTAGGAGGCATGCTCCGCGTAGGTATCCCACAGTACAGGCTGCCTCGTGAGATATTGAATACGGAAGTACAGAGACTGACTCAGATGGGCGTTGAGATAAGAACTAACACGCGTGTGGTCTCGCTAGATTTGCTGTCTGACATGGGCTACAAAGCCATCTTTATAACTATTGGTGCTCATCAAAGCCTCAGGATGGGCATAGAAGGCGATGATAGTCCAGGAGTAATAGATGGTGCAACTTTCCTCAGAGAGGTGAATCTTGGTCTCAAGCCATCTTTGGGGAAGAGAGTTGTTGTGGTAGGTGGTGGGAATGTAGCAATTGATGCTGCTCGTACAGCTCTACGTCTGGGCGCACAAAAGGTTACCATTCTCTATCGCCGAAGCCGAGAGGAGATGCCAGCAGATCCTGCCGAAATAGAACAGGCCATGGAGGAGGGGATTGACATCTTATTCTTAGTAGCGCCGATTAAGTTAAAAAGGCGGAATTCCAAATTGAATATGACTTGTATAAAGATGGAGCTTGGCGACCCCGATGCTACAGGTAGACGGAGGCCAATACCTATCAAAGGAAGTGAATTCAATAAGCAAGTAGACGTACTGATTGCTGCTATAGGGCAAGCGCCTCAGATGCCGAGTGATTTCCGTCTCCGAATTGGTAGAGGGAGTACAATTCAAGTTGATCCGGTTACTCTTACTACCAATAGAGCCGGAGTTTTTGCTGGTGGTGATGCTGTTACTGGGCCAGCAACTGTAACCCAGGCTTTGGCATCCGGTAAATTGGCAGCCTCTCGCATTGATGATTATCTTCAGCACAGATATCCGCAGGTTGATAGAGAGACACGGGTAGGCTTGACTGGTGACCTGCTGCCAAAAACAATAGAGATGATCAAAACAATCGGCCGGCTCGAACCTCCAATTCTTCCGCCTGAAGCTAGAGCGGATGACTTCACGCCGGTGGAACTTGTCTATGACTGGGCAACTGCTATCAGTGAGGCGAGAAGATGTCTCAGGTGTGGCATGGGGGCAGAAATCACGTCACAAGAGAAGTGTGCTACTTGCCTGAATTGTTTGAGAGTCTGTCCATATCATGTCCCATATCTAGATACCAACTGCGTAGTACAGATACCAGTCGAGCAGTGTCTGGCTTGTGGCATATGTGTTGCGGAATGTCCGGCGAAAGCGATAGTTCTGAGGAAGCCGTATGATAGAAGGCAGATAGCCGAAGAATTGGATCATGCGCTTAAGTCTGCGGTGGAATCTAAATCCAGGCCGTTTATTGTCGGTATTTGTTGTCAATACGGGCTTTTTGGTACCGGTGCTCTGGCAAGCCTGTGGAGAGAATCTAAAGCTGGCATCTGGATAATACCTGTCTTGTGTGTGGCAAGAGTGGAAACCGACCACATGCTACGTCCTTTTGAGATGGGCGCAGATGGAGTTTTTATTGCTGGATGTGGGGAACAATGCGCCAGAGAGAATACGGCCTTGTGGGTTCGACAGCGTGTTGAAAAGGTCAGGAAGACTCTGGCTCAGGTTGGCCTTGAACCTGAACGGATACAAAGTTTTATGTTGAGTGATACCGACGAAGATAGTAGTACGGATCTGGATCAGTTCATTGCACAAATAGGCATGTTATATCTGACCTCGACAATAAAGCAGGAGGGAAAAAGTTGATAGTTGCAGAACAGAAACCTCTGGAAGAAATCAGGCAAATGATTGCTCCTTATCAGAAGATATTGTTGCTTGGTTGTGGTACATGCATGACGGTATGTGATGCTGGCGGCGAAAGAGAAGTGTCTTTTCTTCATAGCGCATTGAGATTGGCACAAGCTAAGAGTGGAGATGCCACTCATACCTTTTCGGAATATATACTGAAGCGGCAATGTGACCCTGAGTTCATAGACCTTCTTGCTGACAGGGTCAATGATGTGGATGCCATTCTTTCTCTAGGTTGTGGCATCGGAGTGCAAGCCATAGCTGAACGTTTTTCTGATATTCCTGTATTACCCGGGGTTAATACCTCCTTTATGGGTATGACTAAGGAATGGGGAGTCTGGGATGAGAGATGTGCTGCTTGTGGTGATTGCAGATTAGCTGAGACTGCCGGTATTTGTCCTATCACGAGGTGTACAAAGGGAATACTCAATGGGCCCTGTGCCGGCACGAAAAATGGCAAATGTGAAGCAAGCAAAGACATGGATTGCGCCTGGGTGCTCATCTACAAGCGATTGGAAAGGCTACAGCAGCTTGAGAAAATGCGCCGATATTATCCTCCGAGGAATTTCCGTGCCATTCCAAGGCCGAGGAGGCTTGTTAAGAAAGTCAATATTGCTGTAGGAGAAAGCGATGGCTAATTCATTATTTGAGGAGAAACTTTGCTCTAACGAGTTCTTGGTAACGACAGAGGTTGGACCACCCAAAGGGACGGATATGTCAGAACTGATTCACCATGTAGGTCTGCTCAAAGACAAAGTCGATGCAATTAATGTTACCGACCATCAAAGCTCAGTGATGCGTTTTCCATCGTTAGGTGGCTGCCTACTTGTAAAGGAACATGGAGGGGAACCTATTCTTCAGGTAACCTGTCGCGATCGTAATCGTTTAGCTCTCCAGGCTGACCTTCTTTTTGCGTACTCGCGGGACATTCGCAATGTGCTTTGTCTTACAGGAGATTCTATTGATGTAGGTGATCATCAAGAAGCCAAGCCTGTATTTGATTTAGATTCTGTTCAATTGTTGAAGGCGATAAAAACCATGGAATCAGGGACGGATATGGCAGGAAACGAGCTTAGAAAAGCGCCGAGTTTTTGTATTGGTGCCTCCGTGCACCCCGAAGCAGATTTTATTGAGCCCCAGCTAGTTAAGTTTGACAAGAAGGTGGCAGCAGGAGCGCAATTCTTCCAGACCCAGGGTATATTTGACTTAGGAAGTCTTAGGCGGTTTATGCAATATGCTTCGCAGTTCAATGTAAAAATTCTAGCAGGCATCATAGTGATGGCTTCGGCCAGAATGGCAAAGTACATGAATGAAAATGTCCCGGGGATAATTGTTTCTCAAGCCATTATAGACGAGCTTGCTACTGCTGAGAAAGGCAAAGGCATTCAGAAGGGAATGGAGATTTCCGCTCGCCTGATAAAATCAATAAAAGAGGAAAATCTATGCCATGGTGTGCATATTATGGCTGTAGGTAATGAAGGGATTGTGCCTGAAATCATAGAAGCGGCCGAATTAGTAAGCGTTGGCCGTTAAGATAAGAATTGGACAGATGAGGGCACAGCCTAATTTATTGCTCTAGTTTTAGTTTAAGGAGGTAAAGGAAGATGGGGAACGGTGAAAAAATTTTAATTATAGACGATGAACCCGATTTTGTTGAAGCGTTCCAGATGGTATTTGAATCCAGATCTTATCAGGTGGTCACGGCATCGAGTGGAGCAGAGGCTCAAGCAGTGATGAGTGTAGAGCCGGATATTATTGTATTGGGTACGCTGGCTCCTGCCGGACAAGCATTTGCCATGCATGAATGGTTAAATCAACATCCGGAATATAAAGACATACCGCTGGTGGTAATTGATGCCAGTCACGAAGAACGGCCTATAAAGGGATGGAGAAGATTTGAGGGTATACAGCTTGACTGTGAAGCTTATGTGACCAAACCGATAGAGCCGGCTTCTCTGGTGCCTCGAATCACAAAGTTACTTGAAGAAGCAACCGGACCTAGCAAGATAAGAGTGCTCGTAGTGGACGACCATACTATGGTCAGGCATGGTATACGTGCTCTTCTCACAGTGCAAAAAGATATGGAGGTGATAGGCGAGGCTGTTAACGGGCAGGATGCTCTGGAGCAAGTGCAACGACTTTCTCCAAACGTAGCATTAATGGATATAGTCATGCCTGTTATGAGTGGACTGGAGGCAACAAGACGAATAAGCAGTGAATATCCGCTGACAAAGGTTTTGATTTTGACTCAATATGATGAGGAGGAAAACATGCTTGTTGCCAAGCAGGCAGGAGCACATGGTTTTATTCCTAAGAAGGCAGCGAGCTCAGAGCTTGTAGACGGCATAAGGGCTGTAAGTGAAGGCAGATATTCTCCCTGGTCATTATCATAATTGTTTATTAGCTGCGGAAAGACAATCAGGAGGATGGAATGCGACAGATATGCGAGACTTGCAGATTTGCTAAGGGTTTTGTTGTAGGACCTGGTATATCAGGTTCAGAAGAAGGTGTGGAATGCACTAACTTAGAGTTTGCCGAGTATCTTGACAGACTACAAAAAAGTAATTCCTACCAAAGAGAGTTCGATGAGCATGGTTTTATCAAAGTATTTAGGGTAGAAGCAGTCGCCTCTGATGAAAGCGAAGCATGTCAATTTTGGAGAGCTAAAAAGCAGAAGCGTAAGAAGAATGTAAAATAACTCACCCCCATCCAAAGATGGCTCTTCCTCTTGCTACTACTCAACTGCACATGATATAATCTCACTTTGGCAAAGCAAGGCTCGGAGATTTAATTGCAGGTACTCCTGGTCGATTACACTCCAGATATTGATGTTATTTCTGCGGCTGCTGCTAGGTCTTCAGCCTGTCAATCTGGCATTGAAGAGCTCCGGCGCAAATTATATTTCCACCAGACAT
>Ga0180433_10010198_pt1 | contig 11349 bp, 15 predicted proteins | sample SS_ome_8_FD_132980 | JGI IMG/M metagenome (GOLD analysis project Ga0180433, IMG submission 132980) | Hypersaline lake sediment archaeal communities from the Salton Sea, California, USA - SS_1_D_1 metaG | ecosystem: Environmental > Aquatic > Non-marine Saline and Alkaline > Hypersaline >... | reverse complement strand
CCAAAGGTCAGCTCGATCCCAAAACCGCTGTGGCCGCCTGATCGCTGCGCGGATTCATCCAGAGCAATTTGGATCCAGAGCACTTGTTATTGGGGGGGGGGGGCGCTTTGCCCCCCTTTTTTGATGGAATCAAGGACGGAAAGTCAGCGCGGACAGTCAGCGCAGTGCCAGGGAGCCGCTGCGGCCATCCAGGAGCGCCATCTGGCCCAGTGGTAAAGCCAGATTCGGCTGGCCGTGACCCACCGGCAGATCCATCACCAGCGGAACTCCCAGATCGCCCAGACGCTCCTCGAGGATCGCCGCCATCGAGAAATCGCCGGGGAGGATGTCATCTTCCGCCCAGCTGAAGCGGCCGGTGCCGATCCCGGCGACACCCCGCAACACCCCGGCAGTGCGCCAGTGGGTCAGCATGCGATCGACCCGATAGGGCGCTTCCCCCACATCCTCCAGCACAAGAATCGCCCCCTCGAGTGAAGGCCACCACGGCGTGCCGATCAGATGGGTCGCCACCGTGAGGTTGGTCACCACCAGCGGACCGGTGACCCGACCGGGCCGAACAGCCCGGCCCGTGAGTGGCGCCACCGCGCGGCCACTCAGCAACTCCACAGTCCGCTGCCACTGGGCCTCGCTGCCACCGCTGGAGCCATGAATCGCGCCACGGGAGCCTGCGGCCCACTGCGCCAGCAACAGAGAGCTGGTGTCGGAAAAGCCCAGGGTCCAGAGGGAACGACGGGGGAACTGGAAGCCAGCCTCCAGAACCCGAGCACCACCCCAACCGGCCCCCACCACGATCAGGCCATCAAGGCTTGGATCGCGCCAGGCCTCCTCCAGCGCTGCACAACGCTGGGCATCCGTGCCGGCGAACCACTGCCATTGACGCCGCACCGATGCTGGAATCTCCAGGTGCCAACCCTGCGCCGCACAGCGGTTCTGCAACGGCGTGAAGTCGGTGTCGGGGGCGATCCAGGTGCCCAGATTGAGCGCCCGCAAGCGCGACCCAGGACGCAGCGGTGACGGTGGCGGTAGCGGTAGCGGTGACGATAAGGAGCGACCCCGCACCCAAGCGGGCAGCGCCGAACCGAGCAGGGCCCATGCACTGCTGCTCAGAACGGTGCGACTCAGAAACGTGCGACGCCGCATCGTCATCGTTCAAGCCCCCAGCTGTCAGGCGATCAGAGCGCGCAGGAAGCCCTGACCATCGACTCCGCCGATCTTGGGATCGCAGGCGCGCTCGGGATGGGGCATCAAGCCGAGCACGTTGCCGCTGGCATTGGTGATCCCGGCGATATCCGCGATCGAGCCGTTGGGATTGTTGCAGTAGCGCAGGGCGATGGCGTCGTCGTCCTGCAGCTGCTTGAGCGTGTCCTCGCTGCACTGATAGCGCCCCTCACCATGGGCAATGGGCAGCACAATCTCACTGCCGACGCTCTGATGCCGCAACCAGGGCGTGCGTGAGCTGGCCACAGCCAGGGCAGCGTCTTCACAGATGAAATGGAGGTTCTGGTTGCGGGTCAGAGCACCGGGCAGCAGGCCCAGCTCCGTCAGCACCTGAAAGCCATTGCAGATGCCCAGCACCCGCCCGCCTTTGGCGGCGAAGTCGACCAGAGCCTGAAGCACGGGAGCAAACCGGGCAATGGCACCGCAACGCAGGTAATCGCCGTAGCTGAATCCGCCCGGCAACACCACCGCATCCAAGCCGCTCAGGTCCTGGTCCTCATGCCAGAGGAAACGGGTGGGCAGGTCGAGGCAGCCCTCCGTGGCCCAACGCACGTCCCGGTCACAGTTGGAGCCGGGAAAAATCACCACCCCGATGCTCATGACTGCTGCAGCTCCAGGCTCCAGTTTTCGATCACGGGATTGGCCAACAGCCGATCGCTGAGCAGCTCAAGTCGCCGGCGGGCCTCCTGCTCATCGGGCGCCTCCAGCTCCAGCTCCACCGCTTTGCCGATGCGCAACCTGCTCACCCCGTCGACGCCGAGGCGCACCGCTGCGGCACGGGTGGCCTCTCCAGCCGGATCGAGCACGGAGGGACGCAGGTTCACCAAGACGCGGGCTTGAAAACGCGGCACGGACTCCGGGCGGGGATTGTTAAATCTTGACAGGCCGGGGCACCGCTGCCGGAACGCTCTGGGCACGGTGAGGGAAGGCCGCCATCAGCGCCTTGGCTCTCGCTCCTGCCCAACGGATGTCGTTAGCTCGCCTGCCTGGAGGGCGCTGGATCGCCCTGGGCGCCCTGGGGCTGACACTCGCGGTCGCGCCGACAAGCCACGCCGCTGGCCCACCGGAACTGTTGTTGGACCTTGAATGCCGCGAGAACGGTGGTCGCTGGCAGAGCTGCCGGATGGGGGTGGTGAAGCTGGGGGAGGAGTGGTGGCTGGATCTGGCCCATCAACGCATCCGCTTCCGTCATGACGGCAGCGGCCGGATGCGCATGAAAGGGTCGCGTGATCCGAGCTGGCAGTCGGTGCAGGCCCGCTGGATCGCCGAGCGCACCCTCTGCTGGGACGGGGTCTGCGCCCGGGGAGACCTGCCCCTGGATTGAGAGAGAGAGGGGAGCAAAAGCCAAACCGGGAACTGGCTTTTTCTCTCGTGAGCGAAAAAAACAATCCGTAGTTTCGGCATTCGTTTGCGTGCTGTCGATGCCGATCCCCCGGCTCACCACAGCCCTGCTGTTGGCCGCCGGGCTGAGCTCCGGTGTCGCCAGGGCCGACACCAGCCCGGAGCAGTGGCTGGCCCTGCTTCAGGAGCGCCAGGAATCGGTGCTGGTGTTGGAGCGCACCGATCGCTCCCTCCTACCCACCGGCGATCCGATCTGGGATCTGCGCCTTGAGATCCCCGGCCAACCACCACGCCATTACCCGGCCCTCAGCGGCCGTGCCAATCGCCAACAGGCCAACCGGGACCAGATGGGCAGCCGTGCCCCCCTCCCCCGGGGCCATTACACCCTCGGCGCCGTGGAGCCCCTCGCCGACGGCGCCTATCCGGAGCTGGGTCCGATCTGGATCAGCATTGAGCCCACCTTCCCCACCGGTCGACGCGTGCTCGGCATCCATCAGGATCCCAGCGCCGGGCTGAATGGCAACAGCGGTACCCTCGGCTGCATCGGCCTCATTCACCGCAAGGACCTGCTGGAACTGTCTGCGCTGATTCAACGCAGCGGCACCCGTCAGCTCGTGGTGCGCCACTGAGGTTTCCTCATCCGCCTCTGGGGCCACCGATCGGCCACGGAGGCCACGCAGCTGAAAGGAGCGACACTTGAGCCCAACGCCAACCCTGCCATCGCTGACAGCGCCCCTTGATATGGCGGCAGCGCCTGCACCGTTGCGGCGGCGGGTGCTGCTGGCCTACGGGATCGGCGATGCGGGCACCGGCATGGCCGCGGCGCTCGTGGGGTTTTACCTCTTCGTGTTTTACACGGCCGTTGCCGGCCTGCCCCCCTGGTTGGCGGGCACGGTGCTGATGGTGGTGCGTCTCTGGGATGTGTTCAGCGATCAGCTGATCGGCTGGCTTGGAGACCGCACCCGCAGCCCGATGGGGCCCCGCATCCCCTGGATGCTGGCCAGCGCCCTGCCCCTGGGGATTTCGATGGCCCTGATGTGGTGGGTTCCACCATTCCCGGATCCCTGGCGCTTCCTCTGGTTTGTGTTGATTGCCAGCCTGTTTCAGGCCTCCTATTCCGGTGTGAATCTGCCCTATTCGGCCCTGGCCACCGAGCTCAGCACCGACGTGAATCTGCGCACGCGGCTCAACAGCGCCCGCTTCACCGGTTCCGTGCTGGCCTCCCTGGTGGGGCTGCTTCTGGGCGCCGCCCTGAGCCACAAGGGCGCCGCGGGGTACTGGAGCATCGGCGTGGCCGCGGGCGCAATTCTGATTGTGGGCAGCCTGCTCAGTGCCTTCGGACTGGCTCCGGCAGCTGCCCGGTGTCAGCGTCCGAGCAAGGAGCATCGCCCGCTGCTGCCCCAGTTGCGCAACCTCAGCCACAACGGATTCTTCCTGCGGGTGGTGTCGCTCTATCTCCTGGTATGGGGCGCTCTGCAGCTGATGCAGCCCGTGGCAATCATCTTTCTCTCCGATGGCCTGCACCTGCCCCACAGCTGGAGCACCTCCCTGCTGATTCCCTTCCAGATCAGTGCGATGGTGGGGATCTGGATCTGGAATCAGGTGGCAGCACAGCGCAGTCGCTTGCTCGCTCTGCAGATCGGGGGATCCGCCTGGGTGATCCTGTGTCTGATCACCATGCTGCTGCCCGCCCTGCCCCAGGGGCAGACTCCTCTGGCGACGGCCAATCGCACCGACCTGGCCCTCTTGCTGGTCAGCCTGGTGGGGCTGGGCATCAGTGCCGCCACCGCCTATCTGCTGCCCTGGGCTTTTCTCCCCGATGCAGTGGATGCGGAAGCGGAGCATCCGGCTGGCCTGATCACGGCCTTCATGGTGCAGATTCAGAAACTCGGCAGTGCCCTGTCGGTGTTCGCCCTCGGGCTGCTGTTGAGCTGGAGCGGCTACAACCCCGCCCTCAACGACAACCAACCCGCAAGCGCCCTGGTGATGATCCGTCTGTGCATGGGGCTGATTCCCGCGCTGCTTGTAATCGCCAGCCTCTGGGTCATGCGGGACTGGAACCGTTTGTTGTCGACAAAGCCAGCAACTGGGCGCTGAGCTGATCTGCTGCCGCCGGATCGAACCCGATCAGCACCAAATCCACACCCACACCGGTGGCCGGTCGCCAGGCCTGCTCGGGGGAAGCTTCAAACCAGCTGTCGAGCCTAGGGCCCACCATCTGCAGTTGGAGCGGCAGGTGTTTGCCTTCCAGCCAGATGCGCCCTTTCAGGCGAATCACCCGATGCGCCTGCACAAAGGCAGGCAGGCTGTGCTCCAGTTGCTGCCGCGTCAGTGGCACCTCAAGGCGCACACTGCCGCCAACAACCTCCACATGGCTGTGGTCGTGATGGTCGTGATCGTGGTGATCGCCCGTTGGCGTGGGCTCGGCGGCCGTGGCCGTGTTGAGGCCCAACACAATCCTTGGGTCCACCTGCCCCCGCTCCATCGCCAACAGGCCCGTGCCAGGACGCACCCGCTCTTGCAACTGGGCCTGGAGTGCGGCCAGAGCCGAAGAATCCAGCCGGTCGGCACGACTGATCAACACCTGATCGGCCGCCTGCAACTGATCCTCAAACAACTCGTCGATCGAGCTGAGGTGATCGAGGCTGGGATCCTCTAGACGCTGCTGCTCCAGGGCTTCCGGATCACCCACCGGACTCCCGGCGACCAGGGCCTCCCCATCCACCACCGTGACCACACCGTTCACCACCACCCGGGAGCGCACCTCCGGCCAGGCCAGGGCCTGAAGCAGCGGACGGGGAAGCGCCAACCCACTCGTTTCAACGACGATCCCGTCGAGGCGCTCAGCGCGCTCCAGCAGGGTGTTCATCGTGGGCAGAAAGTCGTCCTGCACCGTGCAGCAGAGGCAACCGTTGTTCAACTCCACCAGGCGCCCATCGAGCTCATCCTCCGGGCAGAAGCCACAAGTGCGGATGAGATCACCATCCAGCCCCACGGTGCCGAATTCATTGACCATCACCGCCAGGCGCTGTCCGCTCTGGGCGAGCAGATGGCGCAGCAGGGTGGTTTTGCCGGCCCCGAGGAAGCCGGTGATCACGGTGACGGGAAGCCTGGCCATCAGCGGCAACCCAGACTGTCGCGGGTGAGCACACCGGTGCGGCTGTTCTCTCCGGCGGCGCGGGCACAAAGGGCCTTGAGCTGGGGCAGATCGATCACGGCATCCGTGAAATCAGCACCATCAATCTGGGCATCGCCGAAGCGGCTCTGCATCAGCATGGCGTTGGTAAACACGGCATTGCGCAGATCGGCACCATCAAAACGGCTGGCGAAAGCCACCACATCCGACAGATCGGCGCCCTGGAGATCGGCCCCCTGAAGGGAGGAGGTGTTGATCACGGCCCCGCGTAGATCACTCCCCGACAGATCAACCCCCTGCAGATCCGCCTTCAGAAACTCCTTTTCCTTGAGATCCATCCCATGCATGTCGGGAACGATCTCCTGAACAGCCCGTTGCCCGCGCAATTCGGGAGCCGTGATCGCCAGGGCCGGTGCAGCGGGGAGCCAGAGCCCGATCGCGAGAATGCAAGCAGCCAGGCTGATCGCCAGGGTGGTGAGGCGGCGGGGAACACGCATGCGCGGCAGATAGAGCGTCATTCGGTCGTCAGGCGACCTGACGTAATTTGATTCGTCACGTTATGGCAGTCCGCCGCCGCCCCACGCCTCATGGCCAACACTCTGCGGGTGGTGGTGCCCCCCCATCCCCTGATCGCCCACTGGTTGACCGTGCTCAGGCATGGCGACACACCGGCGGCTCTCTATGGGACCGGCCTGGAGGAGCTGGGCCGCTGGCTCACCTATGAAGCGGTGCGCGACTGGCTGCCCCACCGCCCCGAAACGGTCACCACCCCGGTGGCGACAACGGAGGGACGTGTGATCGAAACGGGCGTCCCCCTGTTGGCGATCCCCGTGCTCCCTGGGGGCTTGTCGCTCTGGCAGGGGGCCCGTCAGGTGCTTCCCAATGCGGACCTCTGCCTCTCGGGCATCCCCGACCAGGTGGAAGCGCAGGCGGGCCTGGTGCTGTTTCTCGATCAAATCGCCGACGGCGCCACCCTGCTGGCCCTGTTGGACGAGCTCCAGGCCCGAGGCGTCGAGGATGCCCGGCGCCTCCGGGTGATCACGGTCGTGGCGGCGAGCCCAGGCCTGAAACGGATCGGCGAGCGCATGCCTGATCTCACGATTCACACGGCCTGCATCGATGAAGCACTCGACGCTGAGGGACGCATCACGCCGGGCATCGGCGATCCAGTGCAGCGCCAGCAGATTCGATCGGCGAGCCAGTCGGCCGGATCGACCTAATCTGGATGCACTGCGACACACCCCATGGCCCAGCAGCGGGACACGGCCAGTGGCACCCTGATCACCCTGGTGAGTGGTGCCGTTCTCGGAGCTGCCGGGCTCGCCTGGTGGCTTCTCTCCGAGGCGGACCGACGCCAGCGCGGCCAGCGGCAACGCAACATGCTTTACGCCTCGCGCCTCCAGGACGGCAGCGAGGCCAGTGATCGCAGACGGCGGCGGAACAATCAGGCCCAGCTCGAGCAGCGTGTGGAGCAACTCAACGCCGCCATCGCCGACGTGCGCCGTCAGCTCGAGGATCTGGGCGCCAGGAACTAAGAGCTGCGCTCGGTAGGTTGGCATCAGTCAATCACCGGACTCCGGCTGCCATCGATGCTCCGCTCCGACGCCGTCACGCAGGGGATCCAGCGTTCACCCAACCGCGCCATGCTCCGCGCCGTTGGCTTCGGGGATTCTGATTTCGGCAAGCCGATCATCGGCATCGCCAACGGCTACAGCACGATCACACCGTGCAACCTGGGCCTGAACGATCTGGCGCGCCGCGCCGAGGAGGCCGCCCATGCGGCCGGCGCGATGCCCCAGATGTTCGGCACGATCACGGTGAGTGATGGCATCTCGATGGGCACTGAGGGGATGAAGTACTCCCTGGTGAGCCGTGAGGTGATCGCCGATTCAATCGAAACGGCCGTGAACGGCCAGAGCATGGATGCGCTGCTGGCGATTGGCGGCTGCGACAAGAACATGCCCGGCGCCATGCTCGCCATGGCCCGCATGAACATCCCCTCGATCTTTGTCTACGGAGGCACGATCAAGCCGGGCAAGCTCGGCGCCTGCGATCTCACGGTAGTGAGCGCCTTTGAGGCGGTGGGTCAGTTCAGCGGCGGCAAGATCGACGAGCAGGAGCTCACCGCGATCGAAAAGAACGCCTGTCCCGGCGCCGGCAGCTGCGGCGGCATGTTCACCGCCAACACGATGAGTGCGGCGTTCGAAACCATGGGGTTGAGCCTGCCCTACAGCTCCACCATGGCGGCCGAAGATCCCGAAAAAGCCGACAGCGCCGCCCGCAGCGCAGAGGTGCTGGCTGAGGCGATCAAGGCCAACATCCTGCCTCGCGACCTGATGACCCGCGAGGCCTTTGAAAACGCCATCAGCGTGATCATGGCCGTGGGCGGCTCCACCAACTCGGTGCTGCACCTGCTCGCCGTGGCCCGCACCGCCGGTGTGAATCTCTCGATCGATGACTTCGAGACCATTCGGCAGCGGGTGCCCGTGATCTGCGATCTCAAGCCCAGCGGCCGCTACGTGACCGTGGACCTGCATCAGGCCGGTGGCATCCCCCAGGTGATGAAGCTCCTGCTTGATGCCGGCCTGCTCCACGGGGACTGCCAAACGATCGAAGGCAAAACCCTCAAGCAGGTGCTCGCCGATGTGCCCTCAGTGCCCCCCGCTGGGCAGGACGTGATTCGCCCTCTGAACAATCCGCTCTATGCCAAGGGCCACCTCGCCATCCTCAAGGGCAACCTGGCCGAAGAAGGCGCCGTGGCCAAGATCAGCGGTGTGAAGAATCCGGTGATCACCGGCCCGGCCCGCGTGTTTGAAAGCGAGGAGACCTGCCTGGCCGCCATCCTCGATAAGCAGATCAACCCCGGCGACGTGGTGGTGGTGCGCCAGGAGGGCCCCGTAGGCGGCCCCGGCATGCGCGAGATGCTCAGCCCCACCGCCGCGATCGTGGGCCAGGGCCTGCTCGATTCCGTGGCACTGATCACCGATGGCCGCTTCTCTGGCGGTTCCTTTGGTCTGGTGGTGGGTCATGTAGCACCGGAGGCCGCCGTGGGGGGCACGATCGGCCTGGTGCAGGAAGGCGACAGCATCACCGTGGATGCCAACCAACTGCTGATCCAACTCAACGTGGATGCAACCGAGCTGGCCCAGCGCCGCGCCGCCTGGACCAAGCCCGAACCCCGTTACCGCACCGGTGTGCTCGGCAAGTACGTCCGCCTGGTGAGCTCCAGCAGCAAGGGGGCGGTGACCGATCAAGCCTGACCAGGCCCACCTCTAGCCAGAAGAGCCCTCAGTCGCCGCGCCAGTGCTTCCAATGGCGCCCCATCGCGAGGGCGCTCACACCGTTGGCCACTGCTCCCATCCATCCACACTGGATGGGATCCCTGCCAGAGCAGCGGCCGCTCATCCTGCTGCCACCAACTGAGCATCAGGTGCAGATCAGTGCCACTGCGATAGATCTCCAACTCCAGATCCAGCTCAGGGCGTCGGTCGCCGCCAGGGTCCCTGCTTTCGATCCGCAGGTGGGCGTCGTCAGTGGTCAGATCCACCGCACCACTCACGTTTGGCTCCCCAACCACGGGAACCACCGCATGCCGCTGCGGTTTGAGGCACACATCCGCTGCTGCGGCAATCAGCACCTGCAGATCCATCAGACCACCGGTTCAATCGCACGCACAAGCAGCTGAATCGGGCCGGAGCGGAAGCCGGGGTTCTCCCGGCCATCCTCGGCAAAACGGGAATGGAGCAACTGGAGCCGGGTCACTCCCGAGGCATCAAATCGCACCGGCAGGCTCACGGGCTTGGCCCGGACCACAGGCTTGAGATCAGCCAAGGGAATCACCGTGGTGGTGGTTCCCTCAGCCTCGGTCGGCAGCGAAGCCACCCAACGCAGCCCTCCCGGGATCAGATCGGTGAGGCCCAAAACACCATCGCGGCAAGCGACGGCCAGCTTGAGGGTGCGACCACCTCCATCCACCACGATCCTCAACCCCTGGGCAGCGGACCAATCCAACGGCGGCCGGAACACCGGAGAGCGGCAGCTCACAAAGCCACCACCCTCGGCCACCACGTCACCCTCGAGCCAGAGGCCCTCGGAGCTGAAGCGGCAGCCTGCCCTGCTGGACCCGCCCATGATCGTGTCGTTGAGGCTGGTCCAATCCGCAAGTCGAACAGACAATGACACCAAGCCTCAGTCGACCACGACGGCTTCGAACACCACCAGATCGTTGTTCTTCAGGGCTTCGGCGACGGCGTTACCAACAGAAATCGCCCGGATGCGCGCATTGATCACGTTGAGCGCAGCGTTCGGGTTGACGTTGCTGGGCAAGGTGCCGAGCACATCGCCGAGGCTGAGCTGGCCGATGGCGATCACGGGCTGCTTGGCGATCTTGCCGGCCACGAAGTAGTCACTAAGCGCAACGATCCCGGCGGGAGTCGCCGTCTTTGTGGCGAGGGCCAGGTTGGTGAGGCGGGTGGCGATGGAGGAGCAGCGCTTCTTCACCGAAACGCCTCCCTGGGGAGCGTTCACCAGGGCCACGGGGTAGGAGCCGGAACCGGCCAACGGTGCGATCGTGCTGGGGTTGATCGCCACACCATCAGCGGGGCGGGGCATCGGGCCGAGACCCACCACATAGTTCTTGCCCGCCTTGAGGCACTGGAAGGCAAAGATCGATTGGCTCTTGGCCTCAGCCATCGGCACACCGAAAGCGAAAGCCGAGAGGGAGAGAGCGCCAGCGGAGGCAGCGAGGCGATGCAGCATGGGAGGAAGGAAAAACGGCCTGAGCTTAAGGGGTCCTCAAGGCCGCTTCATCGGCAAGGATGATCACTTCGCCGGCCGGTTGCACCAGGCGAGCCGGGGTGCGCTCAGGTGACTCGCCAGGATCGAGCAAGCGACTGAGGGCCTGACGCTTGCCCTCACCGCTCACGAGGAACACCACCTGACGGGCGGCGCTGAGAACGGGAGCGGTGAGGGTGATCCGATCCAGCCCCTTGCCGCGACCGATCGTGGTCCAGCGATCGCGCACCATCGGGGCCTCCGTGCCCGGAAACAGCGAGGCGGTGTGACCGTCATCGCCCAGACCGAGCAGCATCAGATCAAACACCGGCGGCGCCCCACTGCACAGGCGTGACACAAGGTCGGCGAAGGCGTCGGCACTGGCCTCGGCCGACGCCAGCTCCACGGTCGGAACGGGATGGAAACAGGCACGTGCACCCGGCTGCCCCGGCTTGAGGAGGGTGTTGCGCAGCATCCGGGCGTTGCTGGAGGCATCATCGGCGGCGACCCAACGTTCGTCGCCAAGCAGCACATCCACCCGATCCCAGGGCAGATGCTCATGGCCGAGCAGCTCGTACGCCGTTGCCGGGGTGGTGCCTCCGGAGAGGGCAATCTGGGCTCGGTCGCGCTGATCAAGAGCCAGATCAATCGCCGTGGCGATGTGCTCTGCGGCGCGGCGGGCCAGATCCTGGGAATCCTTGGCCCGCTCGATGCGATAGGAGGTCATCCGACCACCCTCAGTTCAGCCACTCGGTGTGGAAGACACCGTCCTTGTCGACCCGCTCGTAGGTGTGGGAACCGAAGCAATCGCGCATGGCCTGCACCAGGTTCTGAGGCAAGCGCGAGGTGCGGTAGCTGTTGATGTAATCCAGCGTGCTGCT
>Ga0180433_10010197_pt1 | contig 11350 bp, 6 predicted proteins | sample SS_ome_8_FD_132980 | JGI IMG/M metagenome (GOLD analysis project Ga0180433, IMG submission 132980) | Hypersaline lake sediment archaeal communities from the Salton Sea, California, USA - SS_1_D_1 metaG | ecosystem: Environmental > Aquatic > Non-marine Saline and Alkaline > Hypersaline > Sediment... | reverse complement strand
CGCTCAGGGCGTCCGCTTCACGCAGTTCCACACCGAGAGCATGTGCGCTCCGACGCGGGCCACGCTGCTGACGGGTCAATACTATATCCGCGGCTACGCGAGCGGGCGTAACGTCACTATTTCCGAAGTCCTTTCGAGCGCCGGTTACCGAAGCTGTGCCGTCGGCAAATGGCACAACGCGGGCGAGCCGATACTCAACCGAAAGGCGCCTCTCGAGCGCGGCTTCGACCATTTCTTCGGAACTCCTCAGGGATGCGGCAGCTTCTTCGCGCCGCTGACGCTCAGCCGGGACGGCAAACCCGCCGAGGACGAATGGAGGAATAACGAGGACTTCTACTACACCGATGCGATCAGTGACAATGCGGTTCGATACATAAGGCAAACGCCGAAAGAGACACCGCTATTTCTATACACGGCTTACACAGCGGCGCACTGGCCCCTGCACGCTCGCGCCGAGGACATCGAGAAGCAAGAGGGCCGATACGCGATGGGCTGGGACGAGCTTCGCAGGCAACGACTGGCGCGTATGAAGAAGCTCGGGATAGTCGCGCCGGACACACAGCTCTCGCCGCGAAACCCGAACGTTCCGGCATGGGCGGAGGAGAAACACAAGCAATGGCAGCAAAGGCGCATGGAGGTCTACGCCGCCCAGATTGCGCGGATGGATGAAGGAATCGGCCGGATATTGGAAGCCCTGGAACAGACCGGACGGATGGAGAACACGCTTATCATGGTCCTGGTCGACAACGGCGGCTGTCACGTCGAGTACGGTCAGTCGCGCACTGGAGTTTTCCTGAACAAGCAGACCCGCGACGGCAGGCCGATCCGAAAGGGCAATATTCCCGATCTGATGCCCGGCGGCGAGGATACCTGGCAAAGTTACGGCTACGGTTGGGCCAACGCGAGCAACACGCCGCTTCGCATGTTCAAGCAGTACGATCACGAGGGCGGCATCCGCGTTCCGTTTATCGTTCGCTGGCCCGGGGGCGTCCGCGGAAAAGGGAGGATCACCGACCAGCTATGTCACGTCATGGATATTCTGCCGACCGTCCTTGAAGCCACGGGTGTGCGGTATCCTGGAAGCTATCAAGGCAGGCGGATCGACCCGGCCGACGGCAAGAGCATGGTCTCGATCCTGAAGGGGCGAAATCGCAAGGGCCACGATGCTATATTCTGGAAGTATGCGCACGGCTGCGCGGTCCGGCAGGGAAAATGGAAGCTCGTCAGGATGGACAAGAAGCCCTGGGAACTCTACGACATGGAAGCCGATCCCATCGAGCTGGTTGACCTTTCAGACAAACACCCGGAGGGGGCAGCACAACTTGAAGCTCTCTGGAATAAATGGTACGCCATTTCCGCCGCCGGGAAATCGAAGAAAAAGAACAAGAAGTGATAAACTGCGCCTGTTGCAGTTTCGCCTATTGAATATTCAAGGAAACTCCTGAAAGCAGCTTCCGGAAATCCTTTTTCGACGGCCTCGGGCGGATCCGGTTGGGTAGCGGCTTTCCGGTTTCTCTGTCGAATTCGTCCGGGGTTCGTGTTTCGGGGATTTCAAAGACCGTGCGCTTTGACCAATCTTCCAATGCGCGTCGATGCTCGGCGAGCACGTCGGCGTATCTCGGATCGTCGGCGAGATTGCGCAGCTCATGCGGATCGTTGACTGTGTCATACAGCTCTTCGGCCGGGCGCGGCTTGACAAAGCACGCCATCTGGTTCTCGCTTAGCCTGCCCTGCTTTCGCAGCCGGCGCATCGCGGCAAACGTGAGGCTTCGCCCCACGTCGGCCGGCGGCGTAGCGGGCAGATCGGGATAGTCGTTGCGAATGTACTTGTAGCGCAGCGAGCGCACGGCCCTTCCAAGATCCTCGTAGTCGTGCCAGTGATCTTCGGCGTAGACGTAGTCGCGAATCTTCTTCTTCGGATCCGTCAGGAGCGGCGAAAAGTCGCGCCCCTGAAAAGTCGAAGGCGTCTCCAACCCGGCCAGCGCAAGGACCGTCGGGGCAATATCAACCGAACTTACAAGCTGCCCGCAGATGCTCCCCGCGCGGAGGCGGCCCGGCCAGCGCACCAGCCAGGGCGTTTTGATGCCCCCGTCGTAGAGCGTGGTCTTGTCTCTCGGGAAAGGCCGGCCGTTATCGCTGAAGAAAAGGACAAACGTGCTGTCTTCCACACCCTGGGCGGCCAGTTCGTCCATGACCTTGCCCACGTAGCCATCGAGCCTGGTGATTTCATCGTAGTAGAGCGCCAGGTCTTCCCGAACGTCCGGGACGTCCGGCAGATAGGGCGGGACCACAACGTCCTGCGGACGATGCGGATTCGCGATTATCCCCTTCTCATAATCGCGGTGCGGATCGAGAGCGGCCAGCCACAGAAAGAAAGGCTTGTTCCTGGGACGGCTCCGGAGCGTGGGTATCCATCGCTCGCAGCCGCTCTTCTCGCGGGCGATCATGGCCGGCGCCGATCCGGCCTTGCCCGTCGGAAGTTGAAAACCGGAGACATCCGCTTCGTGAACCACGTCGAAACGGTCCCTGACCGCATCGCCGAGATGCCACTTGCCGGCCGAGGCGGTCCAGTAGCCTGCCTCTTTCAGGATTTCCACGAACGTTAGCTGCTCGGGCGGCAGCGGCCAGTGCAGTTGCTCGGCGTCGGTATTGTGAGGGTAGCGACCGGTGATAATGCTTGCCCGGCTCGGGCTGCACGAGTTGGCCGTAAGAAAAGCGTTGGTGAAACGCATGCCCTGTGCGGCGAGCTTGTCGATATTGGGCGTTCGTATCGTCGGATGACCGTACGTGCCGCAATCGTCCCAGGCCATGTCGTCGGCTATCATAAGAACGATGTTGGGTCGGTCGCCGCGCGACTGCGCCAAGCCAGCAAAATTCCACAAGGTGGCCCCCGCCACCCCACCGATAAGTTTGATGAAATCACGTCGCTGCATTGCGCTGACCTTTCGCTTGAACTTGTCTCGAACATGCAAGCGGCTTAGTCTTTGGCCGAGATGTCGTAGACCATCATCACGTCGCCGTGTCGGATATAGAGACGTCCGTCGGAGATCGAAGGATGCGCCCAGTGTTTTCCCTTGCCGGCGGTGATCTTGAAGGAGCTGACGACGTTGAAGCCGTCCGGCGTTGCTTTTGCAAGGCCAACGTCTCCTGTGGTTTCGGCGTAGCAGTAAAGCATCCCGTCGGCGTAAATCGTCGAGCCTTTGTTGCCCTGCCACGCGGTGTCGTACATTACCTTGCCGGTATCCCAGTCCAGGCAGGCCCAGTGGCCGCGCGACATACTCTTGAAATTCGCGCCGTAGATGTATCCGTCAACCAACACAACGCCGCCGTGATGGACGTCGAGCGTTTGATCGACCCATTTTCGCACGATCTTCGCCGGATCGGCCGAAAGCTGAACCATGGCGCCGCCGTTATCGTAGCCGCTGGTGGTGTAGACACGCCCATCGAAGTAGAGCGGGGCGTTGGCATTGACCACTCTCTTGCGGTCGGTATGGTAGTCGTCGAGAGGATCTCGCCAGAGGAGCTTGCCCGTCTCGGCGTCGATGCCCACGACGGAGTCCCGCAACATCGTGACAATCATTCTATTGCCTTTGTACTCGATCGCCAGCGGATTGCAGTACGCCGAGCCTTCGGTCAGCTCGGTGCAGGCCCACAGGATGTCGCCTGTGTTCTTGTTCAGCGCCACTACGCTCGCTTTCCTGCCTCCGGGCGTGGCGATCACCTTCGAGCCGTCGACCAGCAGGCACTCGGACATGCCCCATGTGGGGAACTGCCCGTCAAACTCACCGAAGACGTCCCTCGACCAGACCTCCGCTCCGGTCTTTGCATCGAGGCAATACACCGTGCCCAGGCCGCTGAACAAGTAGAGCCTTCCGTCATCGACCGTCGGAGTCGTGCGCGTCGCCGGATACGATTTTGTCCACTCCGGGCCGTAGCGAATCTTCCATTTGGGCTTTCCATCGAGATCGAAGCAGAAAATGTATCCGTCTGGCCCGTGCTTGCCGGTGGTGTAGACAAGACCGTTGGCGATTGTCGCTGAGGCGTACCCCGCCCCCAGACCCTCGACGGACCAGACCAACTTCGGCCCGGATTGCGGCCACTGTTTCAACAAACCCGTCTCGGTTGACTTTCCGTCGCGGTCAGGCCCGCGAAACTGCGGCCAATCCGCCGCCGTGCAGACCGAGGCCATCACGCCGGCGGCCAACAATACGAAAACTCCCCATCTTTTGTGCATATGCGGCTCCTTACTTCAAGTCTCCACCACGATCATGCTCGGCCCATGCTGCCGATGCTGGTTGGAATTAGGCTAACACATCTGCCGGATGATTTCAAGCCGGTGATGCTCATCGAAGCTTCTGAACCTTTGCGTAGTAGGCCCCCCGACTCTTGCCGTCGGGATCGATGAACCAGCTCTGAAGATCCGTGTCACCGGCTCGCAAATCAACCGTAAACTCGGCGGCAACGTCGTTGTCACCAATCGCGGTTGTCCCGTCGAAGCCGCCTATCTTGAGCCTTGCCTTGACCGCCTCGATGCCTTTGCCCCGCATAGGCTCGCAGATCGGCTTGTTCAGCTCCGGCGGCCATCGCAGCAGTGATATCCGATATCGGCCATCCCGTTCGATGTGGACTTTCCACGGACCGTTGGCGTAGGGCGCGTTGCGCACATGTCCCTGACTCCAGGGAGGATTGCCGACGGGCAGGCACCAATCCTGCGAAGTCAGCACGGCGGGGTTTTCCTTTGCCGAACCCAGATGAATCCGGTGCGGGGATTTCATGCCGCCCTCAACGTCCCTGAACCATTGCTCCTGGGCCCGGCGCAACTGCCTCACAAGCTCGGGGTGCTCATCCGAAACGTCGTCTCTCTGAGCCGGGTCGCCGGCCGTGTTGTACAACTCTTTGCCGTCGATCAGCCGCCAGTGCTTCTTCATGACGCAACTGTCCGACCATAGCCGAGGCTGGTAGCGGTAGTAAGGCCCCCCGTGATATTGTGCAAACATGATGCGATCGTTCAAATCCGTTTGTTGTCCGCGCAAGACCGGGGCAAGGCTTTCACCGTCTATTCGATTGTCCCGCGGCGGGTCGAGCCCGCAAAGCTCGATAAGGCTCGGCAGGATGTCGATGTGCCCGGCGAGGAGGTCCACATCCCTGCCGCCGGAGATACCGCCGTTGGGCCATCGGATGAAGAAAGGAACCCGGTGCCCGCCTTCGACATGCGATGATTTGCGGCCGCGCATCCCGGCGTTGTAGCCGACGGTGGGTTCTCCCGTGAGTTCTTTGAATTCGCCTCCCTTTGACGTGCCGTTGTCGGGCATGAACATCAGAATCGTATCATCTTCGATTCCCCACTGCCTGAGCTTGCGGCGCAGGCGCCCGAGATTCTCGTCGATGTTTGCGATCATGCCGTAGAAGTTGGCCCCCTGCGACCACGCGACCTTTTCCCTGTACGGGTCGCTGTATTTCCTTTCCACCAGATACGGTCCGTGAGGCGCATTGGTTGCAAGGTATACGAAGAAAGGCCGGCCTCTGTCTTTTTGCTTCTCTATGAATCCGAGAGCACCGTCGAACCACACGTCCGTGCAGTATCCCCTGAACGGTTTTGTCACTCCGTTTTCTTCGTAGTGATCGTCGAAATAGTCGTTGCCCCAGTAGTCGGAAATCTGACCGACGCCCCCGCATTTGTGCCAGAGGGCATGGCCGAAGCCGCGATCCTGGGGCCTGTAGGGGTAGTTGTCGCCCAGATGCCATTTTCCGAACATGGCGGTCTCGTATCCGCTGTTCTGAAATACATTTCCCATCATCTCGGCGTCTTTGTCAACGAATGTTCGTCCCGAGCTGGTCCGAAACGCGCCGGTCCGCCCAGGATACTGGCCGGTCATGATGGCCGCCCGACTGGGCGAGCAAAACGCGCTCACGTGAAAGTTGGTAAAGCGCACGCTCTCGGCGTGCAGCCGGTCTATCTCAGGAGTCTTCAAAATGGGGTTGCCGTGACACGACATGTCGCCGTATCCCTGGTCGTCGGTCAGAATCAATATGACGTTCGGCCGTTTCCCGCCGCCGGCGCCCGATGCAAACGCCCCAAGCCCCGCGGCCGCAACGCCAACACCAATTGTTCCCAGGAATGCTCGCCTTGACAATATAGCCTCTACACCTTTCTTCATATGATCTCTCGCAAATCCGTGGACTCTCAACACGAGTCCAATGTTGACTCAGTATACTCCCAGATCCTCTCCAGCCACAACTTCACCTGTATAAACCTCCGCGATTTCACTGAGCAAATCCTCCTCCTTGGCGCCCCACAAAAGAATGTGATACAGGATCGTCAATCGCGGCTTTGCCTTGTCTGCAATTTTGCCTAACTCGTAAGTCGAAGTGTGATTCTGTGAGTGATAGTGCCGCCAGAATTCGTTCTTCTTATCGAATGTCTTCTTGCAGTAGACTTCATGGATCAATATATCCGCACCCTTGCCGTACTTGACGATGTTATCACAGGGCCGCGTATCTCCCGATATCACAATTACCTTGTCCGGCGTGGTGAATCTGAAACCAAAGGCGTTAGGCCAGCTTCCGTGCCTGACCGGGAACGCTTCGACTTTGACGTTGGCGTCTTCGTACACGAGACCCTCCTTTATCGCGTGGGCGTTCACGCGCCATCCCTGATCGTTGGCAGGCTCCAATCCGTACAGACGGTATCGTATGTCCTCCCGGTAGGCTTTGAGGATGTGCTCCGTCATCTCTACTATACCTTCAGGGCCATAGACCTCCAGAGGCTCATCCCTTCCCATAACCCACGGTGTGAGAATCAAATCCGGATAGCCCGTTGTGTGGTCCGAATGCAGATGGGTAAGAAAGGCCCTCTTTATCCTTTTCACCTCCAACCCCCTGACCGTGCCTCCGTATCTCGGCGACAGCGCTGCGGCCTTCCTTATCAGGACGGGCCCGAAATCGACGATATACGGTGTGTCGTTCACTACAATTGCGATCGAACAGCCCGCGCGGTTCGGATCAGGATTCGGAGTGCCCGTTCCCAGCAATACGACTTTTGTGTCACCTGAATCCGAATGGTCTTTTTGTGCCTGAGAGGCCGCGATCAATATCGTCAAAGTAATCAGCAGTGCCGTGGTGATTCGTGATTTCTTCATTCTTGTCAAATCCATTTTTTGTTGTAATGTTGAGTTCATAATTTGGGATTGTTTACCGAGCATGTCAATTCACCGCTCTCTTCCCGAGGCATCTCGAAGGGCCTTGAGAAATTCGGGCGGCACCTGCAATCCCAGGTATTGCGCCCTGCGGACGTCTGCCCACGCCCGGTCGTAGTCACCCTTGTTATAATAGGCAGTAGCCCGGCCGGCGTAGGCTTCGGCAAACCGCCCGTCTAAGCTTATCGCCTTGGTGTAGTCCAATATTGCAAGGTCGTATTGGCCCTTGTCTCTGTATGCCGCACCGCGAAGACTATAGGCCAGAGAATCCCGCGGATTAATCTCGACGGCTTTGGTGAAATCCGAAACTGCCCGGTCATCCTCGCCCGTCATGGCATACGCCACCCCGCGATCGTTGTAGAAGACACTGTTACCGGGATCGAGCTTGATCGCTCTGGAGAAATCCGAAAGAGCCTCTTCGTACTGCCCCCTGTAGTGATAGGCGGCGCCGCGGCTGTGGAAGACCTCGGCGTCGGTGGGGTCCAGCTCGATGGCTTTGGTGAAATCGGATATGGCCGGGCCGTGCTTTGCCGTCAGGGCGTAGGCGAGCGCGCGATCGTTGTAGTAAGCGGCATTGTCCGAGTCAAACTCGATCGCTTTTGCATAATCGGCAATTGCCCTTTCGTACTGTCCTTTGTTGCTGTAGGCCGTTCCGCGCCCGTAGTAGGCCTTGGCCGACTTCGGACTCATCCTGATAGCCTCGGTGAACTCTGAGATCGCCTTGTTATGCAGACCTCTCTCAAGGTATTTTTGCCCCAGATAGTACGATCTGCCGCCGCACCCTGCCAACAGCAGGCAAAAGAAAAAGACAATAAGCAATGCATGTCTCACATAAACTCCTTCCAAATTCGATTGTATTCTCGTAACATTATAAACTTGTCGTGCAGGACTCAAGAGCAAAAAATAGCGCCGGGATCGCCAAATGGAATACGCGGTTGGCAAAACAGGCCGAATAATCGCAGCGAGATTGTTCGAAGGTGAAGACCTTTTCGAGTCCGTTCACGAAATCGCACGGGCCGAGAACATCAAATCTGCCGCCGTTCTCATCACGGGCGGATTCAGGCGAGCCAACGTTGTTGTCGGCCCGGCGCGGGAGGAGCCGAAGATCGTTCCCGACTACAAAGATTTCACCGGCCCGGGTGAAGTGCTGGGCGTCGGAACAATATATTGTGATGACGAAGGCCCAAAACTGCACACGCATACGGCTATCGGCAAGGCTGACGGCGTCACGGTCGGCTGCCCGCGAGACGGCACAAAAACGTTCCTGATCCTCGAAGTCACAATAATAGAAATCGAAGGGCTAAACGCCCATCGCAAACCGGACGAGAAAACCGGCTTCAACCTCCTGCGCTTCGATTAGTAAGTGGTTTATTTTACTGATCAAGGTGTTCTTGACGCTGATTGGAGGGGTATTTACAATGAGAATCAGATTTAACGTTCCGGTTCAGGTAAGTTAGTCTAAATGTCTGGCTAAGATACTCCAATGACTAAGGCAGATGACGAAAGCAAGGGACCTGGCGAGAAAAAACAAGGTTCCATTCCCACTTCTTCGACTTCAGGTTCGGGTATAGGACCGGGCACTAAGATTGACCATTTCCAAGTAGATTGCGAATTGGGCCGAGGAGGCGCCGGTGTGGTCTACTTAGCTCAGGACACAAGGCTCAGCCGTAAGGTTGCAATCAAAGTGCTTCCTCCGGAGTTTGTGGATAATCCTCAGTTTTTACACCGCTGGAAAAGAGAGGCCAGACTCCTCGCTTCACTGAATCATCCCAACATCGCCACAATTCACGAGGAATTGGAGGAAGCAGAAGGAACAAGCTATCTTGTGCTTGAATACGTGGAAGGTGAAACGCTTCGAGAGAGAATTGACCGAGACGGACTTTCAGTGGAGCAAGCACTTGCGACAGCAATCCAGATTGCCGAGGCAATGTCGGCAGCTCACGAAAAGGGTGTTATTCATCGAGACCTCAAACCTGCAAATATCAAGATGACGCCGGAAGGTCGAGTGAAAGTTCTTGACTTCGGCATAGCCAAAATCTTCGGCGATCAGAAACGCGATCAACTGGGTACGATAGTAACTCAGCCCGGGCAGGTAATAGGCACACCCGGCTACATGAGCCCTGAACAATCTCTTGGCAAGGACATCGATCACCGCGCGGACATATGGTCTTTCGGATGTGTCCTTTATGAGATGTTGACAAGCAAACGTCCTTTCCCCGGTAAAGACACATCTGAGGTCTTAGAGGCAATGCTCCGGAGCGAGCCGGATTGGAAGATATTGCCATCAGAACTGGAGCCATCACTATATAAAATCCTCCAAATGTGTCTTCAAAAGGATCCCGACAACCGTTACTCGTCGGCAGCAATACTTGTCGAGGCATTGAAAGAATGTCGAGAAAAGCTCTTTGGATCCGGGGCACACAGCATATTAGCTTTGCTGCGCAAACCACAAGTAGCCATTTGTGCAGCGCTGATTCTTATTGTTGCGATCATACTATGTATCTGGCTCGCCGACCGAAACGCCAAAGTGCGTTGGGCAAGACTTGAGGCGATACCGGAAATCGTCCGCCTTATCGAGGAAGATAAATATTTAGCCGCCTTTTCTCTCGCCCGTCAGGCTGAAAAATACATCCCCAAAGACCCTGCGCTTGTCAAGCTCTGGCCTCGTATGTCCAGTAATATTTCAATCATCACCACTCCTTCCGATGCGGATATACACTTTAATGAACATTCGGACGTCAATAGCCAGTGGCAGTATCTTGGGGGCAGTCCTCTTGAGAACACCAGGTTCCCGCATGGTGCTTATCGGTGGAAGATCAGCAAGAAAGGATTTGAAACTCACCAATGCGTTGCAGGAGGACGGGAGGCATGGAACGAGGACACCAGATTGCTCGAATTTGATCTGCACGAAGAAGGCAGTCTTCCACTCGGGATGATCTTAATCGGTGCGGAGAATTTTCAAAAGTTTTTAGGCAATGTCGGCAAGCCCGAAGCCGCTCAGGCGTCAGCGTATTTAGTTGACAAATACGAAGTAACGAACGAGCAATTCAAGAAGTTTGTGGACGCTGGAGGCTATGATGAGCAAGAGTACTGGAAACAGGCATTTATTAAGGACGGCCGCGAGCTTTCCTGGGAAAAGGCCATGAACGAGTTCCGCGATAAGACAGGCCGATACGGGCCCTCGACATGGGAAGGAGGGACTTACCTCAAGGGACAGGGGAAATTTCCTGTCTGCGGCGTCAGTTGGTATGAAGCCGCCGCCTATGCGGAGTATATGGGCAAAAGCCTCCCTACAACCCATCATTGGCTTGCCGCAGCTTGCGCCTGGGAGTCTCAAGTCATCGTTCCCTTCAGTAATTTTAAAGGTGACGGACCAGCCCCCGTCGGAAGTCATCCGGGTATGGGAAGTTCCGGATTGTATGATATGGCAGGCAACGTTAAGGAGTGGTGCTTCAATGCGACCGATGATGCGCCGGACCACCGATTCATCCTTGGAGGAGCCGTGGGCGAGCAGACCTATATGTTTGCCAGCATGGACACTCGATCCGCATGGGATCGGTACCCACTTAACGGTCTGCGATGTGTAAAGTTTCCTGACGGGCAAGATTCGGTGCCCGAAAGTTTGTTTAGTCCCGTCGAACGTCGAGTCTTTAGAGACTACAGTATCGAGAAGACGGCTTCCGACGAAGAATTCGAGTCCTACAAGAAATTCTATGACTATGACCGGACTGCGTTGAATGCAGTCGTGGAGAAGGTCGATGAGAATTCGGAATACTGGCGAAAAGAGAAAATCACATTCGATGCAGCATACGGCAATGAGCGCATGATTGCGTATCTTTTCCTGCCCAAGGGTATCAAGCCACCCTATCAGACGGTCGTCTATTTCCCCGGTGGTGCTGCTCACAGCGATCGTCCGTTTACGGGTTTAGAGCAGAGCGCCTTCACAGAAATTGTTATAATGGGCGGCAGAGCCTTGTTGTTTCCGGTCTATAAGGGAACCTACGAGCGACAACTTGATGGAAAGTGGCCGAATCCCGCAAGCAAGCCGATTGCCCATAGAGATTATGTCATACAATACGTGAAGGATCTGCGAAGATCTATCGATTATTTAGAGACCAGGGATGATATCGACAGTGAAAGAATCGCTTACTATG
>Ga0180433_10010196_pt1 | contig 11350 bp, 19 predicted proteins | sample SS_ome_8_FD_132980 | JGI IMG/M metagenome (GOLD analysis project Ga0180433, IMG submission 132980) | Hypersaline lake sediment archaeal communities from the Salton Sea, California, USA - SS_1_D_1 metaG | ecosystem: Environmental > Aquatic > Non-marine Saline and Alkaline > Hypersaline >... | reverse complement strand
TCCGAGTTCTCTTCTGGCATATCATACACGATATCGAAAACATCACTATCTTTATCGGTATCAAAAGCCTCCCGATACTTTGCGATTTTATCCACATACAAGGGGTCACAGGCTACCACCATGTGCTCCCCGCCATCCACAAACGCCCCGTCAGCGGACACAAGTAGGCAGTCAGTAACGCGGACTATACTATCCCCCACCTTCACCAAACCACTATCACTCTTTCGGTCCGAAAGAGTCTGTGGTATGGGCTTACCTAGTTGCTTAACTACTTGCCTTGCAAACATGTCATCCTCTCCTTGTTGTAGCTCTCCACGGAGGTGTAACCACACCACGACCCGTGCTTCTTTATATGACTCTCCATTGCATCGTAAAACAACTGACGACCGTGTGAGTGTGGGATATCCCCATCCCATCGACAGGTTACTGTATCAATAACGCTCTCCCAGTGTAGCATAGTGGGTAGGTCTTTGCCATTACATTGGATCCTCATAATCCGACACACCTCTTCAACGAAGTCTACAGGGCGGAGGTTCCCAAACCGTCTACGCACGGCAAGAACATAATTCTCATCTGGTAGGTGTGCAGACTGTTTAAGAACATCTGCAATACCCACAATACCGGTAATTATGGCACTTCTCATCTCATTTGACATCTAAAACCTCATATCCTGAAGAGGGTTCAAAGTGGTTCTTTTTTGCAACCATAAGAAGATCATGGTATGCCATCTTTATCTTATTGTAGGCGTCCTGCACTTCCGGGTTTTTATGCCTCTCTTGGATAGCCTCAATCTCATCCATAGCGTGCTCAACACTTGCAAGGGTTCCGGTTACATCTCTATGAAGTTGTGTTACTAATCTAGGCATCTTTTTTCTCCATTGTTAAATTTGTGAATGTTACACCCACCAGACGATTGTTGTCTGGGAATAGCTCGGCCCGTACCACGATAGGCCGCTTATTGGCCGTAGAGGTTAGCACCATTTCAATGTGTTGTTTCTGCTGTGACTTGACAGTTTTCTGCATAGCCAAGCGGAAAGTAGCAGCAATCATAGATGCCCACTTCCGAAATCCTTTGATATAGGGGAGATCGTTTTCGGTGATCTCCGCCCGGTTGTTGAGTTCCTCTTGTTTCATATTCATTTTACACCGCCTCCTTGTGCAAACTGCCCGGCAATAACACTGCCGGAATCTCTTTTACAAAGTATGTACGTCTCCACACCGTTCTGTGCGACTACAAACCCATTTACTCTGAAATAGCTATCCATGTTGTCGATACCCCCGAGATACTTAACAGACTCCCGGCCAATATTTTCCTCAACCCACTCCGTCGCCTCTTTGTTAATGGTGTAGTCCATTCTCCAGACATAGGGATCTGACTCGGTGTTGAGTAGTTCGATATCCTTTTTGGTGTTACATTTTTGCAGTGCCGTACACATACGTATCATAAGGGTGTCTGGCTGGACTTCCTCTTCTCGTACTGGGCACTCTTCCACGTCCTCACTCTTCAGCCATCTGTCCCAATACTCTACGGGGCGATAACTGTTCTGAACCCTCGTAAGCATCTTGGCATACTCTGGATAGGCAGCAAGATACCCGCCGGGGATAGTTTCATCCACCGATTGCCACACCTGTTGGGCATAGCCCCCGTTTGACGGGCTGTGAGCCAACAACGACTGTACGATAGTTATAAGATCTGGATGAGCCTTTGTTTTGGTCTGCACCGTGATCTCAAAGAATCGACGCATACCGGTTCTATCCCGAATTACGTTGATAATTGTAGCGTTCGAGGAACTGATAGCAGAGAAAATCCTCTTCATGGATATGTGATGAGTTGTTTTCATCACACGACCACCGACCTCTTTTGCCGTCAGGAGGGACTTCATCGCCGTGACGAGTTCCCCGTAATCCTGTTTCGCCATACTACCCTTTTGAAGCTCATCGAATATTACCACGTATTTCTTGGCCCACAGGGTGTACTCACGCTCATCAAGAACCTGTTTCAACTTCGCATCCGCCACCCGGTAGTTCGAGAAGGGGATTGTCAGTGCCTCAAGAAAAGAGGTTTTCATTGTACCCTGAACATGCCCCATGAGGTTAATCATAAAGGGTTCCACCACTTCCATACCCATAAGGTACCGTTTGGTTTGCCACATCCACTGCATCATTATTACACAACACAGGTGTATGTCTTCTTTGACCTCAAATATCTCAAACACACGATGGAACAGACTGTACGCATAGTTCTGGGCGATAGCCTCCTCCCGGCGTTGTAGTAGTGTTTTGATAGCCTCACGGGATGATATGTCGATATTGTTGACAAACACCTTTAAGTCGTCCGAAATTCGACTCACCGGAAATATCGGTCTCATTGGTTTTTTCTCATCCATCATATAGCTGTCTGCTTCATACTCTCGTGCAAAAGTTTTGATATGCGCTTCCAGTATCTCGTAAGATATGGACATATCATAACGGGTGATCTTCTCCCCCGCCGCACCAATGTCGATACCAGAGTGCGATAGTGCCAAGACAATGAAGTCATGGGCGGTATACACCGTCTGATATTTTGGGTTCCAACTGGATTTCTGTGCGTCGCTTCTGAACTTGGCAATACCGATAGCAAGCTCTTTCATGCGAGTGGGGTCAAACTCCCCCATAATCTTGCAGATATCCTCATGTGTTTTGGCATGGTTGATCTCCCGGCCAGTAGAGTGTCTCACCACTTTACCGCCCTTTAATCGCCAATCATCTTGCTCCGATAAGCGAGTAAGAGCCTCCATCACACCTTTTTCAGTCAAATTGGCAGGCGCCTGCATTGCGTCACCGATTATTTGCTCCATCTGCCCCATCCCTTTCTCGCGTATTTCATTTCTTTATGTAAGTAGTACATGGTTGTTCTCCGGAATTTTGCACTCATAGTCTTTGCAACCTTGTAGCGAAACATCGTCCTACGTTTCTGAGCGGCGGTGGGTTGCATGCTGTACATGGCCTTCACCTTAACTCTCTTACGACGGCGTTTCCCCCCGGCTTTAGCAATGATGTAGTATTTCTTCCCACGAGAAGTAATTTCCATCAAATACTTTTTACCCTTCTTGCCCTTGCTGTTCCTTGTGGCAGAAATAAGGTTCTTTGCTTTACGTGCTTTTGTTTTTTCTAGTAGTGTCTCAGGCTTGTACGACTTCTTTGTACGTCCGAGAGCTGTACGGTATCGACGAGACTTCAAGTACTGTGTAGGTACTGATAGGTTGCTGTTTCTCCCGTGGGCTCTTGTGTTGATACCCTTTTCGTGAGAATCCCTAATAAAGTCCAACTTGTTTTTCTCCTGTGAGGCGCCTCGTATACGAACATTCCCAAAAGCCTGACCCTTCCCCAGAAATGATCTCTCGATAGCATCTACCTGGTAGGTTGTGTTTGGGGTGTTCTTCACACCGTGTTTAAGGATGTATGTACGAGATCGTATCTCAAGCCCCCTGTCAAGCTCTTTGCGACCAGCCTTTGCCCCCATCCGTGTTACGGTTTTCATAGCTTTCCCAACAGCGGGGGCTACGAACTTTCTGGGGAAGGTTCTTAGGTCTCTCAGGGTGTCAGAGATATCCACCTTGTAATCACCGGCTCTCATTAGACAGCCTTTCCACCGTTAAGTGCCTGTAGGATGTCCGCGCCCTTCTCTATCTTCTCTACCCCGCTGTTAAGAAGATTGAGAGATTCCATAGAACGAGTAGCCGTTAAAACACACCCATGGTGGGTTAGTGTTGTGGGGGACATTGCATCTTCTATAGGAAGTGCTCGAACCATACCCCCACTAATGTAGTCCATGATAAAGTACTCAATGAACCGAGGGGATGAGCTTACAAGTGTCTTGATTCCACGAGACGCACAGTACTCTATGTATTCGTCCTGTTCAGGGGTTGTGGAACCTGTGGCACTCTTAACCTCAATACGGGCACCATGCCAGTCCGTTGACGGGGCAGTAATACAGATGTCCAAAATACCTTTAGTAACACCCATTACTTGAAGCTCAGAACCGGTAACAACGTCCCGTAGCTCCCCATTGGCCGGGTGGTGTATCCATCTAAGATCTTCGCTCATCTTTCTAAGCGTCGAAAGTGCTGCCATATCATCGGTATCCTCAAACTTCTCCAGTACACTATCTATACGTTTTTTCCATGAGCGGAGACGATCGAATACATTTACTTGGATAATAGTTTCTTCGTTATTGTTCCCCATCTTTTTCCCCTTCCAAGGTCATAGATGCTACGAACTTTGTGAATTTGTCAGAGACTTTTTTCTTTCTAAGATATCTCTGAAGTCTTGTATTGTCGGTACCAACACCCACCAGCTCCAAGAACACTTGCTGCTCTATCGCAGGAAATACTCTCTCGTAGCCGAGGAACGTCATGTACTTTTTGGCAATCCTTTTGCAGAATGCTTGTACACCCTTCGGCTGATTGGTTAGCTCCAGACAAGCACGTATCTCCTCCGGTGTTAATTCCGGCGCTTTGTCGGCTCTTTTAGTTGTTGGCATTGTATTCTCTCCACTGCACGGCCAGCTTGCCTCGGTTCTTGCGTATGCACATCATAAGGTGTTGCATCGAGTACTCGGTGGCAAACCGCTCGTTGTACATTGCTAGAAAAGCTCTCAGCTTCTCCTGTGTCTTGGGTGGTTGTTTACTAAACGACAGTTTCTTCATCTTTCCCTCCTCGGGGTTGTTGTTTGTTTCAGTAAGATACACCCTGCGAAAGAAAAAAGTATAAAAAAGTTATAAAAAAGTTACACTTTCCTTTCGGGGGCTGTTATATTATTGGGGAAGCGATTACACCAGAGTCGGGAGCCGTAACGCAGTGAAGGTCTGCTGAACAACTGAGTGGTGTGCGAGCCTAAAGGCGAAGACATCACCAACGCAATAGGTTATGACTTATGCAAAGAAATAAAGAATACTATATGGTAGTCTCTTTCAACGGGGTTGATATCTGGGATGAATGTGTAGCTGGGTGGAGCGAGGTTGATGCAGAACTACAGCTTTGGAGTGAATTTGTAAAAATGTACCACTACACCCCAAGACTTAGAAAAGTCGACCTTGCAGATTATGTTAGAGAAATAGTTCAAATATAGCACCTGCGTGAATTGCCGTAGCGGAGCGTAGGACAAATCAACGCACTGGTTATTATCCAGTGCAGAATGGAACGAAAAATGAAGATCTTAGTAGCGTGTGAAGAGAGCCAAGCTGTTACAAAAGAGTTGAGAGAATTAGGTCACGAAGCCTATAGCTGTGATATTTTAGAGTGTAGCGGCGGACACCCAGAGTGGCATTTACAGCAAGATGTGACAGAGTTATTAAAACAAGAGTGGGATGCAGTTTTAGCTTTTCCACCGTGTACACACTTAGCAACAAGTGGTACACGGCATTTTGAGAAAAAGCGAAATGATGGCAGGCAGAAAGAAGCTATTGAATTTTTTATGAAGTTTGAAAACCTTCCACATATTGACAAAGTTATGATTGAAAACCCTGTAAACATTATTGGTGGTGAGTACATAAAGAAACACTTTCCAGAACTATGCGAGAAGTATGAGTTTAGAAAAAGCAATCAAAGAATACAACCTTACGAACACGGACACGACTCTAAGAAAACAACCTGTTTATGGCTAAAAGGGTTGCCGAAATTAGAACCCACAAATATTGTAGAGCCTAGAATCGTAACCCTTGCAAATGGGAAAAAGTTTTCTGCTGATTATATGGAGGGTGTTAAGAGAAGTAAGGCAGGGGAAAGCTCAGTAGCAAGAAGTAAAACATATACAGGAATAGCGAAAGCGATGGCTGAACAGTGGTTTGGTAATTAAAAACGATATAACATTGCGATGGTGGGCATCAGCCCCACCAATGGCATCGGTTATGATGTCAGAAAGGAACACAAATGAGAGAAATTAAGTTTAGAGCTTGGGATAAGATTTCAGAAGAGTTTATCTCAGACACAAAAAATATTGAGCTTAGAAATTTTACAAACCCAGACTCATTAGTACCTATTGGAGATGGGATATTCCGTGAGGCAAAGAATATAGTTTTTGAGCAGTTTACAGGGCTGACAGACAAAAACGGCGTAGAAATTTACGAGGGTGACATACTTTTTGTTGACGAGTCGAGAGGTGCTGTTAGAAGTGGGTTAAGTTGGTATGTTGAATTTAACTTTGATCAAGACTTAAACGATATTGCAAATTCTTACGATGGTAGATATGAAGTGTGTGGTAATATTCACGAATAACAATTTAGGTGGTATGCCTGTAGGTCACTACCGACCTATTTGTTATTATACCATACAGAATTGTGTTTGTCAAGGGCAGTAAATATGTTATACACGTACAGAAGAAAGGAGTAGTCCATGAGTTCAAAACCAAGAAGCCATATCGGTAAGAGTATTACAGCAGAGCGTCACGCGGAGATATTCGGTCCCAAAAAGACGAGCGACGGGGAGATATATACCCGTGCCTCCGGGGAGAATTGGCAAGAGACTGTCGACAGGGGGTTTGAAGCCGTCGAAGGGCTATCCCCCTCAGAATAAAAAATGGGTGCCTATTGGCACCCTATCTGTATCCCCGTATAGTCAAGCATCCCCTTCAGTAATCCCCGAAACATTCCTGTATGCTATCAAAGTATTTGTCCACCAGTTCCCTTCCCATACTCTCTCCGATTTCCTTGTACTCCGGGATACACCTGATCTTATCCATACCATCCAGTTTTCGGGATAATATGCGCTCTATCCGAGTATGTTGCCACTTACCAGACTCCACAGCCTCGCAGAACCTCGCAGCGGTCTCCTGTGCGCCTCTTCTCGCAATACCACCGTCCTTTGGGTCAATAAAGTTTAAAACACCCCCTAGACGACCCTCGTTTGCGGCCTCATAGAATCCTCTGGTATGGGATACGCTGCCACATCCCAAAGAATAGCACTCCACACCCTCTTCAAGCCATCCGCATCTCAGTGCCTCAACATACGCGTACTGTGAGGGGTTGTTGAAAACACCCACGCCACCATCAAGCCACACCTGTGCCTTATCGTAATCCACAACCTGCCCAAAGAATAGCGGTGCTGCAGAGGAGCGATCAACCGCGTCGAACATGGGCAGGGCCCCGTCTTTGGATTCCCATGACTTAAAGAAGTGTTCGCGACCTTCGGTGTCTTCGTAGGCGGTCACAATGAGTCTTGTCTTCGCGTCTTTCATAAAGACAGAAGGGAAGTGCGCCTCGTATGCTTCTCGTAGGGGTTTCTTGGAGTATTTGAACTTCCGGAATCGCTGGCGCTTAAAAACCTTGGGCAGTGTATCATCCATCACACCCACGAGCTCTCGGGCAGATAGGGTTCCCAGTGACAACATGGAGGCGTTTATAGCTCCCACACTTGTTCCAATAACCAGGTCGAATAATTCGTGACATCTTTTGCCTGTGTGTTCTTCGAGCATGGCAAGTGCTACCATCTGCATAATACCTTTGGCGCCCCCGCCATCTAGGGATAAAATCTTTTTCATTTAGTAAGCCTCTACAACGGTTAGTTTGAACTCTGGTGTTAGGACAAGTTTCTTAATGAAATTGCCGAAGGTTTTACCACTATTAAGAATGGCTCTGTCCCCTCGTAACTTACCGACTCTTTCACCCAATAGGATACAGCCCTCGGTGTGTTCGTCGATATTCCCGGCATGGAAGAGGATTAGTGTGCGGCCCTGAACGCCTGTAACTTGAAAAGTCTCTGGGTATCGACCAGATGAGTATCTTTTACAGATGTATTGTCCGGAAGGGATGCAGGAGATGTTCTGTGCGTTGTCTCTGCTGTACGGTTCGAGTGTGTTGCAGAAGAGTTCCCCATTCAAAAGAAGGACCCCGAAGGTCCCATTCTCTTTGTCTGTCTCAACTCGTACAAGTCTGGCCTGTACCATAAATACCCCGCTAGTGTTGTGTGTTACATTTTTCCTGTATTTTGTCGATGTTCTTTTCGTTAAAAGCCGTTTTCTCCTCGAGGGATCTGGCCTGTAGCTCGAGGGCGTCGGTTTTATCGAAGAGCTTCTCGTAAACTCTTTCGTGCTTTTCCAGCTTCTCGTCGGTTATCTTGAGGGACCGTATTATAGCGTCGCTCTGGACTGTTTGGTTGTTTACAACTTTCGTGAGCTGCTTAACTTCTTGGATGAGGGCGGAGGTGTTCTTGTTGGCGGCTTCCATAAAAGCGTTTGACTTTTCGTCGGCTTTGGATATGAGCATAAGAAGCCGCTCTTCCCGTTCCTCTTCTTTTTGCGCCTGTAGGTTTTTTAGTGTGTTCTCTGCCGCTTTCTTTTCTTCTTCGCGCTTCTGGATGACGCGCTTTCTCTCCCACATGAGGACAGATATCGCCGTCGATAAAATTAATAAAACAACCCCTGCCACGATACGATCTTCCATATTATTCCCTTTAGTGTTTGACTTTTCCGACTCGTGTGTGAGAGAGGAAAATACGCGCACATACTTCGTAAAATATGGCGCGTACTATTTCACCTATAAAGGTATGCCGGACAGTCTCTCTTGTTTGAGGCGTTCGGTTTCTGCGAGGTACTCAGGGTTTTTAATGTTGCTTAAGACCTTAGCAAACTCCGCGATAAGTGCGTCCGCTTTTGACGGGTCAAAAACTCCAATATTTTCCATAGCCTCAAGGTCTGGCGTTATCGTTTTGTCCCCCACCTTTGGCACGTCAAGACTTCCGTCCTCTAGGTCAACCGCGGCCATCTCGAAAGTGGGGTTCTGCGGGTCAAAAGACGCTTTATACGCGCCCTCGTTTTCTTCGTCTAACGTAACCATAAGCCCCATTGGCACGGTCATTTTTTTAGGCATTAAAAGCCTGCCGAACTTGTCAAAAATCTCCATCATCTTTTCCATCCTTTGAAATTGTTTATGTTAATTCTTCATAGCCTTCTAAAATACTAGACTCGACCCTTGTGGCGCTGCGGTAAGCAGAACAAGCCGCTTTATATTTGGTGTCGGCTTCTATACCGCCCACAATGGTGTCTACATAGGTCTGTAAAAGTGTACCTATTGAGTCGTATAGCTTTGTAGTTATCTCAACGTCCACACCGTTCACATCGACAACCGCCTCACACGATACACTATCAACTACATAGGCCGATGTGTCGTGCTGTATACTGTCTATAGCCACGTCATCGATGTACGCTTGTACGAATACGTTTCTACCCGCCGTTGGGTTCGCGTGTTCTATGAGCAAAGACCTCACAAATGTAAGCGGAGATACCAAACTGTTGTTTAGTGGGGTAGCGATTATATACTTCGGGTCTTCTGTTGTGCCGTTAAAATACGCACGAGAAAATCCTCGCGTGGGGTATAACTCAAGGACAGAGTCAATCCACAGGGTTGTCAGATTGTTGACCGCTGTCACATTCGTAGTGTTGAACGTGAAATCGGTATTGTTATTCCACTCACCCGCGATATAGTCGTCGAACCCAGCCCCCCACTGCTTAGTGACAAGCTCGCCGCCCCCGTCTTGGCGGCTGGCCGAAGCAAGTAGCGCGGTAGTTCCTAGAATGCTCATACGTGTCCCTCTACACCTTTGAAGAAGTAGAACACATTCTCGGCTATCTGAAGTATTGAGACCTCATACACGCCCGTCTCATCCGTGTCGATAAGAGTAGTAGCGCCCGGAGTCACGAGAGAGCCGCCCGCCGCGTTGTTCACGATCAATACCATCGGATTTGTGCCCCCGGTGTTGATTGGGTTTGTGAGGGTGACGGTTCCAGAAATAGACATGGTGTGGAGATTTCCGTCCAAAAAGTCCGGCGTGTAACTCGTGGTTACTGCACCAGCCCCGTGTTTGTCATACGCCGCGGGGTCTATACCGAAAGGCCCCGACCCCATCCGAAAGGGCACCCCTAAAGAGGCCCTGCTACCCATTACACGGCCTCGGTGTAGGTTATTTTTCCGTCGGCATGTACTGGCATGAACCACAGATCGTGCGCGGCGATGTCAGAAAATTCGCCGTGTATATTCGGTTCGTTGACCTCTGGAACGGTTCGTGGATAAGGTTCTCCCGGTACTCCACTGTTCGGCCCGATAACGATTGTCTCGTCAAAGTCGTCCGTATCTACCGCGGGCTCGTCGCCGCCGGTTGCCACTGCGTGTACTTTGTACGATGTGGGCTCCGATTTATACCCGAAGTTCCACTCTTGTTTTTTGACGTTTGAAAAACCAAGTTCCCATTCGCCTTTTGTAAAATTCTTTACTGCCATGTGAACCCTTTCTGTTTAATTAAATATATTTCTTGCGCTTCCAGAATTACGCAAAAACCTCCGCGCCTTTTGTATAGTCAAATGTAGAGGCTCCCGTTTTTATTATCGTTATATCGTAATTGCCCGTCTCGCCCGTGTCGATAAGGGTGGTAGCTCCGGGACTAACCAAAGACCCGCCCGCTGAGTTGTCGACTCTCAGGATTAGCGGGTCCCCCACCTCCATATTTGTCGGAGCCGATAGCGTCACAGTCCCAGAGATAGACATGGTGTGGAAATTCCCGTTGTCATAGTCGGGCGTGTAGGATGATGTCGTCGCGCCCTTCGCGTAAATGCTATACCTGTCTCCGGCGTCTGCATACGTTTTTACCGCTTTCTCTGTGGGAAGTGCGTCATTACTGTTGCCGGCCATTGTCCCGTCGATACTAAACTCGGTAATTGTTTTACCGTCTACCGTCAGGCCCGCGAGGAGTATTAAGAACTGGTTAAATGTTTTAGACCCTAGAATCGTCTGGTCGCCGGTGGTTCTTACCGCTTGACCGTACGCGATAGCGTCCTGGTCTTCCGTTGCGTCGGCGATATTCTTGATCTGTGTTGCTCCGGCGTCATTACCTTCGGCAAGGACTTGCGCCAATGTTGGGATAAACGAGGACGCGCTACCAGCCCCACCACCGACGATACCGATCGGTGTTCCAAGAAGGTTAACTATCTCGCTACCGTCCGTGGTGGTACTTCCCGAGCTGTCGATGAATCTCACGGAGTCGGCGTTAGATATATCATACTGAATACGGGCGATCAAAAACGCTGTATACGACAGATCTTTTTCAACAGAGTTTACCGCCGTGCCGTTGTAGTCATTAAATGCCTGCGCATCGTTACCACTATAAAGGGCGTTTGGCAGGTTCACCATCAACTTACACTCCGAAGTCTCCTTATTGACAAGCCCGAAGATAACGATATGCCCTCTTGAGTTAGTATTTCGTGCTTCATCTACGGAGGTGTACCCGCAGATATCTAAGAGATTTGTGACTTTTGTAAATGGTGCGATACCTGCCCCTCCAGGACCATTGGCAACAGTGATCCCGTCCACACTTACCTGGAGTG
>Ga0180433_10010195_pt1 | contig 11352 bp, 14 predicted proteins | sample SS_ome_8_FD_132980 | JGI IMG/M metagenome (GOLD analysis project Ga0180433, IMG submission 132980) | Hypersaline lake sediment archaeal communities from the Salton Sea, California, USA - SS_1_D_1 metaG | ecosystem: Environmental > Aquatic > Non-marine Saline and Alkaline > Hypersaline >... | reverse complement strand
TGCAGTATATTTCACATTTAGAGATACAGTAATTGTGTCATAATTAGCAATATTACCAAGACTAACATACGTTCCTGATCCAAACAAAGCGGCCGTTCTTCCTGATCTACCTCCATCTGCATATGATTCAGTCCCTCCCCAACTATATTCAGTTCCTGTTATTTTGTCTATTGAGTCGCGAAAAAGAGGAATATATGTTTTTAAATATTCAGGATCATCAATTCTGCCTGCGCCTTCCGCATCAAAAGAAAAGAGAGCCACTAAACATATTGCGAGTGTAAGTATTTTTTTCATTATTGCCTCCCCTCCCTTATGTATAAATCTTCTATTTGTAAATTTGTCAATGGTGTATCATAAATTTTCATATCGTATATTATTCCCTTAAATTCTTCACTTCCGGCTGTCCTTTCTCCGATGGTATAATAATACTCATGCACAAACTTTTCATCTGCTGATGCAGTAACATCATGTACTCCATTGACATATAAAGATATTGCATCTGTGTCATAGTCGTACGTTGCAACACAATGCGCAACTGCTCGATCGCCAATCTCAATAGTCCCATTAGCCTCTTCTGCTATATTAGCTCTTACCACACAAAGAGCATTTGATGCACTTTTTATTCTAAACTGAAAAGCATTGGATGTTGCTGCCACCCTTGACATAAACATAGTATCGTGGCTATCTTCTCCATACCTTTGTATTTTTGCGGCAACAGTTAAGTTAGTTAATAATGTGCTAGTTTCTCCGACTCTTATTTGATCACTGCCTCCATCAAAGTATATTCCGCCATCAACTTCTCTATCTCTAGTCAGTCCGTTACTGCTATAATATGGAGCATCGCCAACTTGATCTGCAATTTCAAGCTGATCCATTTTCCACCAATGGATTAAATGATCGTCATTGTAATCAAATACTGTATTGTTGTATATTTGACCTATTTCAAGTTCAGAAAGCTGACGATTGAATAATAATAATTTCCTAAATTCTCCGTCTAGGTCATGTGACGATGAATTGTACCTACCCAAACATAGCTCAATAAACTCTAATCCTATTCCGTCTTTACTCCCGACTTCAACACCATCAATGTAACTGTAATTAGTCCCTCCGGAATCCCACGTTATTGCAACCTGATACCATGTATCATTTTCAAGAACACCGCTCTTATGGTTATTGTTGAAAAAAGCTATTTTCCCATCACCATACGCAAATAGATGATACCCTGCTCCGCTTGTCGGTGATTCAGTCATTATCCCTTCCCACTCTTCGCCGCTAATATCATCAAACTTTACTTCAATGATAGCAGTACCCTCTGCTAGACTGATCGAGTTTTGGAAAGAAATATAATCGTTCCTCGCGTCCTTTAAATCAACGTATCTGCCTCCGCTATCGCTTGATATCTGTGGAGTTCCAACAACATTCCATCCACGTTTTTTCATACTATGTAAATCGGTAAAATCCTCTGCTATAATACAACTTGGCATCCTCTTATACCGGCCAAGTTCGGCGGCATGAGCATTGCCTATTGGCAGTAGCAAAAGGCATAAGAACATTGCCAATAATTTTTTCATGTCTATCTCCTTATGGTGTTTCTGTTGATGGCGGATAAAGTTCGTTGTATCTATCTTCGTATGTTTTCAATTTCCCTTCCGCAACAAAATCAGCGATAACTTCACGCGCAACAGATCGATTTGTTTTTGTGATTACTTTTACATCAAGTTCCGTTAAGTAGCCGTTTGCATCGATAATAGCAAGAGCGGCTTGCTTCATCTCCGTAGTAATCACCGGTTTTTCAACTGCTTCCTTCTCCGGTAAGATCTGCCCTGGCTTAACGTATTTCTGCATTGCCGCTTCGCAAGGCACTACCGTAGCAACTATCACAACTAATATTAAAGCTATATATTTCATTGTCACACCCTCCTTTTATTTTAAGATCAACTATTTTTGGTATAAAAGCCATGTATCGATTGCTATCGTATCATCTGCATCCGTATCAACACCTGTCGCGACAACGCGCATATATTGGTTAGTGTACTCTATTGGAAGTGAACAATGGTAATACGAATCAGCAGTCATCCCTTTACTCGTCACCGGCGCGTCCGTACCTGAATTATCAATCACATGAACAGCAGACCATGTGCTACTGTCCGGCGATACCTGAAAAGAGAAAGTGCAACTCAATGTTTCTCCAACTTCTGTTTCATTGTAGTAAGTCATAAAACTTACCTTTTTGCAATCACCAATAAACACCGCCGCGCTTGTGTAGCTTGTCGGATCATCGTCTAGTGTAGTATCAATCAACTGTATGTACCCATTGTCAGCAGACGGCAACGCAATTACGCGTACATCCTCAACATCTTCTGCTTCGTTATATGCTCTTTTAGCAGTATTACGATACCATGTTCCATCATCATCTTGCAGAATCGAGCTATACTGTTTGTCATTCAAGCTCATCCGAGCATCGGCCACGTTAAACAACAGGCCAAAACTTAATACCATTACCATTAAAATCATAAATACTTTTTTCATTTCATCCTCCTATTCGTCATCTACATGACCACCAAAAGTTTCATCCATATATTGTGCATCTATTTTATCGAGCTGATCTCGCGCAAGTCCCATATGCGTAGATCCTTTTGACTCGTCCTCTTCATAGTCGTGATAATGCGTAAACTTTGCCATATCCTTGATGCTTTCAAGTAGTTCCGTTGTCCCGAAAAACGTGTCTGTTGATGCCAGGCCGTCCGATACATCCTTGAAATATTCGTAAAAGATCGAATAGTCCTCGATCGCTGATATTTCAAAATACAATGTTTTGTCAATGACGCGGCAGTAAGACGGCGTTCCGCTCGCATCCCGGTAAAATTTATTAAATTCAGATGGAGGAAGGACGCTGATCGGCAGACGGTAATTACCATTTACTCGATAGACTTCGTTGTTGCGTAGTCCGACAAAGTTACTTTGTAACGACAATGAATTATTGCCGGCGCTTAATGTGTCCGTATAGGTTGCAACAATAGACCTATGCCGCACATTAACCGGCAAACGACGAAAAGCACCCTTTAAAAATATTAGCCACAACGCGGCTAAATCAGTATTGGATGTATCTCCGCCGGTTTCTGTAATAAGCTCGTTAATAATTTCACTTATTAGCATGGCCTCCTCCTTCTAAAATGTTATTTGCTTTCTTTCTGTTTTTTGGATTCTTTTGCTTTTTTCTCAATAGCCTTAATTGCATTTAAAGCATATTTAACGACTTCTTGATCATCTTCATCTTCGATATACTTTGACAATGAATCTACATCCTTCGCTTTGTCTATGCTTGCAAAGATCTTATCCCGGCGTTCTTTTTTAATTCGTGCTTTTTCTGCATTAGTATCGATATATCTTAATGCAGATGGAAACTTCTGAACAAATCTTTGCTCAACAAGTAGCGCTTGCTCACGATTAACATTAAAATCCAAGCCTTCGCAGGTTTCTCCTGGATTCAAAACAACAGATATGCCGTCGTTTTTTAAAGTGATTGCATTTGATTCAAATTCTTCGCCGTACTTATTAACAGCTTTTTTTGATTTTAAAATATTCTTGATCATGGTTAGTGCCTCCTTTTAAATTTTTTCTAATTTCCCGGTTTCAGGATTCAGGACATATCGTCCCGCCGATCCCTTTTGGCCTTCGCCAAAACCATAAAATGTACCACGCACTCCATTCTTTAAGCGCGATAATGTACCGATTTCTTGTTTCACAAGAGCCTCTACATTCCTGCTTGCATCGCGTTTTCTTTCGGCTTTTCGTTCTTTTGCTTCTTTAAGCAATCGTTGGCCTTGCGCTACGCAATATTCAGGATTTGCGCCGTTCTTGTATATCTTTTTTTTAAGCTCAAATTTTGGATCCTTTGACATAACATCCCTTTTGTTTTAGTGATGCGGCCGAGCCTCATAAACCCGGCCGCACCTAGACAAGCACCACTACAAAGAAAAAAGGAGCAAGAAACTAGCTGTCCTGATTACTCATACGAGCTAATGCTTTAAAATTCAATCCAATCAAGTTCCAATAATGTTTGAGAGTACCTTCCCAAACAGTACGGTTTGATGCAGATCGAATCAAGATCCCGCCATGTGCATCGCCTTCTAGCCACTTCATAGGCTCGCTCATTTCAGCGATCGTCAATGCTCCGAAATCAACGAATTGCGCGTAACCGTACCAACAATCGTCATCAAGCATTACACCAACGCCATCCATGAAATCGAGTCCCATCCAACCGCCTTTTAACACTTCGCGAGTGTCTTTTGTGCGTTTGGTTGAAACAAGCAATGATCCATAGTCTGCATACAGATCTGATCCCATCAACCACACCTTTTCACCTTTGCCGGTTGCACGACGTTTAGTTTTTAGGTATGTGCGAATCATCGCATTTTCAGTTAATGCTGTATCAGTATCATATGTAAACGCATTGAATATTGGATATGACGCGCGAGTCATCGCTTGAATCGTCGCAACATTGTCCCCATCATCAATGATCCCTGCAAGTCCCATTGGCTCATCATCTGATGCTTTTGTAATTACATCATTGTTTGCCCATGTTTTCCCGGCTGATAATGTCGCACCGGTTGTACTAACCAATGCAGAAATTAATGCCGTATTTGCCGCCGTACTACCAATTTGAATATACATACCTTCTGCAAGATATTCATTCGCATCAAGTCCGGCAGGATTACTGTCAATAATAAGCGCTGTACTATTCGCGCCTGTTCCATTTGTCAAGCAAAGTTTCCCTGTACCATCACCATGCATGATACGGTTATCGTCCGCTCGAATGTCATCCTTGATCCCTTGTATTTCGGTAGCAAGAATGGCCGCGACTGCCTTTGTATCTCCGCTATTTAATGCCGCTTCGATAGATTGGTCAGTCAATTCGATCGTCCCAAAACCATACTTCATGGAAGTATATGGCTGTTGATACTTACTTTTGCCCGCGAATGGAGCAGTACCTTCCGCAACGTGATAAATCCCACTATGACGGCCGGTACGAGCTGAAATGTAGATATTGTTATTCGTGATGCGAATACCTACATTCTTCCTGGTTTTAGCTCGGAGTACACTTTCTGTTTTTATTAGATCGTACACTTCCGGGATAATCACCTTTTTTAACACCGCACCAATATCACTAATAGTTAATGACATATTGATCTCCCTTTGTTATTACGTTTTATCTTTTAATGCTTCAAGCATGGAAGATATATTACCCTCCAATCCACGCTCTTTTCTATATTCGCTTTTAGGAGCATCGTCAGCATTTACAGCACTATTTCCTCCGCTTGCCGGCAATACATTTTTTTGGCCTGTAACGTGTTGACTTAACACGCTTTCGCCATAGGCATGAAATTGCTTATATATATTTTGCGCCAATTCCTTCACATGCGCAACAAAATCATCCTTCGATTGGTATTGCTTGTCAATGCCTCGAATTTGTGCTTTGACGAGATCCTTAAAGCTATTCATCAGATCAGGAGAGTTAAACTTGCATATGCCTGTTTCTTTATCGGTCAAAGCGTTAAACGTGTTATCAAACGTCGCACGAAATTCTTTAACCTGTTCGGCATATTGCTTCTGTTGCTCTTCTGTCTGCTTTTGCTGTTGTTGCTGTACTGTCGAGTCTTTAAACTGTTTTAATTCGTTTTTAAGCTCGCTTATTTGCGATAATTGCAACTTCATTACCTGGCCAAGCTCGCTATCCGGATCAAGCCCGGATAGCAATTCGGCCATTTGCTGATCATTTATTTGCGGATCAGCCTTATTTTCACCGGTCAACGATCCAAGAAACTGATCAAGAAACTGTTCATTGACTGTATTGTTTTTTTCATCAAGAGCATTTTCGGCAAGCATTAAAACAGCCTGGCCAAGCTTTTCATTTTTGCTCGCTATTTCTGCAAACTGTAACAACGGCGCAATCTCTTCGCGCTGTTGAGAAAACTCCTGCATTTTTTGAGTATAGTCTTTCTCTTGCATGAATCCTTTAATAAGATCTTCACCTTTGATCTTGACTTCCTCTTCGCCGATCTTCATTGAGAAATACTTCTCCGGATCAACAAGCATCGCTTCGATCTCTTCTTTTGTAGGATCTGTATCAGGTTTAGGATCCGCTTCCGGTTTCTGATCAGGCTTTACTTCCCCTTCTCCAGGATCCGGATCGCCATCGCCCATATCTATACCTTCGCCGGCATTTTCGCGCATAGCTTGCTCTAAAATTTCAACTCCGGACGGCTCGCCGCCTTCATCGCCATCAGCAAATGTGAAATAAAATTTAGGGAACATCCATTTCATAAAATACATAATTCTCTCCTTTTGTTGGTTGAAGTGCGTTTATTCGCTTGCTTCATTTTCATCATCTTCATAAAATTCTGCGGCTGTTCCTTCCGGATTACAGCCAAACCCTGTCATCAATAAAATTATTAAATTGTCACAATGCGGACAATGTACGTTTGAAAACTCTTGGAAACCGTCAAGCTTCTCGCTATAAGTAATTGAAACAACATGATATACGCAGTCATAGTCCCTTACTTTCCGCTCGCACTTTGAGCAAGTAAAGAAGTATTCATCGACTTGTTTATCTTGTTTGCGGTTGTGCTTCATTATCAACCCCATCCATCCTGGCAGACGCTTCTGCCTCTTTACGCAAAAATTGCTGATGCACAGATAAATGCTGTTTAAACTTCTCACGAATCTCTTGCGGCAATTTCATATATTTGGCACTCTTCATGTAATCCATCAACACGCCGGCTCTAATCGCATGATCTTCATACGGCTCAACGACGATTTCAATATCATCACGCGTTAAGAACATTTGTATTTCATTCTTTTCTGCCTGTTCGTCTATGTTATGGAAAACGCCCTCAACATCGCCAAATTCAAGAAGATCACGCGCTTTATCAGGTGTGATTAGGCCTAATTGCATCCACTCTAGGATCTTTTGCTGTCGCGCTTCACGACTTACCGGCAGACTTGATCCAAGAGATACCTTAATTCGCTTATTGCCTGACACTTGCTCACCTTTGAAAGTATTTACTTCATGCCCAAAAGAATCGCCTGTAATGCCTAATATACGCGGGATGCTGTATCTCATTTCAATAATATCAAGGCATGTTTCTACAAAAAATGATAATTGCTGTTCCATCCGCATTAAATACGGAGCCATCTGCGAATTATCAAGATCAGTTAATTGTTCGATCCCAACACCTGATTTGACTCCTGACGGCACTCTTCCCATGCTTGAATCATGCGATCCGGCCACATCTTCCATATCACGCCTTATACGAATAAGATCTTCCATCAAGAAAGAAGGCGGATTCGGAGGCGATATATACTCCGGCTTTCCAAACCCATGATCGTAAAATAAGATCTGCGCAACTTCTTCATCAAATTTATGAGAAAGTTTAGATCTTCGTGGGACAAGCACTTTCCCGGCCATCCATTTCTTATACGCCGCTAATCTGCTCAATGTTGAATTGTATTCTTGCTGTAAAGATACCAACTGCTCAACCATGCCTTGCGCATAAGGCGATAAGAAAAAGTCTAAATAGGTGAATTTAAAGTACGGTATGCGGCCTTTGTATTCTTCCGGAGGCTCGCCGTCTGCAAGAATCCTTTTTTTTGTGCAGACAAGCAAATGCCCATTTGGGTATTTCACAGAAGGAATCGTCCATTTTTCATATACGATCGTGCTATTTTTCATCTTTTTAGGCGCTGATCCTTCAAGCATCGAAATTAATTGCCGTTCAAATTCCGGAGCTTCGATCTCTTCACCTTTGACTTTTATGCCATATTGAGCTTCAATATCGTCAACATGCATAATTGACTTCTCAATTAAAAAGCGGCGGCCTGGATCTTCATACACATTAAAGCCATGCAAAACTTTTGATTCAAGACACCCTATCTTTGCGCGATCCAATACCTTATTTTCAAGGTATGCTTTTCCCTGCCCTTGTGGATTATAATAAGGCTTCAAATAACCATGCCCGATTCCTAATAGGTATGTAAACAGCTTGTTAAGCACCAATTGCATCCCGGCGCTATCCTGGCACATAACCGGATTGCTCTTATTGATATTGAGCCAAAAGTCCTCCGCAACTTCCTGCGCTACCTTTGCAGACGCGCGATCACGCTCCGAATTTGTCAGAGCATCAATATTGACCGTTGACTTCATAAGAGTCATTTTTGAAAGCAATGATCTAAAAAGAGGAAGGATATAATTTCCTACGCGTTGAGTTTTCCCTTTTCTCGCGAGTTTTTTAACTTCCCATAGCACACGCTCTTCCGTCGTTGACATATTCATATTGTCTTTTTTTTCTACCTGGAAATATTGTTTTCCAAACAAAAAGGCAATATTAACAAGCCATTGCTTTTCATATACTGATCGATTCTCGCGTATATCCTGGACTTCTTGCGTCACCTTTGAACACTTCTCTAACTCTTCCATTTTAGGTGTATAATCAGGAATGGCTTCTTTTTTTACATCATCATCCATATTATTCTCCAAAAGTTTCGGTATCTAAATTGATAGATTCCTTTGTTTCTTCACTCACAAGAGCATCTATTTTGTCTGATATGTTTAAATCATCCGCATCTACCGGATTGATTCCCAATTGCATGTGCAAGCGATCAATCATCTTACGCATCCAAATAACCTGTTGTTTGTATTGTTCGCATAATTCGCATTTCTTTGCCATGTTACTCTCCTATGAATGTTTCCCCAACGTGCGTTATTTCCTGCTCTATATCATCATCGGCCTCTTTAGCCATCTGTTTGGCTGTATCAAGCCGTACTCTATCCCAAAATTCTTCTTGTTCGGTTTTCTCTTCCTTTTCGGTAAACTCAACATACATATCACCGAACATCGCCCATACTGCCAAAATAAAGACAAACACTAAATCGTCATGTTCTCCGGTTGGAGCGTTATATCTTATATTCCGCGATAATGTTACTTCTTGTTGAAACGATTGCATTTCTGATTCAAATGCTTCAATAACTTCTCGCTCTTTGCCTTCGCACTCTTCCGGATCAGGATAACTGATCATTGTTTCATCTATCGCTATTTGAGTGCGCTCGACCATTTGCTCTTTTAAATTATTTGTGACAACAACACCGTTTGTTTCTTTCTCTTTATCACAATAAACATCTAACCCATCGCGGATCAGATCTTCGACAACCGGATCGCCTACTCCTGTCGCATCCATAAACCAAAAGACTTTGCTTCCAAACCTGGCGTTAATGGCCTTGACCTTCTCTTTGCAATATTTCCAATATGTTGCTTTACCGGTAGCGACTGTCTTTTTATTCCATCGCGTCATGTAAACAGCTTTATTCGTATCTCTATCGATAACACATACTGCCGCATAATCTTTCTTTTTAGCAAAGTCAACCGCTCCGATATATTCATGGTCAGGATCATACGCTTCAAAACCACCCTTACGCAATCTCCTGAAATCTCGAAACACTTTTAAATCTGTTTCAGCCGATCTGTCATTTAAAACAAATCTAGCATATACTTGCGGCTTCTTTTCTTTCAGGATGTTAAGCGAGTCAAGAAAATCCTGCGGCAAATTCTCCGCGTTATCTTGCGTACACGCTTCAATAAGATGAAAATCTTTGCCTGGATTCTGACACCATAGCTTATAATTCCAATCTTCACCATTTACATTAGCGATACAAAACCCGGATCTCGTTGGCAAACCTAACCGATTAAAAGCATCTGATGGGATCACCTTGCGACGCATACGACCGAATAACAAGAAAAATGCGCGATCGCTTAATAGCTCTTCCGCCTGTTCTATCATAAACCAACCAAGATTGATGTTCTGTAAATTGTTCTGCCCTTTTAGATCGCTTGAAACAAGCTCTTCTAAATGTCGAAACATGATCACCGATCCGTTTGATAATATTGCATTTCTCTTCGAGTTTACTTTTATATGAGTATAATCCTCGAAATCGCGTATAGTCGAATCGGCTAGATCATTGTATTCTTTTCGGCATATCAACCCATGATTATTCGGAATAAGATCAGAATAAAGCATAGCTCTCAAAATACCACACAGCGTTTTCCCTGTACCCCATGCCGCATGCATAGCCGGGAATTTAGATTTTGAAAAAACAAAGTCACTTTGATATTGTTGCAGTTTGAATCGACGCTCATATATGCTATCTTTTTTAAGCATTGATCCGCGTCCCATCCGGTAATTCAATTACTAATCTTTGCCGTTGTCTGTTAATCTCTTCTGCATCAATCGCATTATCAAAGCCAACCATCGGCGCAAGAAACTTGGCCGCTTGTAATTGTATATTGTAATCTTCGACTTCAATGAAATCGTTTGACTTATTTACTTTCAATTCACCATTTTCATTCGTAACATGAATATCACAATACTGAATTTTTTTTGCGTCTAAAAGAACATTAAATTTTTTACTCAACCGGCCTTTATCGATGCCAACTTCTTTCAATGCTTCCTGCGTTCCTTTTTGCTCGATCGTTTTTTTTTGTTGAGTGCGCGCTGTTTGTTTTGAATACCCGGCCTCTTCTAAAATTTTAGTTAAAGTCTTTTGTTTTACCTTACCGGATTTTCCTAGAGCTTCCGACAATTTTTTTGCTAAACTTTTTTGCCTAATGGTTGCCATAATATACCCCATTTCAGAATAGAAAGAATTGATCTCACGCCATCAACTGCGCGAATCTTTTTTCCTTGCTTGACTGAACGAGCATAATATGCCACCGGGATCTCTTCAATGTTATAGCGCATCTTCTTAATCTTGATAGCAATCTCCGGCTCCACATTAAAACCTTTTTCAGACAAGGAAAGACGATCAGCAACAACGCGCGAAAACGCCTTGTAGCAAGTCATAACGTCAGTCAATTTTTGTCGTGAAATAATATTTGTGAAGAATGTTAGAATTTTATTTGCGAGAACATGAGGCTGATCCATATTTTTTGGAGGATCAGAAAATAAAAATCTTGATCCAAAAACAGCATCACATTTTTTTTGTAAGATAGGTTTTGTCACTCGCAAAATATCCTCCGGATTATATTCAAGATCAGCATCCTGAATGATGACCACATCGCCGGCGGAATTTTGGAGTCCTGTTTGAATGGCCGCTCCTTTGCCGCAGTTCGTCTTGTGAAAGCGGATCTTGACAGAAGAGCTTCGCCCGTACAATTTCTGTACGAGTTCGCGCGTCCCGTCCGTAGATCCATCATCAACAATGATAATTTCTTTCTTTATCCGTAACTCTTTAAGAGCATCGATGATTTTTTTTACGGTGTCGATTTCATTGAAGCAAGGTACAATAATCGTAATCATCTA
>Ga0180433_10010194_pt1 | contig 11353 bp, 20 predicted proteins | sample SS_ome_8_FD_132980 | JGI IMG/M metagenome (GOLD analysis project Ga0180433, IMG submission 132980) | Hypersaline lake sediment archaeal communities from the Salton Sea, California, USA - SS_1_D_1 metaG | ecosystem: Environmental > Aquatic > Non-marine Saline and Alkaline > Hypersaline >... | reverse complement strand
GCTACGTCGGCGAGCCGGGCACCAAGGGCTATAACGCGGCCCTGGCCGCGCGGATCACATTCGAACAGGACAAGGGCGGGGCCTGGGACGATTCGGCCGCCGAGCAGGGTCTGGGCCATTTGCGATTCGATGAATTTATGGACAATCTGCGCGACGCCGTGGCGGCCGAAAAGACCGGGGCCGGGGGGATCATGGAGGCCGCCTTGGAGTCGGCCCGGGAGAGCGAAGATCCGTACCTGGAGATGCTGGTGGAGAAACGCCGCCTGTTGCGGGCGGGCTTCAGCGCCTGGGACATCAACCAGCGGCTGGCGGCGGTCGCCGCCGACTACGGCCTCGAGCGCGGCGAGTACGAGGAGCTGCTGCTCGCCGGGGGCTACGTCACCGACCCGAGCGAGCCGCACCCGGGCTCACTCCCCTTCCGGGCCTTCTTCGAGAAGCTCGGCGCCGAGCTGGCGGACCCGGACAGCGAGTGGATTCGCCAGTGGCAGATCGACGTCACCGAGACCCCGCGCCAATGGTGGCGCCGCCTGCGGAACGAGTGGGAGGCCATCCGCGCCCACCGCGTCGTGGCGGACCTCGATCTGGGGCAGGTCGCCGAGGCCGAGAAACTGACCGCCGAGCAGGAGCAGCAGCTCAGCGAGATCGACGCCGAGCAGATCGCCGATGAGATCCTCCAGACGCAGAAGGACGTCCTGGTCGGGCGCCTCGTCAGCGGGATCTTCGACGACGCCCGGGAGCTCAACAGTTTGCGTCGCGCCCTGCTGAGCGCCTATCGCGCCGGCACGAAGGAGGGCATCGCCAAGGCCCGCGCGGCCTACCGCACCGCCCAGCAGAAGGTCAAGGCCCGCAAGGAGCTCCGCGAGTACGTCGCCAAGCTGCTCCGCCAGATCAAGGCCCCGGCCGGCCCGTCCATCGCGTTCACCCAGCGCAAGGCCATCGAGCTGATCCAGGGCGAGATCGACCCGCGCTTCCGCCAAAAGCGGACCGTCGCGGAGCGCCGCGCCGCGCGGGAGTTCTTCGAGAAGCACCCCGAGGCCCAGGCCCCGGCCCACGTCCGGGCCCTGGTGCAGCAGAAGGCCCCCGGCGAGCTGACCGTCGAGCAACTGGAACAGGTGGCCCGGGCCATCGGCGAGCTGCGCCACAAGGGTCGGATCCGGCGTAAGCAGCAGGTCGCCGAGCGGGCCGAACGCCTGGCCGCCGACCGGGCGGCCCTGCTGGGATCGATCACCGGGGGCCGGCCGCCGGCGGTCGATATGGGACCGCTGCTGCGGCGCGAGCCCGATCCGATCCGGCAGCGCGTCTGGAACACCTACGCCTGGACCCTGACGCCGGAGCGGCTGCTCGACGCCGTGGACGGGATGCAGGCCTTCCACGGACCGGCCCTGGAGATCTTCTGGCAGCGGGTCCGCGACGCCGAGAACGCCAAGGTCGCCCGGATCCATCAGCGGACCGCCGAGACGACGCAGGTCCTCCAGGACCTGGGCCTGACCTACGCCCGCCTCAACGAGCCGGCCCTGCAGATCCACGGGCGCGACGTCACCGTCCAGGAGGCCGTCGGCCTCTACAACTTCAACCGCAATTACGCCTCGCGCCTGGCGGTGACGTTCGGCAACCGCATCGGCGCGCGGGACCTGCAGCGCGTGGTGGAGTTCGTGGAGGCCGACCCGCAACTGCGGCCCCTGGCCGACTGGATCGTGGACCACTACGAGCGGCATTACGCCCGGCTGCGCCAGGCGGTCATCGACGCCGACCAGCGAGACCTGGGCAAGGAGGAGAACTACACCCCCATGCGCCGCATGGAGCGGACCTTCACGCCCGACGAACGGCAGATCCGCAGCGAGCTCCAGCAGCGGCACCATTTCAAGCGGGGCTACGCCGAAAAGGGCATGACGCTCAGCCGCCAGGACATCAAGCCGGAGTACCAGCAGCCAATCCGCCTGGACGCCTGGAACCTGCTCTTGCAGCAGATCCCGCGCCAGGAGCATTACATCGCCTACGCCTCGCTCGTCAAGGATCTCCACGCCCTGCTCAGCGAAGACGAGATCGCCGAGGCGGTGACCTCGAAATTCGGGCCCGAGACCTACAAGCTGCTGCGCAACTACGTCGACGCCACCGCCAATCCCAACATCTACCGCCAGTTCTCGGCCGACGAGAACCTCGTCCGCCTGGTGCGCCGCCATACGACCGTCGCCTACCTGGCCTATAAGGTCTCCACCGCGCTGAAGCAGCTGCTGTCCCTCGCCCTCTATCTGCCCGATGCCGGTCTGGATCTGCTGGCGGTTTCGGCGCGGGCGCCCATGGAATTTGCGACCATGCGGCGCTTCATGATCGAGCGCGACCCGATGCAGGCCAAGCCGGCGCTGGAGCGCGAGCTGGAGGAGATGCGGCACGCCGGCCGGGGGACGTACCGCGAGATCGTCCGCCAGTGGGGGACCGCGGGGCTCAAGGGCCTCTACGTCGTCGACGCCGTGGCGCGGACCATCGGGTGGAGCGCCACCTATCAGCATCAATACAAAGTGCAGCGGGCGGCGGGCCTCGATCCGGTCGCCGCCGAGGACGCCGCCGTCAAGGCCGCCTCCCTGGCGACGTCGCGCACCCAGCCGGCGGCCCGGGCCTTCCAGATCCCCCAGCTCTACCGCAGCAACGAGGCCTTCAACCTGATGCTGCAATTCACCAACCAACTCTCCAAGCTCTTCAACCTGGCGACGTACGACTGGCGGACCTTCTGGAAGCAGGACCAATACGGCCGGGCGGCGGCGACCTTCGTGGCCCTGGGCCTCAACGCCGGCCTGATCTGGACGATCACCCACCGCCGCCTGCCCGAGAGCGACGAGGACCTGGTCGAGGCCCTCAAGGAACAATCGATCGGCAGCGTGCCCCTGCTGGGGCCGGCCTACCTGGCCTACGAGCGGGGCTTCGGCGCCGGCGAGATCGCCGGCATCGAGGGCGCCGCCGAGTTCGTCGTCAACGTCAAAAAGGCCCTGGGTCAGTTCGCCGAGACGGGCCAGATCGACTGGGCCCTGATGCACCGGGCCTATCGCGGCCTGGCCCCGGTCCTGGGCCTGCCCTACACCGGCCCCAAGAACCTGCTGGAATTCCTGGTGACGGGCGAGCCGATCTATCTGCTGGGCGGACCGTCACCGGACCGACCCGTCAACCCCAAGAGTCGCGCGGCCCAACAACGCCGCGCCCGGAGGCAACGCAAATGAAAACGCTACGCTGGCTCGTCCCCTTGACGCTAACCGCCCTGGCCCTGCTGCTGGGCCTCGGGCTGCTCTGCCTCGCCCGGGGACACGGGCAGCTACGATAACCGATAAGGAGCTGACATGGCGAGACGCAACGCAGAGAACAACGGCCGGAAATGGGACCGCTGGTGGGCCACCGTCTTGCTGATGGCGGTCGGGATGGCGGTGGGCGTGGCCGGCGGCTTCGCCACCGCCCGCACGCAGATCGCCGCCCATAGCGCCCGGCTCAACGGCCTCGAAGAGCGCCAGCGCGACGATCACGATTGCCTCACGCGGCTGGACAAGGACATCGCCTGGATCCGCGAGACGCTGGCGCGCATGGAGGCGCGGCAGCGAAATGGACGCGGACCGTGAGAAGCAGGGCGCGCTCGTACGGGCCCTCCTGGGCCGGCTGATGGCCTGGCAGCCCGGCGAGGATCTGGGACCCTGCCGGCGCTTCGCAGGCGACGTGCTGGGCCCGGAGGCCCTGCTCGGCCTCTCTGACGACCCGGTCGCCGCCCGCCGCGAGCTGCTGGCGGCCGTGGAGGACTACCTGGAAGGAGAGCCGCGCGCTACCGGCTTCTGAACCACATATTCCACCAATCGCCAGAGGATCCAAATCAGCGGGATCCCCACAACGCACCATACTACGACCGCTTGCATGGCATGATCGAAATTGCCGGCAGTGCGCCCATATCGGTTGCGCGGGCCGAAGAGCAAAAAATCGGCGGCAAAAACGACACAGGGCAGGGCCAAGCTGACGGCAATGGCGACGCGTTTACGCCGGCGCTGGGGGCCGCTGGGCAGCGGGGGGCGGCACGCACTTGCGGCCTGGCTTTGTCTTTTTTCTTCGGAATCCATTTGACTCTCGCTCCTTTCCACATGATACTCAAAGGACAAGCCCTCAGGAGCGACCTGGTCGGATCGACAAGGGTGCTACTATGGTAGAGTGTTGTGTCTACGGCTGTCGAGCTTGTCACAGCAGAGTGCAGGCGAGCACCACCCTCACGGGCGGCGCCGGGATTGGCGCTTTGGCTTGCCCGTTTTTTGCGGCGGGCCGCTGGATAGGGCTGCTATGGCGCTGCGCCAGCCTGCCCGGAACTGGGCCATCTGCTGTTCCAAGAGGGCCAGCGCCTCGGGGTCCAATTCGTCCTGGATCGCGAACATCGCGCGTTCCCGCATCTCGGCGGGCAGGCGCCAATAGAGCCATTTCGCCGCTGCCTGATGCGGGTCGATGTCACCACCGCGCAGTTTCGCCTCCCGCTTGAACTCCTCATGCACCTTCTGCGGTTCGATCCGCGAGTAACGATGCCAACCGTCAGGGATTTTCTTGGGCATCCTGCAGCTCCACCTTTCATCTGATCCACCTAGGTACCAATCTTAGGAAGAGACGGCCGCCCGGGTCAAGAAAAATCCAACATTTTTCGCGCGATAACCTTTTGCGTTTTCGGACCTTAGGGAAAAAACCAACATTTTTCCCGCAAATCTGGGGAAAAGGTGTTGACCGCCGGGCGGTTCGGTCGATAATCAGAGCGTGCTTTGGATTGGAGTACCCGATGAAACATAGGCCATCCAGCGAATCGTTCTTCCTTGCAGCTCACCATCGTGTCCATCTCGCTGATGCGGTTTCATCGGGCGGCCCGTCGCGCCCCACGGTCGAAGCGGCTCCACCGCCTCCTCGCCGACTGTCGCACGGGCCGTTTTTTCCGGCTTCATTACTTTCTCCCTCAACATCGCCGCCGGCGGTCGAAGTCTCGCTTCCTCTCCCTCCGCAGGCCGCCGGCGGTCCTGTTTACGATCCGGCCCGTGGCCAGGCGGGGCCGGAAGATGCCGCGGGGCGGACAGGGAGGTCCGCGTTCGCCGCTCCCGGCCTCGCTGGCCACGGGGATCGGTTCTTTCGCGTCCGTTCGTCGGGGCAGATCGGAGGTAGCACGGATGCTGCCCGCCACGGCTGAACGCAAGGCGGGCCGCCGCGCCGCAGGGAGGCGGCGCCGGGGGCCCCGGCAGCGGTTTCCGAGACCGCTCGACCTCGCCGCGATCTGCGCGTCTGCCCGCGCGGTCCACGAACCGGAGTTTCGCATCCTGGAAGAGATCGTCCGCCAGGCCCGGGCCGCAGGCCGCCAGGCATTGTTTCTCGGGCCGGCCGGCATTTTGGAGGTGACACGATGACCAAACGACGCCTCGGACCCCTGCGCCAGGTTGTCTCGGTCGAAACGTACCGCACGGGAGCGCATCCACGCGGGACGTTCTCCTGCGAGATCACGCTCGCCTGTGGCCACAAAAAGTATCAGAAGGGCTCGAGGCGCATGCCGAAGCGAGCGCATTGCCCCGTGTGTAGCTACGAGGAACTCCAATGAAGCGACTACGACCGGAAGCCCGCCGCCAGATCGTGCACGGCGAGGTCAAGCACCTCGAGCGCGACTGGCTCTGCCGCATATACCGGATACTCGCTCGCTGCGAGACTCTGGCAGCGGCGACCGTGGCGGGGATGCTGATCGATGAGATCTATGGCCCGTCGCCGGCCCCGCCCTTGCCCGGCGGCTACGCGATTTGGTTGGCCTTGGCAGTCGAGAAAACACGGCGGCGGCGCTGGAGCGTTCGCTATAGCGCCCGTTGGCTTGCTTACCGCCTGCTCACAAGCTCTTTGACAAGTTCATCGGGAAAGACGGCAGACGTGGGTTCGCCCCGTTCGCCCGCGCGGGATTGACAGCTCCCCGCGCGGGAGGGTAGGCTGGGACTGGCAGCTACAGTCCCGGCACGGAAAACGAAAGGAGGTCAACCCATGGGACTATCCATAGGCAGACTCTACGAGTACTTCGACGCGGCCGCGCCGGTCGAAGCCAGTACCAAGACGAAATGCCGCAGCGCGGTGCGCCGCCTGATCGCCTGGCGCCAATCCGTAGGCGCCTCGGTGGAGGCGGCCGCGATCGCGGTGCATGAGGTCGGGGCCTGGCAGCTCTGGCTGCTGCGGACCGGCCTGCGCCGTACGAGCCTGGCCGGCTACGTCGCCGGCGTCAGTCAGGTCTATCGCTGGGCCGTCGAGGCCGAGCTGCTCGCCGACAACCCGTTCGCCCGGGCCCGCAAGCTTCGCGCCCCGGCGCCCGAGGTCGAGACCTTCGGGGCCGACGAGGTCCGCGACCTGGTCGCGGCCGCCGGCGCCGTCGAGGCGGGCGACGATTCGGCCCGCCTGCGCTGGCTGGCCATGATCGTCCTGGCCGCCGGCAGCGGCCCGCGCATCGGCGAGATCCATAACCTGCGCTGGGAGGATCTCGATCTGGAGGCCGCGATTGTACACGTGCGCTATCACCCCCCGCGGTCTGGGGAGTGCTGGGAGTGGGGCAGCAAGACGATGAAGCCCCGCCTCCTGCCCCTGAGCGATACGGCCGTCGTGTGCTACGAGCGGCTCGGCGAGGTCGCGACCTGGCGGTATCCACACCTGCCGGAGCCGACCTGTCGCCGGCTGCAGGCGCTGGCCACGTCGCTCACCGAAGAGCAGCGCAAACGGCCGTACGGGAGCTGCTTCTATTCGCAGTGGGCCCGCATCCGCGCCTACGCCGACGGTCTCCGCCGGCTGGCGGGCCGCCCACCCTTGCGGGTCGGCGCGTTTCACACGCTCCGCAAGACGGCCATTACCGATTGGCTCAAGGCCAAGGTGAGGATCGCCGACGTGCAAGCGGTGGCGGGGCACGCCAGCCGCACGACGACCCTCACCTACTACGACGCCGTCGTCGATCGCGAGGCGGTCGAAAACGTGCGTCGCGTCCTAAACCAGGAAGTCCGATAGGGGTCGCACCCCTGGCAACTGCCGGAGGAGGGACTCGAACCCTCACCCTGTTGCCAGGACGGGATTTTGAATCCCGACCGCGACTCCTCTCGACGAAACATCCAATCCAATCCGGATTGTAGCTGCCGGGGCCGCCAGTGACCGCTGGCGGCCCCAATCCTGCGCCGCCTTTCCCGCCAAAACAAACTTCGGCCGCCCGCCAGATCCGCGTCGTTGCATCCATCGCCGGGCGGCCCGGGCCCGGCGCCCGCCTCCCTTACGCTCCTCACGACGCCGGGCCTCCCCCCTTGTCTTTAAGGAGATAGCGCAACATGCAAAACCCCGATGGACATATGACCGAGCTCTCCGCGCAGCAGTTCGGCGAGCTGCTCACGCACGGCAGCGCCAAGATCGCCCGCGTCGGTGACGTCTTTCGCGTGCGCCGCTGCTACTTTCGCATCGAGACGATCAGTGACTACGGCATCTCGGCGCGGGGGATCTCGCGGCGCGAATTCATTCAGGGCAAGGCGGCCCTGCCCCTGGCGGCGCGCCTGGGCGAATTGCCCGAGGAACGGTAGGTCGGCCATGAAACGGATCTGGCAGACATTCATCGCCGCGTGGTGGGCCTTCTGGCTCCCCGGCGATGGTCGCTGGCGCCGGATGGGCGTGTGCCCCGGGCGCGACAGGAAGCACGAACGAAGCTAGCAAAGGAGCAAGAATGGAAACGTCACAGGAGACAACCATTAGCACGCAACTCGGGATGCTCGACGCAATCTTGCACAAGCAAGAGCAGGTTCTGGGCAAGCTGATGACCCGGCTGTCGCCGCTCTTGCCGGTGGAGCACGAAAAAGAGGCCTTGCAGCCGCTCTCGGCGGAACCCGTACCGCCGCCCCGCTCGCCGCTGGGGCAGAAAATCACCGAGCTGGTCGCCCGGGCCGACGCCCACGCCGCGCTCCTGGCAACGCTGCTGACACAATTGGAGATCTGAGATGGGCAAAGCCATTCGCATCACCGGGCCCGGCCGGGTCGACAACCGCAACCCGAAAAAGGGCGAGGTCCACGTGGCCTTCGACCCGTCGCCGGAGAGCTTCATCAGCGAGCCCCGCTCCGAAAAACAGCGGGTCAAGATCACCATCGACAGCGACGGCCTGGCGCCGATCGAACTCTACGCCAAGCCCAAACAGTGGCTGCTCAAGATCGCCGACGCCCGGATCGACCCGGGCCGGCTGGCGGATCTGGAGCGCCTCATCATCGACGAAACGGATTGCCATGTCACGATCGAATACACGCCGGAGCCGAAGCTGCCGGGGCTCGCAGGCGAGGCGGGATAGCTTGCTGCTGCCCCGGCTGGTCGATCGCCGCGGTGATTTCCGCGGCGGCTATCTCGGCTTCCTCGGGCCCAGCACGGTGACCGCGCCGACGGCCACCCCCTGTCTGCGTCTGGTCTGCCGCCTCGAGTATGCGGGCGTGCGCTTCGGCGCGCCGCGCCGGGCGCAGCGGCCGTGGGTGGGGGACTTCTACGCCGCCGATGCCGGCGCCGCCTTCCGCCAGGTGCAGCGGCGTTTCGCCGGGGGGGGCGTGCGAACGATCGAGGTCGTGGAGGTCGAAGACCTCCGCCAGCGAAAGGACGAAGCGCTATGACCAAGCCCTTAAGCTATGAACAGATCTGGGGCGAACCGCGGCCAGCGCCCGCCGCGCTGCTGGCGCCCGAGATGGTGGACGCCGACAAAGGGAGGGCCGGCGAGGAGAAATACGAGATGTTGCGCCGCCAACAGAAGGAAGTTTGGCCGCACGGCGTCGATAAGACGCCCAAGCTCTATGTCACTTGTCCCTGCGGTCGCCGGGTCGATATCCGCGCCGCCTACAAATGCCGCTATTGCCTCCTCTATCTGTGTCAGGCGTGCGCCGACCGTCACTTCGGCGGCGGCCGAACCATGAAGGTCCTTGAAGAAGCAATCTTAGGGAAAGGAACAGGATCATGAAACGACAAATCACTTTGCTAGTACTAGCGCTGCTGCCGGTCCTGCTCGGGCCCGGCTGCGCCGCGCTGGAGCGGCGGCCCTGCGTCGCGACGGTCGGCGGCGATTACGAGAGCGCCTACGTCGGCCTGGGCACGCCGGCCGGCGCCGCCGCCGAGGTCGGCGCCCGCCTCTACTGGTGGGAGCAGCTCCCCCGGGAAACCGTGGGCCTGGCGGCCTACGGCCGCCTGGACGTGGGCCCGCCCGTCGAGACGCCGCTCGATCCGTTCGGCTCGGGCGAGACGGTGACGGCGCAGGGCTTTATCGACGGCGAGATCGGTGCCACCGAGCGGGGCGGCGACGTCTTTACCGGCCTCGGCGGCGGCCTGCGCTTCGCGCCCTTCGCCCTGCGCTACGTCTACGGCGACTTTCGCCACGGCATCGGCCGCGACGAGGGGTACAACCCCGAGCAGCGCCTGCTGCTGGAAGTGTGCCTGCCCCTCGGCGGCCCCACTCGCTAACCGGAGACAAGGACCATGACCCAACACAAAACCCTCAAAGGGATCCGCGGGAACGTCAAGACGACGGCGGCGGCGGCGCTCGGCGCGGTCGCCCTGATCTGCACCCAGCTCGGCGCCCTGCTCGACGACGACCCCGCCACGGTCTGCGACTGGAACACCATCATCCTGGGCGGCGTGGTCGTCCTGGTCGGCCTGTTCGCCAAGGACGGGGACAAGTCGACCGAGGAACTTGGCATCTGACGAAAGGAGCCGCCCATGTCGCTCAGCACCGGGCCGACGAAGATTACGGTGACCGATGCGCACGGCCGCTGGCTGCGCTTGCAGCGGATCGGCGCGCGGGTCTACGCCAGCACGGCGCGCCAGCGCGCCATCGGCATCGAGCCGGGCGAGGCCGGCCTGCTCAGCGTCGCCCTGCGCCGGTTCTGCCTGGAGGCCGCGCTGGCCAAGAAGCGCGAGGCCGCGGCGGCCGGGAGGCCCGACGATGACTGAACGGACCGGACCGCGCTTCCCCTGTCGCCGCTGCGGCGCCTGCTGCCGCGAGCTGCTCCTCGAGATCTCCGGCCTGGATCTGCTGCGCGAGCCGCGCTGGGCCCCGCACCTGAGGCGCTACGCAGAGGTCGACTACGACAACTGGCGGGCGGAGCCGGAGGCCGTCCTGTGGATGGTCGAGGCGCCGGGCGGCTGCCCGTTTCTCGCGCGCGACCACCGCTGCCGGATCTATCCGACCCGGCCCGATATGTGCGTGCGTTTCGAGCCGATCGTGGATGGCCGCTGCGCCCACAATCCGCGTTGCATCTTTGCCTACGGCGAAAGGAGAAATGAGCATGTCCTCTAAGACAGAGGTAACCGCCCCCTTCTACGTCGCCCTCGACACGGCCCTGGGTGAAACGTTCGCCGTCTGCCAGCGGATCTACGACAGCCGGATGGCCGAGGATCTGGCCGGCTCGATCCGTCAGTATCAAGTGCTGATCCTGCTGGCCCAGCGGCACGTCTCGCACCTCCAGCGCCTGGGCCAGGACCTGGTCGCGAGCGAGGCCCGCCCGCCGGCGGAAAAGGACGCGATCGCCGGCGGGGTCCACAGGGCCTTGGAGAACTTGCGCTCGCCCGAAGAGAGGGAACGGCTTCGGCTGCGCTCGGCCCTGCCGACCGAAGCGGCGCAGGGCGGGCCCAGCGCGAACGCCCCGGCCAAGCCGGCGTCACCCCGCGTCTGCCAGACGTGCCGCCATTGGCGCAAGCCCCGGGGCCGCGGCTACCAGAAGCGGCGCTGCACCTGCGACGAGTCGCCCCGGGCGAACCTGGTCACCGGCGCCGCCGAAACCTGCGACCATTGGGGGCTGCGATGATGAACGCCGAGCAGAACAAGCGCCTCAGCTTTCTGACCGCCGCGCCGGTCCTGTCCACCTTCGCCGGGGCCCGGGCGCGGGTCCGGCAGCTCTCCGTCGGGGACCTGATGTTACTGACGAACCTCTGGGACGTCGACGTCGACGCCCTCGCGAGTCGCCTGCGGGCCGAGCACCGGCGCCGGGGGGCGCAGAAAGGAAAGCGAAAAAAGAAACGCGCGCCGCGCAAAGAGGTGGAAAATGCTGGTCATCGAACGGATTGAGGCCCGGGAGGTCCCCTACGACTCGGCGTACGTACACCGGGCTGTGCTGGATCTGGACTACGAAGGAGAGCTGCCGCCGGGCCCGGACGATCCGGAGGTAGCGAACTGGGACAAGGCAATCGTGGCGGCGTACCGGCGCGAGCTGGTGCTCGGCCGGCGCCTCCGCACGCCGGGCGGCAAGACCGTATGGCTCGGTTTTAGCGAGCAGGCCGCTGAACTGTTGGACGTGCAGTTTGAGGCGTGGCGGGAGCTGGAGAAGCAGCGCGAGGGCCTGCGGCTGACGG
>Ga0180433_10010193_pt1 | contig 11353 bp, 10 predicted proteins | sample SS_ome_8_FD_132980 | JGI IMG/M metagenome (GOLD analysis project Ga0180433, IMG submission 132980) | Hypersaline lake sediment archaeal communities from the Salton Sea, California, USA - SS_1_D_1 metaG | ecosystem: Environmental > Aquatic > Non-marine Saline and Alkaline > Hypersaline >... | reverse complement strand
GCAAAGTCATCCATACCGAGGATACAATCCTCGGCGAAGTCGAATTCCGGACGGCTGCGGCGCGGACTGCTCTCAATCACGCGCCGAGCTACAAAGTAAAGCTCACCGCTGGCAGGGGGGGGCGTGGTGGTCGAGGTGGCATGAGTGCCGGACGGGGCGGCGCGGCTCGTGGGGGAACGGCCAGAGCAGCGACGGGAACAAGAACTGCACCGGGTCGGACGACGGCGCCAACGCGTGGGATCATTCCGCCACGACTCGATTACGGCTTCCGGCTTACGACGGACCTTATCATTGAATAAGTAACATCTCAGTGTAACGAATAACCTCACCTCTCGCTTTTTTCGAGTGGTGGGGTTTCTTGTTTAACTCCTGCACCCAATGCCCAGAAACATCAATGCTACCAGTTGACAAAGCGGATGCGTCGTCTCGGCTCGAAGCGCCGAAGCAGAGCCCAACCAGCGATGAAACCCCCTATGTGAGCGAAGACAGCAACTCCCCCCTGTAAGCTTTGTGGCTGTAGGCTACGCAATACCTCAAGAAGGAACCAGATGAGCAGCACCAGGCCGGCGGGAAGCATCACAACCGTTATGAAGAAGAAGAGGAAAACGAGACAGCGTACTCGAGCATGGGGAAACTTCATGTAGTAGGCACCAAGCACACCGGCGATGGCGCCGCTGGCGCCGATCATCGGGATCGGCGAACCGATGCTCATGAGTATTTGCGCCATCGCAGCGAGAAATCCGCAGAAGAAGTAGAAAATGAGGAAGCGAGTGTGCCCTAAGACATCTTCAATGTTGTTCCCGAATATCCAGAGATAGAGCATGTTCCCGCCAAGATGGAGTAATCCGCCATGCAGGAACATGGAGGTAAAGATCGTCAGCCAAATAGGCTGAACAGGATCGACAGTCGCGTTTGAAAAGGCAGCGGCCGCCTGTATTTCGCGGGGAAGGACGTCGAGAAGCTCGATTTGACCGAGCAAGACGGCAGGAACCGCTCCATAGGTGTAGATGAAGAGTATGCCCGGCAGATCCGGCATGATGGCCTGGTAGAGATAAATCACGATGTTGGCCGCTATGATACAAACGACCATGATGGGGAAGGTACGAGTTGGATTGTCGTCACGCAGTGGGATCATACTGAATTCAGATGTGGGGATTCTAGCATTTGGGAACGCTGGGGTCAAATCGAGCCTAGTTTTGAGCGTTTAGACGATGAGCGCTCAACGCGCTAGTGCACATTCTTGGGATTCCATCATGGCAACGCGAAAATGCCCCCCCTTTTGCAGGGGAAAAAAGTCCCCATTATGCGATTCTGGTGGCTCCAATGCCGGTGTGTCGGATGTTGGCAGAGGCGATCCCGGTGGACGCCAGCGAGCCGCAAGCTGGTGGCAAGACGATTCTGGAGGGTGTTGAAGAGCCGCTCAATATAGATCTGGCCCCCCAGCGTAGCCCTACCTGCTCCAGCAGTTTCAGATGGGCCCAAGAGGTTTCGGCCGGCAGAAGAACTCCGCCAGCACCCGCGCCCCCTAACCTCGTCTCTCCTCTCCAAACCCGTTCTCATCAAGAGCGAACTGTTATGCGCCCCTTGACAATAGATAAGCCCCTGATTAGCATGTACACACTGCGCTTACCAGCATATCAAGATCGAAAGCGCGGCACGTCGGGGCGAGCACGCAGTCGTAACATTAGCCGCTCTCCACACCTGCGCTGCTTTCGAAAAGGAGACTGGCTGATGACCAGCGGTAAAGTCAAGTGGTTCAATGACGCAAAGGGGTTTGGTTTCATCGAAACCGAAGAGGGTGATGTTTTCGTCCACCATTCAGTAATCGAGGCAGATGGCTTCCGCTCTCTCCGAGAGGGTCAAGATGTCGAACTCGAAATCGGACAGGGCGACAAGGGACCCCGAGCTATGAGGGTCCGCCCTCTCTAACCTTTGCAAACCAATACACAGGGCTCCGACCGCCGTCGGAGCCCTTTTTTCCCCTATGCAAGCCGAGTTTGGCATCCAGACGCTTCTGCTATCTCTTTCGAATCACACCTCAGTCGAGACTGTGCCCATTCCTTCAGTAAGCCCCAACATTTCGACTCGCCGACACGTGAACTTGATGACACCGAAATTTGGGTCATCTGGACCCGAGAAGTACTGAGACGCTGCCGCGATCCCCGCGAACACTTTTTGCTTCGTTCCCGCGTCCTCGACCACCTCACTGCTCCCGGTCAATGTGCCAACCCGAGAGTAGTCGTCAGACTGAAACATAAGCTGTGACTTCGGCTCGGATCTGATCTGCCCCATCTTCCGCGATTCCGCTCCAGCCGCCATATACACCGTGATAAGTTCCTCTAAGTAGGCCGCTCCCATCCATCGCATCTGCGGAAAACCATCTTCGCCCACAGTCGCCAGCACAAACGACCGCCCAGACGTAATTAATTCCCGAGCGGCGGCAATAATCTCGTCTCTTTCCATGATCAGTTATCTCCTCTTTCACCGTTCCTTACTTCGCGATGCTCTCTTATGACAAAACATCCTCCCAATACGACTCCGTCACCCAACGGGCTCGACGTCGATTTCTCGGACGCTCCGCCAAGAATCCAAAGTGAGATTTCCCGACTCCCGTCGACGCGCCTGTTCCTATGATGACCCAATCTTGTGGTCACGAATAGTCCCACCTTATCCCGCAAACCGGATGGGAACACATCGGCACCCATCCAAGACGAAGTGCCGACGGTCTCTGTTCACAGGGGCGCTCAATCACTGTTTTCCTATAGACTCATGTGGATCACTCGCGAAAAATGAGCTCGTTCCGCGCGCGACAACCATTGATGGCACGTAGCATTACGTCAACAGGAATACCCGCTAACCTGTCGCAACAAGTTACCGTATTCAACTCAGATCACGCCAACCCATTCCAATCAGTGGCAGAGTATTATATGACCCAAAAACAATTCGCCCTCGTTGGAGCCGGACTCTTTGGCGAAATTCATGCCCAAATCTACAGCAGCCATCCAGCGGCCCAGCTCGCCGTCATCTGCGATCTCAATCAGCAGAGAGCGAGGAGCCTCGCCGCCAGCTATGGCGCAGAGCACGCCTGCGTCGACTGGCGGGAACTCATCGAAAACGACTCTCTCGACGCCGTCTCCATAGCAACACCAGACTTCGCCCACGCCGAAATTGCCATTGCCCTCGCCAACGCAGGGAAGCACCTTCTCGTTGAGAAACCTCTGGCAACGACCATTGAAGAATGTGAGCACATCATCGCCGCCTCACGAAGAGCACACACCAAGCTCATGGTGGACTTCCACAACCGCTGGAGTCCGCCGTTCCACGAAGCGCATAGCCTCATCCGCCGAGGCGATCTCGGATCGCCTCGGCTCATCGCCTTTCGGCTGAGCAATACAACCTTCGTGCCGCTCGAGATGCTGTCGTGGGCCGCCCAATCATCCGTTCTCTGGTTTCTGGGAAGCCATGCCATCGACATGGTGTGCTGGCTCTTGGACGAATGGCCGACTCGGGTCTACGCTGTCTCGCGTCGTGAAATCCTAAAAGACATGGGTGTCGACACCCCAGACTTCTTCCAGACAACGCTCGAATTCCCGAGCGGAGCCATCGCAACCATCGAAAACTGCTGGTTGCTCCCTCAATCGGCTCCTAATGTTGTCGACATGAAATGCGAGATCATTGGCTCCAGGGCCGCCGCCTCCATCGACACAACGTCAAATCGCATGCTTCAGATCGACAGCCCATCCGGCATAAGCTATCCCGACCTGCTCGGCAGCCCCACCATCCATGGAAGCCACGTCGGCTTCGCGCGCGAAAGCATACGACACTTCGTCGATTGCGTTGTCAACGACACTCCGCCACTCGCCACCGGCGAACAAGGACTCGAGGTTACACGCATCGCGCTCGCTATTCAGCAGTCTGCCGAGACCGGTCAACCCGTGACGGTATCATCCTGAATCCTGGCGAATGCGAATTCTATCGTTCTCGGAGCGTTTCCGGACGAGAGCAAAGCACTCGAGGGTTTCGAGAATTTCTAAGCGGAGGAAATGATTCTTCGAACATACGCCTACGGAATTTTCGACGTATCCGGATTCCCCACACCCGGAGGATATGCGCGAACATATGAGTTCCGCGGCACCCGAGCCCTCAAGCCACCGATCCCAAGCGAACGGCGAAGCCGCATCATCTCATTCACCTCCGGTCGGTTCCATTCGCGCAGCCACCGCCCCCGAAACTCCATCGCCGCGACTCCCACGACGAGGTACAATAGTGCGGCAAAGACCGCCGCAAGTGGAAGAACCTCGCGTATAATCCGCCGCCACCCCCGCAGGGTCGAGCTTCCTCCAGTCCTTGTCTTTGCCACGACGAGTGACGCCAGCGCGACCACGATCAGCGCTGCCCCCACGGAAGCACCGAGGTGCATCCACGTTGGCGCCAGCATTGGCGATCTCTCGAACATCGACCCCACCGCGAGGATGGCTCCTGCCGCCACCGTTATCACGAGCACTGGCAACACCGCTAGCGCGACCCGCGCAATCGGCCCCAGCACCCGTCCTGTATTGTCGCTCCCTGTGCCGAAACCCAGAAAAAGAGCCACCCCTATCATCAAGACGATCATGAGGGCCAGCAGCAGCCCGAACACCAGCAATTCCATACCGGTTGCGTACCGGCCCACAGCAAATGACCCCGTCATCGTGCTTCCGAGCAGCTCCGTACTCAGCCGAGCTGCCACGAGCCGATGAACCAGCTCTTCGTCAGCATCCTCGCCGACCTCGGCTACATACAGATTGTGGTGGGGACCGAAGAAGAAACGTCCACCGAGCCGCCCCCCGCGGAGACCCGTCATCCAATCTGGATACCACCGCCAAATTGGCTCCGCCCCGACGCTTTCCACATGCACACCGGCCAGGTAGCCCATACTCGATTCGGCCGAGAGTTGGGTCGTTTGGCCGATGGCAATCGTATCTTGCCAACACTTCAGTGCATCCTCAAGATCGCCCGACATCTCAGCCACATGTCCGAAATACCCCATCGCCGTAGCACAAACGCTCATCCGTGCGAATGAAGATGGTGACAGCGTTTCCGCAGACATAAGAAATGCTTCTGGCTCTGATATTCCCATCTCCGCCAGCAGGCGCGCCACGAAAAGCCGCCGTTGGAATTCATACGCCGTCGCTCGATTGAGCCCACTCGCTGCCGACCATCTTTCTTGCGCTTCCGAGTCTCGATGCAGCCCTAGCAAGCACCACGCCTCTACCGCCACGGGGACGGCATTTTCCGGATCGACCCGTTGCCATGCTTTTGCAGCGGTAAGCACCGGCGCTATTTCCTCTGGCTGCAACGCCACCTGAAGATGACGCTCCTCGATGATATTGCGTACCGCAGATAGACCGGCCGCGTCCGCCGGATCCACCCCCGAGGTCTCCACCCGATCGTACCACGGCCCCTGTCTGAGCCAGGCGTCGACGTACGCCGAATAGGCGATGCCATCCATCCGAAGCTCCACTGCTCGCTGTAGCAATCCAATCGCTGAAACCCCGTCATTTGTCAGGTCACCAGCCGCCAGGAGCAGGTCGGCATCATTTGGATGTTCCCGCTCCACAAACTCGACGCATTCCTCTCTTCGTTTCTCTATCCAGTCCACAATTGGATCGCGGCGATCCCCTTCCTTCGGAGTTGCAGCCCGCGGGATCATCGCCCATTGCAGACGCGTTTGATCGCGTAGTGCGGGAACAGCCGCCACTACAAGAGCACCCATAATGGGAATCAATAGGACCAATCGGCGCACAATCATCTCGAAATAATAACCGATAGCTCGTCGAACTTGAATGCTTTGAACTCGCCACCCGTCATTATTCTAAACATCCTAGAACATTGCGTGCCATCAAAGGCGTTATGACCAGCATTCTATATGTCACTTTGGCAAGGCAAGTCCTCTGGCCGCACACCCCTGATAACGCTGGCCGTCGATCAACACCTCAGCCACAAAACCATAGACCTCGCCGGACATCGGATCGACGCACCGCTTCTCGTCGATTACGATCAATATCCAGTGTCCTTTGGGAACGGTACTCGTCGAGTAGTATATCCATCGCCCGGGCGCCACCGCAGCCGGAGCGGCCGAGAACTTCACTTGCATCCGAGTCAGCTCGAAGAACGTAATTCCGTTCTCATCGATGGTGACGTTCCAAAACGGCTCTACCCCGCGCGCTTTGAATTCGATTCCCGCCAAATTCTCCCGACAATCCCACCCTTCGTGCGCCGCCCGCACCACCCGCGTGACGACAAGATGCTGCTTGTAGCTACGCCCCACACCATGAGTTGGCGGCTCGGCCTCGCACGCGTCCAACTCGACAAAGATCGGCTCGTACGGCTCGACTGCGAAATCTTGATAAAGATCCCACAGCTCTCCCGACTCATCCGTCACCCATATCCGCTCGTTGGAATCACATGGAGTGAACACTTTGACCTCAGGCCCAAGCACAACATATCCTCGCAAAGTCTTCTCTTGTCCCACGGCATCCGGGCGAACCGTAACGAGTTGCGGCTTTGCCTGTGAATGTCGCTCCAGTGTCAATCCTTCCCAACCGTAGACGTCAGCATCGTACTCGATGGCGACGAGCAAATCCCCTTCAAGTCGAAATCTCATCGTGTCGTTGATGGATCGGCCATCTATATCAGTGAAATGCACCGAAACCGTTCGATTATCATTGGCAGTCCATGTTCCAATCTGCACGACTGCCGGCTGCCCGTTGACATAATCGTGGGACATCCGCGCTTCGCCACCCTCATCCAGCGTCAGTGTCACGAGCATCCCCGGGCTCAATGCTGACACCATGACCGTCCAATACATGCCGGCGAGAAGATCCTCTGGCTTCATTACCTGGAGCTCGGCAAGCTCCCATTCGCCCTCACTCCATCTCCACACCGACCGGGCCACGCCAAGCGTATCCGCATGGTACAGCCCCCAAACCCTTTGAAAGCCAACCAGTTCATACGTCCCGTCGCCATCGATATCTCTTGGTTGCAACAACTCGTACGGATTCACTACCCCGTGAGTGTCTTCCAGCAGCGCCCCCTCAGAATCGTACACGCCCGCTTCAATATAGCGCTGCTTTGATTTCGACAAATCGAGATCGAAGGACCGCCTCAACTCGCGGTTGAAAACAGCCGCCGTGAACCCCGCCCTAAACGTCACGCTACACCGAGGACCAACGCTCAATGCATCCTGATCGAATAGCGTTTTGGGGTTCCCGTTCGCACAGGAGAAGATGCTGTAGAGCACCATACCACCACTGCCCCCCGTCGGCAAAGCCGCCATGATATCGGCAACCCCATCCGCGCTGAAGTCCCCCAGAAAAAGCCGGCCGCCGTACCCGCTGGTGACTAGACCTGCTTCAATGTGCCACGACTCATCCGTTGCCCCATCCGTCACGGTGATAGCGGTCCGCGTCGAGAAATGACCGCTGGGATCTTGCTTCCATCCCACCAGGACCACCTTATCCTCGACTCCATCTCCGGTCACATCGGCAAAATCCCGATCTAACTCGCAGGCGGTGGGTGTCGATGCTTCTATCGCCGTCTGGTCACTCGGCTCCTCAACAGCCTCGACAATCGAAATCGAGAACACAAGCATACATAGAACAACCGCCAGAGACATCGTCCACGACATGGGACGTCTCGCCATAGTTTCTCCCTCATGTCTGACTCGCGATGGCCGCATGGCTCAGCACCGTCCTCGTCAAAATGGCTTAGCCGATGAAATGCTACAGTCCCGTCATAGCGACGGCGCTGCCAGCTCGTTCCACCCTGGAATTCCGGTCCGCTGGAAAAGCTCCCGGTAGGCATACCGAAGCAATTCTTCCAGATTCACGATATCTTCGCGGTTGTACGCCTTCAGCAATTGAAGGGCGTCTCGGCTTCCACGCTCCCACTCCCGCCAAAGCAAGACCGCATCCCAACCATCCAGTCCCTCTGTCTCCGAGCCGCGAACGATTCCCAGTTCCTGCTCGATATGTTTTAGTCCGCCGGTATGACCGAGACGTCGCAGCGCGTAGCAGAGGTCGATATGGAGCTGATCGAACTGCACCGCAGGGAATCGACGTCGAAGAAACGGCAAATCGAAGCCAGACCCGAAGAATGTCACAAGCAGGCTGTACTGCCCAATATCATCGGCAAACGCCTGAAGGTCCTCGCCCTTCGTATAGACCCTCGCCTCGCGGCCGTCGTAGAGCCCGATCATTGTGATCGCGTCATCCTCCGCCATCCCGGTCGTCTCGATATCGATGTACGCGATTCGATGTGAAAAATCCGGATAGGCGCGCCAGTGCTCCCGCGAGGCGAGCGTCGAAGAGAAATAGGCGTAGTCCTCGCACCGTAGCCGCTCCAGGGAATGACTGACCGCCTTGAGTATGCTCTCCGTCTTTCGAGACGAAAGCCCTGCCGCAGACGGGGCGCGCAGAAACGCATCCCACGACTGTACACCCCGTTTCCAGATACGCCGCTCCGTCACTGTGCCAATGCCGGGAATATGGACGAACGTTCTATTCAACACGGCGTGCCATCTGCCGCTTGAGACGGCTCACAATAGCGTAAATGATCGCCACACCAACCACCACCGGCACAAGCCCGATCACGACTCCAATAAACTGCTCCGGGCGCGCTCGATCTCCGTCCCGAGCAAGCTCCGACACCTCAATCGTGTTGAGTTGTCCATCCGGCGACACAGCAGTGAACGCTGGGGCTTGCCCTGCTCCCGACCTTGCCGCTCGTGCCCGCTGCCGGGCCTGCTCCATTGCAGGAATCGCAATGGCGGCCAGTATCCCGAAGATGGCCATCACGATCAGAAACTCGATCAGGGTCATCCGCTGGCGTGCTGGCATGGTCCGTCCTCCTCGCCCCTAAGATTCTCGATCGAGGAAGCCTCTCACCGCGCCGAGGAGCGCATCGACGAGTTCGCCCTCCGGGTAGGTGCCAACGGGGCTGCCCTGAACGAATACCACACCCCTGCTCGCCCCTCCAGCGACTCCGACGTCCGCGTCGCGAGCCTCGCCGGGACCATTCACCACACACCCCATCACAGCCACCCGAAGCAATCGCCCATCCCGACGCAGCTCCCGATCTATGGGACGCAATTTGTCCTCGACCGATCGCGCCAATCCCGCCAGATCTAATTCGCATCGGCCACAGGTCGGGCACGTCACGAGGGTCACGCCGGCCTGGCTCAGCTCGAGCGACGAAAGAATCTCACGCCCCACTCTCACCTGAAGAACTGGATCCCCGGTCAGAGACACGCGAATCGTATCGCCGATCCCATCTCGAAGCAGCGCCGCCACACCGATGGCCGAACGCGCGATTCCAGCCGGCGGCAATCCCGCCTCCGTGATTCCTAAGTGAAGTGGATAGTCGCGCTCTTCCCGAAACCTTCGGTTCGCCAACCATGTACATCGAAGATCGAACGCCTTCAATGAGACGACGATGTTCTCAAAACCGCATGCTTCCAACAGCTTGCAGTGGCCCAGAGCGGCTTCCACCATGGCCCGTGCAAGCTGCTCCTGCACATCACCCTCGCCTTCGTATCGCGCTCGAATCTTCTCTGGCACCGATCCCGCGTTCACCCCAATGCGAATGGGGATAGCCCGTTCGCCTGCAGCAGCCGCCACAGCCTCTACATGCTCCGGTCGTCCCATGTTGCCCGGATTGATTCTTAGTTTGTCCACGCCTCGCGCAACGGCAGCCAATGCCAGTCTATGGTCGAAGTGAATATCCGCGATCAACGGAATCGAAATCTGTGATTTGATCGGCTCAAGGGCCTCTGCCGCGTCCATGTCCGGCACGGCCACTCGAACAAGGTCGGCCCCTGCTTCTTCGATTTCCTGGATCTGGGAAACCGTTGCAGCCACGTCGCGTGTATCGGTCGACGTCATCGACTGCACCGTTACCGGTGCGCCGCCGCCGATCTGAACGCCGCCTACGATAACTTGACGCGAAACACTACCCATAAGATCTCAACTCGGCCATCCCACTGGATCGGAAGCAGATTCTACCGCAGTGCGCCTTCGCGAACGCGCCCACCAAGAAATCCTCACTCTCCTGCCGCCATCCGCTCCAGCCGCTTGATTCGTTCTTCCATCGGGGGATGAGTACTGAAGAGCCCCGTCAAGCCTTTTCTGCTGAACGGGTTGATAATGAACATATGCGATGTCGCCGGACTCGCTTGCATTGGAACGCGCTGTGCTCCCTGCTGCAGCGTCGCGAGCGCCTTCGCCAATCCCTTCGGATTCCCCGACAGTTTTGCCCCCGACGCGTCAGCCTGATACTCTCGCGAACGAGATATCGCCATCTGGATGAGCATCGCCGCGACGGCGCCAAAAATCGCAACGAATATCACCCCAATTCCCCCACCGCCCCGGTTGTTATCGCGGCCTCCCCCTCCGAAAATCGCTGCAAACTGCGCCATTCGCGCCAGTACCATGATCGCCCCTGCCATGGTCGCAGCAATGGTCCCGATGAGAATATCTCGATTCCGCACATGAGCCAGCTCGTGTGCGAGCACCCCTTCCAGTTCATCCTCATCCATCATCTGGAGCAACCCCTGGGTGGCCGCCACCGCTGCATGGCTTGGATTTCGGCCCGTAGCAAACGCGTTCGGTTGGGCCTGTGGAATGATATATACCTTCGGCATCGGCATTTCCGCTCGCTCGGCCAGGCGTCGCACAATCCGATATAGCGTCGGCTCTGTCGCCTCATCCACCTCTCGCGCCCGATACATCGCCAACACAATCTTATCGGAAAACCAGTATCCGAAGAAGTTCATCACCACCGCAATCCCAAGGGCCAAAATCATCCCCTGCTGCCCCCCAAACGCCTCGCCAATCAGGACGAAAAGCCCCGTCAACAACACCATGAGCAAAGCTGTCTTAGCCGTGTTCATCGACCACTCCTCACAAAACTTCTAACCACCAACCAGGCTTTCATTTTTCACAGGCTGATCTAAGTTTTCACGAGATACGATTATACAATACCCAAGGGATGATGAGAGTCGACGAAAAGTCACGCTCGCGGTGGAAACCCCTCGCCTTTCCCGCAAGCGCTGGTACCCCAGGCAGGATTCGAACCTGCGATCCGGGCTCCGGAGGCCCGTGCCTTATCCACTTGGCCACTGGGGCACACTCTCCGATTATAGAAATGCCACATCCTTAGGTCAACCCCAACCACACAGGAGTTAGAGTTCAACGCTTGGTGTGAGTTATGTTACCACCCCAGCAGATCGGCGAAGGCCAGTGGGGGGCGGCCCAGGCTGCGGTTGAGCCAGTGGCAGAAGTTGTGGAGAGCGATCTTGGCAGCCAGCCGGGCG
>Ga0180433_10010191_pt1 | contig 11354 bp, 8 predicted proteins | sample SS_ome_8_FD_132980 | JGI IMG/M metagenome (GOLD analysis project Ga0180433, IMG submission 132980) | Hypersaline lake sediment archaeal communities from the Salton Sea, California, USA - SS_1_D_1 metaG | ecosystem: Environmental > Aquatic > Non-marine Saline and Alkaline > Hypersaline > Sediment... | reverse complement strand
TTGCATCTGGGTCATTAATTTCAATCGGAGTTGTAGAGAGAAGGGGAAGAGAGATTTGCTTCCAATTATTTGGGACAAAGAAGCTAACAACATCCGAGTGCTTCTTAGTGCTACTTGCTCCCAGCTCATCGAGTTGCGTCCTTGAGATGTCATTCAAATTGAATGTCAGCTTGAGTCCACGACTCTTCAAATGTTTGACTTGATCTTCTGGACCGCTAACAGTGATAAAGAGTTGATAAGGCCAGATATCCAAGAACTGATACCCCCTTGGCGCTTCTCCAATGGGCTGAGTGATAATGATTGGAATCTTTTCTGTGACTAACTTAGTTAGCTTGATGATGAAATTTTGTTGCGATACACGGCTAATTCCTTGAGAGATATTAACATCAGGGTTATCTGACCGGATGTTTTTTCTTCCAATCGATGCGATCCATTCACCTTCTTGCCCGGAAGCATCGAAAACAACCTGAATATCATTAGAATTCAAATCTTCTAGGAGTTGCTTGTTTCCTGTCAGCGTCAGGCTAACGCGTCTGTTCAAGAAACCATCTGATTGCACACCTTCAACGGTTTTTCCAGGAGGGATGTTTTCAATTTTAACGGGAACATTGCTAATGGTTTTATTCGTAGTAAGTGAGTTATTAACCAGAAACCAAATAGCAATAGCCAAAATGATCGAGAGACATTTCCGAGGCCAATTATTGATAAATAGATTCTTGAGGAGTGTTCTCATTTCCTTAGCCACTCCCGGATGTTAAAACGTGACTGAAGAGTCTTTTTGAGGGGAGGGTTGAAGACGCTACGGATAATTCCTTTAAATCGATCAATTTTGATTCCACGAGTCATGATTCCATCTCGAGCAATTGAAACTTTTCCTGTTTCCTCAGAAACCACAATTAAAAGGGCATCTGTGAGTTGGCTCACGCCAAGTGCTGCCCTGTGGCGGGTTCCCATTGACTTCCAAATCTGCGCGGAGTCCTCAGCAAGAGGTAGAATCACAGAAGCTGCAACAATTGTCAGGTCATGAATAATCACTGCGCCGTCATGAAGCGGAGTTGTTGTTGTAAAGATCGATTCCAAAAGTTCTGAGGAGAAATTTGCATTGAGCATGACTGCTTTTAAAGCAAACTCATCTAGGGAATCTTCATTCTCCAAGGCAATTAAGGCGCCAATTTTCTTGTCAGAAAGGCGGTAGACAGAGGTTGCTAATTGATCCAGAAACTTGTCAAATTCAGTGATTTCCTTATATCGTTTTCCTTTCAAACTCAATTTTGACAAGGCAACACGGAGCTCCGGCTGGAAAATAATCAAGACAGCAATTACCGCAACACTTGAAATCTGCAGCAATAATTTGTGTAGTACCGGAAGGTTGAAAACGGATGAGGCGGCAAAAATAAGCAAAAAGGCAAGCAAGCCCAGGATCAAATCCATGGAACGGGTGTTCCAGAAGAATGATAGAATGTAGTTGATAATGATTGCAATAATCACAATCTCTATGATAGGACTGATCGTATAGTAGAATGTCATAATAGGTGCATCATAAGCTTTCTTAGACTTGCACGCAAGGAAGATCCAATACGTATCAGGATTTATTGCAGTTGAGGTTCTATAGGGCCTAGTAGAGCTTCGCCTACTTTTTTTACATCACCCTTGCCCTTGTAAGCCTCAAGTTGCACATGTACACGATTTTGATCTGTTTTTTTTAATTTTGTTTGAAATTCCAAAGCTGCTTGTTTAAAAGCTGCCTCAAAGACCTTGTGATTACATCCGAATACGCCTAGACCCGTCCCAGTAACATGAAGGACGACTTCTTTTGTGGGGTTTTCATCAAGCAGTTGGAGGGTTTGTTTAAATTGTGCGGTAAAGTTTGCTAGAAATGCGTAGTATTGTAGATCTCTACTATCCCTTGTAAGTCCATGGCTGTACCCAATTGCTGGCGCAGCCCCCAGCATTAGGTAAACCGATTCACCAGAAGGTGTTGGACGGCTTTCGTAGCAGGGGACTTCCAGTTTTTGGAAATGATTTTGCATTTCAGTTGAAAGCTCATCAATATTTTGATTGCTGGGTCTTAGGTAGCCATGTTGGATAGCAGATCCTTGCTTGTGGGTCAATCCTGCTGAGGGAAGAACATATTCCATCATATTGAAACCTAGGTTCGTTAAGAATGCTGTGACAAGTTCAAAAGCAACAGGGTTTGTTCTTTGGGCAAGGGGGCCTTGAGTGTTGTCATAGGTAGATTTTTCCATAGCTTTGCCAACAGGAGGGGTAAACGGGCTTGGAGCCTCTGCGGCATTATACTGACTCGCTACGCTGAAGATGTGAACTCGGCCTTTATCACTAGAGGCGGCTGGGATATCATGTTGCACTCCATTGGTCGCTGACCACCTGAAGATAGAGAGATTTAGATTGTCTTCCAACTGTTCATAGTCCCACCCTGTTGCATTCATGTAGTTCACACTGAGACCCAAGTGTTCGATAGCATCTTTAAATGTTTTCTTAGCAATCTCGTGACTTTTCGTTTTAAATAGGCCAAGGACATCTAAAGCGTTTAGCATGGTCACAACTTTTTGATGATCTCCTTGTTCAAAACACTTGGGTCCCCCTGTTAGGCCAGCTCTATCTAAGGCATCTGAAATCACTTTTTGATGATCTTCCGGCGCAATCTCATGTTGGCCTTCTTTTAAATAGGTTTGTTTGAGTTCACTCGCGAGCTGAGCGCTCTGTGATAATGGCAGGTTAGGGGAAAATTCCAGGGCGTAGAGGATGGTAGGGGAAAATTCCAGGGCGTAGAGGATGGTAGTTTCAATGGCTGCAAAGCGAAAAGAGGCAACTCGAGTGATTTTTGCACTACTATTTAACGTATTTACAATATGAGGGGTAAGGACAGCACAAATTGCTAGGCTTCCAAGAAGGCAGAGGTGTCGTTTTAAAGGTTTTTCTTTGAGTTGGTCTTCGTAGATTCTATTTCCAGCGACAGCTATGCCTCCTAATATCCCTGAAAGAATAAGACCTTCTTCCGTTGCCTTAGGAAAATATTGAATGCATTTTTTGGATCCTGCTAGGTAAGCCGCAGCAGAGAAAAGCGCAAGGGGCGTAAAGACGTGTATAAATTTATTTTGAACCTGTTCCAAGAGATCTGCGAAATCTTTTTTTGGAATAAGTCTAGCATTGGAAAGGTTTAATAAAAAAGGAATTTCTCTCACCCCATCCTACTCGTTTAGAAGGCAGTTTGGGGTGAAATACAGAGCTTCTTAGGACAGGGAAGTTGACAAATATATTTTATAGGGCATAGTTTGGGTGTAAAAATTTGTGTATGGCTATGGATGTAACGACTCTTTCTAGAATTCAATTTGGATTAACAAGTGGTTTTCACTATTTGTATCCTCCTCTTAGTATCGGGCTTAGCTTAATGATTGTTGTCATGGAGGGGATCTATCTTAAAAAGAAGGACCCAAGATATCGGAAGATTGCCATTTTCTGGACGAGAATCTTTGCTTTAAGCTTTGCGCTCGGCGTTGCTACGGGGCTGGTACAACTTTTCGCTTTTGGAAATAACTGGTCGATGTACTCTCGTTTTGTTGGGGATGTATTTGGAAGTGCGCTTGCGGCTGAAGGAGTTTTTGCTTTTTTCTTAGAGGCAGGGTTTATTGGCTTGATGCTTTTTGGATGGAACCGGGTAAGACCGGGTGTACACTATTTGGCAACGATTTGTGTGGCGTTTGGGGCTCACTTTAGTGCGACTTGGATTGTATCGGCAAATTCATGGATGCAAACTCCGGCAGGATACAAGATTGTCGGAACAGGAAGGGAGGCGCGAGCAGTGCTCACTGATTTTTGGGCTATGATTTTTAACCCCTCCTTTTTAGATCGCCTCACTCATGTTCTCATAGGGTGTTGGTTGACGGGCGCATTCATGGTGATTAGTGTGTCAGCCTATTATCTGTTGAAAAAGCGGCATATTGAGTTTGCAAAGCGAAGTATGCGATGGGGCCTTATTATTGGTGCTGTAATGGTGCTTTTGCAGCTTGTTTCGGCAGACAGCTCTGCAAGGATTGTCGCAAAATATCAGCCAACAAAGCTGGCGGCAATGGAGGGGATCTTTGAAACCAAGCCTGATGCGGCTATGAACCTAATAGGTTGGGTTGATCAAGAAAGTCGAGAAGTTAAGGCGATTCAAGTTCCTGGGCTCCTTAATATTTTAGTTAACAGAGATACGACAACCCCAGTAGTTGGTCTGGACCAATATCCTGAAACGGATTGGCCTAAAGTAAATGCAGTTTTCCAAGCTTATCATTTAATGATCTACATGTGGGGTGGGATGTTTTTGGGGATTGTTTTGGGATTGATTATTTGGAAGCGAAAGACGTTTGAAAAAGCCAAATGGAGTCTTCGATTTTTAGTATTTTCTGTATGCTTTCCCTTTATTGCAAATCAAGCAGGATGGTTTACTTCAGAACTTGGACGACAACCTTGGGTTGTTTGGAATATTATGCGGACGTCCCAGGGGGTATCCCCTTCAGTTGACAGGGGGATGGTCATTGGCTCCTTGATCATGTTTAGTGTGATCTATATTTTTCTTTTTTCTCTTTTCATTTTTCTTCTGAACCGGAAGATCAAGGATGGACCTCAAGAAGATGTTGTCGAAAAAAATGCGGTTTATCGGAACCCCTATCCTGCAGAAGGAGGAGCGAGTTAAATGCTTTTAGAAACGTTTCAGGTTATTTGGTATGCCGTCATTGGGATTAGTGTCATCATGTATACTGTACTCGATGGTTTTGATCTTGGCGTGGGCTGTCTCCATCTCTTTACGCGTAGTGATCAAGAGCGGAGGCTGATGCTTAATGCAATTGGTCCTGTTTGGGATGGAAATGAAGTGTGGCTTATTATTGTTTTTGGAGCAATGTTTGTTGGATTTCCCCCAGTTTATGCAACAATTTGCTCTGCTTTTTACTTTATCATCATGATCTTGCTTATGGGGCTGATGATCCGCGCCGTGGCAATTGAGTTTCGCTCGAAACAAGAATCTAAGGGTTGGCGTCGTTTTTGGGACTGCATGTTCAGTATTGGTTCCTATGTGATCGCATTTACCATTGGTGTATTAATGGGAAACATTATTGTTGGGGTTCCCATTGACCAGAATGAAGTGTTTCAAGGCTCATTTGCAGGTTTTTTCACCCCTTATACGATACTTGTTGGTATCCTTGGGGTGACGGTATTCATGATGCATGGAGCGATCTATATGTTAATGAAAACCGAAGGGACTATGCATGAGAGGGTCCGCCGCTGGGTGAATCCTACAATTATTATTTTTATTATTTGCTACATCGCAACGACTATCGTAACGCTTGTCTACAAGCCTCACATGACTGACTTGATGAGACAAACCCCAGCTTTATTTTTAGCGGGAGTTCTTGCACTGCTTGCGATTATATGTGTTCCTCTATGTACCTGTCGAGGGAAAGATGGAACGGCATTCATCTTCTCTTCAATTAGTATTACTCTTCTGTTTATTCTTTTCGGGCTTGGAACCTACCCAAATATGGTTCGCTCGAGTCTTGATCCGTCCTATAGCCTCACATTGTTTAATAGTTCAGCGACTGTGGCGACTTTTAAGGTGGTCCTCATCGTTGCAGGGATTGGGGTGCCCATGGTGCTTGCTTATGGCTATTGGATCTATCGGATTTTTCGTGGGAAAGTTTCGATCGACGAGACAAGCTACTAACTAGGACACTAAGGTAGAGAATTTTTAATGAGGCTTAGATGCCCTTCTTAAAAAAAGCTCTGAGTTATTTGAGCTTGTTTGGTATCTCACTTCTATGTTAAAACTGCGGCAAAAAGTTGAGCTTATCATGCCGGGTTACAATTATTACAAGACAGCGGGGAAACCTTTAAAGTTATGGGATACCCATGAGCCTTTTGAGCAGTCTGCTATGGAGCAGCTCTATAATGTGGCTAAATTGCCTTTTATTCATAACCATGTTGCTGGAATGCCTGATGTGCACTTTGGAAAAGGAGCAACTATCGGCTCGGTTATTGCAACAAAAAGAGCGATTGTTCCTGCTGCAGTTGGAGTTGACTTAGGGTGTGGAATGATGGCAGTTCAAACGACACTCCAATCAGATAAGCTTCCTGATAATTTACACGCAATTCGAAGTGCTATTGAAGCTGTTGTTCCCCATGGTCGGACCGATAATGGAGGCCAGAATGATAGAGGATCTTGGGGTATTCCTCCTAGTCATCTTGTTAAGACATGGAAAAAGATGGAAAGTGGTTATCAAAAAATTATAGAGAAACATCCCAAGGCAAAGAGCGATAAACATATTTCCCATTTGGGAACTTTAGGGACAGGTAACCATTTTATTGAAATGTGTTTGGATAAAGAGGAGAGTGTCTGGTTTATGCTCCATTCAGGGTCACGTGGCCCTGGTAATCGGATTGGGACCTATTTTATCGAAAAAGCCAAGCGAGAAATGGAGCGATTATTCATAGGGGACTATTTGCCCGATCAGGATCTTGCTTATCTTGTTGAAAATACCGAAATATTCGATGACTATGTAGAAGCTGTACATTGGGCTCAAGATTTTGCGTCTGAAAATCGTGAAGCCATGATGCAAGCGACACTTTCCGCTGTGAAAAAGCATCTTCCTTATTTTGAGGTGACAGAAATGGTCGTCAACTGTCACCACAATTATGTAACAAAGGAACATCACTTTGATAAAAATGTGTGGGTCACTCGAAAAGGTGCTGTTAGAGCCCGCAAAGGAGACCTAGGGATCATTCCTGGATCTATGGGAACGGGGTCATTTATTGTTGAAGGTCTTGGAAATAAGGAAAGTTTTTGCTCCTGCTCTCATGGTGCTGGCCGAAAGATGTCTCGTGCAAAAGCTAAAAAAAACATCACCCTAGAAGAGCACAAACAAGCCATGGAGGGGATTGAGGCACGCTTAGATAAGGAGATCTTAGATGAAAGTCCTGCTGCATATAAAAATATACATGGTGTAATGGAAGCTCAAAAAGATTTAGTCAAGATCAAGCATCACCTTCGCCAAATCGTCAATGTTAAAGGATAACCTATTGACCTACATCGTGTTGCTGTGCAGGACAGATACTCGTCACTCTCTTGATAATGTAGCTAAAGTAAAAAAGCCTCCAACCATTAGTTGGAGGCTTTTGCTTATATGCAATTCTTGCAAATGCACTTAGAAATCGAGGCGAACCTCTCCGGTGATCCCATAAAACATAAGATCTTCCGAAGCTTTTTCAAACATCAAACGTGCTTGTGTAAGGTTGTTTCCGCTCACAGCAGTAAAGTTGTCTGACTTGTTAATTTGGTTAACGCGCCAGTAGTATTGAACCTCATATCCCAGCTTAAAGGCAAGGTGTTGATTCTCATCATTGATGTAAGTATCGTACCCTAGCCCAAGAAACATCTGAACAAAGGGGATGAAGCGATGAAACTTATGTTTCATTTTGAAGGCTTCTCCACCGCTTAGGGCAGGTTGGGCACTTGGTGGAAGGAACTCACGTGCTTCCGTTTTAAAATATCCATATTGAACAGATCCAGCAAAATCTCCAAAGAGATGAAAGCCATATCCCAGGAACCATTTACTATCGATACCTGCGCGAGGTCCTAAACCCCAAAAACGGCAGTCATCTTTAGTCTTATAGTCTAGTCCAATGGTATTAGAGGTATTGTCAATCGATGATGCAGTAATTTGGACATCTTGGTCGATGTCGATCCACGTTGTTTTCACATCAAAGTGAGGTCGAACAGCAAGGCGTCCGCTGATGAAGTAGCTACGTGCAAGCTCGATATCGACGTTGTCATAGTCCACTTCTACGTGAGACTTTACCTTACTCGCAAAGAGCAGCCCGAAATTGGTTAGCGAAACAAGCGCTGAGGGCTCTGCTTTTGATGAGCTTGAGGTGTCATCGCCATTAAAGTAGGTGTAGCGTACAAAAGCATCCCATGTATCATGCGGTGTTTTATACCCCAGCCCAACTTTCACACCGATATTCCAGCCAAAGTCATTCTCCTTGAGATCCCCATTAATATCGGGAAGAAGAACACCATTGTTGATTTGAGGATGAAGAGAGTACGCATACTCTGTTCCACCCATTTTAGTGTGCCAATAGGTTAAATCAAATGTTAGGAACCAGTTGGTTCCCTTCACTTCAGGGCGGCTTGAGGTAAAGCTCGCGCCTAGAGTATCCTGCGGGTTTCGTGCAGAAATTTCCTGCATGTCTTTTTCCAAAGTGTCCAGTCGCTCATCGATGCCTGCAAAGGCTGATGACGCTAAAACAAATGAAAAAGCGACACTTGAGGCAAGTTTTGAAAAGTGGCTTTTCATGTTTTGAGGCTCCCAAAATAGTTAACTAATAGTCCTTTTTTATTTCTATAAGGAAGCTCAATGCTTTTTGCAACAAGAATTTAATGATTTATTTTTTGGAATCGAGGAATAACCTCTTTATTGACGGATATTTGTTCTATCCAAGACTCGAGAGGGCGAACCCAAGTCACCTCCTGAAGCGCTTTTGAGCCTGTTTTTTTGTGATATGCAACTCCAATTTTTTGCGTGGCATCGATAACGGTAAGGCCAGTAACAATATATTGGTTTTTGGGATTCCGATAGTGAGAATAGGTGGCACCTACCTCTACGAGACTCTTTGCATGATCAATCAGCTTTATTAATTCGTCTTCTGATAAATGATCAACCATTACCGAAGTTTCCCCGACCAGCCAAGTTTGTGACGCAGAGTAGAGAAGTAATCGATTCCTTTCAAATTGACCAGTTTGAACTTTTTTGGACTTTTCCTAAGGTGAATTTGATCTCCAACTTTCATTTCGAAGTGGTGGAGACCATCGGTGACAAATTCGATAGGGCCCTTATGTCCCTTATATTCGATCCGGATATTTTGGCTTGGAGTGAGAACAATGGGACGGTTTGAAATGGTGTGTGGGCATATAGGTGTGATGACAAAGGCTTCGATATCGGGGCTTACAATTGGCCCTCCTGCCGCTAGGGAATAGGCTGTGGATCCGTTGGGAGTTGCGATAATAACACCATCAGCTTCGAAAGTATTGAGAAAAAGGTTGTCGACATGGATGGTGATTTCGACAAGGCTGGGGTTTCGAGCGCGATGAAGAACGCAGTCATTGATAGCGAAGAATTCCTGGTTGGTGCTCGACTCTCCTTCAATCATGACACGCTCTTGAATCGTAAACCGATTATTCACAAGATTTTCGAGACCCGGGATAATATCGGAGATTTTCACATCAGCCATAAACCCTAAATGGCCCAGATTGATTCCAAGAATTGCAGCATCTAAGCTTGAGTACTGGTGAGCAACACGAAGGATGGATCCGTCTCCACCCATTGTAATAAGAATGTCGATAGAGAGAGGATCTGCAGATGAAAGGGTGGGGGCTCCGAGTTCTCCTGCTTTATCATCCTCAACGACGACTTCAACTTGGTGTTTAGTTAAAAAGTTGAGGACTTCTTGAGCAAGCTTCTTAGAGTCTTCTTCTTGCACTTTAGGAAAAAGGGCAACTTTCATGTAACTCTCTCAAGGGAAAAGGCAGCTTCAGCGACGTTTTCAGGAGTAATTCCATACTTTTTCAGTAGATCTTGGTGTCCACCATGTTCAATAAGAGTGTCTGGAACTCCAAAATTTTTCACCCGAACGTGACCCAATCCGTGGTTCATCATAAAGTTGTTTATAATCGACCCGAGTCCGCCTTGTAAAGAGTGTTCTTCGATTGTAATCACCATCTGAGCTTTTTGGATGCGAGACATCAGTAGCTCTTTATCAAGGGGTTTTACAAAGACAGGGTCGATGACGCAGGCAGTTATCCCCTCTTTTTCTAAAAGAGTGCGGGCTTCAAGAGCAACTTGATCCATGTGCCCTAGGGAAATAATGACGATATCCTCACCTTCTGCAAGGACCTCCCCCTTTCCAAGTTCCCTTTTTTTAACCGGTAGATTTCCTTCGAATGTAGAGAGATTAGGATACCGAATCGCGATGGTTTTTTGATAGTCGAATGCGCTTTCGAGCAGTTCCTTGAGAACATGCCCATTCCTTGGCTGAGTAATCACCATTCCTGGCATGGCATTAAGGTAAGAAATATCAAAAAGACCTTGGGCAGTTACTCCATCACCTGTGGCTAACCCTCCTCGATCAATTGCAATAACAATAGGGGAGTCTTGAATGCAGACGTCATGATAAATATTATCAAAAGCTCGCTGCAAAAATGAGGAGTAGACGCAGGCGACGACTTTTAGTTTTCCACCACGGCCCATCCCACCGGCGTAAGCAATAGAATGTCCTTCAGCAATTCCAACATCAATGCACCTTTCAGGGTGTTTTTTCATAAAGGCGTCTAAACAGGATCCGACGGGCATGGCAGGGGTAATCGCTACTAGATTAGGATCCTCGTCTGCCATCTTCAAAACATGTTTTCCAAAAACCTTAGGGAAGGTGGGAGTAAGACTTTTGGGGGGATAGAATTCTCCAGTTACCCGATTGAATGGCTTTGCTCCATGATAGGGAGTGGGGTTATTGGTAGCGTTTTTCATCCCTTGCCCCTTGACAGTGAGAACATGAACGAGGGTAGGGTGATCCACATCCTTCAAGGCTTCGAATGTATCAATAAGCTTTTTAATGTCGTGTCCATCAATGGGCCCAACATAAGAAAGGCCAAACTGTTCGAAGAAAGGAGCTGTACTGATTAGGTTCTTCATGGACTCTTTCATTCTATTTCCCTGTTTGGCGAGGGCTTCGCCATAGCCAGGGATTCTATTCACAATTTCCGAGAGTTCTTCATAAATATTATTCGCAGTTGGGCTGTTGAAAAAGCGACTGAGAATGTTAGTGATGGCTCCTACATTTTTAGAAATCGACATGGCGTTGTCGTTGAGAACAACAAGAAATTTTTGGAGCTTTCGAGGAATGTTATTCATTGCTTCCAATGTAAGGCCACAGGTGAGCGCTGCATCCCCAAGAACTGGGATAATAGTTTCATCTTTTCCACGAATATCTCGGTTTTTTGCGACTCCAAGAGCTAGAGAAAGAGCGTTTCCAGCGTGTCCAGAGTAGAAATGATCGTGAGGGGATTCTGGGGGGTGTGAAAATCCTGAAAGTCCATCGGTCTGTCGAAGCGTTGGAAAGCGAGGATTTCTTCCTGTCAAGAGTTTGTGTACATAGGTTTGGTGCCCAACATCAAAGATCAGTTTGTCATGGGGGGAATTAAATACTGCATGCAACGCAAGGGTTAACTCGACAATTCCTAGGTTGGAGGAGAGGTGTCCCCCCGTTACTGACAAAACGTCCATGATGCGCGCGCGAATTTCCTC
>Ga0180433_10010190_pt1 | contig 11356 bp, 7 predicted proteins | sample SS_ome_8_FD_132980 | JGI IMG/M metagenome (GOLD analysis project Ga0180433, IMG submission 132980) | Hypersaline lake sediment archaeal communities from the Salton Sea, California, USA - SS_1_D_1 metaG | ecosystem: Environmental > Aquatic > Non-marine Saline and Alkaline > Hypersaline > Sediment... | reverse complement strand
GCGTCAGAACATGTCAACTCTATCTATCTGATGCCGATGAATATCGGCGGCGACGGCAAGAATGTCTGGCCCTACACCGGCAACATCGACGAAAAAGGCAACAGGAAAAACGACAATTTGCACTTCAGCGTCCGCAAGCTGCACCAGTGGCAGACTGTCTTCGATCATGCGCAGCGTAAAGGCATTTTCTTGCATTTTGTGCTTAATGAAGCCGAGAGCGCGAACAAACGCGAATTGGATAACGGCAAGTTAGGGGTAGAAAGAAAGCTGTTCTATCGCGAACTCGTGGCTCGCTTCAGCCACCATTTGGCCCTGCAGTGGAATCTGTGCGAAGAGTACAATCTACAGTTGGATTTCGGGCCGGAGAACATTAGGGCATTCGCCCGTTACATTAACGAGCTGGATCCCTATGACCATCCCATCACCGTTCATCACGCCAAGGACCCGGTCACATCCTGGACGCCGTTCTTGGGTGACGAGCTTTTTAGCATTACATCGCTGCAGATTGGCAATAGAGATATCGAACCCGTGGTCCAGACCTTCCGGAAACTATCTCGTGAAGCAGCCAGACCCATCCCTATCGCTGTTGACGAGTTCACAGTCACCACGCACGGCAAACCCTGGTTGCCCGAAGACGATGTCGAGGCCCTGCGAGTGGAGAAGCTGTGGCCGGCTCACCTTTCGGGCGGCCAAGTAGAATTTATCTTGGGCGACCTCTTGAAGACGGAAGATTTTGGCAAGTACGAGAACCTCTGGCGCTATACCTGGTATGCGCGGATGTTCATTGAGCAGAATCTGCCTTTCTGGGAGATGGAGCCGGCAGATCACCTTTTGGAAGGCGAGTCGGTTTTCAAAGGAAAGACCTCGACGCACGACGGCCAGGTTTTTGCCCAGGCTGGTCGCTGCTACGCCTTATACTTCCCAGTGGCGCAGGAGACGGGGACGCTTGATCTGAGGCAATGTTCCGGCGGCTTTACGGCACGATGGTACAATCCCAGAGAAGGAGTATTTCAGGGGGCCGCCCTTACGCTTTCTGGGGGAAGGCATGTTAGCTTGGGCCCGCCGCCGCGCGACAATTCCAAGGATTGGGCGATGTTGGTTAGGTTGAACAAGTAGGTTACGGGAGTCCCTCTATATGTTTATCCGGTGCTGGCATAAGGAGATGCTCATGGAAGAAAAAATGAACCGACGAGACTTTCTGAAGCGCGCTGGTCGCGGGGCCGTAGCGTTGGGTGTTACCGGCTGTGTGGCGAGTGAGGCGGACAGGATCTCAACATCAAGACTGCGTAAGCGTCCTAATATCGTGCTCATAATGAGCGACGATATGGGCTACTCCGACATCGGCTGTTACGGCAGCGAAATAAGCACGCCGAACTTGGACACTCTGGCGGCAAATGGCCTGCGTTTTACCCAGTTCTACAACACGGCCAGATGCTGCCCCACGCGGGCCTCGCTCCTGACAGGGTTGTATCCGCACCAGACAGGGGTAGGCTGGATGATGCAAGATCAAGACAGACCCGGCTATCGGGGTCACCTCAACAATAACTGCGTCACTATCGCCGAGGCCTTGAAGCCGGCTGGTTATGCCACATACGTGTGCGGCAAATGGCACGTGGCCCCTACGACCGACCGTCACAAGAGCCACTGGCCGCTGCAGCGCGGTTTTGACAAATTCTATGGAACCATCCACGGGGCGGGCAGCTTCTATGACCCATGCACGCTGACCAGAGGAAACGATTTCATCAGTCCGTTCAACGATCCGCAGTATGAGCCAGGAACCTTTTACTACACAGATGCCATTAGCGACCATGCCGTCAGATTCATCCGCGAACACCAAAGCAGCAACGCCCGGAGACCTTTCTTCCTGTATGTGGCTTACACCGCTGCGCACTGGCCGATGCACGCATTGCCCGAAGACATTGCCAAGTATAAAGGAAGATATGATGCCGGGTACGAGCCAATCCGCAAGGCCAGATTCAACAGGATGAAGCAGCTCGGTGTCCTGCGTGAGGACCGGCAACTCTCGCCGCAGGCGGGCGACTGGGATAGCGTCCAAGATAAGAAGTGGGAAGCTCGTTGCATGGAAGTTTACGCCGCGATGATCGACCGAATGGATCGGGGCATAGGCCAAATTGTCGACGAGCTAAAACGGCAGGCATTGCTGGACAATACACTGATTTTCTTTCTGCAGGACAATGGCGGTTGCGCCGAGGGACTCGGACGGCGCGAAGAGCACCAGAAGCGTCCGGACAAACCGACGTTGGCGCCGCGGGATCCTGCCGCCATTCAAACAGAGATGATCCCTCGCCAAACCTTGGCCGGATACCCCGTCCGCAAGGGCAAGGGCGTAATGCCGGGACCTGCGGACACGTACATCGCTTACGGGCAGGCGTGGGCGAACGTGTCGAACACACCGTTCAGGTTATACAAACACTGGGTGCACGAGGGAGGTATTGCAACGCCGCTGATCGTACACTGGCCGGCGAGAGTAAAAGCGGCAGGCGAGATCCGCCAGGATGCTTGTCATCTCATTGACATCATGGCTACGTGTGTTGATGTCGCTGGTGCCAGCTACCCTGAGGAGCATAACAACCACAATATCACACCGATGGAAGGCCGGAGTTTGCTGCCGGTTCTGGATGGCCGGCCCATTGGCAAAAGGGCTCTGTTCTGGGAGCATGAACGAAATTGCGCGGTGCGATACGGCAAGTGGAAGTTGGTCGCGAAGAAGGGCATTCGTGACAATGAAGTCTTGCCGGCGAAATGGGAGCTGTACGATATATCGCGTGACCGTGCCGAGCTCAATGATCTGTCCACGAGGCACCCGCAGCGGGTGCAGCAAATGCTTGCGTTGTGGAAAGAGTGGGCCGAGCGGGCGAATGTTTTTCCGCGACCGTAAGGTTGGCACCAGGGCAAGTTAAGGGTTGCAGGTTGATTGCAGGATGTTAGAATTTCGTGCTACGGCCTGTCTTGCCGGGAGCCGAGACACGCAAGGGCCTTCGCCGTGACGAGTCGGTCATTGTAAGCCGGACGAAAATAGCAGATAGCGTGCAGCGTATACGCCGTGCGGGGCACGCTACACGCCGAGAAAGGGGTTGATTAGGCTATGGGTCTTGAAACGTTGGACTGGATCGCGATCGTGATGTATTTTGGCCTGCTCTTAGCTATTGCCTGGTGGGTCATCCTGCGGAGCAAGGATACCGCCGACGACTATTTTCTTGCCGGAAGGAATCTTGGATGGTGGGTCGTTGGCGCCTCCATCTTTGCGTCGAATATCGGCTCGGAGCACCTGGTCGGTCTTGCGGGCTCCGGCTGCACCGACGGAGTGGCCATGGCTCATTATGAGCTACACGCCTGGTGCCTGCTGGTTCTGGCGTGGGTGTTCGTTCCGTTCTACGCCCGCAGCAAGGTATTCACGATGCCGGAATTCCTGGAGCGTCGTTTTTCTCCGTCCAGCCGGTGGGTGCTCTCGCTTATTTCGTTGGTTGGGTACATACTGACCAAGATAGCCGTCGGTGTGTTCGCTGGCGGCATCGTGTTTCGGACGCTTCTTCCGGAGGTGCGGCTCGATCTTGGGTTCGTGGTGATGGACAGTTTCTGGATCGGCTCGTTCCTTGTAATCATCTTTACGGGGATTTATACCGTTCTGGGCGGGCTCAGGGCCGTGGTCTATACGGACACGGCGCAGACCGTTGTACTTGTGGTCGGCTCGGCGCTGGTAACGATATTCGGTTTGAAAGCGCTGGGCGGCTGGGGCGAGTTGCGGCAGATTGCCGGGTCGGACATGTTCAATTTGTGGAAGCCGTTGATCCCTGCGGGAATGGAGGGTACGTGGAAGCCGGTGATGAGCGAGACAAAGATCGCGTGGTACTTCAACGGCAACTATCCGTGGCTGGGGATGCTTTTCTGTGCTCCGATCATCGGGCTGTGGTATTGGTGCACGGACCAGTATATCGTTCAGCGGGCCCTGGGCGCACCCAACGAGAAGGAGGCACGGCGAGGCAGTATATGGGCGGGCTTTCTGAAGCTGTCGCCGGTGTTCATATTTATTATCCCCGGCATGATCTGCTTCGCATTGGCCAAGAGCGGCAAAATGATCGAACTTCGCGAAGCTTTGTATACAGCAGGGGCGGTGGACAATGAAAAATGCCAGGCCGCTTTCCCCTTGTTGGTGAAGCACGTGCTGCCGGTGGGTCTGCGAGGCCTTGTTGTGGCTGGGTTGCTGGCCGCTTTGATGAGATCGCTATCCAGCGTGTTCAATGCCTCCTCGACCTTGTTCACCATGGACTTTTATTCGAAGCTCAGGCCCGGCCTAAGTCAGCACAAGTTAGTCTGGATGGGCCGTGTCGCCACCACCGTTATGGTGCTCATCGGTCTTCTCTGGGTGCCTGTCATCCAGGGGGCACGAGGGCTATACCACTATTTGCAGAGCGTGCAGGGATACCTGGCACCGCCTATCTTTGTGGTCTTCTTCCTGGGCATATTCAGCAAGCGGCTGAACAGCAAGGGCTGTCTGGCCGCTCTGGCTGTGGGCTTTGTCTTAGGCGTCTTCCGCTTAGCCGTGGATACACCCGTGGCCCTGAAAGACACGGAGCTCTTCCAGCGGCTTTTCGGGGGCTTCGATGGATACACGGAAGGCTCGCTACTCTGGATCGTCCACCACATCTACTTTCAGTACTACAGCCTTTTGATCTTCATCGTCTGCGTGATTGTGATGATAGCGGTTAGCTGGTGGACGTCTGCGCCGTCTTATGAGCGGATTAGCGGCCTGACGTACGGCACGGTAAGCGACGAGCATCGCCGTTTGTCGCGAGGTAGCTGGGACTGGCGCGACGTTGCGGCCTCTGCAGCGGTGCTGGCTGTGATTCTTGCTGCATATTTGTATTTCCGCGGATAGCGTTTCTTGGAAATTGGTGCCGGCTGACAATAGTGATATTGCATGGGGTCTGAAACGATGGCTTACACACTTGGCTTGGACTTTGGAACGAATTCCGTTCGGTGCTTGATAGTCGATGTGACAAACGGCAACGAGGCGGGTACGGCCGTATACGAGTACGAAACCGGAGAAGCAGGAATTATTCTGGACCCGGCCGATCACAACTTAGCAAGGCAGAATCCCGCCGATTACCTAAAAAGTATCGAAGTTGCCGTCAAGCAGGCTACTGCCGACGCGAAGAAGAATGACGAGAAGTTCGATGCTCAGCAGGTTATAGGTATTGGTGTCGACACGACAGGCTCGACGCCGATGCCGGTTGACAAAAACGGCACGCCGCTGGCGTTGCTGGATGAGTTCAAGGACAATCCCAGTGCGCACGCGTGGCTTTGGAAGGACCACACAGGTTACGCTGAGGCCGCCGAGGTCACGGAATTGGCAAAAAAGCAGCGCCCGCAGTATCTAAGCAAGTGCGGCCAAACCTATTCGTCCGAATGGTTCTTCAGCAAGATTCTTCACTGTCTGCGAACGGACCCTGCGGTCTTCGACGCCGCCCACACATGGGTGGAACATGCCGATTGGATGCCCGCGGTGCTGACCGGGGCGGACAGGCCGGACAAGCTCAGAAGGTGCCGCTGTGCCGCCGGGCATAAGGCGATGTTCGGCGACAGTTGGGGCGGATATCCGGATGCTGAGTTTCTCTCCAAACTCGACCCCAAATTTGGCAAGCTCCGCGCTACGCTCGGCGACCAGACATACGCGGTGGACGCTGCGGCAGGGCGGCTTACCGAGCAGTGGGCTGAGAAGCTCAGTCTGCCCGCCGGGATTCCGGTAGCTATGGGAGCGTTCGATGCACATTTAGGGGCCGTCGGCTCCGGCATCGCTCCCGGCAAACTGGTCAAGATAATCGGCACCAGCACCTGCGACATGCTTGTCGTTCCATCCGAGCAAAAGCTGGCCGACATCCCCGGAATATGCGGCATCGTGGACGGCTCCATCCTGCCCGGTTTCTGGGGCCTGGAGGCGGGCCAATCCGCGGTGGGCGACATCTTCAACTGGTTTGTGAACTACATTCAGCCGGGTGGAGAAAAGGCCGGCACGCATGAGGCTTTGACCGAAAAAGCAGCGCAGCTCAAGCCGGGGCAGTCAGGTCTGTTGGCGCTGGACTGGAACAACGGCAACAGAACGGTGCTCGTCGACCAGAGACTGACGGGTCTATTGTTGGGCCAGACACTGCACACCAAGCCCGAAGAAATCTATCGGGCCTTGATTGAGGCAACCGCCTTCGGCGCCCTTACGATAATCAACAGATTCGAAGAGTACGGGGCGAAAGTCTCCGAGATCATAAATTGTGGTGGAATCGCCGAGAAGAACGCTTTGCTGATGAAGATTTACGCCGATGTCACGGGAAGGGAAATGAAGATTTCTCGCTCGGCTCAGAGTTGCGCGCTTGGCGCAAGTATCGCCGGTGCGGTGGTGGCGGGTAGTGACGCCGGTGGCTACGACAGCTTCGCCGATGCGCAAGCCGCCATGTGCGGCGTCAAAGCTACTACCTACAAACCCACACCGCAGAACCATAGAATCTATCAGCAACTGTACGCCCTATACAAACAGTTGCACGATGCGTTCGGCGTGCAGGATTGGTCCGGAAAACTAGCAAATGTGATGAAAGACCTGCTGAATATAAAAGACGGCGTGGCCGCCAAGTGACGTTATGCATGAAAAGCTTAGAAAAGCTGTGTGCGATGCGAACCTGGAGCTTAAGAGGCAAAAGCTTGTCATCTACAGTTGGGGAAATGTCAGCGGGATAGACCACTCAGCGGGGGTGGTGGCCATCAAGCCCAGCGGCGTCTCGTACGAGGAACTTACCTCGGATAAAATAGTGCTGCTCGATTTGCAGGGCAACATCGTCGAAGGGACGCTCAACCCTTCATCAGACACGCCGACGCATCTTGAACTTTACAGAAACTTTGAAGCTATTGGCGGAATATGTCACGCGCATTGTCCGTACGCAACCATGTGGGCGCAGAGCTGCAAGGAAATTCCATGCTTTGGCACGACCCACGCCGACAGTTTTTATGGTTCTATCCCTGTCACCGAGGAGATGACCAGATATGAGATAGAAAGCGACTATGAGCGAAATACGGGCAAGGTTATTGTCAGGCGATTTGCCGGCGTGGACTCGATGGAGATGCCGGCTGTGCTCGTAGCCAATCACGGCCCTTTCACGTGGGGCAAAAGTCCTGCCGAGGCGGTCGAAGGCATGGTTGTTCTTGAGCAGGTAGCAAAGATGGCGCTCGGCACTGTCACGATAAATCCGCAGCAGCCCTCAATCAGCAAGGCGCTGCTGGACAAGCATTATTCTCGCAAACACGGCAAAGATGCCTACTATGGACAAGTATCGCCAGACGGGGAATAGTCGGCATGGGAGCCCCATTTAGGGAGAGATGAAAATGAAGAAGACTACGTTCGCAGTAATCGTGGGCAACCGAGGATTCTTCCCGGATGTCTTGGCCAAAGAGGGACGAAGGAGCATCCTGCGCGTCCTCAAGGACAATGGGTTTAACTCTGTGGCGCTCTCTATGCAGCAGACGAAGTACGGTACCGTGGAGACACTTGAGGACGCAAAGAAATGTGCGGCCCTTTTTGCTGAAAATGCCCGCAAGATTGATGGCATCGTCGTCACGCTGCCCAACTTCGGCGATGAAAAAGGAGTAGCCGAAACCATAAAACGCGCTGGGCTTGACGTCCCCATCCTCATCCATGCCGAGCCTGATGCGCCCGGAAAGATGGACATTGCCAACCGCCGTGACTCTTTCTGTGGCAAGATAAGCGTCTGCAACAATCTCAGGCAGGCAGGTATTCCGTATACGCTAACACAATCACACACGGTTGAAGTGACCTCGCCGCAGTTCAAAAAAGACCTGGATGATTTTGCCGCCGTATGCAGAATCGTCAAAGGCCTCAAGGGGGCCAGGTTCGGGGCCGTCGGCGCGCGTACCGGAGCATTCAACACCGTCCGGTTCAGCGAGAAGCTGCTCGAGCTGTCCGGCATAGCCGTGGAGACGATAGATTTGTCCGAGATGCTCGGGCAGGTGGCATCGCTTGCCGACAATGATAGAGGTGTCAAGCGCAAACTCAGTGCCATCAAGAGCTACGTCCCCACAGAGTCCATCCCCGACGAGAAGCTTTTGAAAATGGCTAAATTCGGGTATGTAGTGGATCGGTGGATTAAGGAGGCAGAACTTGACGGAACGGCCATTCAGTGCTGGACCGCGCTGGAGGAATTCTTCGGCATCGTCCCATGCACGCTTATGAGCATGATGAGTGAGTCGCTGGTGCCCAGCGCCTGCGAGGTGGACATTACCGGCGTTCTGGCGATGTACATTCTCCAGTTGGCCGGCGGCACACCCAGCGCAATTCTGGACTGGAACAACAATTACGGCTCCGACCCGGACAAGGTCGTGCTGTTTCACTGCAGCAACCTGCCCCGATCATTTTTCAAAGACCCGAGAATGGACTATCAGGAGATCATCGCCGGTTCCGTGGGAAAGGACAACACGTACGGCACCGTGGTAGGCAGGATCGCTGCGGGCAAGGCGACCTTCTGCAGAACAACTACGGATGATGCCGGCGGTACCATCGCCGCGTATGTCGGTCAGGGTGAATTCACGAATGACAAACTCAATACGTTCGGCGGTTATGGCGTGATGAAAATCGCCAACCTCCAGTCCCTGATGCAGTACATTTGCAGACTGGGTTTCGAACATCACGTAGCTGTGAGCAAGTCGCAAAAGGCCGATGCGATTGCTGAAGCTCTCGGCAATTATATGGCGTGGGACGTTTACCGTCACGAGTAGCCGAGAGAATGGTTACTCTATCCAACTTCTGTCCTTATGCAAACATCGCTGCGAATGCGCGATTTTGACTCCAGCAATGTAGATTTTCTGTAGCGCCGGCCGGCTATTTGCGTCTATAATCGTAGAAGTATCCACGATTTTGCTCGAAAAACCGGTTTTTGGCGTATGACACCGACCGACAAAACCCAAGGGGGGACTATCGGCTCGGCAGCGGGCCGACAAGTCCCCATCGCCGCAGCGCCCACGAGCCCCGACCACGAGCAGTCAATAGCCCGACTTCACGAAGGCTATGTCAGACTGAAGCACCAAGTCCACCACGTGATTGTGGGCCAGGACCATGTGATCGACTCGCTTCTGTGCTGCATGCTGGCCGGGGGGCACTGTATCGTCCAGGGGGTCCCGGGCCTGGCCAAGACCCTGATGGTGCACTCCATTTCGGATGCCATGAAACTGAAGTTCAACCGTATCCAGTTCACTCCCGATCTTATGCCTTCCGACATCACCGGAGCAGACATCATTCAGAGAGACCCCCAGTCGAAGAAAAGAAAGTTCGAGTTCGTTAGAGGGCCGATCTTTGCCAATGTGGTGCTGGCCGATGAGATAAATCGCACCCCGCCCAAGACACAGGCCGCGCTCTTGCAGGCGATGCAGGAGCGCGAAGTCACCGTATCGGGCAAGACGTACAACCTTGACGAGCCTTTCTTCGTCTTGGCTACGCAGAACCCTATTGAGCAGGAAGGCACCTACCCGCTGCCCGAGGCCGCCTTGGACAGATTTATGTTCATGGTATACATCGACTATCCCTCGGCTAAGGAAGAGCATGTGATGGTCAGGCAGACTACCACCGGCAAAAAACGCGCCATTCAGAGTGTCCTGGACGGCAAAGATATGACCGTGTTTCAGGAGATCGTTCGCATGGCCCCGGTCAGTGACATGGTTATCGCTTATTGCATCCGGCTGGCGCGCGCCACCAGGCCGGTGGATGCGCTGGCCACACCGATGGTAAAGAAGTACCTCAAATGGGGTGCTGGTCCGCGAGCCGGACAATTCATGACGCTGGGCGCCAAGGCACGGGCACTGATCAAGGGACGCATCACGCCGAGCTTCGATGATGTAAAAGCGGCGAGCAAGCTCGTTCTGCGGCACCGCGTGATTCCGAACTTCAACGCCGAGGCCGATGCAATCAGCATCGAAGCGATTCTCGACGATATTGTGCAGAGAGTACCGGTGCCCAAGTAGTGGGGCTCGCCCCCACGATTTACGTGGCTGCGTCCGCATAGAGGCGAGAAGGTATGGCAGGGTCCACGCGCGAATATCTTGACCCCATTTTCTTGAGCAAGCTGGCCAACATGGAGCTGGTTGCCCGATGTGCGGTCGAGGGCTTCTTTTCCGGCTTGCACCCCAGCCCTTTCCAGGGTTTCAGCGTCGAATACAGCGACCACCGCCAATACTATCCGGGCGATGAGATGAAGTTCGTGGACTGGAAGGTCTTCGCTCGCAGCGACCGGCTTTACATCAAGCGGTTCCAGCAGGAAACGAACACCAGCGTCTACATCTTGCTGGATATCAGCAAGAGCATGTCGTTTGCAGGCCCGGACTCCGTTCGCAAGATAGACTATGCCTCTTTTCTCGCCGCCGCCTTGAGCCATTTGATGCTGAAGCAGGGCGACAGTACGGCGCTGGTTCTGTTCGCAGAGAGGATCGCCGCCCAGATTCCGCCCGCCTCAAAGCGCACCCACCTCAATGCCATTCTAACAGCTCTACAGCGCAATAAGACTTCGGGCCGGACGAACCTCGCTCGTGTCCTTCACACCGTTGCGGAGACGACAAAACGACGCGGGCTTATCCTGTTACTCTCTGATTTGCTCGATGACGAGCATGACATCTTTCAGGGGCTGGCCCATCTTAAATTCCTCAAGCACGATGTCATTGTATTCCACATCATGGATCATCAAGAAATCAATCTTGATTATGAGGGCCTCATTCAGTTCGAAGACCTGGAATCCAAGGAGAAAGTCCGGACCTTTCCACAGTCCGTTCGCACCGGCTACCGGCGGCGCGTGGCTGCATTTCTTGACGATGTGAAACGAACGCTCGGCAAAAATGATATTGACTACTGCCTGCTGGATACCGCCCAGCCGCTCGACAGGGCCTTGATCGCTTACCTGGTCAAGCGAAGGAGGATGATGTGAGCTTTCTGCAATGGACGTTCTTGTTGGGGGCCGTTGCAGTGATCGGGCCTGTGGTGGCGCATCTGCTGGCAAAGCCCCGCTTCCGGCGGGTGCCGTTCACGATGATACGGTTTCTGAAAAGCGGACAAAGGCAAAGTCACTCCCGCAGGAAGATTCGTGACTTGCTCATTCTTCTTCTGCGCTGTGCGATTATCGTGCTCATCGCGGTGTTGTTTGCGCAGCCGGTGCTGCATATACAAGCCGAGCCGCAGAAGCAAAGGCCGCTTCACTACCTTGGCTTGGATGATTCAATGTCCATGGCCTATCGAGACGGCGGCGGGAGTCTCTTTGAGCGGATGGTTGAGGCAGCGCTGGACCACGTTAAGCACGCG
>Ga0180433_10010189_pt1 | contig 11357 bp, 6 predicted proteins | sample SS_ome_8_FD_132980 | JGI IMG/M metagenome (GOLD analysis project Ga0180433, IMG submission 132980) | Hypersaline lake sediment archaeal communities from the Salton Sea, California, USA - SS_1_D_1 metaG | ecosystem: Environmental > Aquatic > Non-marine Saline and Alkaline > Hypersaline > Sediment... | reverse complement strand
TTATTTTAATGATAGCCATATCTTATTTCAACTGCAGTGACAGAATGGAGGTGTCCGGAAGGAGAGCCCCCACTAGCGCCAGTTCTCTCATTCGTTCCGAAGATACTTAACCTCACACAAAAAGGTTAATCCCAAAAGGGGAGAAAATTATCCCCAAATTTCACCCCCAAAGAGCCTTGACAGGGCCCGTTCAAACATATATTTTGCCTATAGGATCAATCGTCTAATGCATGCTAGTGGCATTCAGTCATGGCCGCTCATTTGATTGAAACAGGAGATGCCCTCATGAACAGAATAAAAGCCAGCGCAAAATTGATTGCTTTCATTACATTATTCATAATTCCCGGATTTTTTTTCGGGATGGCGCTTCTGGATGACTCATCGTCGAGCGAAGAAGAGCCCCTGCTTGGAAAAATTGCTCAATCAGACCTTCCCACGGCCATCAACATTTCAAAGACGGGGTCCAAATCTTCAACGCCCCTTGTCGTGTCCGATTCAGGCGGAAACGCTCATGTCATTTGGTTAGAAGGAATCGGCGGGAAGAGAACCGTCCGCTACAACACGAATAAAAGTGGAGCATGGGGAAGCGGACAGGTTGTTTCACACGATATAAAAATCGGCGGATCTGGCCCATGGCCGGATTTCGCCATAGATTCGGCGAACAGACTGCACTATGTCTTAACGGCGGTATCCTCCTTCCCCAACTATGAAATCTTTTACAAGCAATATACCGACGGAACCTGGCTCAGCAGCCAGAACATATCGCAAACGGCTGTAATCGGCTCGGGCGGATCAGCCTGTCCAACTATCGGTATAGGTCCTACGAATAACAATTGTTATGTCGTATGGTACGACGATTTCAATGCTCCGGATCAATGGCACTTGTATTTCACCTGCAAACAAAGCGGAAAATGGAGCAACTCCGTATCCCTTCCGGTTGGAGGCGGAACATACACGCCGGAAATCGATGTCGATGGGAACGGATGGGCTCATCTTATCTGGATCAAACGCAGACGTACCTCATCGACTGTTCTCTACTCTAGCAATTCGAACCCCACTGATCCGAACAAATGGACAAATCCGATAACGATTTCGGGACAAACCAACGAAGACTGGTGTGAACCCGATGTGGCCGTTGATGATCAGGGAAACGTGTTTGTTGTTTGGATGCAAAACAACAGTGGAAATCATGAAATCTATTTCAGAAAAAAAAGCGGAGGGAGTTGGGGTTCAATTCAAAACATTTCAAAGACATCTTCGGCATCAAAGCTGCCGCGCATCGCCGTGGACAGAAGTACGGGAAACGCCTACGCCGTTTGGCAAGAGAGAGCGGGCGGAAAATGGCAGATCTATATGAATTACTCAGCGGGAGACGCCTGGAGCACTGCCGGAGCCCTAACCAAAAACTCCTCCGATTCAATAAACCCAGACGTCTACGTGGACAAATCTGGAGAAATCCACATCGTCTATGCCGACAATGCTGTGGGAGGTTACAACATATGGTATTTAAGCACGTCTGAAGTTGGGGGAGTCCCTGTGGTCCTCTATCCACCGCTAAATGTACACATGAACACTGTTCTCGAAAATGATGGGAATGCGAAAAAAAACATCATTCGTTGGAAGAAAAATCCGGATAACAATAACGAAAGCATAAAAGAATATAAAATATACCGCAAGAAAGCCTCTCAAGGTGTCAGCGCCTACAAAGTCCGTGCAAAAGTCAGCAAGGGTACCTCTCGATTCGATGATACGGGGCTTTCGAAATCCTATAAATACTCATACGTCTTGACAACAGTCAATAACGATGGCCTGGAAAGCGATTTCTCTAATGAGGCTTCCGAACCTTTGGTCTTTCCCCCGGTCAGCTTAGCCGTCAAATCGAGCCTGGATAGCACGAAAACAAAGAAAAAAAATGTCATTTCATGGAAGAAAAACTCTCACAATGGCAAGAACGTTGTCAAGAAATACAAAGTCTACCGCAAAGCTGAAAACAGCGGAACATTTGCAGCCGTCTCTACTGTTGAGGGAAGCCAGGACTCCTACACAGATAATGACCTGTCGACAAAAAAGAAATTTGTGTATCGAGTGACAGCAACGGATAAACACAACCGGGAATGTGAACCTTCGCTCTCTACGTTTGAAGACTATGTATTCCCCCCGATTGATCTGAACCTGAAAACGATTTTAAATGAAGGCCTTTTCTTCAGCGAAAAAATGAACCGTCTCAGATGGAAAAAGAGTCCTTTGAATGACCCGGTCAACGTCGTCAAGTATGTCATCTACCGAAAAAAAGCATCTGAAAACAATTCAAGCTTCAAGCCTTATTTTGTAACGGAAGGAAAAGAATTTGAATTTTGGGACCGGAGTTTGCCACAGGATGAGAAATACAGTTATGTCCTCACCGCAGTCTGTCACAACGATGCCGAGAGTAAATTCTCTGGAACAAGGACCGAGAGCGCACAGTGAATTGCTTCCTGATTCAGGGATTTAAAACATTATTTTCTTCAATAAGTCAAAACTAAAGGAAATTCCGACTCCAAATTCAAAGCCTCCGAGATCGATTTCCACGTCTTCCTCTATTGCCGTTACAGATGTTCTCTTCATATAGAGCTTAATGCTCAAGGATTCAAGGCTTGGAATTTTGAAAAAGAGGCCCAGTTGAAACTGGGGGCCGGTCGAGGATCCGGATATTTCTATATTTCGTGCTTCCTCTTTATAGTTGCAAATCTCAAAGCCAGCACCGATAAAGGGGACAATATATCGCGTGTTCCAAAGGAACATACCTGAAAATGTCAGCGGGACAAGGGTGAATTTTGTTTCTTCATTAGAAACAGTAGAGCTACCAACACGGGCGAAGCGCCTGACGTCAAAAGACAACGCAAAATTCAAATTCCTATGGTTCCATAAAATCCGAGATAATTCGAAACCGTAAATAGCCCCGGACGCTCCGAAGATCATATCGAACTGATCATCACTGACTGTATATTTGCCGAGGACCACACCCACTCGAGTATTTTTTAATGGAGGATAAGGGAGTTCCTCTTTCTTTACTTCTTCTCTCTCAATTTTTTCTTTCACTACAGCTGGTTTCACTTCTTCTCTGACTGAAAAAACGATGGTCGCACCAAAGTCTGTCCTCTCTATTCTGAAACCCTGCAGGTCCTTGGTGAGGTCAAAGGTGATCCGGACCGTTTCAGTCTCGACTTCTTCGACATCGATCCCTTCTAAGCCACGAATTCCCGGATCAAAATGAGGAGATACCGTGTACGTATGGACCGGGAAAAAATCCAGGGCCAAGCTTGGAACGGTGACAAAATCCACAATCTTATAACAAAAATTGCCCTCAATTCCGACATCCACTCTCACCTGCCCGCCAATTTTTTCCCAATTGATCGATTTCAAATGAGTCTCTTCTTCCATTTCGGGTTTTTCGAATACCTCTTTTTCTGCAGCTATATCTGGTTCCTCTGTCTCTTCTTGTTCGACTTTCTCGGTTATTGCTTCCGGTGGGCTCTGAAAATTGAATTGAATCCCTTTGGCCACTTCAACAATTTCATAAGAGAAAGGCTTGGCCAAAAGATCAAACACGACGCGCGCTGTATGGGGTTGAAAGCGGCCAGTCCGGACAGCTTTAATCCCAAAAGCATTTACGGGATAGAATTTCTGAGTTTGAATGGACGCGACAGGGGACATCTCAAGCACGATCCGTGAGGGAGCCTGAAGTTCAAAATGCCGGTACTCAAATTTACCTTCGATCTCTATTGTCACGGTCAATAGTTGTTCTTTTTTCTCAACATTTATGGTTTTCAACTCAGCATATTCTTGTTGTATGCGGCCCCATCCATCATGAATCAAAGCTGTGATGAGAGCCAAAAAAAGTATGATTAGTCTACGTTTTCTTCTCATTTCCCGGTACCTCCTAAGGTATCGTCTTCGGCAAAAAAAGAACTCGGTCCTTCAACATTATCTTCTCGAATCAGAAGAATAATGTATCTATAACTGTGCGTGTATTCGATATCGAAATCCAGAAAACAATTGCCATTTTTTATCTGGCTAGGGAATCCGATAAAACCGGCTATCCTGGCATCTGAATCACCCAAGTCATACGTTTTCACAAGTTTGAGTTCAGTGTCATGGGCGGTTGAATCCTCCCGATAAATGGCGTAAGCCTTGAAAAGGCTAATGTCCGAAATCTTAGGTGAATCCTGCCAGCTCACCTGATTGGCTTCATAGACGTAATTCTCGATTTGATCACGAAACCTCTCAGCTTTCACGTTGGAAGGGGGGAAGGGGAGATTCATAATTTCAATAAACCAAGATTCAGCCATCAGTTGATAACCCTTAATACTCGGATGAACTTTATCATCAGATATGAGTGAGAGCCACCCTCCATCGCTCTCTGGATAGGTATAAAAGATATCGAATATATCCATCAGGGGGACTTTTTCGTCGGCAGCCAAATTTCTGATTTTATCATTGAGCTCAAAGATTCTATCTCTGAAAAATTTCTTGTGCCACCTTTTGTCATTTCTTGGCATAATGGTGGATAGAACAACAAACACATCATTATCTCGACAGGTTAGAATCATTTCTTTCAGATTAAAAGCTGTCGTATCCATTGAGATACGCCTGAACACGACATCGTTCGTGCCCTCCATCAAAAGGAGATACCCCGCCGTATTCTCAGAAATAACTCCGGGCATTCTGGTCAATCCGTTGGCAGTGATCTCACCGCCCCAGCCAGCATTGATTACTTTCGAGGGGCCATAAGTTTCATAGAGAAGCGACTCCAATCGCGGAACATATCCCAGATGAGGCACATGCAGATAATCAATCCATCCCTCAGTAATGCTGTCGCCAAACCCAATATATGTATTCTCTTTCAAGAAGGAACTTGCGGAAATGTCGAATTCTTCAACATTTCTCCGAAAACGTCCTTTCGCTTCAAGTTGAATAAAAGTAAAAGCCGTTGATTTGATCTCCCTTCCCTCTTGCCAAATGACTCCTAATCGATTGTTTTGGGTGCAAATTTGAGGGATGATGTCCAGTTTTTGGTTAATCTGCACAATTTCTTTTTCTTCACTCCATCTGCCTCCGTATCTGTATGTACAGAAAATCCCAGTTCGATTGCCAACTGGCTTACTCCAGACAACAACAGGTGTTCCCTCAGAAAAAAAAGAGAGAATCGGATAGAAATCAGATTCCAAATTATCCGTCACTTTTTCTTCGGGCGACCATTCCGATCCATCCCATTGGGACCAGAAGATCTCATAATCATGTCCATCGTAAGCCGACCAGATTATCCGCGGCCAACCGTCAGGACCAAGCGCGACAGATGGCAACACATGAGGAATTCTGTCCTCTCTATTCAGCCTGCATTGCGGACTCCAACGGGTTCCCTCAAAAAAACTATAGAATATTTCATCTCGACCTTTATCTCTCCCTGCCCAAAAAACCCAAATCCTCTGGGATGAGTCAACAATTATTTTGGGGCTGTTGGCACTCGAAGCACAAAGGTGATTCAAAACCCAGCATTTCTCTGTTCTCGTATTTTTCACGCAAACATTGAACTCGGACTTAATCATGGATATCCAGGTGATCCACAAATCATTTGCCTGATCGAAATCAAAGTCGGGACACATGTGATATCCACTTGCATGCGCAATTCTTTCTATATCGGTAAGACCATTTTCCCTCAGTTTGGAAAAATAAATATCATTCGCTCCGTCGGCTTCTTTCTCCCACGCGATCCACAGCTCACCGAACTTATCCTGCTTTATGATCGGAGCATAGGCATTAAGGTCTTGCAACACACACCCTGTAGAGTACTCTCCATTTATGGCATCCCTTACGGCTAAATTGAGTCCCTGATTAGGTTGAATATAGACGATAATCATATCTCCAGAGCTATTCATTGTGAGGTAAGGTGATTCACCCGACACGGTGGCTGTTTCAGCAGTGCTTCTAACATGAAGAAGGAGACATGCCAGGGTAGCGAAAAGAGATACTCCTAGAACTTTAACTATATTCATTTTAGTAAAATCTTATAACACACGGGTATAACAATTTCAATCTTTAAAAAGTTTCATGGCAAGGCAATGGTAAAACTTCCGGATCTTAGCAAAGTGAAAATTTCCGGTTTGGTATTTCACCTAAACTCTCTCCAGATAGTAGTTATGATGTAACTTCGGATTATGTCGTTTCCAAGGAGGTCTGATCATTCGCTGTTGTACGCTTATCTTTGATACAGAGGATGTCTCTGAACTTAATCCCCAAAGGTAGGCGCCTGTGAAGATCCCCTTGCTTGAGCGCTACTTTAGAGAAACGTTCATTGTATCGGGGAATAAAGTCCTCTAGGAACATGTAGGCGGCTTCTTTTGTTTTTACGCCGTTTAAGCGCAACTCTTTGACCAGGCGGTCTTGCAGCATCCTAAAGGCCCATTCTATCCGTCCTCTAGCCTGAGGTGATTCGGCATGAATGATATCTATGTTCCCTGGGTTCGCGGTCTAGAGACAAGGAATCTGCATCCTGTGCTGTAAACCCTGTCTGAACCTCATTTCTCACAATAGCGTTGATTGTACATCAAGATGTTTGCGATTAGGTATGCTACAATACTAGAATGAAAGCGGATAGAATAAGAATCCGGAAACAACACCACTATTTCAGCTTAAAAGTGGTCACTCGATGACAAGACGAAAACTCTACGCAATCACTATTCCAATTGCCCTTCTGTTTTTATTCGTTTTATCATTTTTGCTCATAACCACAAAAAACAGCCGCCGGAATGCCGATCTCAACGTCATTCTCATTTCCATAGATACACTCAGAGCGGATCACTTGAGTTGTTACGGCTACTCTAAACCTACGACCCCAAATATTGATGATTTCAGTCAAGATGCCGTATTGTTCAAAAGATGCATCGCCCAATCCTCGTCAACGCTGCAATCGCATGCATCCATGCTAACTTCTCTTGTGCCACTTCACCATGGCGCATCCTTTGCAAAAAAAAGGGCTTTGCCCAAAAGGATAAAAACCTTAGCGGAACTATTGAAAGAAAAAGGATTCAAGACAGTGTCATTTAATGATGGTGGCCAATTAGCCCCTGCATTTGGTTTAAATCAGGGCTTCGATATGTACAGAAGCACCAAAAAGAATTTTGATGAATTTAATTTCACACACATCGTTACACAAAGCATCAATTGGATCGAAGAAAATTCGGACAGAAATTTTTTCATGTTCCTTCATACTTACGAAACGCATACACCGTATACGCCTAAAGAAAAATACTTACAGCTTTTTGACCAAAACTATGCCGGCAGACTTCCCGCATACACCTCAGAGGGAATTGCCCAAAAAATAAACAGGGGCGACCTGTCCATAACGGAAGAAGATCGGCTGCACATAATCCACACCTATGACGCTGAAATAAAATCTATGGATGAGAGTTTTCAAACCCTTATTGATTACTTAAAAAAGAAAGAATTATATGAAAGAACGATTATAATTTTCACCTCCGATCATGGAGAAGAGTTTAACGAGCATGGAGTTATGGCCTCGCATTCTCACACACTCTTCAATGAATTGTTGCATATTCCGCTTATCGTCAAGTTTGCAAATTCTAAGTTTGCATCCAGACAAGTGGACGAACTTGTCCGAAGTATCGATATCATGCCCACCATCCTCGATACGCTAAACACAAAGCCATCCCCGTACATGGAAGGCATAAGTTTGATGCCGCTGATTAAAGGACAAAAGCCGAAAATCGATACATACGCCATTTCGGAACGCGATATGGAAATAACACTGAAGAATGAATGCTGGTCAATAATGAATGAAAGATGGAAGTTATACAACTCGCGCTTGTATGACCTAAAGAACGATGCCGAGGAAAAAATCGATGTCTCTGACATGCATCTGAATATGAAGAAATCTTTAAGAAAAAGAGCAATCAGATTCCTTCAGGCCAACAGAATTTTTTATGCGGACAAGAAAGCCAAACTCGACAAGAAAGAAAAGGAATTATTAAAGGCTCTGGGGTATATTGAATAAACCAAATCAACCGGCCGCAATTCATCCTGGAATACCGGGTTCTTTAAAGGATATCTTGCCCTCTTCCCCCTCAAGCTAACATTCAACTCATTCAAAGCGGAAAAATATGCTATAATTAGCCCCTATAATGCAGAAAAAGAAAAAAATAGCAGCACAACCCCGACGATTAAAACGAAAAAGCCGATCTCTCCTGTCAGAATCACTCGGTGTTTTAGCTATCCTGATAGCGTTGTTTCTCCTAATCAGCTTAATCAGTTACAGCTCTCATGACCCCTCCTGGGCAGCGGTATCTTCCTCCGAACAACAGGTGCAAAACTACGGGGGCCGTGCGGGAGCGTCGCTGGCTGAGGCAATGCTACAGCTTTTGGGATTTGCCGCGTTTCTACTTCCGTTTATGATGATATTCTTGGCCTTCCAGCCTTTTAGGCACAAAGAAGAGAAGCGTTTTTGCATCAAAGCAGCCGGAATCCTCTTCCTGCTCCTTCTTCTATGCACCATCTTCAACCTATTGCTCAAAACAGTAAGCTGGAGGGAAGCCGATATCTCTCCCGGTGGATTCATTGGAACTCTATCAGCATCACAACTTATCCGCTATTTCAACCACGCCGGATCGATCATTATTGTCTTCGGTCTCCTGTTTCTCTTCGTCATTTTCTCAACCCATCTTTCCCTCGGAAGAATACTGGCATTCATAGCGCAGATTTTTCGATTTGCCTTCAAAGAAATACGCATTCGTATCACTCACTACCAAAAAGAAAAACAGAAGCAGAAAATGCGAAAAAAAGTCGTCGCCAAGTACTCTCCTCCAGAGCCTAAAGAGAAGAAACAGAAGGAGGTGCGGTTCAAGACAAAAGGCAAGAAAAAGAAAATGCCAGAAGAGCCCGAAAAGGACACTCCGCCTGTCACAGGGACTCCGCCGGCCAAGAAACCCGGGCTCCTTTTTCCTGAACTGGGCAAGCGGGGCGACTATGAATTTCCTCCTTACAACCTTCTCGATCCCGGCAAAGAAGCGGAGAAGATCGACAAGAAGGAGCTCTTTGAAAAAAAAGAGGCCATCGAAGACAAGTTGATGGAATTTCGTGTCGAGGGCGAGGTCAGAGAATATCATCCCGGACCGATCGTCACAACGTATGAATACTACCCAAATCCGGGAATAAAAGTCAGCCAGGTGGCCAATCTGTCCGAAGAACTGGCGCTGGCCTTAGAGGCGGAATCCATCCGTATTCAGAGAATTCCGGGCAAGTCCTCCCTCGGCATCGAAGCCCCTAACAACAAAAGGGAGATCATCAAGATCAGGGACATCATCCAGTCAGAATCTTTCCGGAATTCCCCGTCCAAGCTGACCATTGCTCTGGGAAAAACAATTCATGGCGAAAATTACATCACAGACCTTGCGGTCATGCCCCACCTCCTCATCGGGGGAGCCACGGGTACGGGGAAAAGCGTGGCTTTGAATACCATCATTGCCAGCCTCATATACAAAGCGAGTCCTGAAGAAGTCAAAATTATTCTTGTCGACCCGAAAAGACTGGAGTTCTCTCTGTATGATGGCATGCCCCACCTCATGTGCCCCGTTGTCAAGGATCCCAGAAAGGCAGGTTCCATTTTGATCGATGCCATCAACAAAATGGACGAGCGGTACCATGTGCTGGGGGCACAAAAGGTCCGGAACATTCAGCAGTACAACCAAAAAATGAAAAAACTGCTTAAAGAACGGGAAGGGACGCTCACACCCGAAGAAAAAGAAGAGTTCAAACCCATTCCCTATATTGTCATCATCATAGACGAACTGGCAGAATTGATGATGGTCGGGGCCGAAGAAGTGGAGAAATGCATCGCCCGTCTATCCCAGTTGGCGAGAGCGGTCGGTATCCATCTGGTCATGGCCACCCAGAGACCCTCTATCGATGTCATTACGGGCACGATCAAGAACAACTTTTCAAGCCGCATCGCCTTTCGTGTGCCCACAAAGATCGATTCGCGGATCATCATCGACTCACCGGGGGCCGAAAAGCTGCTCGGGCAGGGAGATATGCTTTTCATGCCTCCAAACTATCCCAGGATTCTAAGGCTCCATTGCTCATATATCTCCCTAGCGGAGGTAACGCGACTGACAAAATTTGCGAAAGAGCAGGGAAAACCGAGCTATGATGAGGACATCATCAAGGTTCTCAAGAGTCCGGGGGGAGTGGTTGAGGAGGCCAGCGGAGAAAAGGATGCCCTGTTCGAGAAAGCCGCGGAACTCGTTCTCCTCACAGGCCAGGCATCGGCCTCTTACCTCCAGAGGAAACTCAAGCTGGGGTATGCCCGCGCGGCAAGAATCATAGATCAAATGGAACAGGAGGGGATTGTCGGGCCCTCTGAAGGAAGCAAGCCACGGGAAATACTCATTGACCCAGAGACCTACCTCATCAAATTATCCAAAGGGTAAGAAAGACTGCGTCAGGTCAATTCAGCGGGGGGCAGGCTCTGAGCCAGGGGTGAAATCGTGTCCAGAAGCTCAAAGCCCTGTTGCTCCATCCGCTCTTCGATTAAGGAAAAGAATATATCCTCATCCTTGACCGTCAGTATTTCTGGTTCCGTTGCTTTGGGTTGTTTCATTGAACCTTCACGCTCCATCCAAACAAGGCAAACCTTGAGTCGTCATTGGACAACAAAGATTGAATACAAACGTATTCCCCAAGAAAATCACCCGGCGACCCGTGAACAGGATCGTTTTGATGGAGGGTCGGCAGAATTGCGGATATCAGGATCCCATTTTGTCTTTAATACGGAAGAAAACAGGAGAAAATCACAGCTCAAAACAGGCGCATCAAAGGGAGATCGGGCTTGTCTTCGATTCCTTCTGTGGATATAATGAGAAAGAGTGAAACAACAAACGGCCCAGTACGACTACGAAGAAATTATCACCAAGTACAAGCCTATCGTGACCTTCAGGGTAAAAAAGTCGCTCGGAACTCAGACTCCGGATTGGGAAGATGTCGTCAACGAGATCATGGTCAACGTGCTCGAGAAACTGGAGAAGGGTGAATTTCGCGGGGATTCATCGATAGGGACCTTTATTTTCACGATCACCAGCCGCCGGATTATCGACCATATCCGCCAAAAGAGCAAAGTGCTTAAGCACGCACCCGAACCGAATCCCTTTCCCTCGCCCTTTGAACACATCGAGAACAAGGAAAGGGCTGAGCTCACCGCTAAGGCCATCGAGAAGCTAAAGCCGAAATACAAGAAAATCCTTTACCTCTATTATTATAAAGAATTATCTCGGGAAGAAGTCGCTCGAAAACTGGGGATTTCTCCCAGG
>Ga0180433_10010187_pt1 | contig 11357 bp, 11 predicted proteins | sample SS_ome_8_FD_132980 | JGI IMG/M metagenome (GOLD analysis project Ga0180433, IMG submission 132980) | Hypersaline lake sediment archaeal communities from the Salton Sea, California, USA - SS_1_D_1 metaG | ecosystem: Environmental > Aquatic > Non-marine Saline and Alkaline > Hypersaline >... | reverse complement strand
CAGCTGGGCCTCAAAACTCAACCCCGGACAGCCCCGGAAGGGAATCGCTGCTGCAACGTCGGTCTTCTCTGCCTTTACCGAGCCGCCTATTTCGGGATTGGGGGCGTTCTAGGTGTCCCGATGTATCGGGATTGCGGTCATCTGAAAGAGATCCCAACGGCCCCTGTTGTTTTGCTCACGAGTTCTTTCAAAAATCTAAATTGTTACAATTTTTAAATGAACTTATAAGAAGCGACTGCCACCCCTTGCGTTTGATGAGATCATGGGTTGGGGCCTGAGAAAAACGCGCCTTCCCTCGGCTATATGCCTACCCTGTCTCAGTGAGACCGGCTTCTTTATCCGGTTTATAATCGCAAATGACCCAATCGGATTGACATTTGGGAGGTCGCCAATGGATCGCTCAGATACTGAAAGCGTCTTAGAAGGCTGCGAGTTTTTCAAGGGGCTGGAAAAAAAATACATCGAGAAGATAGCCGCCCTATGCCGGGAAGAGAATTATGAGGCCGGAGAGCACGTATTCTGTCAAGGTGATTTTGGAGAGCACCTTTACATCATCTGTCAAGGGCGGGTTTTTTTGGAAAGATCTGCTGACTTGGGCACACGCAAGGGGAGCGTCGTCATAGGAATGCTCGGAAAGGGAAGGGTCTTCGGCTGCTGGTCGACCCTGCTGGATGAGCCACACACCCTCATGTCATCCGCCGCCAGTGAAAGAGATACATGCGTGCTTGTCATGAAGGGGTCGGATTTAAGACACATGATGCTCCAAAACATTGAGTTTGGATTCAATATTTTAGAAAGACTCTGTTTTCTGCTTCGGAACCGAATTCAAGACGCCTATGGGGCCTTGGAAAAAATCTAGAAACGGTTGTGCGTCATCGGAAACAATGCCCCCCGACACCATTTTGCATAAAAAAAGCCGGTTACTGCAATTCCAGATCTTTCCGTCATCATCGATCATTCTCGATCATCCATACCGCCTGAGCTTTTCAGCTACCCGCGTTTTCCTTGATACCACTTAGGCGGCTGTCCGAGAATGAGATGTTTTTTCCCAAAATCAAGGAAGGCGAAAATTATAACCACAGGAATACATGGGAGTATTTCGAGGATTTTAATTTCAGTCTGACGCAGAGATTGGGAAAAACAGCCGTCTCCGGACAGCCGCCTAGACGCATCGTCATGTAAAGGGAACCATCGTCGCGCTTCCCGAAGGGGCGAAGATCGGAATTTGCATCACGGAAAGGAACCCACGTGGAACAAGCGACCAAAATGGACGACAAAGAAGTAAAAGCCATGCGGGAAGACATCCGCATCCAACTTGAGGAATTCGAAAAAGACAGGGGGAGGCTGGTGCCGATCCTTCAAATGATTCAGCAACGGCACGCCTATCTTGATCCCTGCGCGATCAAGCTGGTCGCAGGGCATTTGGGAATCCCCACTTGCGAGGTATACGGTGTCGCGACTTTCTATAACCAGTTTCGCTTCCATCCACCGGGGAAACATCACATCAAGGTGTGTCTCGGCACAGCGTGTCATGTGAGAGGCGGTGATATCATACTCGAGAATTTCGAGCGAAAGCTCGGCATTTGCGACGGTGAAACGACGCCGGATAGAGAATTCAGCATTGAAAGAGTTGCGTGTGTCGGGTGCTGTGCGCTCGCACCGGTGGCCGTTGTCGATGAAACCGTCCAGGGACATATGGCCCCAAGCAAAGTGGAGGGACTCATACTTGGGTTCCAGATTCAAAAGGAAAAAGACGATAGAGAGAAACAAAAAAGTGCGGCTTCCCAATAGCAAAAATTTGAATCAGGATTTCAATCATATCCGCGACGAAGCGAAGAGACGTCAACTTTCTTACCGGGAAGCCGACGGGCCTCGGATCCAGATCGGGATGGCCACCTGCGGCATTGCTTCGGGGGCATTGGAAACGAAGCAGGCGTTTGAGGAAATACTTGCGGAACGTAAGATTAAGGGCCATATCCGCACGGTCGGCTGCATCGGCCACTGCTACGCGGAGCCCGTCGTCATCATTGATCATCCTGAATCGGGATTTCCCCCGATTTTCTATCATAATGTGACACCCGGCAAAGCCAGAATGCTTGTAAAAGCATTCCTCGAAGACGGTGATCCCATTTTCGAACATGTCCTTGGAGCCATGAGCGAAAACGATCTTATCCCGTCGGTCATGGATTTCCCGCGATTCAATCAGGAAAAACGGATTGTTCTCGAAAAATGCGGTCATATCGACCCGGAGGACATCTACGAGTACATTGCGGAAGGTGGTTACGAAACGCTGGTTACGGCGCTCCGCATGGAGCCGGATGACATTGTTGAGGAAGTTCGCAACTCCGGGCTGAGAGGGAGAGGCGGTGCCGGGTTTCCCACCGGCAGAAAGTGGAAATTCGCAAGGACGGGTGAAAGTTCCAACCGGGTCATTATATGTAATGCGGATGAAGGCGACCCGGGCGCCTATATGGACCGTACGATTTTGGAAAGCAACCCTCACCAGGTACTCGAGGGCATGATTATCGGTGCATACGCTTTGGAGGCGAATAAGGGCATCATTTATGTCAGGGCGGAATATCCGCTCGCCGTAAAAATGGTCTCAAGAGCCATTGCGCAGGCCGAAGAATTAGGCATCCTGGGTAGAAATATCCTTCATAGCGGCTTCGATTTAGATATCGAAGTTTTCCAAGGATCCGGCGCGTTTGTCTGTGGAGAAGAAACGGCACTGATCCGGTCTATCGAAGGCTGTAGAGGCATGCCGCATTTTCGCCCCCCGTACCCCGTCCAGAAAGGGCTCCGGGGTCATCCCACAGTGGTCAACAACGTCAAGACCCTTGCCACGATCCCACCCATTCTCAGCCAAGGAGCCGCCTGGTTCAGGGGCATCGGTACGGCGAGCACTCCGGGGACGGCGGTTTTTTCGGTGGTTGGAGATGTTGTTCATGCGGGTTTGGTTGAAATTCCTATGGGTGCGACGCTGCGAACCCTCATCTTCGATACCTGCGGCGGTATTCCAAACAAAAGGAAATTCAAAGCCGTACAAATCGGTGGCCCTTCGGGAGGCTGTCTGCCCGCTGAATTTTTGGACACCCCCATCGACTTTGATTCTCTGACAGAAGCAGGGGCGATGATGGGCTCCGGCGGCATGGTGGTGATGGATGAAAATGCCTGCATGGTTGATGTATCTCGTTATTTTCTTGATTTCACCCAAAAAGAATCCTGTGGGAAATGTACTTTTTGCAGGATCGGGACGTTCCAATTGCTCAGGATACTCGAGCGCATTACCAAAGGAGAAGGCCGAGACGGGGACCTGGAGCAACTCATGCTTCTCAGTGAAGACATAAAAAAAGGCTCACTTTGCGGTTTGGGAAAGACAGCGCCCAACCCGGTATTGACTTCTCTTCGCTATTTCAGAGATGAATACGAAGCCCATGTCATAGAAAAACGCTGCCCGGCCGGAATGTGCCGTGCGCTGACGGCATTCTACATAGATCTGGAGAAATGTGCACGGGGCTGTGATGCCTGCGTCGGAAGCTGCCCCGTGGAGGCCATCTTTACAACCCGAGATCGAAAAAAGGGGGTCGATCAGAGCCTTTGTGTGAAATGCGGTGAGTGCATGGTGGCTTGTCCTCCGGAGTATGATGCAGTAAGAAAAGTATCACCACCGACGCTTGCACCGCTTGTGGAGCGACCTAACGAAGGTTGAGGCATGCCCACTGCATATTGAAAATACAGTCCTTGCCGGCGTCAGGGACTCAATCAGAAGACAGCTCTCGTAAATTTCGGACGCAGTCGATGGTTAAACTTGTTGTGGACAACAGAGAAATTCAAGCTGAGGATGGGCAGAATCTCCTTCAGGCATGTCTTCAAAACGGGATCTATATTCCCAACCTCTGCCACATCGATGGAATGCTTGAGCCGCCTGCTTCATGCCGGATGTGCCTGGTAGAAATCGAGGGAGAAAGAAACGTGATTCCCTCATGCACGGTCGTCGTCAAAGATGGGATGGTCGTCAAAACCGACACCGAAGCTGTCAGGAGATTACAACGTTCCGGGTTGCAGCTTCTCCTTTCGGTGCACGAGGTGGACTGCGGACATTGCCCTGCAAATAAGAAATGCGAATTACAGCGCATTGCCAAATTCTTGAAGGTCGGACTGAAACCAAAGCACCTGGAAAAAAGAGTCAAAGAAACCACGGTGGACGAAGGGCATCCGTTCTTAAATTACTATCCCAACCGGTGTGTTCTGTGCGGGAGGTGTATTGTGGTTTGCAGAGATTTACATGGAGAGGCTTCTTTGACCTTTGCAAAAAGAGGATTGGAAACGATCATCACGTCCTATGGGGAAGAAGCGTTATCAAGCCCGCGCTGTGAAACATGCCATGCTTGCGTTGATATTTGTCCCGTGAGCGCCATCACCCTCAAACCCGACATCTCTCCGCAGGCTCACACAAACACCTTTTCCCGATAGGGGGAATCCAAAGTATCATCAAATCATCTCGCTCGCCCTCTTTCGAAATCTTCCGCCCAGGGGACGTTGAGGGTCAGGGGTAAAACCTCGATGGGGACGATGCTTCCCAAGCACCCAGAGAATCGGACAAAATGCTACGCATTGGAAATTTGAAACTCGACAATTGGCTTGTCATGGCACCGATGGCCGGCATTACAAACCTGCCTTTTCGGCGTATTGCAAAAAAAATGGGGGCTGCCCTTGTTTTCACTGAAATGATCAGCGCCATGGGGCTGATGCGCAGACAGAAAAAGACCTATCAATATTTGCAAAGCGATCCTTTTGAAAAACCCCTTGCCGTCCAAATATTCGGCGCCAATCCTGAGGTCATGGCAAGGGCCGCCGAGATAGGAGTTCAATCGGGGGCAAGCATCGTGGATATCAACATGGGGTGTCCTGTAAAAAAGGTGGTGAAGACGGGCGCCGGTGGAGCCCTCCTCCGTGTGCCCCATCAGATCGGGGAGATCATTTCTGCTGTTCGCCGGAGCTGTACCGTACCTCTGACCGTCAAAATCCGCTCAGGGTGGTCCCCTGCGGAATCCAATCCAATAGAGATCGCCGGCTTGATCGCAGACTGCGGTGCCGACGCAATTACGCTCCATCCCCGTTTTGTTACTCAGGGTTTTTCGGGAACTGCAGATTGGACCGTTATCTCAGAACTAAAGAAGCGGCTGAAAATTCCCATCATTGGAAATGGAGATGTTGTGAGCCCCCAACTTGCCCTGCGGATGAAAAACCAGACAGGATGCGACGGCGTAATGATCGGTCGGGGCGCCATCGGAAACCCTTGGATTTTCAAACAGATTCTGGATATGGAAAACGGTCGGGCAGCACGGCCGCCTCGACTCCATGAACGAAAAGCCCTCATACAGGAGCACTATCGTCTCTTGTCGGCTTCTGTGGGCGAAATCCGGGCAGCAAAAATGTTCCGCGGATTTCTGCTCTGGTACACGAAGGGGCTTCCCCACAGCGGTCGTTTTCGCGGCCGAGTTAATTCAATAAAAGATTCATACAGTTTATTTACAGCTCTGGATTATTATTTTATATTTTTAAAACGTGAATATCAATGAAGGTTAAATTTGCAAAAACTGCAGGGTTTTGTATGGGGGTTCGTCGTGCCATGGAACTGGTACTCACAGAGGCCAACCGGGGAGGGGGTCCCCTCTTTACCTTCGGTCCGCTCATCCACAACAACCAAGTGATGGAACTGCTTGCATCCAAAGGAGTGCGCGAGATCGATGAAATAGCCGGAAGCCATGAAGGGAGGATCGTCATCAGGGCCCATGGGATTCCGCCTCTGCAGCGACAAGCCATCCGAAAAACGGGACTCAAGATCGTTGACGCAACCTGTCCGAAAGTTGCGAGAGTACAGGCGATTATTCGATATTTAACCCACAAGGGCTACACTGCAATCATAGTCGGTGACGAGCACCATGCCGAAGTAAGGGGTCTGGTGGGGTACAGCCACAGCCCGACGCACGTGATAAACGACGCGGAAAGGGTTTCTTCCTTGCCGCCCTTTGAAAAAGTGTTTGTCGTTGCTCAGACCACACAGAACGAAAAAAATTATCGCCACGTCGTAACGGCCTTAAGGAATCGATATCCCGACATACGGGTTTTTAACACCATTTGCGACGCGACCCGCCTGCGTCAAATAGAGGTCAAATCCTTTGCGGGTCGCGTGGATGCCGTGGTCGTGGTGGGAGGGTATCACAGCGGAAATACACAACGACTTTGCGAGGTTTCAAAAGCCGCAGGAATCCCCACTTTACATGTGGAAACCGAGAAAGATCTCAACAAAGAAATGCTCCGAGGGATGAAAACAATCGGTCTTACGGCGGGGGCATCCACACCCAACTGGATGATAAAGAATGTGGGCAGGGAAATCGAGACCATTCGCGGCCGTCGCGAATCCTCATTCCTCCGTTTACTAAAGGATGCCCTCAGGTTTTTGGTATTGAGCAATGTTGCAGTCGCGGCCGGCGCTTTTTCATTCGCCTACGCGGTTTCGGTCCTCTCCAATAGCCGCCCACACCTTTTATATCCGCTTCTGACCTTCTTTTACATCTATGCAATGTACGTTTTCAATCGATTTCTCGACAAAGGGGCCAGCGCCTATAATGATCCCGAGCGCGCCGCCTTTCTCAAAAAGAACAAGTCGCTTCTGATCACCACAGGCTTAGGCGCGATCTCCCTCGCACTTGTGTTCTCCTTCCAAGTCGGGTTTCCAACCTTTTTGACCTTAACCGGATTCAGCCTCTTAGGCATCGTCTATAGCATACCCGTTGTCCCGCATAGGATTCGAGACAAGACGCCGTACTCAAAAATAAAGGACATTCCCGGGTCGAGAACCCTATCTGAAGCCCTTGGGTGGGCGGCAGTCATCGGCGTTTTGCCGCTGCTGACGGCTGAAAAAATTGTCTGGCCGACCGCGATAACCTGTATTTTTATTGTTTTTTTAATAAGTTATACAAGATCAGCCTTATTTGATATTCTTCAAGTTCAGGGAGACCTTGTGGTTGGATCGGAAACGCTGCCCATCACACTGGGTGAAAAAAAGACGTTGATCCTCCTAAAATTCACCATTTTGGCAAGCGCAATCTTATTGACGGCGGGTCCCGTATTCAGTTTACTCGACCCCTTTTCGATTGGGATGCTTATTCCGCTTCTCACATTATCCCTTTGCCTGTTTGCCTATGAAAAATCCTGGTTATATCCCGGAATCCGCTTCGAAGCCCTGGTCGAAGCAAACTTTTTCCTTGCCGGATTCCTCGCCCTCCTCTATCAGGTCATATGATGCCACGTGTGAGCGTCATCATCCCCACCTTCAACAGACACCGAAAAGTGGTCCGGGCCGTCTCATCCGTCCTCCAACAAACTTTTTTAGACCATGAAATCATCGTCGTTGACGATGGCTCCACCGATGACACCAACGCGGTCCTCACTCAGTTTGGTGCACGCATTTTCCGCGAGAGACACCCAAAAAGTCGTGGCGTGTCAGCGGCAAGAAATACCGGAATCAGGAAATCCAGCGCCCCATTGATCGCCTTTTTAGACTCAGATGATTACTGGCTACCGGATAAATTGGCCGAGCAGGTGGCGTTTTTTGATCATCATGCTGATTCCTTAGCGGTCCAGACCGAGGAGATCTGGGTCAGAAACAGCCGTCGTGTGAGCCCCAAAAAGCGGCACCAAAAACCTTCCGGGGACATCTTCGAACCCTCCCTAAAACTCTGCCTGGTAAGTCCCTCCGCCGTCATGCTGAAACGATCTCTTCTCGACGAGGTGGGTCTATTTGATGAGAGCTTTCCAGCCTGTGAAGATTACGACTTGTGGCTTAGAATTTCTTGCCGCCACCCTGTGTCCCTGATAGATAAGAAACTTGTTGTGAAAGAGGGAGGACACCCGGATCAATTGTCACAAAGCATCATGGGTATGGACCGGTTTCGGGTACGCGCGCTGGTAAAACTCATAAAAAGCGGCATGCTTAACAAAACTCAAAGAGACGCTGCAATGCAGGAACTTACGTTCAAGTGCACCGTTTATGGTCATGGCTGTCTCAAGAGGGGGAAAACGGCCGAGGGAAACCGTTACTTAAGGCTTCCCCAGGATATAGAGACGAAACTTTCCTTCGATGACCTCACAGGCCGGCCTTGCGAGCGCCTGAATGCAGCTCGGTGCGAAATTGCTTGAGTTCAACGCCCGATGCTTGGGCAGAAAGTTGTTATTCCGGTGAAAACCCCGAGGACACGGGGTCCTCGACCGGAGTCCACTTCGTGGTTAACCGGCTGAAACGACTGGATTCCCCGATCCGGTATTTAGCGGAATGACCGAAAATGCTGATTCCCGGCTTTTTGCGAGCCCATCACCGCATCTTCCGGGCAAACGGCGAAATTCGATATGCTATACCGGCTCCAAGATGATCTTATGATCGACCAAAGACAGCGTTTTTACCTTCGCACGGATCGTTTTTTCCTCACCAAAAAGATTGATCATGCGTATTCGACCGTTCTCGTTTTCCAGAAAATCCACATTTTCAAGGACCAGCTGTTCACTCCCGTCCGTAGACAGGTACACGTTTGACTCACACATTTCCGAACATCTCCTTTATAATATCGACAACTTGACCGACGAGGTGCGGCAGCGGTTCAGCCGAAGCCCCCACAATCCGAACTCGCTCCTGAGTCAGGGGAATCAATATTTTTTCCGCCTGACTGGAGGCCACCGCTGAAGCCATTTCCGGCGTCATTTCCCCCATCATCGAGTTTGCCATTAAAATGGCCAGCGGACCAATGATCGCATCCACTTGCCCGCTGGTTCTGACGATTGCATTCTGTCCTGTAGCACCTTTGTTCGCACCGGCCCTCATCATCCTCGAGGTCGCGATCGAGTTGGTTCCAAGAGCCAAAATCGTCAAATCATCACCGATCGCTTCCCTCAGGCCTTTGATCACTGTTGCGCCTATCCCACCCCCCTGTCCATCAATTACCATTAATTTCACTGTGTCACCTGAAACGTCCGAAATAGTTCGCACCCAAAGCCTTCAATTAAAAAAACGGTACCCTTCAAAAACGACCCCATTAGGTCGATGAGGTTTTTAATTGCATCCCTGTTTAGATAACGATATTGTCATCATCCACTATAAACGAAGGAATGACAAGGAATTTTGGGGCACTCAAACCCAGCGCATATCGCCACGCGCCAATATGTTCGAAGGGGAAATTTAAAATCAAAGCGATCTGCGATCCTGATAATCCAAGGAGAAATGAGACGAACCGCCGCGAAATTTCCTAAGGAGCGCGAAAGATGCTTCAGTCTATTTTTTTTGCTTTAGCCGCCTATTTTCTGGGATCCATTCCATTTGGAAAGCTCGTCGCCACCGGTGTAGCCAATATCAATATCACGCAACGAGGCAGTGGGAACATCGGGGCTACCAATGTGGCGAGAGAACTTGGAGTCAAGTGGGGGGTATTCACCCTTCTCCTTGATATGCTAAAGGGATTTGTTCCGGTGGCTGTCTTTGCCCATTACGGATCGGAAACGGGTGGAAATGATTTGGCGGTTTTTGCTGTCGGGCTTTCCGCCCTTCTCGGCCACCAGTTTTCGATTTTTCTCAAGTTTCGGGGGGGCAAGGGCGTTGCCACGGCGGTGGGGGGTTATTTGGTAATATCGCTTCCCGCCTGTCTTTTTGGCATTCTCGTTTTCGTTCTAACCGTCTATAAATGGGATTTCATTTCACTCGGCTCCATCCTTTCGGCAGCGGCCATGCCGGGTTTGCTGGCACTTTTTGGAGAATCACCCATCACTGTCATCGGTTCGGCCGTCGTGGCCGTGCTCATTTGCCTGAAGCACGCAGGAAATATTGAAAGGCTTCTCAGAGGAAAAGAGAGAAAATGGAGACGGCGGCAGCATCAAACCAGTAAGTCGAGCAGTCTGTCCAGCTCATCATCAGAATAGAAATAAATCACTACGCGGCCCTCGCGACCTTTCTTCTTGATCTCCACCTTTGTCCCGAGAGACTGTTTTAGTTTGTCCACCAATGACTGCATATAATAGTCCAGCTGCGAATCACTGCGTTTCTCATGGCCGGCCGGCCTCTTTTTTTTTGCCAGCCGCTCGGCCTGGCGCACCGAAAGTCCCTTTTTGATAAAAGTATCTCTGAGAAATCGTTGTGCTTCGGGGTCTTCGATTCCTGCCAGCACCCTGGCATGTCCCATGCTCAGCCGGTCGTCAATCACATCCTTTTGTATACTGACGGGCAGCTTAAGAAGACGCAAAAAATTCGCAATCGAAGAGCGATCTTTTCCCAACTTCTCGGCCAAGGATTTCTGTGTTGCCTCGGTCTCCCCCAGGAGCCGCTTGTAAGCCAGCGCCTCTTCAATCGGATTTAGGTCCTTTCTGTGGATATTTTCAATCAGCGCCAACTCCAGCGCCTCATACGCGGCGACTTCCCTAACAACGACAGGAACCCGGTCGAGTCCCGCTTTTTGCGCGGCTCGCCATCGTCGTTCCCCGGCGATCAGCTGATAACCGGTCTCGGTTCTGCTCACCAGCAGCGGCGTAATAATTCCGTTTTCGCGAACCGACTTTACCATCTGTTCCAGATCAGATTCTGAAAAATCTTCTCTCGGTTGATACGGGTTGGCCTTGATTGCCTCAACGGGGCATTGTAGAAATTGGGATTCCCCGGATTCCAGTGAATTTGTGTCAGGGATCAGGGCGGACAAACCCTTTCCCAGGGCCTTTCGTCGCGTCATTCTATTTTATTCCCTTATCGATCAGTTCCTTGGCCAGTGCCAGATAGCTTTGGGCACCTTTACAATTGATGTCATAGAGCAGGATGGGTTTGCCGTGGCTTGGGGATTCACTCAATCTGACATTGCGAGGGATCACCGTGCTGAACACACTTCCCTTGAAGTGTCCGCGAATCTCATCCGCCACTTGCTGTGAGAGGTTATTACGTTTGTCATACATGGTCAGAAGGATGCCGGCGAGCCTCAGGGTCGGATTCAAACTCCTTTTGACCGCCTTAAGCGTATCCAGCAATTGGGACAATCCTTCCAACGCATAATATTCGCATTGCAGGGGAACCAACACCAGATCTGCCGCGGCCAGCGCGTTTACCGTCAAATACCCCAATGACGGCGGACAATCCAGGAAAATATAATCGTACGCTTCCCGCAGCCTTGAAAGGCCTTTCCGCAATCTGAACTCTTTATGCTCCATGGATGTCAACTCCACTTCCGCACCGACCAGATCGGCCGTGGCTCCGATCAGTTTCAGTCGGGAAAGCGCCGTTTTGCTAATGGCATCCTCATCGGAGGCCCCGCCAACAATCAGATCAT
>Ga0180433_10010186_pt1 | contig 11358 bp, 9 predicted proteins | sample SS_ome_8_FD_132980 | JGI IMG/M metagenome (GOLD analysis project Ga0180433, IMG submission 132980) | Hypersaline lake sediment archaeal communities from the Salton Sea, California, USA - SS_1_D_1 metaG | ecosystem: Environmental > Aquatic > Non-marine Saline and Alkaline > Hypersaline > Sediment... | reverse complement strand
GACAAACTTGATCCTGGTTTCAGGTCCGGTAGTGTCTCGAAAGCGTATTTTATAACCCACGAGTCTGGATTTCGGCTGTCCCAGTTCTTCGGCAACCCTGGCTGCCACTGTAACGGCCGCTACCCGCCTTGGTTGTGTACAGGCAATCTTTCTACGCTTACCTCTTCCCGCTGCAAGGCATATCTTGGGCAATTGCGTGGTCTTTCCGGAACCTGTCTCCCCACTGACAATTATGACCTGGTTCTGCTCTAAAGCAGAAACCAGGTCATCCCACACACTGCAAATAGGAAGGCCGGGAAAGCAATGAGGGGTCTGGAATTGAAAATCAGGAATTCTGTTCCTCATTTCTCCTTCTTCATTCCTGATTATTAGCTGTCTGTTTTAAGGTAAGGGTTGGTCTTTTTCTCTTGTTCAATAGTGGACGTGGGACTATCTCCGTAATCGTGTCCGGGAAGCACTATAGTGTTGTCAGGAAGGGGAAAAATGTAGGATCTGAGGGAATTAATTAAGGTCTCAAAGGAACCGCCGGGCAAATCAGTCCGGCCGGCGGCACCCACAAACAGGGTATCTCCGGTGAATACATGGCCATGCCCATAAAGACATACTGAGCCAGGCGAATGCCCCGGGGTGTGGATTACCTCAAATCTCAGATTACCAACCTTGATCAGGTCTCCGTGTGAAATATATACGTCTGCCGGAGGGGCGGGCTCAAAACCCCATGCCCTGAATATTTCAATTGTGTCCGGGTCTCTGAACATGATGTCGTCGGCCTTGTGCATCAACACCGGTGCCCCTGTGAGGGCCTTCATTTTCTGGTTTCCGCAGGTATGGTCCGGGTGACCGTGTGTATTGACTATGTAACGCAGGGTAAGACCTGAATCTGTTATTGCCTTTGCCAGCCTTTCTTCACTCCCTGCAGGGTCGATGATCATGGCCTCACCCATATCGGGGCATCCTATTATATAGGCCAAGACATCCAGAGGACCAACTGTATAAACCTTTAATATCATCCGGTCTGAGTTTCCTCCCGTTTTTTTTGAGTGCAAAGCTGCCTGCTGAAAGGCCGGCGACACAATATTTAATTTATGTCGAAACAGGAAATTCAAAACCTAAAATCAGATAATCAAACACCTCTCAGTGTTTTCCCAATTTTAAGTTTCAAATTCCACTGCCGAGTGTCTTTAAATGATCAGAGAAGTGTAGGCCTTCGCTTGCGTCCGCGAGTTGTTATAAGGCCTATAATCCATCCAACCAGAAGAAGTCCGCCACCGGCAAGAAACCACTTTATTCTGCTGTTATTTCTGAGATGTTCATTTTCCTGCTCGGCTATATTGTATTTATGTTTTAATTCCCTGAGTTCTTCAGCTGTTTCTGAAAGGGCATTTTTGAAATTCAGTACATTTGCAGCATCCTCTTTAAGGCTGTCATAGCTCTTTCTTAATTTATCTCTGTCTATAATACAGGCCTTTAAGTCCTGTTCATGCTGATTCCGCGCGTCTGAGACCTCATTTAATTGTTTGTTGAGATCACTTATCTGTTTTTTGAGCCGATCTCTCTCAGACTGCAATGAAGCAACCACGTCCTTCAGGGGTGGGGAGGCGCTTAAATACCTTTTGGGCATCCAGCCTTCTTTATTATCTGATGTGCGTATCTTTGCCCAGTCCCCGTCCTCTTTCAGCAACTGCACTCGACTGCCGTTCACGATAACTGCTACTACCCTGTATTCATTACCTTTACCGCTTCTCAAGGCGATCTCGGCCGTGGGTATCACGTACAGGCTTTTCGCCTGAACTGTTGAGGGAATACTCAAAAAAACAAAGGTGATTACTATTACTAAATATAAACCCATCAAGTAACCTGGTAGGGTCTTTAAATTCATTCTTATGAGTTTTATAGTCATTACCCCTGTACTCCTAAAATATTAAAATCCATAAATACAACTGTATCTGTAAATTTTGATCAAATGTTATATACCATACATGTATTCGCCTGCAAAATTCAAGATTTTGTGTAAGGTCAGGATGCAATGAAATGGAAAAATGTAGAAAAAATACTTTTCTCAAATTCGAACTACGTGTATGTTTTTATGCTGATAAATATTATCTTGGTTGATTTATCTCGTATCTCTCTTGCGGCCGGCATAAATGCAGAGTTATAAAAGACAGCAGGTGTTATGAATCCAAATCAGCAGGATGCGGTCTTTTAATCATAATTTGTCCTGTTGAATTTTATCATTAGTTTTATTGTAATAAACTAAACATTCAAAAAAGGAGTTGAGTATGAACATTTTGACTTTCGGACCTAATGGAAGTGGTAAAGGAACCCAAGGCGCAATAATTCAGAAAAAATATAATATCGCCCATATTGAGTCAGGTGCAATCTTCCGAAAAAATATCGGCGAAGGCACAGAACTTGGTTTAAAGGCCAAGGAATATATCGATCGAGGTGACCTGGTCCCGGACGATATTACGATTCCGATGATACTCAACCGGCTCAAGGAGGACGATTGCAAGAATGGCTGGCTCCTGGACGGCTTTCCCAGAAACAAAGTACAGGCGGAGACCCTGGCAAAGGCATTAAAAGACGAGGGTATGGACCTGGATTATGTCGTGGAAATAGTCCTGGACCGGGATATAGCCAAACTGCGAATCATGGGGCGCCGACTCTGTGTTAATGACAATAACCATCCCAACCATATTGCATTTGATGCTATTAAACCCGTGGAAAAAGACGGCAAACTTGTATGTCGGATATGCGGTGGTGATCTTGTAACAAGGCCGGATGATCAGGACGAAGTAGCCATAAACAAACGCCACGACATTTACTATGACGATAAGACCGGAACAATGGCGGCGGTCAATTTTTTTAAAACCCTGGAAGGTCCCAAGGTTATTTCCGTAGATGGATCCGGTTCTATCAGTGAAGTATCTGAAAAAATTATGAAAGAGCTTCCTTAGAATCAGTCAGGATCATAATTGACTAGCAAAAGCGGAGTTATTTTCACCTCCGCTTTTTATTTTTATATCCATACGGCCTCTGCTGGAAAAGGGATACAACAGTCTCAGGCACCTCAAATCCGGTTGAAAGCCAACTACCTCTCCGCTTCCCACCAGGTCAGAAGTCCGAGCTCAAATTTGTGGCTGAGCGCTTTTTGGAAAGGATAGCATCTAATAGTAAAACCTATACGTCCGCTTGAAAGACAAAGCAGTGTCCCTTCAAAGACAGATCCACCTGTTTTCTGCTGTTCTTTTATTGGCAGCATTGGTAATGGATGACCTTCAGGGATCTCTCCTTTATCATCCAATCGACCGATATAGGCCTCAACTCTCACCTCTTCAGGGTCCAGTCCACCAAGATCCAGTACGATTTTGATCGGCAAACGATCTCCGACCTTTGGCGATCCATTAATCGGGACCTGCAAGTCCAGTATTTTGACTTTATGCCAAACCTCCGATAAATCCCGTTTCCACCGGGACAATTTCCTGGCCTCCTTCCAGTTGTCCTTTGCGAATAAATGCCATTTGGAGATATTGGACAGATAAAACTGGCTGGCATATTCTTCCACCATGCGGTTGGTATTGAAGTAAGGGCACACTGTCTGAATGGAATTTTTAATCATCTCAACCCATCCGTGAGGCACCCCATGGGCAGATCTATCAAAAAACAAGGGTATTACTGTATTTTCAAGCAGTTCATAAAGAAGCCGGCTTTCCACTTCATCCTGGTATTCGCTATCTTCATATTCCTCACCCGCGCCTATAGCCCAGCCATTGTTGCCCTTATAACCTTCACACCACCAACCATCAAGGATGCTCAAGTTGATTCCTCCATTGGCCGGGACCTTCATGCCGCTGGTCCCGCTTGCCTCCATGGGACGACGAGGGGTGTTAAGCCATACATCTACTCCCTGGACCAGGTATCTGGCCACTTCTATGTCATAATTTTCAATAAAGACAATGTGCTTTCGAAACTCCGGATTATTGGCCATTTGCACTACTTTGTGAATGAGTTCCTTGCCAAACTTATCCCGTGGGTGGGCCTTGCCACTGAAGATAAGCTGTACAGGACGCTCTTCATTAGATAATATTCGGCTGAGCCTGGCCAAATCACGAAAGAGCAGGGTGGAACGCTTGTATGTAGCAAAACGTCTGGCAAAACCTATGCTAAGGGCCTCAGGATCCAAGACCTCGTCAGCCTGCTTCATCTGGTAACTCGGGGCACCTTTGGTTCGGAGCTGGTTTCTTAGTCTCTCTCTCGCAAAAGATATAAGCCTTTCTCTCAGCCTCTCTCTGCTTCTCCATAGCTCAAAGTCAGGAATTTGCTCGATCCTTTTCCAAATGGAGTAATTTGTAGGCTCATCGATCCATCTGGATCCTAAATATCTTTCGTATAACAGGGACATCTCACTTGACAGCCAGCCAAGTGTATGTACTCCATTAGTAATATGGGTTATCGGGATTTCATGACGTGGAATCTGGGGCCAGATTCCGCCCCACATCTTTCGTGTAACCTCACCGTGCAGTTTGCTGACGCCGTTGGTTTGAGAAGCCATATTGATAGCCAGTACTGCCATGCAGAATTCTTCAACCTGATCACCAGGATTGATTCGACCAAGACCGAGAAATGAATCTATGCCGATCCCCATTTCATCTGCTAATCCAGTGAAATATCGCCGGATCATTTCAGGGGGGAAGCGGTCTATTCCTGCGGGTACGGGCGTATGAGTCGTAAATATGCTTGTTGCACGCACTGCCTCCAGGGCCACGTCATAAGGCAGACCATCTTTGTGCATTATCTGTCTTATACGCTCCAGTGCCATAAAGGCGCTATGGCCTTCATTCATGTGGCAGACTGAAGGCCAGGTGTCAAGGGCCGTTATTAACTTTATTCCACCCATGCCCAGCACTATTTCCTGCTGGAGCCTGGTTTCAAGACTTCCACCGTAGAGATAGGAAGTTATCTGTCTATCTAAACGCGAATTTAATGGAACATCGGTATCCATCATATATATTATGACCCGTCCCACATTAAGCGACCAGGCCCTTATATGAACCACTCTGCCTTCAAGTTCAACCTGCACTGTCAAGGGATCCCCGTTTTTATCTCTGACCAGGCTTACCGGCATATTATAAAAGTCATTTGAGGGATAGGTCTCGAGCTGCCATCCATCAGGATTGAGATATTGTTGAAAATACCCGTGCTTATAAAGAAGACCGATTCCTATCAAAGGAAGCCCGAGATCACTGGCTGACTTCATATGATCACCAGCAAGGATCCCCAGTCCCCCTGAATATAGTGGAAGGCTTTCGTGCAACCCGAACTCAGCGGAAAAATAGGCTATTATCCCGTCATCTCCGTTTTTACTGATCTTTTTATACCATGTCTGGGCCTTAATATAGCGGTCCAGCTCTCTTTGCACCTTTTCCATCCTGGCAAGAAAGATATCATCCCGCTCAAGCTGTTCCAGTCGAGGTTGCTCAATTGTGCCTAATAATGAGACCGGGTTATGCCTGCATCTCTCCCAGACATCCCGGTCCATGTCCTGAAAGAGATGTATAGCCTCAGGTGTCCATGTCCACCAAAGGTTTCGAGCAATAGTCATCAGAGGCTTCAAGCGCTCTGGCAGACTAGGAATAATTGTGATTGTTTGAATTGTGGGCATTGTAAGGGTATCCTTGTGATATTCTAAAGGCTGGAACTATTTATCATTTGCGAATAACAAGCCGTCCATCTTTTAAGTCAACTATAACTTTGCCCCCCTTTGAAAGTCCATCGAAAAGGATGGCATCAGACAAAGGATCTTTTATTTCCTTTTGTAAGACACGGGCCAAGGGACGTGCTCCAAATTTAGAGTCAAATCCATTTTGGGCAAACCAGGATCTGGCGGCGGGTGTGACATTCAATTTAATATTACGTTGAGATAACTGATCCTGGATCTCCTGCAGAAGTTTATCCACTATCTGCTTCATTACTGAAACAGTCAAATGGCCGAAAGGTATAACAGCCTCCAGCCGGTTTCGAAATTCCGGACTGAAGAGTTGTTTTATTGCATTCTCGCCTTTATAGTTGCTATCATCCGCTTTTGCACCAAAACCAATTATCTGGCTTTCCATCTCTCTTGTGCCTGCATTCGAGGTCATAATCAATATTACGTTACGAAAGTCTGCGCTTTTACCTGTATTGTCGGTAAGGGTGGCGTAATCCATGACCTGAAGCAAGATACTGAAAAGGTCGGCATGGGCCTTCTCTATTTCATCCAAGAGAAGAACACAGTATGGGTGCTTACGGATTGCTTCAGTGAGGAGACCTCCCTGATCAAATCCAACGTAACCTGGAGGCGCACCAATGAGCCTGGCTACGGCATGCTTTTCCATATATTCGCTCATGTCGAATCGCAGGAACTGTATACCAAGTACCGCGGCTGTCTGCCGGGCAAGCTCTGTCTTTCCAACTCCCGTGGGTCCTATAAACAGAAAAGAGCCTATTGGACGTTCTGGATGAGAAAGACCGGCACGGCAGCGCTTGATGGCTTTTGACAAGATTTCTACCGCTTTATCCTGCCCGAACACGAGGGACTTTATGGATTGCTCAATTTTTTCCAGACGAACGCGGTCCGACTGCGTGATAGTCTTTGCGGGCAATCGTGCCATTTTGGCAATCACTTTTTCCACGTGACGTGTCGTAACGAGCCTTGATCTATTTCCAGCATCGCCTGAAAGCCTCAATACAGATGCTGCTTCATCTATTACATCAATAGCCTTATCCGGCATATAACGATCCGTAAGGTATCTGCCTGATAGTTCAGCTGCAGTTTTCAGGGCACTGTCAGTGTATTTTATTGCATGATAATCTTCGTAGTGTGATCTCAGCCCCTTGAGAATCTTTATTGTCTCTTCCACACTGGGCTCCAAAATCTCTATTTTCTGAAAACGCCTTGACAGTGCCCGGTCTTTTTCAAAGAAATTCCTATAATCTTCATAAGTGGTAGAACCTATACACTTCAGATCACCATTTGTCAGCGCCGGCTTCAGGATATTTGAGGCATCCAGAGATCCTCCACTGGCAGCCCCTGCTCCAACAACCGTATGAATTTCATCGATAAAGAGTATTGCTTTTGGGCACTTTTTGATCTGAGCAATGACATCTTTGAGCCTGGCTTCGAACTCCCCCCTGTATTTGGTGCCGGCAAGAAGCGATCCCATATCCAGGGCATATATTTCTGTATTCTGTAAAAGAGATGGTGCTTCGCCACTGCGCACTATAAGTGCCAATCCTTCAGCCAATGCGGTCTTGCCAACTCCAGGTTCGCCCACATAAATGGGATTATTCTTTCTTCGTCTGCAGAGAATCTGCATTGTACGTTCCAGTTCCACCTTTCGTCCGACAAGCGGGTCAATTCCTCCATTAGCCGCCTTCATCGTGAGATTCACTGTAAAGGCATCCAGTGCGCTCGCTGGTTTTGCTGAGGAATTGGCCTGTTTCCCGGTTTTGGACCCTGTCTTTCTTTGGGAGCTCATGGTTTGGTAAGAACAAGTTTTCTCAATCCCATGCGATATAAAATTCAATATATTCAGCCTGGTGATTCCCTCCTGATGGAGAAAGTGTGCTGCATAGGAATCCTCCTCCGTCATTACGGCAGCAAGAAGATCTCCTATGTCGGCCTCTTCTTTTTCGGCAGACTGCACGTGCATAATGGTCCGCTGAAGTACCCTCTGCAGAATAGCTGTGGGCTGGGGGCCTTCTTTTCGATCTTGCGGCAATTTCTCAAGGTGAGTCTCGAAAAATGTCACAATTTTGGATTTCAGCCGTTCAGGATTGCCCCCACATGCCATTATGACCTCTTCACCCTTTTGGTGATGAATTATTGCAAAAAGCAAATGCTCAAGAGATAAATATTCATGATGCCTGATATGGGCCTCCCTGGCCGCTGCACCTAGCATTATTTCCAGGTCCTTGCTTATCATTCTTCGCGCCCTTCTATATACATTCCATACTGGATTTAAGCGGAAAGCCTGCCTTTTTTGCGCTCATGTGAACGGCATTTACCTTTGTTTCTGCAATCTCACTGGTATAATATCCACAAATCCCAAAACCATTATAATGCACGTTCAGCATGATCCCTGTTGCCTCTGAAGGTGACTTATGAAATATATCTTCCAAGATCCGTACCACAAAATCCATTGTCGTATAATCGTCATTATATAGCAGGACCTTACACATTGGTGGCTCCTTAAGTTCCTGCTCTGCAGAATCTTCCAATTGGCCTTGTTTTTCAATATCGAGCCGGCTCATCTTTCCGCACTTCCTAATTTTAGTTCGTCTTAATTATAAATTATCTAAAAAAATTTAAGATATTAAACACTGAAGTCTTGGTTTAATATAGACAACTCTTTAAAACCTTATTTAATCGGCAAAACCTGAGGTCACCCCCTGAATGGTCATATTTTAACACCTTTTGCAAGGCTGTTCCAGAAAAACGAAATACAGCAAAAATCTGATGGCTGATTTCGTTTTAAGGATCTCTACAGTTTAATACTGACTAATGTGTTATGCCGCTTTATGACATTTAGAATACTCAATCAGCATGAAAAATTCCTTGTTGCCTTTTGCCCCCAGGATAGGCGATGGCGTAATACCTATGACATTAAGCTTCAGTTTATTGCAAAAGATACTTAGTCTATCCAGGACCTCTTGGTGCAGTTTTGGATCTTTTACTATCCCGCCTTTTCCAACCTTTTCTTTTCCTACCTCAAATTGAGGCTTGACAAGGGCAATGATACTGCCTTCCCGATGCATAAACGGCAGAATAGATGGTATTACCAGTCTGAGCGAAATAAATGATGTATCTATTGAAACCAGATATATCAGAGTATCCAAGGCGTCAAGCTTCAAATACCGTATATTTGTCCTTTCGACAGGTACAACCCTCTTGTCATTTCTGAGCCTCCAGTCCAGCTGACCATAGCCGACATCGACTGCGTATACTTTTGCCGCCCCCCTTCGAAGCAAACAATCAGTAAATCCACCTGTAGATGCCCCGACATCCATACAGACAAGATCGTGAACGTCTGTTGAAAAATGATCAAGTGCGTGCGCAAGTTTTACTCCGCCGCGGCTGACATAAGGATGCGGAGGTTTTATCAGATCTATTTGGACATCAGCAGAAAACCGGTGTCCTGCTTTATCGACCACGTTCCCTTCAACTCGCACCTTGCCCGCACTAATAAGAGCTTGGGCCTTATTTCTTGAAGCGACAAGCCCCTTCTGCAACAAAATAACGTCAAGTCGTAATAATTTTTTTTCCAAAACAGGTAATTTTGTGGTAGGTCTATAGGTTAAGTTGTATTTAAAACAAATCAAGGGATTCAGGAATTAAAATCCAGATCTCTCAATTCACAACTTTTTAATTATATGATTATATGTAAGATAATTTCTGCTATTTGTAAAATAATCTAAAGATAAGGAAATTTGAAATGGCTGTTACAAAAGAAAAAATTTTAGATGTACTAAAGAAAGTTGAAGACCCGGGTCTCAAAAAGGATCTTGTAACCCTCGGGATGGTCAGAGATATTGAGATAGCCGGTTCAGCAGTACGAGTTACCATAGCCCTTACGATGTCCGGCTGTCCTATGAAAAATCAGATTAAGGATGATGCAGAGAAAGCTATACGTAATTTAGAGGATGTGAGTGAGGCCAGGGTAATCTTCACTACCATGACCTCTGAGGAGAGGGCAAAGCTTTTAGGCAAAGAGCCATCTGAGATGCAAGGGATAGAAAAGGTAAAGCACATAATTGCTATTGCCAGCGGAAAGGGCGGGGTGGGCAAGACTACCGTTACTGTGAATCTGGCAATCGCCCTTTTAAAAAAGGGGTTTAAGGTAGGTATCCTCGATGCTGATATGCACGGCCCGGATATCCCCATAATGCTTGGCATAGATGAGCGGCCCCTGGGTTCCAGAGGCATGCTTCTACCTCTTGAGAAATTCGGTCTCAAGGTTGTATCGACAGCCACTTTGGCAGGGGAGGGGGTGCCGATAGTATGGCGTGGGCCCTTAGTCAACAAAGCTATCAAAGAGTTCCTGGGACATGTGGCCTGGGGAGAGCTGGACTTTCTTTTGGTAGACCTGCCCCCCGGCACTGGAGATGCTCCTCTTACTATGGCGAAATTAATTTCCCTTGAAGGTGTCATAATAGTTACAACCCCTCAGAAAGTTGCGCTTGCCGATGTACGTCGATGTATTGGCCTATTCGTAAGTCAAAAAATCCAGATCTTCGGAATAGTGGAAAACATGTCTTTTCTGCGTGTTCCTGTTCCAGGTGTACCTGAAGGACAGATCCTGGAGATATTCGGTAGTGGAGGAGGTAAAAAAATGGCTGAGGCATTCAGTGTCCCCTTATTGGGTAAAGTTCCTCTAGATCAGGAAATCAGAAAGGGCGGCGATATGGGTACACCGAAGGCACTCGATGCTGATAGTGAATGTGGCAAGACATTTGATATTATAGCGGAAGCGTTGTTGAAACATATCAAAATAATTTAGATTATTAACTTAACATATCTATATAATGTAAGTTTAGCATTTAGGTATCAAAATAATCGAACTTTGAATAATTTTTTCCATAGAGGTATTTTCCCCCAGGCTTCAGAGGCATTTGATAAAATCGCTGAAACCTATGACGAGTGGTATGATGATAATCCACTCTTTGATTGTGAACTTCGTGCCTTAAGTGAGGTCACCTCGGTATCTCCTCTCTCTCTGGAAGTGGGAGTAGGCTCCGGTCGTTTCTCTCAGGCCTTGGGCATAAGATACGGAGTGGACCCTGCTCCTGGACTGTTGAGATTGGCCAAGCGCAGAGGGGTGCAGCCTGTGCAGGCCTTGGCCGAGGCATTGCCATTCAAAAAGAGCAGCCTGGAGCAAATATTTTTTATCTTTTCACTCTGTTTTTTAGAAGATTCGTTTAAGGCCCTGCAGGAAGCAGCGGCCGTCCTCAAGACAGGGGGTCTATTAATAATCGGCTTTGTACCCAAACATTCCAGTTGGGGCGTTTGTTATGAACAAAAGAAACAGAAAGGACACCCTCTTTACAAATACGCCTCATTTTTCTGCCTACAGGACCTTTTATCAAATATTGATAAAGCGCATTTCAGAATAGAAGGTGGAACCTCCACCCTTTTCCAATCTCCAAAATTGGAAAAATATCGCACGGAAAAACCCGTCAAGGGACTACTATCCAGGGCCGGATTCATTGTGCTTGCAGCCAGAAGACTTTGAACGTCCTTAATGGAGACTGAATCATGATAGAAACAGAGAGCGGATTGGGAAACATGGAGGACTTTATTGAAGACCTTAAAACTACGCT
>Ga0180433_10010185_pt1 | contig 11359 bp, 7 predicted proteins | sample SS_ome_8_FD_132980 | JGI IMG/M metagenome (GOLD analysis project Ga0180433, IMG submission 132980) | Hypersaline lake sediment archaeal communities from the Salton Sea, California, USA - SS_1_D_1 metaG | ecosystem: Environmental > Aquatic > Non-marine Saline and Alkaline > Hypersaline > Sediment... | reverse complement strand
GACCCTGGCCATGGCCGTTGCAGAAACACGGGCATTCTTTTGGGTCACCAACCTACAGAGCTGCTCTGCTCCTTCGAGCTTATTCACTGCAGCAATACGCGTGGCCACAGCGGCATCTTTGTTGGCGGCTATATCGTGCAGCAATTGCTGGTCATCAATACCATCGACCAAAGCCCGTGCCACGGCCTCCCGCTTAACAAGCTGAGCTATATAGCGGCGAGCTTTTAGTTCAGCGATCTTGCGCACAGCCCCCACTGCCCTGGCCTCATCCGGGGCGTGCAAGGCGATAACGACTAAAGGGAAATCATTGTCTATGGCCTTGACATGTACTTGCCATGTATCGGCATAAGGGGCGAAGCCTAGCTCCATATCACGATGATAGGGACTGTAGTCGACATATTTCTCCTCGCCTAACAATCCCGCTAACTGGATTTGTGTCATGGGATCGCGGATATCCTTGAGTAGCGCAAATGGAGACTGACTCTCTTTGTTGCGATATTGCCAATGGTGATATGTTTTGAATAAACTCAGCCAGACCTTTATGTCTTTGGTTTCCGAGGCCAACTGCTTGATTCTAGCAAGAGCTGCCCGGCACTTTTCGTCGCACAGAGAAGACCTTTCGGGTACGTGCTTAAAGAGCGCCCACGGGTTGTCGGCTTTCCCAATTAAGTATATTTGAATGCTGTCACAGCGACACAGCACGAGCAACAGGCAAAATAAGGCACTGGCAGCCAGGAATTTTTTAGAGCGGATGAACGCATTCACTCTGTCCCGTATTATCCTGGATTTTTTCTCAGACACCTCAACCCTCCATTTTTGACCTGCTGCTCCTCCAACATAGAATCAATAATCCTTTTGGTAAGCAACAGAAGGCCTTAATCTCTTTTTCCAGAGTCTCTTTGTACCAGGGGTTGGCAGGTTTACGTCTTAAATGAAATGATAGAAAGTCCTCTTTGGGTAAAGGAGTATAGACTTCTATGGCTTTGTGTGTCAATGAAAAATGACCTCAGGATGCTGTGGGGATAACTGTATGCCAGGAACGGTAGGCTCAAGAGGAGTATATACACTTTATTTAAGCAGAATACACTATGATGGGTCTCTACACTCAGGAATTTAACACTAATATGCCAAATTTTGGATTAAAAAAAATGTCATTATATGTGGTAGTTGAAAGTTCAATATTGTTTTTAAACCGGTTTGCTAAAAGTAAAATCTCTATCTTTAAGTTTGCTTGATAAAATATCAGCTATTGCAATTTGTTGAATACAAAATGGATCCAGTAGGTTCGGGCTATTTCTGTTTGTTGGATGTTTGTAGGGCGATTTGACAATGCTTTGAATCCTTAAACTGATAGAATTCATCTCCCTAAAAAGTTTCGATATCTTTCCAATATGAATATGTGCTACGTCTTTTCATTCCTGCTCCATTCTTCTTATCAAAGGTCTTGCTTTTCTTGGGATAGGGTTTTCATATCGCAGGCTTGGTTGGGGATCTTTTTCAGGGCTGGTTGTGCGGCCTCTTTGCCTTAGCATGTGTGGACATTCTGTGTTGAGGTCTCCAATCACAAGGCCTGGCATCAGATCAAATTTACCCATTTTTGCTCAAGGGTGATTTGGGTAAAAAGAACTGCTGGACGTACAAATCTAACAAGAGACAGCTTAGATAGCATCAGGTAGGGATGCTTATTAATTTATACCCGTTCCTAAAAGCCCGTCCCTAAAAGTCCAGGGTGTTTTCTCCAATTGCTCAATATATGTTAGGTATCCTAAGAGAGTCCTCCCAAAAAGTTGACAGTAAGTTAAGCTACCATTAAAGTGGTTCCAAAGAATGAATAGCTACTCAACTTTTTGTCTGTTTGGTTCCGGCTTGTGGTTAGAGGAAAAGCCCCCTTTAATAAGTGGCAAAGCTAGGTAAGAAAGTTGCAATTTGAGGAAAAATCATCAATATGATTGCGGCAGCTATCAATGCGGCAAGGAATGGAAATATACCTTTAAAGATGGTTTCAAGGGGAATATCTTGAGCAATGCCTTTAATTACATATACATTTATGCCAACAGGTGGCGTAATAGTGCCCATCTCTACGATTAATACGATGAGGATACCAAACCATATAAGATCAAAACCGAGGCCTTCAACCACTGGTAACAGAATAGGCACGGTGAGAACAATCAAGGCAAAGCCATCCATAAAGCAACCCCCAATCAAATGCAAGAGAACTATTAATCCCATAATGGCCATTGGGGGAATAGGCAGTGAGGTCACCCAATCTGATAAGAGAAAGGGTATTTTTGTTACGGCAATGAAATGACTGAAGATCATTGCACCTGTCACAATAAACATGACCATGCAGGTTATCAGAAGGGTGTCTTTTCCTGCTTCCACAAAGTTTTTCCAGGTTACCTTTCTCTTTATGAATCCAAGAATAAGGACGCCTGCCGCACCCGCTCCACCCGCCTGAGTAGGACTGAACCAGCCGGTAAATAAACCTCCTATAACCAAGAGAAATAGGATTAGTACCTCAATGGCTGACGAAAGTGCCACAAGCTTTTGTCTTAAAGTTGTGGCCAGCCCTCCAGGTCCAAGGGCGGGCTTGCGTGCGCAGAGAATTACGACTGTAATGAAAAAAAGACTGGCGAGAAGTAATCCGGGAAGGATGCCGGCTATGAAAAGCTTGCCTATGGACTGCTCCGTGATGATTCCGTAAACTATGAGCAGCGCACTTGGCGGGATGAGTATGCCAAGGCTTCCGGCAGAGGCAATGCACCCTGTGGCCAGTGAATCGTCATATTTGTGTCTCTTCATCTCGGGTAACGCCACAGTGCCCATGGCAGCCGCAGTGGCATTAGTTGAGCCACAAATGGCTGCGAAACCAGCGCAGGCCATGATAGAAGCTATGGCAAGCCCTCCCCGCATTTTCCCTAGCAGGGTATAACTCGCATCAAAAAGCCTGTGGCTCATGCCTATCCTGAAGGCAATGGCTCCCATGAATACAAACATGGGAATCACTGTCAGGTTGTACGAGGAAAAATTTTCAAATATGTCCATGGCCAACATTTCTAATCCTGCGCTGAATGAGACCAGGTATCCAAAGCCCAGAATACCGACAAACGCCATAGCAAAGGCAACAGGAAATTCGATCAGGAAAAGCATAATCAGCACAAAAATGCCCACTACGCCTACAGTAACAGGTGACATCTATTCATCAACTCCTTTTATTATATGATAGAGCTTAATCAGCAAGATTAACAACATGGGAACAAAGGCAATTGCAAGCCCATAGGCAAAGGGCGCAAGGGGTACCTTGACCGTCAACGAGGCGTCTCCGAGGACATGCATATCAAGAGCGTGCATAAAAGCACGCCAGATAATAACAGCAAAAAAGAGGACACATAACAAGGTGCTTATGCTTCGCACAAGCACCCGCAAGCGTTTCGGAAGGCGTAAAGTCAAAAAATTGACCGTGATATGACGATTCATAACTTGGGTCTGAGCCACAGAAAAGGCAATGACGACAAGACCCAGCAGGGAGGTTAAATCCATGGCGCCGGGAACTGGTTGTTTAAAGATTTTCGCCCCCACGATATCAACCGCGACTAGACCAAGCATGAGAATGAGCCCAGCGAGTGCAATCCAATTAAACCATTGACTCAACCGCCTGGTAAATCGTTCAAAGGTATTCATGTAGATCTCCGTGAAATAGGCCCTTATGGGATGCGCGGCACGGAGAAATGCCGGGCATCCCGAAAAACGCCTATGTGTGCTAATAAGGATTCATGCTTGTCACCTTATTCATCGTTTTCCACGAGGAACTCCTTCTTATTTCTTGAGCAAATTCTCTTCAACCCAGTTGATAGAGGTTGAGATATCAGGCTTCCTCGCATCCCAGTATCTGATCCTTTCATCAAAGTAATTTAAAATTTCTTTTGCGGGAAGACCCATAGCCGCTTTATCTTTGATATAATTCTCCCGCACGGATTGAACCGCATTCTCCCATTCAGCCTTTTGGGCATTAGGAATTTCAATCAGCTCTCTCCCAGGAAGACTCTGGAAATAATCTAATCCCTGCTTATCATAGTAATTCCAGACATACCCATGATAGTCGGCAAACTCAGCGCTCACCTCATTAAAGATTTTTTGAATATCCGAGGGTAGAGAATTAAATTTTTTCTTGTTCATGACCACGAATTGACAGCTAGATGTGGAAGTTGGGGGTATGCTGACGAAGTTAACCACATCCGCGTGTTTCCATCCCTTGAGGGTCTCCGGCACAGCGAACTGACCTTCTACAACACCTTTGGACAATGCCTCGTAAGCCTCGCCCATAGCCATTGCCCGTGGTGTTGCTCCGAGAGCCTTGATCGTTAATGTTGCGCCGCCGCTGGTTCTTAGGACCAGCCCCTTCATGTCTGAAAGCTTTCTGATGGGCACTGTGCGAGTTGAAAGCACATTTCGTCCGGGTCCATGGAGGTAGAGCACGTGCACATCTTCATATTCCTTGAGTTTATACTTGTTGAAAAGGTCGTTATATACTTTACCTGTAACCCAGCCGCTACCCAGGTCCGAAGGCATCTCAAAAATCTGGCTTACTGGAAAGCGACCGCCCATATACAAGGGGCAGGACATGCCTAGATCTGATATGCCTTTAACTACCCCGTCATAGCATTTAGGTGCTGATGTTAACGTTCCGGCCGGATAAAGCGTAATCTCAACCCGTCCGTTTGTGCGCATCTTTATTTCTTCACAAAACTTTTCATTGAGAGCACCCTGGAGATGGACAACGGGAAACATCGTGCTAAAACTCAGTTTTATTGGTTTTTGAGCTATCGACTCACTAAATGGCAAAAGTAGAAAAATTGCCAAAAACGCGAATAATATAGGAACAAAAAATTTTTCACTTTTCATTGTTACCCTCCTTAATGTCAAGTTCTTTCCATACGTTGTTAATCTCAACTGTATACGATTTTTGTGACAAAAATCTCATCACCTCCTTTCATTTTGCATGTTGATCTCACCTTCCATTTTTTTCTGACAGAGCTCAGCACCTTATTCCTCTAGTTTTCATCCCCAATCTCTGTTTTTCAACGCGATAACCCATTTCAACCCAGTGGCATAACAGTGGTCGCGTATCCCGAGGATCTATAACATCTTCTATATCAAATGCTTCTGCCGACCGAAAAGGGGAGCCGAATGCCCGATATTTTTCCTGCAAATCACTCAATAAGGCCTCTGGATCTTGTGATGCCTCTATCTCGGCGCGATGGGCCGCATAAACACCACCTTCCACCACGATGTTACCCCAGTTTGCGGAGGGCCAGAAGTAGCGCCAGTTCAATCCGCTGTAGTCTTCCTGACTTCCCCCTGCCACCCCATAAGTCTTTCGAATATATATGGCAACATAAGGAATTGTGGCCTGATAAACAGAAAAAGCCGCCCTAACTCCTTTACGAATCGTTCCATGTTCTTCTGCTTCTTTTCCAATGCGAAAACCGGGTTGATCTACAAGATTAACGATTGGCAGATGAAAAGCATCACACATATCTACAAAGCGTTGGAATTTCTCTGCCACATCCCACCCAAATGAACCTGCCCAAAATCTAGAATCATTTGCAAGAACTCCAACCGGATACCCGTTCAAGCGGGCTAATGCGGTAATTTGAGCCCTAGCGAAATAATGACCTATTTCAAAAAGGGAGCTGCGGTCGAATATAAGCGTCAGGATACGCCGCATGTCATAAGTTTTTGTGGGATCTTTTGGTATAATACTGAGGAGTTCTTCTTCCCGGCGCTGGATATCGTCTAATTCCTGATATTTTCTTTTGGGCATTTCCCAAACATTAGGGGGCATGTAATCCAAAAACTTCCTAGCTTGTTGGAAGGCATCCTGCTCACTTTCAGCTACATTGTCCACCACACCGCTTATGCGAGTATGTATCTTATAACCACCGAGATCTTCCTTACTCACCTTTTGACTAAAGGCCTGTTTCACCAGGGCAGGCCCCCCAACAAAGACCTGGGATTTCTCTTTCACCATAACAGAAAAATGGGATGAGACCATGAGCAGTCCACCGGATCCAGCTGTGGGGCCGAGTGCAATAGAAACAATCGGCACCATGGACATAATGTTGACAAGATCTTTCATCGCATGATCAGGCAGTGTAGGAAACTTAACATAGCCGAATTTGAGTATTTCTTTGATCGTGCCACCTGCTCCGTCCAATAATCTGACCATTGGAATCCTTAGTTCACGGGACATTTTCATCGTGTATGCCATTTTCGCCTTATACATATCTCCGACAGATGCACCTTTTATGGTGAAGTCATCAGCGAGCAAAACGATTTTATTGCCATTAACTGTTCCCAAACCAATCAAAAGAGGACAGGGGGTGAAGCTGGTAACTTCATTTTGTTTGTAGGTAGCTTCTCCTGATAGCGCCCCTCTTTCCAGGAATGAGTTGGGATCCAGCAAAACCTCGATTCGTTCTCGGGCAGTCATTTTTCCAAGACCATGTTGTTTCTTGACGTTTTCCTCACCGCCCATACGGTATGACAATTTTTTCCTTTTCTGAAGTTCTTCTACTTCATTTTTCCACGTCATCTGTTCTGCCTTTCTTGATTAGGATCGCTAATATTAATAATCTCCTCCCGGAAATAGGCATTCTTCGCAACCTTTACACCAAATCGAACCAAGAGGACAGCTGAATCCAGCGCTCAAATATCTTGCAAAACATAAATAATACGATAATATTAGAATTTGGTAGGCCAGTTCGCAAGACGATGCTCGCTCAATAACCAATCCTCGGAATCGCGAACAATGCGAAGTACGTTGATCAGGTAATTCCGTGTTTCCCTGGGATCTATGATATCTTGAATATAGTAAGCACCAGCTGCAGGGTAAGGCGAACTGTCACCGATCATTTTATCCATCTGTTTTCTGCGTTCATCTTCAGGAAGACTGCCGTAAACGACATCAGCCGCGATCAGAGGATCCATGAAGCCGATTTCAGCGGTTGGCCATGCCACAATAAAATCAGGGCCCCCGCCTGGCCCACACATGTTCGTTGCCACCTGACCATAACTCTTACGTACAATTATGGATATTTTTGGCACGGTAACCTGAAACAGGCACTGAAGTGCATTCACCACCTTTGCACCTACCCTTTTTGCCTCTGCATCCTTTCCAACCATGTGCCCAGGCGTATCATGCAGGAAAATGAGAGGAATGTTATAAGAGTCGCACAGGCAAAGAAAACTCATCATTTTGTCCAGCGCGTCCGTGTTAGTTGCGCCCATGCTCACTATAGGGTTGTTGGCCACAATTCCCACCACCTCACCGTTAATTCGGGACAGCGCGGTGATAAGCATGCTGCCGAACTCCGGCTTTAATTCAAAAAAATCCCCCCCGTCAACAATACATTCCACAATCCGGTGCATGTCATAGGCCCGCTTCCGACTCTTAGGGAGCACATCAAGGATGCGGGCCATCCTCTCTTCTGAGCCCTCAGAAACAATCCTTATGGGCGGGCGCTCACTTTGGTTATCAGGCATATAGTCCAAATACTTCCGTATGATATGAAAACACTCATCCTCATCCTCCGCAACCTTATCAGCTATGCCTGTAATCCGTGAATGGATTTGCCAGCCCCCCATTTCCTCGCCACTGTAATCCTGTCCAATGGCTCTTCCCAGGGCACGAGGCCCTGACACTGAAATGGCACTGCCCTTGACCTGCACCACAAAATCCGCCAGATTCGCCTGAAAATCGGCGACTCCATAGCATTCTCCAAGGGCCGCGAATATAAAAGGCTGGGTCCTGAAATGTGTATATTCTTGCCTCAGGCCGTCCGAGCTGTACCCAGTCAGACCACAAACCTCCTTTGACCCCTGGCAGTCAGGCATCCGTGCACCTCCAGCCTCTCCCAGAAAAATTAGGGGGACCTTCATCTTCTCCTTAACTTGTTTCTTAAAGGCTAGCAGTTTCTTGAGGTTTACCTTTGCGTTGGTAGAAGCGAGCACGGTAAAATCATTGGCTATGACAGCAACCCTCCTGCCCTTGATGAGGCCGTAACCGCATATCAGGCTGTCAGCAGGAGTCCGATCCTCCATGCCCGGAAAATCAGAATGGGAAAAGAGACCAATCTCAATAAAAGAACCATCGTCGAGAAGCCTATCAATACGCTCTCGAGCAGCTAGCCGCCCTTTATCGTGTTGCCTCTTAACTTTTTCGGGTCCGCCCATCTGGAGAAACCGTTGCCGTTTGCGTTCCAATTCCTTAACTAAATCGTCGAGGTCCATGCTTTGGCCTTTCTTCAACTCTGTCTCGGTAGAGGGTGTTGATAATTTTTGATAAGAGGAGAGAAATAATCCGATACTTCAATGATTGTCACCCTGATTACTTCTCATATCTTTTCTCAAAAATCGGTGTCTTCCTTGTCGACTTTTCCAATGTATTGGGCTCAACCCACTCGATACTCGGGCGAATCTTAAACTGATCATGCGCAGCTTGGCTTATTTTTCTTGCCAAGCCTTCAAGTTCTGATTTCGGGGTTCGAGTTCCATATTCGACCCTCAGTTTTAAAGGAGGAACAACCCTTGGCGGAGGTTCGTCAAGGATGATACGCATCTCTCCAGTTACTTGAGGTGTAAACGCCTCTACCACTTGTTTGATAACAGATGGATAGATATTTACCCCCTTGACAACTAACATATCATCAGAGCGGCCTATTAGCTTGATTCGCTTTCCGGGAAAGCCACAATAAGGGCAGGGTTTCGTAAAAATTTGCACAATATCACCTGTAGCATATCTAATGAGCGGCGCAGCTTCACGTTTAAGCGATGTGATAACCATTTCTCCAGCAGCCCCGTCTTCTATGGGGACCGGTTCTTTGGTTTCCGGATCAACAAGATCCTCGAAGCTCGTACATAAATCTGGAGAAACGCCGTGCATTCCGCCATATTCATCAGATTTGCAGGAAATCGCAACAGCATGCCCTGCTGGAGCCCAATGATCGTAGACAGGACAGCCATAAGCATCTTCGATACGTTTTTTCACTTTTGGAATACTAACACCAATCTCACCGGTTAAAACTAGCCCCCTCATGTTTAAATCGCCCACCTCTTTCCCAATAATACCGGGGGCTCTCCCTATAAGGTATTCAGCTAGTGATACGGTAGTGGCCATATAGGAGGACCTAGTCAAATCAGCAAAATGTAGCATCATTTCAGAACCGGCCCTCGCATCAATATCTATTGGTAAAGCGCCAACGCTTCTGACACCCCAAAGAGATATCGTCGTTGCATATATTCCCAAAGCAAAAATATGAAGAACTCGATCACCTTTTTGCACTCCAATGGATCTAAAACAATGGCCTAGCCCTTGAGCTATTGTTTCGACATCATTCTTTGTAAATGTGTAAGAAAAAGTAGGGATTCCGGTGGTGCCAGATGTGGTTCCTGTTAAATAGACTTCATTTGCCGGAGCACACAAATGGGTACCAAAAGGGTGATTTTCTTTCTCAAGGGATTCAGAAGCGTTTAGCCTCTCCTGTTCTTTATTCATGAAAATAGGCAATGTCCTTAGATCCTCTATTGTTTTGACGTCATTAGGGTGAGCTTCAATTTCATCAAACTTTCGTTTATAGAAGGGAGAGTTAGAATAACAGTATTGAAGCTGAGACCTGAGTTTTTCCTCTTGGTATTCTTTTATCTGCTCAGGTGACATTGAGTTCAACAAATCATTGGAAAAATACTTTTCATTAGACATTTCTGGCTTCCTCCTTGCTGACTTTACTTTTATTTAGAGTAAAAAATATTTAATCTGACGCTATCTTTCGATAGAAAATAAGATCAACATATTCAATAGGATGTTTGTTATTTAAAATTCGCTTTTTGTAGGCCCTTCCATTATTTTTGAGAGGTGTTTTATTGTATCTATCAGATACAATATCGTTAGATTTAATGGGCTCCTTGGATTTCATCATCCCACTTAGGAAGATTCCTAACGATCACGGTTATGTTTTTAAGCCTGCTACTTTCGTGCCTATTTTTCTTGATCCTATCTTGAAGATTGTTACATAAAAAGTCCCTGTGTTAAGGCGTATTTTTTTCTTGCATGTTCGATATGCATTGCTATAAACCTTTTTAACTTATTGGAATCCTTCCTCTCTACCAGGGAAAGTATTTTTTTATGATCCTCTATCGACTCACGGCAGGCCCCTTGAGCACTTAATGCTATTGCGCGGATCCATTGAAACTTATCGCTCAAGCCAGAAATTATCTGAAAAAAGACCTCTGATTTTGCTGATCTCCATAGAATTTCGTGAAATTGGGTTTCACATCGGACAATATTATGGAAATCATCTCTCTTAAGGTAGCCTTGCACTTCCGTGACATTCTTCTTCAGGGCTTCAATTTCAGAGGTAGTTATCCGCTCAACAATCAAAGGTGCCGCAAAGGCTTCTAAAGCCTTTCTAATTGAAAAATATTCCTCAATCTCTTTTGTGCTTAACTTTTTTACAATAAATCCTATCCTCCCATCACATTCGACCAGTTTCTCATTTTCAAGGATTAGTAGGGCTTCGCGAACTGGCGTTCTGCTTATCTTTAAGCCTTTTGCAATTTCATCTTCAAATATTTTTTCTCCCGGTTTAAGGTACAAGGAAATGATTTTAGCCTTAATTTCTTTATAGGCCTTAAACCGTAAAGTGTCTTTCTTCGATGTTAGCTCAATCATATACTATGCCATATATTATTTTGTATACTGACTAGTATATTATTACAATGGCTTTGTCAAGCTTTTTCCTGGCAAAAAAGGTGTTAGCTTGATCAGCTTTTAATTTTTTTATCCTTTCCTCTCCTGAGAAATTTGAATTTTCTCTTACTAGAAACCTGAAGCACAGCTGCAGGGTCAAATGCTCCTAAACAACTTTTTGTAAAAGGCTTTCTTTACCTACTATTTTCCTGAAGAAAGGCTATTTTTCCAGTCCAAGTATGGGAAAGAAGAGAAGGTTTTTAACGCACTGGAGTGGATAGCGGCCGCCCGCAGCCCTGCTTGAAAAGAAGGATGCGGAAAAGCAGGGCGTCCTATATTAGCCCTGTCAAGAAAAAAAGTAGATAGCGATAAATTGTAGTAAACTCAAAGGGATAAAAATCATTATTTTTTTTGGATCTAGTTTTCCCTTTAAGCCTTTAGCACATAACGATACGGGCTCAGCCCTTGAATCGGGGCACAATTACGGTACTTTTATCTCTATTATGGCACGGCCGTTAAGAATTGAATACCCAAGGAGCACTTTACCATGTAACCGCAAGAGGAAATGAGCGCAAAAGGATATATTTTGCAAAAAGAGACTATCTGAAATGT
>Ga0180433_10010184_pt1 | contig 11360 bp, 8 predicted proteins | sample SS_ome_8_FD_132980 | JGI IMG/M metagenome (GOLD analysis project Ga0180433, IMG submission 132980) | Hypersaline lake sediment archaeal communities from the Salton Sea, California, USA - SS_1_D_1 metaG | ecosystem: Environmental > Aquatic > Non-marine Saline and Alkaline > Hypersaline > Sediment... | reverse complement strand
TGCAGAGTAATCTTCCAATTGCAATATCTGGATAGAGATCCACATAATCTATCACTGTCGTAAGATTCTTTTCACCATATATATTATTGTTATTTGAGTCCCAGCTGCTAAATGAATTATTCTCTAAATAGATATCTGCATAGTATAGATCCGAGATATATTCACTCATGGCTGAGAACAAGGGTGGCTGATCAATAAATGGATATAAATTCTCATATCCAACAGTATCATTTTCTATGATCATAGTTGAATATCTTACAGGAATATGGTTTTTTCCCCCTACAAGCATAACATATCTTGCATCCCATTTTTCGTATGCATGTTTGATGAAATATTTCAATTGCTCCGCATCATCATATACTGTTTCTTCAGTATATATTCCAGTTGTTATGTTTTCTATAGTCATGATTCTTGTTGTGATATCTAGATGTTGTTTATGGTCCACAAGCCTATCAAGTTCATTCGTAAATTCTTCAGGAGCTATGATAATGAATTCGCAAAGATTTTCATCTGCATAAATCGGAGTATGGTAAACACCTACTGTTGAGGTTAAAAGAATTATACTTAGAAGTATGATATTTAATGGTCTTTTAAGATTCATAATAAGATTCCCCTATGTTTTTTATAAAAAATATATGACCCATATTTAAAATTTAAGATGTTGACCTTGACCCGATCTGATTCAAATTTTTTTAAAAATGTGAGCAGAAAGGCCAGCCGATGTTTTCTCACTGGCAGTTCCCCTCTTATTCGTCGTCTTTCTAAATATTACTAGGTGCATTCTCATTTATAAATGGAGGCAGCAGATCGTTGAAACTATTAGATGAAGTATAAAAATGATATATATTTATATATATAATCGTTTCACTTACCCCCACTCATAAAACACTTATAATAAGAGACAAATCATTCGAATCAATGATCTATTCTCATTCCCGATTAAGCACCTATGAACAATGCCCCTATAAGTTCAAATTACGATACATCGATAAAGTAATCCCAGATGAAAAACAGACCATTGAGGCTTTTTTAGGTAGCAGAGTACATGAGACTTTAGAAAAATTATACAAGGACCTTCTATATCAAAAAGAAAACAACATAGAGGATCTCATCAATTTTTTAAAACAAAAATGGGCGGAACTTTGGGAGGATTCTATCATCATTGTAAAGGATCAATATACAATGGAGAATTATCTTTCTATGGCTGAAAGATATGTGACAGATTATTACAAGACATATTATCCTTTTCGACAGGAAAGAACCATCTCATTAGAACAAAGAGTGATGATCACCCTTGACAAAACAGGTGATTACCAGCTTCAAGGATATATCGATAGGTTAGCAGAAAAAAAACCTGGACAATATGAGATACATGATTATAAGACAAATATGCGTCTTCCACTCCCAGAATATATTAGATCCGACCGCCAACTAGCATTATATAGCATTGGAATAAAGGACCAATACCCGGATGTAAAAGATGTACGTCTGATATGGCATTTCCTTGCATTTAACAAAGAGATCGATTCAACTCGAACAGACGAGGAGCTTGAAAAGTTGAAAAGGGAGACAATTAAACTTATCGACATCATTGAATCAACAGAAATATATCAAACAAAACCATCACTTCTTTGCCAGTGGTGTGAGTTCAAACCGATCTGTCGACAATGGTCACACCTATATAAGCTCAAAGAAAGACCCAATAATGAGTATCTCGGAGATCCAGGTAAACAGCTTGTCGACAGATATGTAAAGTTAAAACAAAAAACCCAGCAACTTCGACTTGATCTCTATGCAGAAATGGAGAAACTTGAGGAGGCGATCATTGCATTTGCAGAAAAAGAAGATATCGATGTCGTATTTGGCTCAGAGAACAAGATACAAATCAGCACACATGCTAGATATGCGCTCCCAAAAATAGGAAGTAGAAAAAGAGATGAGTTGGAGAAGGCTCTTCAGAATATCGGTAAATATCAAGAGGTCCTGAATTTAGATACCACTACCTTTAATAACGCACTCTTAGAAAAACGGTGGAATGAGGAGGATATGAAACATATCCTTCCTTTCGTATCGTTAGAGACAAAAAAACGTTTATTTCTTAGTACATACAATCAGGATCCATAGGATATACACTTGTTCATTCATACATACTATAACAGATTATTTTCATCTCAGCTAATAAATATAGATAGATTTTTTAAGAATGATTTTTATCAGTGACCATATTGAATTACTGTAGTTGATTATATGAATGAAGAGAGACCAGAAGATCAGATAAAGAAAAGATTTGATGATTTTGCTGAAGAAATGGAAAACCTTGGAAAAAAACTAGAAAAAGAAGGAAAAAGACTCTCTGAAAGACTTGATAATCAAGGGAAACAAATGGAAACATGGTTTCAAAGAACCTTTGGTGTCCTTGGCCCTATGCTATCAAGTATCGCAGGTTTGATCATTCTTGGTATCATAATCTGGGTCTTTGCATACCTTGGAAGACAAACAGGTAATTCAGTTTTTACAGATATCTCAAATCTCTTCCTTGATAATATCGTCTGGTTATTTTCTGCAAGTCTTCTCATGTCCTATACCGAGTATGGAAACCGAAAGGCACCTCATTATTTCAAATGGCTCTCCCCACTTACAACCGCTGCTGGTCTTACCATATTACTCTGGGTACTAGCAAATATCTTTATCATTCTTGGTAGGAACACCGCTTTGTTCTTTTTCCCCTCACTTTCAGCATTTATCAATGGTAATATCACAGCATTTTTCTTCCTGTTCCTTATCCTAGGTTACCTTATTTTCTTCTCAATAGAGGCAACAAGATCACTTCAACCTCCTCACCTAGATCAACATGTAAAAAAACCTGAGACACAACAAGAACCTCCATATACTCAGAGTTCCAATATTAAAAGATTATACCGATCAGGAAAAGATAAGATACTCGGCGGTGTCTGCGGAGGCATTGCAGACTATCTATCCATTGACCCAGTCATCATTCGCATACTCTGGATCATAGCGACCCTTGCATGGGGCACAGGCATTCTTCTCTACATCATCCTCTGGATAATAATCCCCCGAAATCCAGATGACAAATGGTTTTAACATTCCAATATGACAGCTGGTCAGATTCTTGGTTTTTGGTGATTCCCAAACGTTTTCAAACGCTATAAATACCCTTTGCACAAATGCAGAATGTAAAAGGTGAAAAAAAAATTATGAAAAAAAAGTATCAACCATGCAAAAAAGCATACGTGTCTAAAATATCCCTCCTTAGCATCCTTGTGATACTCACATCATTTTCTGTTGCATTCTCCGGTTGTATCGATGATAACCCGCCAGGATCGAACCAATTATTCTATTCCTTTGAAGAAGGGATGGAAGGATGGATCCCCGATGGAACCGATCTTTCTAACCCTGAAATTAATTGGTCTATCGATGTAACAGATGAACATGCATATGATGCAGATCATTCTCTAAGGCTCTATTTGAACAATCTAAATGATGCTGGTAAAATATGGATCGAAAAGATATTCAATGCTACAACTAACACCCAATATGAGGTAACGATCTCATACATGTTTGCTACAAGTGATTATGGTGATTTCAACTTATTTAGGATCATTGCCGGAGCAACATCATTTGACCCAGAGACCGCTGATGATCTTGTTTTTCAAGATGATACCGGACATCATATCGATAACGAAACTGGTCTTATTTGGTTGAACAAATCATATACATTGACTGTTCATACCGATGACAACGCTGAGATTTATATTGCTCTTGGAGTCTGGGGTAACTGGGAAACTCACAGGACCTATTATATCGATTCAGTGAACATCAGCATCACAGCTCTCTCTGTTGATGATCTACCTGACATCTCTGGGAACTGGATGATAACCTATTATGATTGGACGGGTAATGCGACAAAGACTGAGAATGTTACGATATCACAATCAAATTGGACCGTTCATATAGATAGTTTGAATGAGAGTCTTTGTACGGGTCTACTTATGAAGAACACGCTTTCCCTACCATTTGATAAATCAGAGTACTGTATCACAGATTGTGATTTCAGAGGACTAGGTATCTCCTCTATCTATGTGATCAATGAAACATCGATGCTCACAGACCTTCCATTATGTGAGAACTGTAACCCCGCCATATTCACAAAGATATCCTAGATCAAGCAAGGGTTTCACACCCTCCACTTTCTTTATTTTTTTACACCCATAAACAATGTGTTTTTCATCTACGACGTTTTATCCTTTGATGTTTTGTCCTCTGCATCCATACCTCATCAATGGTCAGGGTCCCAAACTTTTGTATCGATCTTTTTGCAGAGATCACTTTTTCAATCTCTAGCGTTTTTTCTTCAATTGAAAAAAGACCGATTCCTTTTTTTCGCAGCTCAGCCTCAGCTCGTTCCAACACCAATCTTTGCTTATTTGATGGGAACGCTAGATACACATAATCTGCTGCTAATTGGTAGTTTTTAGCTTGAACGATCGCCTTTTTCCAGTCCGCTAGTTTTAATTCCACAGCGCTTACCACCCCATCTGAATGAAATGCAATGATATCTGCACGGCAGAAACCGATACGGACCTCAGATGCAACGATGCATCCCTGTTGTTCAAAATACTGTACAACTGGTGCGAATAGGTCTTGTTCTTCTTTACAAGGCATCAGCTCACCTCATCCATCAAAATGTTCTTCTGTAGATCTTCCTCTATTACCTCCATCGTGTATCCAAAGGGGCTAAGAAGTGTTTCGACACAACGGCAGAGATATCGTAAGTAGAACCCAACATCAACAATGGTATCCTCGTTCACCATCTCTGCAAGACATACCCGCTCCAAGGATCGTTTACTCTTTTCATCTGTGACAACATAGCAGATCATCTGTCCCGGATGAACAGTGACACCCGCATCATGTACCTGCTGCAACGCCGCCCTCACAACATTGTCAACCTTATAATCTGATATATCCTTACTGACCCGTGTTGTAAGAACAAGGTCCAATGGATCATATGAGCATCTGGTAAGTGTTTTTGCCGCTGATCTGAATACCTCAAAGGTATCTGGTATACACTGATAGAACTCTTTTCTCGTCTGCACATTCTGAAACATTGCAAGCATCTGCTGTTGCATATCTTTGAAAAATCGTGGTGTATTATGTTGACGAAGTTCTATTCCCCGTACCTTTATCTCCCCATGATCAAAGAGCCCATAGTATCTATTCAATGCACCAACCCCTGTTGCCTTGTTCGGTAGAAAAACGATCCAATGATATCTCCCTTCAACATCCATACGTATCCCTGTTTCCAGGCTAATGGCTCTTGCTAGTTTCTGAGGTGATACCCCATATTCATGCTGTTTTATCCATAATGAGTCGATGATACCATGCAATACCTGGTAACCACAGTGTTCTGCAAGATGCATTGCTTTTATCAGTACATCTCTACTGAACGCGGTAATGCTCTCATGACATTCGATACGGCCATATCGTGCATTACGATATCCTGTATATCCAAAACAGACAAGAAGTATCCATTTCCATGCCTGCTGTAGTTGTCTATATCGTTGAGTATCATAAGATGCATTCTTAGATCGTGCCTTGAACAGAAACCTTCGGTCAAGGATAGGTCGTAGAACAACTGGAAGAAGCCCTTTTCGTTCATTGCAGATATGATAAGGTAGCTGAGGGACTTTCTGAGCAGTATCTTTACAACAGGAACAAAGAAGGGTCTCTGGGCTGATATTATGAGTAAGCATGATATTTGGATATAACGATGCATAGTCAAGTTCCACCACATCCTCATGGAGTCCTATGAATGGATCAAGGATGAGACCACCACGATCAGATATAAGTAGTTCAGCTGCAGTCTTCCATGTCTCTGGTCTATTCTTTTTCCATGGTATAACATATCCTTGTTGTTGAGCCGTGTTCACCTGTATCTGACTTATTGCAGTCCCCGGACCGAGACGTGAAAGCAGTTGAAAGGAGATATTTGCGCAGCGGGATACATCAAGGAGACCATAAAGCCCACATTCATTATAGAAAAAGGAATTTCCCATATCTATATGAGCTCGTCCTGCAAGGGTATAGAATGCTGGTCGGTGGATGATTCGCCCATAGCTGAAATATGAGGTTTCTTTTTTAACAGGGTTAAAGGGAACAGATGTGTCTCTACTCAGAGTGAATTGATCCTTGAGATCATTGATACAGGCACGTTGGAAAAGATAGGGAAATAACATGGTATCTCCATTGACTGTGTATATGATATCAGGGTCAATGGTATGAAGAATAGAAAACATGGAGACAAGACAGTCAGTTTCGTTTTCCTCTTCTATGAGCTGGTCGTTGATACTGATTGTTTTGATCATGTCCCGTGGTGAAGGTATCGCTTGATTGCTTTTTCTTGTAACAGATAGTGTCACAGTAGAAAATGACGGGAATGGATAGTCCACCATCCATTGTTCATCATGTAGCCTGGATCCACTTCCGGTCCATGTTACCTGTGCATTGAAGAAGAGATTCCTTTCGTTCAGATATCTTGTTGGCATTCGTAGGTCGACATTGTAGAGTTTATATCTGTAAAATTCTCCCCATCCATCTATGATACGTGCAAGGTTATGGAAATGGATGAGATGTTTTGGGATTACCTGTAACACCATGGTTTTTTCAGTGGATCCTAGGGTTGTCCGGACATGGGTAAAGGTAACATCTTCAACATAGGGATGGATATGTAGTTGAGATGCAAGACCGCGAAGTTCAGATGTTTGTGCATGTACATAAAAACAAGGATGATAGGGTTCCTGTATCATTCGGGGCCCTTGTTCGGTGAGAATCCAGGTTGTCATTACATCTTTTTTGTAGTCCGGATAGGTATCAAAAAGGATTCCATCGATCATAATGTAAAAGAATTCACCTCATATATCAAAAAGAATGAAGAAGCTTTTTATTTCTTTGAAGGGGATACTAAAAGTATTTTATTAATGGAGGGGACTGTTCTATTTGTTTTCCTTATATTCTTTTAAAAGATTTTTCCAATCGATGATATCGCGACATTTTCCACAATACCCGTTGTACATCTCATACTCAAAGGAGTTCATTTTTTTTCCACAGTATTTACAGCGATATGAGGTCTCATTCATATCATTCACCAAGTTCCCGACATGACCGTAGTATAACACAATACTGTTTCTTGTATGTAATTATTGTGCTGAACTTAGAGTTAAAGAGGATCATCAGTAGTATATTAAGATTATATAACAGTGGGAGAAAAAACGTGTCTTTTTTGTAGATATTTACAAAATATTATTGATTAAAAATATATAATTAAAGATTCTTATTTTTTAGTAGGGAGTCGAAAAAAAATGAAAAAGAAAATGATGGTTTTTCTAATAGCAGTATTTTTGATAGGTTCAATGCCTTTGATACAAGGTTTTTCATCTGTTTCAGAAATAGAATTGTACACGTGTTCTGAAACTGTTTCATCGTTCAAGGTCTTGCTAACAAATGAACAAGTTCAATTATTTGATGATTTTATCGCTGAACTTTCAACACAAGAAGATAAAATAATTGCTCAGGATATCAAAGAGAGAGTTCTTACAGATAATAATGAGGTTGATATCAATGTTCTTGGAGGTATATTAAGAGAATACGGATTTGAAATGGTCTATTGTTATGAGGAAACCACTGATATTGTTGATGATGTGTTGAACTTTGTTCTTGAACTTATCATTGAACGGTTCGGATGGGTAAAGGATCTTTTTGAAAGAACATCAGATGTCATTTATGATGCTCAACGATTATGGTATGATAAATCCCTTCCTAAAGAGATCCTTGATGAGATAGATCGTATCATTGATAATCTAAAAGATTTACAGAACTTCACGATCATGCTTGTAGAAGGAAAATATATTCAATTCATAAAAGCCTGGTCCCCAGGTATAATCATAGAGGACATCACAGAGATTATCGATTCAGTCGAAACGATAACTACTGATCTGGGCATCCTTGTCAATGATGTTTCAAGATTCATACGTGACAGTCGAGACCTTATCACATGGTTAACTAGTAAGCCCTGGGAAGAACCAATTCATATATACGGGCGGGTGATGCAAGGTGTAAAAGCATGTCCTAATGTAACCATCACCTGTAAAGGAGAAATGGTAACAACAGATAATAATGGAAATTATTCATTCTATGTGAATTCAACTCCTGATGATCATTCTATGCCTCCTGATGTATATTATGGGGTTCACCAGTGCGTTGTAATGGTCGAAAACAATGGAAATATTAAGGAGATACCTTCTGAATTATCATATGTTTTTTCCGATGGAGGTATCTATTGGCTGTTCGCACTTGAGGAAGATGACTCATATCAAAGAACACTCATTTCACGATTGATCTCATTCTTTCCAGGGTTGTACAATTCAATGAATTCATGGTTAGGGGACATCCTAAAGATCTAAGGGAAAATATCCACATCCCTTAATTTTCTTTAAAAAAATATATAAATTCATATTTCAATATTATATTAAGATCATGAACTACAGAAAAATAACATGTGTTTTAATAACGGGAATCATATTGTTTGCTTCAACAGTAATCTCAGGGGATCTAGATACCATAGATCAAAAGAGCATGATCAATGACCCCTTATTTAACCCTCAGAACATTACCCTACAAGATGATGCATTCCACAGATCTTCAAGACTTTTTCATCTGGAAACATGGTATTTTGATGCAAAACTAGTTGATAACATTTCACTTGTTATCGTCATCTGCCTTTTCCAGGTGCATAAAACTGGTTTCATCCTTCATGGATTCTATCTCTATAATAATTCATCCGTTGAATTCTCAGAACGTAAGATCACTAGACTGAAAAACTGTGATATATCCTATGATATACCATCCATCACCATCGATGACAACCTCCATATAGAAGGTTGGATCGATGATAAAACAGATCAATGGAAATACAATATAACATACAACGATGAACTTATCCAGACCAAACTTGTCTTCACAAAGACCGTGAATGGATGGAAGGGAGAACATGCACTTGGATGGTGGCTTGCCATACCTCATTTCTCAGTCAAAGGAACCATCGTTAAAGAAAATAAGGAAACAACGGTATCAGGAAGAGGGTACCATGATCATAACATCTATCCTGTCTATGTCCCATTTTTAACAAACGGTTATCATTTTGGAAGTTTCGGAGGAGAAATATTACAAGTAACCTGGGCAAGAATTGAGACAAAAGAAAATAAAAGTGAATTGTTCGCAATCATTACTAAAGAAGATATGAACTTCTCACTCATCGATCAATCAGACATCTCGTTTGAGATACTTGACACAATATATGATCATGGTTCTTATATCCCTAAAACATGTCGACTCCAAATAGATACAGATACCATCCAAGCAAATCTTACCATCGAGACACTAACAATCCATTTCATAAAGGTCACAGGCCTTAGATATTGGAGGTATCATCTCCATATAACCGGTTTCATAAGCTCGCCATCGCTCTACGAGACGATCAATACTACTGAGATCTCAGAACTACTACGATTCATATAAAAAATATCTGATTATTTTTTACATCATTCATATTGAAAAATGGGTAAGTTTTAATAAAATAATCCTTGTTCTTTGTTTTCAATGTATAATATGGATTCCCTTGATAAAAAAATAATTTTCGAACTTGACAGAAACTCCAGACAATCGATATCACAACTCTCTAAAAAACTCAAAAAGAATAGAAATGTGATAGAGTATCGTATCAAAACCCTCGAAGAGAAAGGGATCATCAAACAGTACATCACAACCATTGACCCTGGCACCCTAGGTCTTATGGCCTGGAATGTCTACCTTGAATTCCAAAATACAACCCCTGAAATAGAGGATGAGATCATCTCCTATCTTGAAGAACGCAAGAATGTCTGGTGGATCGCAGTGACAACAGGGAAATGGAATATCATCTATAGTATCGTTGTCAAGAACGTTCAAGAATTTTATTACACCGTACGACGTTTCAATGAGAAATATGGATCATATGTGTTGAATCAAAGTCTTGCATCTCATGTTGAGATCGATATACTTTCAAGAGGATATCTTGTCGATCAAGATTCAGAATCAAGTCCCTGGTTCAGAACATATGAAACAGTCGAACTCGATGAAACAGATAAGATCATTTTAAAGAAACTTGCAAAGAATGCTCGTATATCTTCAGTGGAACTAGCACGATCATTAAACATTACATCAACCTCTGTCACTCGCCGTATCAAAGAGCTTGTTAGAAAAGGAGTTATCGTCAAATTCAGACTGGACATTGATGTGCAAAAATATGGTTACAAATACTTCAAGATACTGATGCATCTAAAGAATATTACAAAACGTGGGGATAATGAGCTAAAAGAATACTGCCGGCGAATGCGGAACGTCTTTCATTATGAGAAAAAGATCGGGCCATGGATGCTTGAGATCGAACTGGATGAAAAGGACTACTCTGATGTCTATAAGACCCTTAAGAAAATGAAGGAGACCTTTCCTGGATATATAAAGAACTACGACATCATGATCATATATAAACAATGTAAGGCTGAGATGGATATAGCAGATATCCTTTAAAGTTAGGTTTTCATAATTAATAAGAGGGAAAGAAAAATGGAAGGAATGGAATATTTCTATGAGCTTTACAAGGCTCTTCCCCGTGGAGGGCCAGGAGATAACATATCAACTAGAAGAGCATATGATGCAATGGATACTGTTCCAGAAAAACCAAACATATTGGACATTGGTTGTGGACCCGGGATGCAGACATTGGAACTTGCAAGACTCTCAAAGGGAAACATCATCGCTTTGGATAATTACCAACCATTCTTAGATATACTAATGAAGAATGCAAAAAAAGAAGAGCTGGAAGAATATATCGAACCGAAGAACCAGTCCATGCTTGATATGGATTTTAAACAATCAACATTTGACATCATATGGTCGGAAGGAGCATTATATTTCTTCGGTTTCCGTAAAGGGTTGAAATGGCTGAATTTTATATTAAAGGACAAGGCATATCTAGTATTTTCCGAAGCAGTATACCTCTTATCAGATCCCCCAGAACAAGTCATTGAATACTGGGAGAATGAATACCCTGAGATCGGTACGATAGACGATAACATAGCACTTATCGAAGAGGAAGGATACAAACTCCTTGATCATTTCACCTTGCCAAAGTCAACCTGGTTTGATCATTTTTATACACCAATGGAAGAACAGATACAACAATTAAAAAAGAAACATGCTAACAATCAAACAGCACTTCGAGTCCTCAATTATGCACAAAAGGATAT
>Ga0180433_10010183_pt1 | contig 11360 bp, 14 predicted proteins | sample SS_ome_8_FD_132980 | JGI IMG/M metagenome (GOLD analysis project Ga0180433, IMG submission 132980) | Hypersaline lake sediment archaeal communities from the Salton Sea, California, USA - SS_1_D_1 metaG | ecosystem: Environmental > Aquatic > Non-marine Saline and Alkaline > Hypersaline >... | reverse complement strand
TCTGGGTGGCCATCTTTTGCTCTGGCCCAGTGTCTACTAACTTTATGGCCTCCTCTGCCCTTTTTGGGGCCCACCGTACCATCGTATCCTTTGGTGCGTACTCCAAAGGCATCACACCCCCCTCAACCTCTATAATTGCCTGTTTCGCATAGGGGTTCACCGGGTCATATATCCTACTCACCCTATTTAACTCATCCACCTCCACGGCAACATAGTGGGGGAAGGCCTTTTTGGGATCAGTTACCCCCTTAGGTAAGTACTCAGTGAACATCACTCGGGCTCTTCGCCCCTGCCCCTCCAATACCTCCACAATATTATCCGCCACGGGCCCACACGGGCCCAGGCCAGACCAGTCCGTAAACAACTTCCCTTGCTTTTGCATATTAGCCCCCCATGCCTTGGCCTTTCCAGTGTCAAATGGGGGGGTTACAGGCACAAACCGTTGTTTTGGATCAACATAAGGTGCATTCAGGCTCTTAGGCCGTTTCTTGGGGGGCTTCGGAACCCCAGGTTTCCTACTCCGTTTAGGCTTTTCGGGGATAGTCGTGCCCCTTTTTATCTCTATCTTATTCTCCTTAAAATAATCCCCTACCCTAGTACTCCCCTTTGGTAGCCACTCTTTTTTTATCGGCGTCCAATGGTGCCTACAATTCCACCCCCCACGGTACGTCATAGCTGGGCCCCGTTTGCCGTCCCACCACATGTCATTCCAGCTCTCGATTTCTTTTTTCGTGAAAACCTTCCCGGCACGATCTATGCAGAAGGGGCGTGAGGTCCGCATTATATTCCCCACATAGAGGAAACTTTTTAGCCCGGCCTGGTTGGCTTTATTCATCGTGACGGCCTGGTGGAAGTTCATAATAGCATCATTAGCCCATAACTTGGCGTACCGTGCCATATTATTCCCCCGTTTATCTAACCCCGTCCCTAACACGGCCGCCATCTCAGCCACCAAACCCCCAAATGTACCATTCGCCACCACATGGTCATACATTGCCGTCGCAATCTGCTCCCGGGCCCCATCCCCAAACCGCCTAAACTCCTCTAGGCTTTGCTTTTTCAGGGTGTCCATGACGGTATAATCAACACCCGTAAACTCAATAGCATCATCCAAATCAGGCCAATTATCCTTTATAGCCTGGGCTACATCATCAAACCCGTCCATGGCCTGGTGGAGCCCCGTGCCATACATCTCCTCGAAGTATTTAACCAAGTCTTGGTGCACCTTTTGGGCTTGCTTCAAATTTACCCGTGGCCCCACCAATTCCCCATTCTTACTAGTCTCCAGGGCTTTCATGGAGGACATAATACGCTGTTCTAGCCGTTTTATGCTCCTTCCCACCACTGTTTGTGCATTGCCAATAGCAGCATCCAAAACCTCACCCACCCTCTCCGCCCCTTTTATTATATTATTTGGTGTCGTCATAGAGGGTGTCCCCCCTGTCCTGAGGCCTACAAGTGCCCCATTTTATTGTTTCTTGGATTAATTTTTCCCACCCTCACCCAATATGTCAGCAACTAGGCCCAATATTGCCTCACACTCATCCTTCCTAGCCATACTGACTAGTAATTCAATTTTATCCTTTTTGTGCACACTAGCACACTGGTTCTTCGTATGCTCCATTAACCGCTGCTTAATTGCCACGTTTATTAGTTCATACATTCGTTTCAAATCAAACCTTTGGCCCTTTCTCAGCTCATCATTCAACTCTTTCACCATGCCAATAACGGCCTGCATACTTTCCGATACTACATCGGCATGTTTCTCAATCACTTCCATAACTCCATCAATCCTATCATGAGCCCTCACGACCTCTTCCTTATGCTCCTCCATTATTTGCTCAATTTGGTCTACATAATTCATTCGCCATCTTCCTTTGTCCCCCTTCTTGGTTATTTCCTCCCCAGGTAACCTCCGTCCGTACTTGCGCCTCTAAGAGGCGCTTAAATACGTTATAAACATTGCTGTCTCGCTGCCTATCCGCCCCGCTATCAGCCACTAACCCCTTCCCCCTAGGCTTTGCCCCCTGCTTAGCCACGGTACGCATAGCAGCCGCCTTCTTTGCCTCCTCCTCCGCCATTGCCCTAGCCGCCTCCTGTGCAGCTTGTAATCTAGTGGGGTCGTTCCTTATCACATTAGCCTCCGCTAGGGCACGGGCATCAGATTCCGCTGCCCAGCGACGCTCTTCCTCTGTTATTCTTGCCATAGTATAGGGTATTCCTTTCCACTTTGGTTTGGAACCATTATACATAGAAGTCCTCGGGATGTGTAGTAGATGTTAGGTAGGGGGTGGGTTAAAAACACTTATCAAAGCTAGGCACACCTTGGATGTCTGGCACATGCACCCCAGCATTGTATTTCTCTATTACCCTGTCCAACTCCACCTCCACGTCTGGAACGCTACCAGAGAGGGCCGCAAAATTAGCCTTGCACACTAGCCCATTAAATTGCTCGTCCGTAATATACAGCAGCAAATCCACTACTTCCCTCAGCTCACAACACCCCGTTACCTCCCCCCTTGGTATAGTGCTCCCCCGGGCATATAGCTCTATCCCATGGTGGGCCCCGTACTTGCAATCGCAATTCCTCGGGTTCGCATACGTGCACATTACCCGCCGCACACTCTCCAGGGCTGCTATAAGCATCTCCCGTGTCATTACCTACCCCCCTTGCCTTGTAGCACCCTAATGCAACTTTCCAGTGTAGCACTCACTATGCTAATAATTATGATAAACGGGCCAAACAAGAAGCTAACTATCCGTTTTGAGACCATCTCGGCCCAGTCATAGTACTCATGCGGCCCAAAGTTCCTGCACTCAAACACCAGTGCATAGCAACCCAAAATAAAATACGTTACCAATACCAATACCAACCGTGGGTCCATGTTTACCACCTACCCTCTGATTTATCTGTCCTCACCAATTCATCTGCCCTCTCCCAGTCTTCCTCCTCCTCCTCCACGGGCCCCCCAACTCCCTGGTTCCTCCGTGGTGGGGCTGGCACCACCTTAGGCTTCGGGTTATCCACCTCCTCCTCAATCTCCTTATCAATCTCGTCCAGTAGCTTATTATCCGCATTCGGCAATACACTCCGTGCTATTTGCCGTTGCAAGGCTTTTAAAAATGCCTTGCTGGCAACCAATGTCTTCGCCGTCAACGCATTAGCCAGGTCTTGGGCTAGGTCAGCCACATCATATGTCTCCGGCCACTCCACCACCATGTCCTTCACCACATCCTCCCGCCCTTGCCACTTACACCAAAACCGTTTTATCGCCTTCTCGGCCTCCTCCACATTGTTTCCCTTACCCACCAGTTTCCCATTCAGTAATTGGAACTCAGCTTTTAGGGCAGTGCCACTTTTGGCCTCACTCTGAATCTCCGTCGCAGCCATCCCGCCCACATTAGTGCTCCGGTAAATCTCACTGACTTTTAGCTCAATCCACCGTAAAATAGCATCAATAGGCTCCGATACCTTTGCCTCCAGCCAATCCGGTTTGCTCTCCGGGTACTCCGGGTCAAATTCCAGCACGGCCGTTGGCCCCGCATCATCCTGCCCCCCACGGTTTTGGGGCCCCTTACCCACCTCCTCCATGGGCTTCCTCATCATGGGGAAGGCCCCATACGTAATTACCTCCTCCCCCTCACTCAGGTTCGTTATAATGCTCCTATCAATATAGGCCACGTTCTTAATATCACTGTCCCCTATTGGCCTTATTTTGCTCTTCACATTATACAACCACACAAAAGGTACCTCACCCCCATTCGCGTCGACCCTAAACGGGTTATCCCCACTAGCCAGGGCTGTCACCTCCTCATGGTCCCCCTCTTGTTTCACCCCCCCTCCGCCACGTACTTGCCCCGTATCCACGTCCCTCACCGTGGTCCTAATACCTGTTAGGTCATCATCTATCCGGTATGTAGCCCACCACTCCGTCGTCCAAATCCTATACAACCCATCATCGTCCCTCAGTTTAATATACTCCAGGTACGGCCTGTTATTCTCGTCCCGGCCATACTCCCAATCCAGTATCGCTTGGGGGAAGTACCGGGCAACGTAGGGGTAGACGTCCGCGTTTAGCTCCTCCTCCGCGGTCTGGTAATTTTGGCTACTCTTGTCAATCAATATACCCACATGCCCCAGCACACCCGCCCACCGTTGGGTCTCCAGTAGCCAGACTAAAAAATTATCCCCATAAAGGTTACAGTCCTGTTCAAATTTCTCCCACTGCTTATCCTTGGCCAACCCGGCCATGTCCCGTTTTGCTGGGTTACGGAACAGGTAGAAATTAAAAAGGTCTACGACGCTACTCGAATACCCAAAATTATACGCCTCTTTTATCCTCCGGTTATGGTTATCCAGGCTCTCCCTCTCATGCCGTCCCAACACAAACCCCCCAGCTATTAGGGCCCTTATGCCCTCGTAACTAGCACTTAGAAAATCCCAAAAAACCCGGTTAGCAGCATACAACTCATGCACTGCCTCCAAGTCATCAATGGACATTTTATTTCTATTATAACTTGGCATTGCCCTTCCCTTTTCGTGCTCTTTCTCTCTTCTATTATAACCCTAGGCGCTCATTTTGGCATTAATAAACTCCAGCGTCGCATTATTCAACCTCAACACCTGCCCCTTTGGTACCCCAAATGTCATAATGCGTCGCGCCCACACCATTATATTCCGTACCACATTCTCAGGCCTGTCATTCCCATCAATGTAAATAAAATGGTCCCCCGCTGCTACTCTGCTCACCTTGGGTAACTTTTCATACCGCAGTCCCATCCGCTTTGCTACCTCCCGGTTGTCGTAAATCTCCACGGTTTTACTCCTGCACATCATCCTCCCCTCTGCCACCCGTGGGTCCACCGTCAGCACAAAAATACATGTAGGCCTCAATAGGTACTGGCTCTCATGTAAGCTATCCAGGTACTCAATATTGAATACATCCTGCTGGTACACCAGGGTACTCCAATAGCAACGGTCACTTATTACCATTTGCCCAGCGGACAGGTGTTCCCTTACCTCTTCATATAGGCACAACCTGTCCGCCAAAAATAGGTAAGGCATGGCCACCATACTCACCCGTTCTCGTCCGGCTAAAATGGAGCGGATAAAATTACCAATAGACCCACTAGTGGGCTCCGCTACACATTGGCATTGAACACCGCATTGCCCCAGGTGGTGGGCTAGTGTTTGGGTTATAAGGGTGCTCCCACACCCATCAACCCCCTCAATCGCGAAATATGGCATCATTGTTTTAATCACTGCTTCAGGGCAAAGAAGGGCCAGGTGACGGCTAATATAGGTCTCCCCCGCCCCTCCCATGGTCTTATCTTAGTATAGGCATTCTGCCTTATGGCCACACTTAGGCTACTGGTTGCCGCGCCACCACCACGGGCACCAATACTCAGGGTATCATTCAGTGCATACTCAACGTGAGCAGCCTTCCCGTCCCCCGTATGCCAAAATAATAAGCAGCCCTCCGTCACCTGGCTATTCACGTCCACTGCAAACCCCTTTGTTAGTTGGTATAACCCCTCCGCGGTCCAATCCCCTTGTTGGGGTAGCAACCCGACGCTTTTTAAAATCTCTATCACAAACCCACTACAATCAAACCCCCTCATAGGGTCATCCCCTCCCCATATATAAGGGGTATTCAGCAAACTATAGGCCACTTGCCGGGCCACTGCTAAAGCCTCATCACGTCTCATTCGTCTCTCCTGCTCTTCCCCCCCTCATCATCCCACCATAACCACCGTGGGTGATCCAGTGTCCATTTAACGGTTGACATTAGGCTACTGACGAACTTCATTGGGGGCCGCCACCCCAGCCTCTCCATCTTACCCCCATCCAGCCCATACCTTAAATCGTGCCCTGGGCGACTGCTATGGAAATCCACCATTCTATACTTTAATGGTTTCCCTAGTATATCCGCTATCAACCGGGCCAACTCCAGGTTACTAACCTCCTGCTCGCCCACAATGTTGTATTTCTCCCGCCTCTTGCCCCTCTCAAGCAAAAAATGGCTAGCACTGGCCACATTCCGGCAATGAATATAAAACCTGGAGCCACTCCTACTCCCGTCCTCATTCCCATGCACCGTCACCTCCTCCCCCTGCAGCACCTTGCGGATGACCATGGGGATGTACTTCTCGGGGTGTTGCCTCTCGCCGAAGCAATTCATAGTGTGGGTCACGAAGAGGGGGACTTTGTAAGTGTTTGCATAGGCTAGGGCCAGCTCCTCCCCCCCGGCCTTCGTCGCGCTATAAGGGTTTGTTGAGTTATACCGGTCCCACTCCTCATATACCCCCCTTAATTGCAGGGTATCCCGTATAGTGCAAGCCCACCTACTTGCATCCTCTGGCATATAAGCAGGGCCAAACACCTCATCCGTGCCAAAATATTGTAATGCCTTTAGGCGTCCCCCATACTTAGCCATCTGCCACCGGGCAAACTCCAACACCCCCCAACTCCCCATCACATTAGCCGTAACAAACTCCTTCGGGCTCTCTATGCTACGGTCAACATGTGTCTCCGCTGCTAAGTGCATTATGTAGTCCACCGGGCCAATCTCCGTCTTTATCCCATCCTCTACCCCCTGGCTCAGGTCAGCCGTAAACACCTTTACCCGCTCGTTGCTAAAGGCCTCTATATCCCTCAACCTATCAAACCCACTGGCAGCGTACGTCAGCTTATCCAGCACTATTATCTTCCATTGAGTATTTTTCAGGAAGTGCTCCACGAAATGGTGCCCAATAAACCCACATCCCCCCGTAATAAGTACTTTTTCCATAAATCCTCGCTTTATTCTGTTGTCGTCGTACTGGTTGTCGTGGTTGTCATATTATCCAATATCGCCTCCACGGCCCTCCACCTGCCACTAAAACCGCCCCCATCCTCTGGCCATGTCTCGGGCCATGCCACGCTCTCGTCAGTATCTATGGTGTTACTACGGAACCGGCCCCGGGCCACTTGGTAATCCCCACATGCCCCACTCTCACCCCGGTATACCACATCCACTGCCCCATCATCTGCTTTAATAGCTACCCATAATGGGGCATCATTTGGAATATTAACAGGTGAGGGGAGGGTGTAAACATTCCACCCATCTACCACACTAGCTAACACCTGCCCACTATCGGCCAATAACGTCGCCCCATCAGGTCCCGTTGCCAAGGCCCCCCCGCTATAAACAGCTAACCGAACGTATGCACCATTATCGCTTGTAGCCGCTGTCCTAAACCGTATACCAGTTAATTGCCTATTAAACCCTGCTGGCACATGCCCCCCCATGGCATCCGCCCAATTCACAGCCTCATCACTTGTGTTCGGTATATAAAGCGTCCCAAATATAACTGTCTGTTGGTGCAGCAACGCACTAGCATCTTTCACGCTAATAGCGCGCCCACCCGTCGCTACTCCAAAATAATTTATATCGTAAATTAAGTCATTCTCCCCCCCAAACCCAATCCAACCCCCATCACTTATATCACTATCCTCACACTCTAAGTGCCACTCACTAGGTTCAACTGTCCAAATACTCCAATATTTAGCCTTCAGTGTATTCCCCTGCACCCTAAACCGCCACCAGTAAGCCACCCCAGCCCTTGGGGGTTGGTACAGTACGGTGCTCAGGTTTGTTTTACTCCCATCGATGTACTTAGCAATGTAATAGGTGGTGGATATGTGCAAGAAATAACCTTGTTCGTGCCCCTCATTGCCACTACCCCTAACATAAAGTCTAAATGCCTCATCATCACCGTGGTACTCACCCACCAACATCAACACATCCACATTCTTCTTCCCATCCACCTCATCCCAACTCAGCAATGGTGTATACCCACCCCCAGCAACATAATTCATGTGTTGGGTCTGCCCCGGTATCTGGGCACCTTCACCACAATCACAGGCCTCTATAGTATTGCTCTGAATACCAGTATTCCACCTCTCTGTCCAATCACTTGCAGGGCTACTATCCTCATACTCAGTAAATTCAGTCTCATATAATGCCGTTGTCGTCGTTGTCGTCGTTGTCGTAGGAGCCACTGTCGTGGTGGTTGTCGAGGTGGTTGTAGGTGCAACCGTGGTGGTTGTCGAGGTGGTTGTAGCCGCCGCTGTCGTTGTAGTCGTAGTGGTCGGAGCTTGGGTAGTGGTGGTGGTGGTTGTAGGAGCCACTGTCGTAGTGGTTGAGGTTGTCGTCGTGGTGGTTGTAACCGTGGTGGTTGTCGTAGTGGAGGTTGGAGCCACTGTCGTGGTGGTTGTCGAGGTGGTTGTAGGTGCAACCGTGGTGGTTGTCGTAGTGGAGGTTGTGCTTGTGGTAGTATAAAAACGGCGACCTAACTTGCCCCTAGCAATATACCGGGTTTGTCTTCCATCCCCTATTTGACGGCTTTTGGGGAGTGTTAGTCGCCGTGGTCCCTTTGGTTTAATCCGTCGTGGCTTCATGACCATTTTTACCGGCCCTTCTTTTTGCTCTTGTACCCGCTGGCATAAATCGCCGCAGCTTGTTTGAGTGCTCTCTGAATCTGGCTGGCCTTGTTTTTCCCACAATACCTCTTCCCCCCCTCGCCCCACCTGGCACACCATAGCCCATCGGTCTTCCATACTTTAACCGGCATACTAACCCCCTTTGCTGTTTGGGTTCTACATCTATCACTCCAAACTCTACACTAACTACCTATCGAGGTACAATCCTTTCTACCCCTCCACCGCCTACCTATGGTATTTTTGCCCCGTCCTCTCGAACCGTTTCTTTAGCGGGTACTCATACCAAACCCTATACCCATAGGCATCTGTTAAGTGTGTCAGCTCCGGGTTCTTGCTTTTATCTATCTCCCCCACCCCACCCTCAATCACCGTCACCCCCTCAAAATCCCTCACCGTTTGTGGTGCTTTGCTAGGGTCCACCATTAGCCTCACCTCCTTATTCACATTCAGACACCTACTATTCACACTATTCACCCTATCCCGCTCCCTCGGGTTCTGCTTCAGCCGCATAAACACCCTATCCCGCCCAAACCACCTCCACAACCCCCGTTTTATCAACTCCCAATCACTCCCCAATATGCTCGCCGTGCCCCGTGCCCCGCCGGTATAGTCTCCATAACAATAAATACTCCCCTGATGCTGTCCCCAGTCCTGAACCACCTTCTCCACCACCCTAATGGTGTTGGAGCCCCTGGGGATGTAGACCTCCCCTATGACCCCGTCCCCCCAAACCTCACCCCCTATTAGCCTTTGGGGCAAATACTGCTCTTGCACCACCATGCACACACCAGGCTCGACGTTGAAGTCAAAGCACAGGTCAATCCGCCTATTCGGATCATACTCCAACCTCCCCAGGTTATTCCCCTCAGTAAATGCCCAATAAGCCCGGCCCGTGAAATTGAGGAAGTCAGCCTCATACTCCTGTTTAAACGTCAACTCGTCCATTGAGCCCTTGGCTTCCTCAATCTCCTCCTCGGGCAGTATGTCAGCCGATAACCAATGGAACCAGTCCCAAGTAGGCATCAACCCCTTGGCCAAACTCCATTGTAACTTAGCCTGAGCATCCTTATAGAGATCATAGTAATGGTTCCTCCCCTCCGGCACCCCAATCATATCACACCACCCACGGCGGTCACTCAGGCTAGGCCGTATGTGGTTCGGCCACACCTCCCTCTTCATGTTCCCATACTCATCCAGCACCCCGCCGTCCCATGGTGTTCCCTCAGCCCTCTCAGGCTTATCCATCCCCAAGCACCAAATCTGAGCCCCATTCACTAACTGGATCATTAATTGCGTCTCATTAGGTCGTCCCACCACAAACCGTGGGGGTATCATCAACTTCAGATCATTCCAATAAATCCGTTTAGCCTGGTCCCGGGTTGGCGCGGCGACAAAGAAACGGGGGTCCGGGTACGGCCGGTAGTATTGGGGTAGGTCCTTCCTGTGGGCATTCAGTGCAGCCAGCACCACTTTCCTCTTCCCCACTATCTCCGTCTTCCCACTCCTCCTGCCCGCTGGCACGACATTGAAGCGGATGTTGCTACGCCACAACCTCCCCTGGACATGGTGGGGGCGCAAAGGGTACCACCGTTTAGTCAGCTCCCCCGGCGTGTCCCATTTATTTAACTGACCAACTATTCTCCGTTCAGCGCTGGCAGCCATAATCTACTTGCACCCCCGTGGGTGCTCGTTACTTGTCTCACTACTTATATATTCCCCTTGGTACTCCCTCCTCCACTCCTCCTCACTTTGTATTGGTTTTATCCTCGTCGTACCCCTGTCGTATACGTACAACCGGCCATCCACCATTGTCCATTTTATACCACACTCAATACTGAAGGCCATTTTATTGCTTTTCCCTTCCATCATTATCACTCCCCCCATTGTGTGCCAACTCAGGGTAATTCCCACTCCCCGCATCAGCCAACGTAACGGGTACTAGTTTATCTGCAGCATCAGTGAACATCCTCAGATCATCAGCCAACTTTTGCACAAACTCATCCCCCACCTCAGCATTCTCCATTAGCTCTTTCCTAGCCTGTTCCAACCGTTGTATCAGTTTAGTGAAATTATAAATCTCCTCACTAAAGTCCCGTACCCTCCTCAGTATTTTGCTTTTGGCAATCTCCTCTAACACCTTTTTGCCCCGTGGCCCCACCCACTCCATATCCGTACTCTGCTCCACCTGTTTCACACTCAATAACTTATGGGCAATGGCTACCTCAATAAACCTATTCCTATCCCCCGCTGCCTTGGCTAAGGCATCTTGGGCCTCATCTAGTTTTTTCTGAGCAGCATAGCAACGGCGTAATTTTACCCGTGCCATATTTATCTCCTCATTCAATGTACCCAACCTCCCCGTTATCCCCTCATACACTGGGTACTCATCCGCTAATAGCCCCACATCAGCATATATCCCATGCACAATTACTTTCTTAGCATGGCCCTCCCTTACCTTCTTCGGGTTGTCCCTTATCCCCCCCTTCCCATCAGCATTTTTTAAGTGAATCCTGCATTTGTCCCTCCCCTTTAAGGCATAGTTACCGCAGGGCTGCTTGTTACGTTTGTTTATGTGGTTGCAAAGCCTCCCCTCCCCCTCCCCCGCTGGTTTACGCCCCCGTGTCTCCCCCGGCTTCCTTTTGGCAGCCTCTCTTCGCTTTGCGAACCCCTCCGGTTCCCACTCCCCCGGGGTCCCCTTCCCCCAACCTAATGCGTTTTTCTTAAGTTTCCCCACGATTTGACGAGTCTGAGGTTTATGCATGTTTCTTACCGATTCCCATTATTCAGTTTCTTTCTTACTACCTTAGCCACTAAATCCCTCGTTATGTTAATATTCAGTATTATTTACTCAATATTTATTACTCAGTATTACTTA
>Ga0180433_10010182_pt1 | contig 11361 bp, 11 predicted proteins | sample SS_ome_8_FD_132980 | JGI IMG/M metagenome (GOLD analysis project Ga0180433, IMG submission 132980) | Hypersaline lake sediment archaeal communities from the Salton Sea, California, USA - SS_1_D_1 metaG | ecosystem: Environmental > Aquatic > Non-marine Saline and Alkaline > Hypersaline >... | reverse complement strand
GCGGGAGATAACACCGGATAGATATTCCAGGGTACGGGACCTCGCCCAGTAGATGTCGGTTCCATCCTCAAAAATGACATATACAAAGGAATAGCCAAAATCCGAAAATCCTCTGACAGCCCTGACCTTAGGAGCTCCCAGCATGGCTGTAACAAGCGGATAAGTTACCTGGTCTTCGATGATATCGGGACTGCGGGCCCAGCGTGAGTAGATGATGACTTGAGTGTCGCTAAGGTCCGGGATGGCATCCAGAGGAACACTGTTCATGGACCACCAGCCTCCCAGGGCAGCAACTGCAATCAAAGCGAAGATAACCAGCCGGTTATTGACAGAGAAATCGATGATGGAGTTAATCATGGCTGGGATCCTTCAGAAAGGAGGTCTCTTCCTTCTTTTCTTGTTTGGAATTCAATCCCTCTCCTTCTTCGTTTTGGTTTGACTCTTCATCAGAAGGCTCTTTCTCAGCACTTTCTACAAAAAGGGCCGGATCCTCTTCAAACTCCTCCTTGCATTCGGCGGAACAGAAATAATAGGTCTTTCCCAGGTACTCGCTGGTCAACCCTGTCGCTCTGGCCCTGAATTCATCAACCTCCATAAAGCAAACAGGATCCACAGCCATATCGCCGTAAATTCCCAGTGCAACTGCTTGAATCCGGCTCTCCGAATCAATGAGAAAATTTCCGGAAATAACGATACGTTCCCCGGGCTCAAGCCCTTCGAGGATCTGTACCCTATCCCCCATCCGCCAGCCGGTCTCAACCTGCCTTGGCTCAAAATAACCGCCGTCATATGCCACAAAGACGGTCTTCCTCAGCCCTGTATAGACGACAGCTCCCGCAGGGATGGAGATAGTGGGGTCCAGCTCGACAGAAAGCTCCACATCCGCGAACATATCCGGCCTGAGTACGAAGCCGGGATTGTCTGTCTCAAGGCGGACCTTGAGGGTGCGGGACTCAGCATCAAAGTCCGGCAGTACCTTGCTCACTTTGGCCTGGTAGGTCTTATCCTGATAAGGCAGACGAACCGTAGCTTCAGTCCCAGGTTTGAAATACTGGACCTCGTGCGCGTATACATCCACCAGGATCCATACCCGGCTCAGGTCAGCAATCCGGTAAAGCTCCGTCCCCTTAACAAACCGCTGCTCCGGGGATACATTCCGGTACAGAATGAACCCCGTGGCCGGCGCTGTAATCCAGGCACTCAAAAAAATTTTCCTGGTCCTTCCTATCTCATCGATTTGTGAATCACAAATTCCCATGCCCCGCAGGGTATCTACTTGTCTCTGAAGCGCCAGCTGGTCCAGCGCGATCTTTACAGGAAAGTTTTTTCGGCCTAACTCCTGACGGCGTTCCGGCTGCGCCCTATCAAGGGCATCCAGAGCGTAGATATATGCCTGCTCGGCGTCCATGATAAGGGGATTAAAGTAGGTTGCCAGGATTTCCCCTTTTTTCACAAGTGTGCCTGCAGAATTATCGTAGGCCTCCTGAATCCATCCATCTAAGGAGGCGACGATCCGGTAGGTTCTGACCTCATCGGCCTGAACCCTTCCCAGTACTCGGATAGTATGCTGAAAAGAGTTCTCCTCCACCTCACCCACACGAACGCCGATTAACTGCTGTCTCTCCGGAGTTATCTGTACAGTGCCCGGAGTTTCGGGTGGGTAGTATTCCTCCATCTCGTAATCCTCCCCGTCTACCACAGTCAAAGGAACTTCATCATATCCTCCCCTTGCTGTGGCATTTTCACGGGTACCGTACCAGGCACCCAGGAAAAACATGGTTGAGAGAATAATGAATAAAAGCAGAATGTAAATTATTTTTTTTCTCATTTAAGCTCCCGTACTTCTTGACAAATTGTCCTTTCCCCCAGAGGAAATTATCCGCAGAAGACACGAATTGATCTGATAATTTGAAAATGATACTTTTTTGGAGGGATATTGCTCCGATTGAAAGTCATTTTTATCTGTCGAACTATTCATCTAACGGGCATCCACATTGAATCTTGCGGTCATTCTATCTCCCTTAAAGCTTATCTTTATAGCCAGTATCCATGGACCTTCCATGATAAAATCCATCTCCGCTGTATATTTGTTTTTCTTCAACTCAGTCTTGGTTTTGTAGTTCATGGGCGCCATCCTGGGCATAGGTGGCATATAATAATTCACAAGAACATTAGCATCGGTGACCATGTCTCCACTTGCATCCAAGATCTCGATCTCAATCTTATTGTCACCCAGTATGGGAGGGTTTTTATCCAGTGTTATCTTAACCTCCAAGCCCTTGATCTTGGTGGTAAGTTCGAGATCTTTAGAAAAGAGAGGAGTGCAAGCAGAAAGAATAAATAAGATCGTTATGAAGCGCTTAATTAACATGATAAATATTCTAACCTGAACTTTTCATAAAAAATGCTGATGGCACATAATCCAGTCTCATTAACCATCCTCTTTTTCAGAGTGTCATGGTGCCAGCGTGCGTTTTTCTTAACAATAACTCCATGACCTCCTCCTAACACTGCAAGTTATATGCCATGGTATGATACTCAGGTATGCTCGATTTCATTTCATTATTCTTTAGACTATTTTCAAAATTCTCACCCATAGCAATCGATTAGAAACCGGAAATTCCATGCATTCTCATCCACTATCCTCTACCGTTTGAAGGGTTATTGAAGTATCCTCAACAGTCTGAATTTATTTTCCACCTGTGCTTGTTCAAATCTCTATGGAATTTTTTCTTGTTTGTCAGTACTTCTGGTCTGTAACGCAGAATTGTGTACTGCTGGACAGGATTTTTCAGGGATTCTCCGGCGTTTTAACTGGATATCTTTGGACAATTTTTCCTGAGTTTCAGTAGAGTAAATTCATCCAAATGGGGAACTCCCCATGGAAATACTTAGCATGGCACATTTTTTGCTTTATACCGAGTCTTAAGAACCATGTTCAACCATAATATTTCACTCACCTGCCTTATTCAGAGCGAATATCTCAAAGTGGATGGGACATGAATAACTATCTTAGGTTTTTTATCCGTTAAACTCATTAATTAAGGAGGAGTTATTATGAAAAAACAGCATTTTTGGACACTGGGCATTAGTCTGATTCTCTGTTTCACAGGATTTGGTTTTGCTCAGGAAGACATCGATCAGCATCCATCTTGCATACATTGCGGTATGGACAGGCTGGAATACGCCCATAGCAGGATGCTTATCGAATACCAAGATGGGACCAGTGTGGGATTGTGCAGCATTTACTGCGCAGCTGTCGAGCTGGTATCCAACGATGGCAAAACCCCTGAGAATATCCTGGTCGCCGATTATAACTCGAAAACTCTCATCAATGCCAAAGAGGCATTCTGGGTAATAGGAGGTTCCAAGAAAGGGGTGATGACGCAAACGGCGAAATGGGCGTTTGAAAGTAAAAAGGATGCCGAAACTTTCATCGATGAGAATGGAGGAGAATTGACCAATTTCGACAATGCTCTGAAATTTGCTAAAGAAGAGTTTGAGGCAAAAAAGAAACGCTGATTCACAACATTCCTGTTCGATAATAATCATTGAATCCGAGCTTGTTGTTCCGGTGCGAACAGTAAGCGGATTCGGAGTCTTCAGCGTGCAGAAACAAAACACTCCCAAGGATAATAGCGATCATAGTGTCCTTCATTCTTGTGAGAGTTCATATGGGAGAAAAGAATGAAAAAAACAAGATTCTTAATAATCTCGCTTGTGCTTGCCTGCTTAATAGCTGTATTAACGGGGGTACCCATGGTTTCCTCTTTCTTTCAAAACGGAGCCATGAAACCGGTCCCGCCGACTTCATATGACAAATGCCCTGTATGCGGGATGTTCGTGGCCAAATACCCTGATTTTTTGGCCCAGATCGCTTTCAAGGACGGAACCTATGTTTATTTTGATGGGGTAAAGGATATGTTTAAATATTATTTTGACTTAAGTAAATTCCAGTCTGACAAAAATATTTCTGATATCGATTCCATCTATGTCACTGACTATTACGATTTGGTTCCTATCGACGGGTTCAAAGCCTATTACGTCACTGGCAGTGATGTCTACGGCCCTATGGGGCGGGAGCTGATTCCGCACCAAACCGAAGACGATGCCGGGACTTTTCTGGCGGATCATAAGGGCGAGGCCTTGTGGAAATTCGAGGAAATAACACCTGAGCTGATCAAATCGCTGGATTAAAACCGATGAGGAGAACTAACTTTTTTTTCATTTACATTACTGTATGTTTTTCTCTATTTATTCTCATCTTTCTTCATGCCTCCATCAGACGAAGCAGGGAAAAGAGCGCTCTGTACGCAAAAAGAGAAATGGTCCATAAATTCCATCTGACGGACCTCTGTCTTTTCACGGAAGCGAATTATACTCGTCACCTGTCCCAGGCGGACCTGCATACTCCATTCCAGGACGCCCCTTCATCCCTGGAGCACTTTCCGTCCGGCGGTATTGTGGCGCCACCTGAAATAATAAGACGAATCAATGAAAAACTGGATTGATCGGCAAAAAAACATCATAGATTTCACTCTTTCCTCGCTGTTCCGGAGAAAAGGGAAAAATATAGCTTTAGTATCAGTTTTCACACTGGTGGTGCTTCTGCTGTCGTCGGTAATGTTTTTCACTTACTCCTTCAGGAAGGAAGCATCCATCATCATGGAAGATGCACCCGAAATGGTAGTCCAGAGAACCGTGGCAGGCAGGCATGAGATGATCCCGGTCAGCTACATCAAGATCATCCAGGACATCGCGGGGGTCCAGGAGGTCAAGGCAAGACTGTGGGGATACTATTACGACCCCGTTACCGGAGCCAACTTTACCCTGATGGTATCCGATGAGTTCCCACTTGAGGACGGAACCATTACCGTCGGAGAGGGAGTTTCCAGGGTTCGTCTGATCTATGAAGGGGACTGGGTGGAATTCAAGGCTTATAACGGAGAGATTTTTGAGCTGGAAGTGGTCGATTTCCTCTCGGTCGAATCAGGTCTGGTTTCTTCAGACATCATTTTGATCACGGAAAACGATTTCCGGAGACTCTTCGGGACCACAGAAGAATATGCCACCGACCTGATCCTCAGGGTCAGGAATCCAAGAGAGATCACCACTGTTGCCATTAAAGTTGCGGAACTTCTTCCCGATACCCGGCAGATACTGAGAGAAGAGCTTCTGAGAACCTACGACGCAGTCTTCAACTGGAGGGGAGGATTACTGATCGTCATCCTTACAGGATCACTGCTGGCCTTTATCATCTTTGCATGGGATAAGGCCTCAGGCTTGAGCGCGGATGAGAGGCGGGAAATCGGGATACTCAAGGCCATCGGGTGGGAAACGTCGGACATCATACTCATGAAATTTTGGGAAGGCCTGGTGGTCTCACTCTCCTCTTTTCTGATGGGAATTATTCTAGGTTACATACATGTATTTTTTATCCGGTCGGCGCTTTTTCAGCCCGTGCTCAAGGGGTGGGCCGTGCTTTACCCTCATTTTAACCTAACCCCCTTCATCAACGGAGCCCAGGTAGCCTCACTCTTTTTTCTGACTGTAGTCCCCTTTACCGTGGCCACCATCATCCCCTCCTGGAGAGCTGCCATCATCGATCCTGATACCGTGATGAGATAGGACAAGATATGATTAAACTCAAGGACGTGAGAAAAACCTTCAATTCAGGAAAACCCAACGAGTTTGTGGCCGTAGAAAAACTAAGTTTGTCCCTCGATGCAGAGAAGACCACGGTTCTCATGGGTCCCAGCGGTTCGGGAAAGACAACCCTGCTGAGTCTGATCGGCTGCATGGCCAGGCCGACCTCGGGCAGGATCTGGCTCTCGGGAAAGGAAATAACCAGCCTGCCGGAAAGATTCCTCACCGAACTTCGACGGACAACCTTTGGATTCGTTTTCCAGCATCTCAACCTTATCAAGGGTATTACAGCCCTCGAAAACACCATGCTTCCCTCTTATCCGCTGGGAGAAAAACATGCAGCTTTGAAAAAGAGAGGTATGGAGCTCTTCACAAGGTTCGGCATCGCATCTAAAGCCAATGAAAAAACCGAATCCCTCTCCGGTGGGGAGGCCCAACGGGTAGCCATCGTGAGAGCGCTGATGAACAATCCCTCTGTCATCATCGCCGATGAGCCGACGGCTCATCTAGACACCCGGCTCTCCGGAGAATTATTGGAAATTTTTAGCCGGCTCAAAGATGAAGGAAGAACGCTGCTCATATCAAGTCACGATCCAATGGTCTGCCAATCCGTTCTGGTAGACAGGGTGATCAATATACGGGATGGAAAAATCGAGGAAGAGCGCTCATGATCTTTCACCCCACCATTCTGGCCCTCTTTACAGGCTCTATCATAGTCAGCTTCATGATTCTCTACTCGGCCTCATATGCAGTGCAGATTTTGAGGAAGTGGGACTTGAAAAGCGGAAGCGAGCTCCAGCTGGTACTGGAAAGAAAGACCTACCTCATTTCCACCCTTCTGGCCTATGCCTTTGTCTTCCAGCTTCTTTCGTTTTTTCTCTTCATTTTCTCTGCAGACCAGCTCCACACTTTCTTCGTGGGGGCCATGTGCGCGGCGGGCTCTCTCTATGTCAACTCCTACGGATATCCCACTCTCATTTTCAAGCTGGTCAATTTCTTACTGGCTGGAGTCTGGCTGATCTTCAACCGAGTGGACAACACTGGCTACGATTATCCCCTGATCAAGAAGAAATACTGGTTCTTCATGCTGCTGGTGCCCCTGATCCTTTTCGAAACCTGGCTGCAAGGCAATTACTTTCTCCGGTTGAATCCAGATATCATTACTTCCTGCTGCGGCACGCTTTTCAGCGCGGATTCAAATCCTGTGGCTTCAGAATTGAGTTCTATCAGCAGCATCAACTTTATCATGATCTTCTTTTATGCCACCGTATCTCTGGCAGTTATCTCGGGAGTGATCTTCTTTTTAAAGGGTAAAGGAGCGGGATTCTTTTCAGGTGTCAGTATCCTGGCTTTCATAACATCCGCAGTATCCATCTTTTCCTTCATCTCTCTCTATATCTACGAAATGCCGACCCATCACTGTCCTTTCTGTATGCTCCAGCAGGAATATGGATATATCGGGTATCCCCTCTATTTAACCCTTCTGGGAGGAACGATCTTGGGAACTAGTGTGGGAATTCTGTCTCCCTTCAAGAAAATCGAAAGCCTCTCTCGAACCCTTCCTTCCCTGCTGAGGAAGCTGGCTCTGGTTTCGGCCGGCCTGTTTTTCGCATTCCTCTGCATAGTCACAATCAGAATCCTTCTCTCCAACCTCATCCTCAACGGATAATAGATCAGTAAGTGTCTGTTACCAGACTCAACTTTTATATATCTTGTAGAAGTCAAGTTCTCGAAGGGCATCTCGGAAATGACAGGTCGGGCATTCGGAAAAAAAGTTCTCACATCAGAATCAACCATCTATCCTTTTGCAGAAACTAATCAAATGGAAAATGTATCGTATAAAAATCCTACTAGTGTACAACCTTGGGGATCAGTACTTGAAATCGATATTGATAAAAAGGTTTCTTCCCGGTTCGAAAACCCTGATTCCGGAGCGGAAGGGATCTCTCTGGTACGAAAGATGTTCCATGAACAGTTGGTTGAACATGTTATTCACTCCAGCCCAGAGCCCGATGCCTTTCAGGTCAACCCCGAATCTCAGGTTAGCGATTTCATGTCCGGGTGTCGGTTGTTCAAGGAGCGAAACGTCGACTCTATTCTGGTCACCGGTAACAATACCCTCCACCTCAATCCAGAGCAATCCGTTGTCGTAGCGCAGGACTGATCTCGAAGTAAGGGGAGGAATTTCCGCCAGATTTCCGGACATTAGACCCTGCTCCGGAATGATCGGTTGGGTTCCCCGCACGTAGGAAAGCGAAGTAGAAAGGGACATATTCTCCACCAGCGCTACGGTGACCTGAAATTCGCTTCCGTAAATTGTGGCATCTATATTTTCATAGGAACGAGCCTTGACATTCTTTAATCCTGCAATCGGGTTGATCAACTGCCTGTTTCTGACGTAAACGTAGTTTTGAATGTCATTGTAGTAGAAACTGGTGCTGAGGAAAAGGCGGCTCGTCCGGTACGAGATAGATCCGTCCAAACCTGTATTCCTGCTGGGATTTAAGTCGGGATTTCCCACCCAGTCAGCACCCATCCTCTGCAGAGCGAAATACCGCTCTCTGGCATCCGGTACCCTGACGATATGTCCAACACCCAGTTGGAACGCCCATCCTGAAGGCATCACATAGGAAAGTTGGGCATGCCCGGAAGGGAATACGTCACTAGATTCAGTGGAGCGTGTTTCATTGTAAGCAAAGTAGAGGTTAGTGTTTGCCTGGGAACTATCGGCAGCAGTCCGAATATAATCCAGGCGGGCACCGGCAGCGAGCCTGAGCCGATCCGTGAGGTCCCAGCGGTGGTCGGCAAACACACCAATTGAGGAGGTATTCACGTCGGGGATCGAGTACTGGATTCTATAGCCCATACCCCCCAATTGAGTCTCAGCCCTCCAGCCGCGGTTGTAGGCTTCCAATCCAAGCGTCCAACGCGTGGTCTCCGCTTCAAATTTTATTCCCAGAGCAGAAGTCGCGGCGTCAGTTCCCATACTGTAGTCCCTGGGAAAATTGAGCGAAGATAACCGGAATGCATCTGTCATCCAATGGCTGACCTGACTGAAGTAGGTCTGCAGCCGGAAGGATTTCCATAGGCCCGAGGAGGGGGCAATCTGATAGCTGAGGTTGATCCTGTCTGTATCGTCATACACCGCATCCATCATAAGATAAGGATAGAGAACCTGGTCAGCCTCCTGTCTGGTATAAGATGCCTGGAGAAGGTGATTGGAACGTGGATTGAAGGACAACTTGGTCCAACCCGTACCCACCCGGAAAGATTCGCGGTCACCTGTTCCAACACGATAGTTGGTGTATTCGGTGAACCTGTTTCCTGAAGAATCTGCGTATGGAAGCGACCGTCTGTACGAAAATCCCCCCAGTACGGAAAACCTGCTGCGGGCGTACGATATGGTCGCCGAAGGATTGATAAAACCATATGTACCTCCGGTTAGAACGGTGGCCGCATGAAATCCTTGTTCCGAGTTTCTTGTGACCACGTTCAGAACTCCGCCCATGCTGCCCTGGTTTCTGATGTCGAAGGGCCCCTTAGCGATTTCAACCCGGTCCACTTCCGAAAAGTCAACATGGAACGCAGTCGGGTCCATGTGGTTGGGGCAGGCACCATAGACTCTTTGCCCATCGATCAGAACATTCACATCTTTGGAAGCGAATCCACGGAGCACAACATCATTAGCAATTCCTCCCCTCCGGACTTTCCAAATTCCGTTGACTCGTGTCAGGGCCTCTCCTACATCCCTTGCTGCGCTCTCACGGGCTTCATTCGCTTGCAGGGCACCCCTTGGAGCCTCTCCGATAACCGTAACCACTTCTTGAATGGCGGAATAGGATAGAGTTACATCGATTTCTCGGTTATTGCCATCAACCAGTTCGATATCCGGGACGACCTCGGGATCGAATCCGCTGGTCTCTATCCTCAGATCATACATGCCCTCGGGGAGACCGGAAATGCGGTATGTACCCCCCAGTCCGGAAATAAGCCTCGTTGTATTTCCACTGGCTTTTTCAATGAACATGACATTGACTCCCTGGATACCGCAGCGGTCCGGACTGAGGATCCTACCTGAAATCAGAGTGCCGGCAACAGAGTATGTCTGAGTCAACAAAAAAACTGCTGCAATAAGACTCAATTGAACTAAAATGCGTAATGATTTTCTATGAATCATTTTTTCCTCCTAAATTCAATCAGGGGTATATGATCCCCCTCTTGGTAAGACTTATAACGAATAATCGCACAACTTATTAAAAACATCCGGACGCAGTAATATGGAAAAGACTTCTCCGAACTCTTCCAATTACGACCAGAGGATATAAAATTTGGATACCCCCCAAGCCTCCTGCACATAGACTTTTTAATCAGTCCTGTATGACAGTACAGCATTATAGGTGTTTGTCTCCCAGTAAGGATGCATGATCTAAAAAAAAAGATATCACTGGCTGAAGCTCACATCTTCCTGTTGGCTAAAAGCTCCATGGATTTGAATTCAATACCATCGTCCATTATCATAAACATCTCGAACCTGTATTTTCCATCTTCCAGGAAAGTGGTTACATTCTTCACTTTTTGCATGCCGCCCGTCATGGGATCCGGCATTTGGCCGGTTTCTGTCAGCACTTTGCCCGACTCGTCAAGAGTCCCGCTGGACAGAAAAAAGCCCGTGCTCATGTTGTCGATCCACACAGTAACATATTTTTCCTTGAACTGATCATAACCGATGAGCTCAATACCTTCATAAGTTTGGCCCATCATCATCCCTTTGAACGTTCCTTTGAGATAACGGCCATTGAGGATGAGTTCGTTTTTCTGAGTGGCCTGGCTGATCATAGGCTCCGCCCCAGGCTTCATCCAGGATTTGACTTCGACATTCCAGTCGCCCATGTACTTCTTGAGAAGTTCGTGGTGCGCTCCGGGAGAGCCATATTTCATCATCATCTCCATCATTTCTTTTTCCTGGGATGACATTTCTTGACCAAAGAAAGTCACTGCAAAGGCTTGATTTGAAAAAAGAAAAATGGCTGTGAGTACGGCTGAAAATAAAAAGTATTTAACTTTCATTGTTCCTCCTAATACATGAGAGTCCAGCTGTTGGTGCATATCCTCAAATTAGCAAGATTCATGCCATGAATCATCCTTAGAAAATCTTGAAGTTTCCCGAGAGTTATACTGAAGAAACCCCCTAAACTTTTCTCCAAGTCCTGCTGGACAGGACTAATGCTCACCTTGCCAGCATACATAAAAAAAGGGGAGGAAAAAATCCTCCCCTTTTTTAATTTGAATTGTGCTTCTTTACTACATGTCGTTCAGGTTTAGTTTTCTATCAACCAGGATAAATCGGTTACTTGGGTCAGCATCTCTATACTAATCAAATTAAATCCATTTAGATACCAGATAGCATTCTTACCATTGGAAATGTTTCGCCATATGAGGTCGGTTTGACCGTCATTATCAAGATCTACAACTCCGCTCAATGTCCAATCCAAATTCGTTGCAGAGGGTAAGGATCCGAAATTTGTGATAGTAAATCCATCCAAATACCACAGGACGTTCTTTCCATTCCCTGTGTTCCGCCACACTAGATCCGTATTTCCATCCCCATTCATATCTCCGGCCCCACATAAGGTCCAACTAAGATTCGATGCAGTTGGAAGGGGTTGATTACTTGATAGATTGAGTCCGTTCATCAACCACACTCGGTTTTGTCCG
>Ga0180433_10010181_pt1 | contig 11363 bp, 7 predicted proteins | sample SS_ome_8_FD_132980 | JGI IMG/M metagenome (GOLD analysis project Ga0180433, IMG submission 132980) | Hypersaline lake sediment archaeal communities from the Salton Sea, California, USA - SS_1_D_1 metaG | ecosystem: Environmental > Aquatic > Non-marine Saline and Alkaline > Hypersaline > Sediment... | reverse complement strand
GCCTACCTCGTGCAGGTCGGTGGCGTAGAGCAGTGGCAGGATCGGGTGGGCGTAGGGAGTCACGATGACCTCGATCTGCCCGGCGTCCTGTAGCTGTTTGTGCTCCGGGATGACCATCTCCAGCACGCGCCGCACCTCGCCAAAGATGATCTCCTTGTCGGCCTCGCTGAAATCACGCCCTTTTTCCACCAGCGATTGGAGCGGCTCTTGCTGAAGGAAGGAGGGATCGAACCAGGCCAGGTTCCACCAGGCCTGGAGATCGCGCAAATCCTGCTCGGTGAAGATCGCCAGGGCCGCCTCGATAGTCTCCGGCTCGGCGTCCCGCCCGCGCAGGTCGAGCAGTTGCTCGTAGCGGGGATAGCGCTCGATCATGTGTTCCCAGTTGGCGTCGAAAAAGCGAGTGAGGATGAAGCGTTTTTGCTCGTCGTCGAGCTGACCGGCGGGAATCTCGCTCAGCACCCAGTAATAGTCCTTCGCCCCGGCGGCCAGGTCGTCGAGCTGGCGGATGAGGACCGGCGTGAGGTTAAAAGTCACGTGCACGTCGGGGTAGCTCCGCAGGATGGCGGCCATATCGTAGTAATCCTTCGTGGCGTGCGCGCGCGCCCAGGGGCGGGTGTAGACGCCGTCGGCATCCTTGTAGTAGAGCGGCTGGTGCTGGTGCCAGACGAGGGAGAGATAGATGACGTCCTTGGGAAGGGGGGTCTCTGTGGGCGCCGGTTCCTCTGTAGGCGTGGGTTCCTCCGTGGGCGTAGTGGTGGGTGTGGGTGGGATGATGGTCGGTGTGGGTGTGGGCGATGGTTGGCAGGCAGACAGCAGCAGGCCGGCCAGTATGATTAGGGCAAATAATTTGTTCATTCTACTCTCCTGCTTGTTGTAACACTGCTCCCGATCGGGGTGGTAATGTCGCGCCGGTGATCCGCCCGGCGGTTACCTGGGCGTGATTTCCTTCCCATAGGTCGCGCAGGATCGTGCCGTCGGTGAACAGGTCGTGCACCGGCACGTCCAGATCATAACTGGTCAGGCCGTTGTTCAATGTGATCGCCAGTGTTTCATTTTCTCCTTGACGAGCGAAGGCATAGACCCCGTGTGGATCGTCGGCGTGCAGGCGGATGTAGCGCCCGCGCCGCAGGGTGGGATACTCGCGCCGCAGATGGATCGCGCGGCGAAAGCAGGCGAGCAGGTCGTGGTCCCAGCGGGCCTCGTCCCAGGGGAAGGTGCGGCGGCAGTCCGGGTCGTGTTGGCCTTCCATCCCGATCTCGTCGCCGTAATAGACGCAGGGTGCTCCGGGGAAGGTCATCTGAAACAACGTCGCCAGTTTCAGTGCCGCCTTGTCCCCCTGAACCAGCGTCAGGAAGCGGGGCATGTCGTGGCTGCTGAGGAGGTTGAGCTGCGCCATCGTTATCTGCCAGTCGTAGAGGTTCAGCATATCGTCTACCATGTCGGCGAACTGGCGGGCGCTCAAAGGCTGCAAGGTGTAGCCGCCGGGACGCTGGGCGGTGTCCAGCCGCTCTCCGCCGAAAAAGCCCAGGCAGGCGCGATTGAAAATGTAATTCATCACCGCGTCGAACTGCTCTCCCTGGAGCCAGCGCCGGGCGTCGAACCAGATCTCGCCCACGATGTACGCTTCGGGATCCGCCGCCTTGACCACGCGGCGGAATTCGCGCCAGAACTCGTCATCGTCGATCTCGTGAGGCACGTCCAGCCGCCAGCCGTCCACGCCGAACTCGATCCAGTGGCGGGCCACGTCAAAGATAAAGCGGCGCACGGCGGGATTATCGGTGTTGAGCTTGGGCAGCGCGGGCATATCCCACCAGGCCTGGTAGCCGTATGCCTCCAGGCTGCGCTTGCTGCGCTTCCAATCTCGCTCTGTCTCCAGGGGCGGGTAAGCGTTCAACCGCTCCCTCTTTGCCAGCCGCTCCTCGTCGAAACGGAACCAATCCAGATAGGGCGAGGCGATGCCGTTCTCCATCGTGTGATGAAATTGGTAAAATCCCCGGCTGGCGTGGTTAAAGACGCCGTCCAGCACGACACGGATTCCGCGCTCGTGGGCCGCGTCCAGCAGCTCGCGGAAAGCGTCGTTCCCGCCCAGGATCGGATCCACCCGGTAGTAATCGTGGGTGTGGTAGCGGTGATTGGCCGCCGATTGGAAGATGGGATTAAAGTAGATCGCCGTGATCCCCAACTCTTCCAGGTAACCCAGGCGCTCGGCAACGCCCAGCAGGTCACCGCCCTTGAAGCCATAGACGGTGGGCGGCGAGTCCCACGGCTCCAGGTTAGAGGGCTTGGGAACCCGCTCGCTGCGGGCGAAGCGGTCGGGAAAAATCTGGTAGAATACGGCGTCCTTGACCCAATCCGGGGTGATGATCTCTGTCAACGGTTACCTCCAGCCTTCATAGATCAGATTTGCCACCAGCGCCGTCCAGCCGGTCTGGTGGTCGGCACCGAGGCCCGCTCCTGTCTCGGCGTGGTAATATTCCCAGAAGCGGCCCGTGGCCTCCCACTGCGCCTCGACGTTGGCGACCAGGGCCTCGCGCAGTTCGTCGGCCAGTTCGGGATGGGTCTCGTTCAATCGCTGCACCAGCAGGTAGTTGATGGGCATCCAGACGGGGCCGCGCCAGTTGGAGTTTTTCCAGCCGCTCTCCGAGTACCCAGGCTCGTAGATGGCCGAATCTGCCGAGAGGCTGCGGACGCCGTAGGGGGTCCAGAATTCCGCCGGGTCGGTCAGGTGCTCGACGATGCGGGCGGTCTGGGCGTCGTCGGGCACGCCGGCGATGAAGGGAATCAGACCGGCGTAGCTCTTCTCGGGCAAAAAGCCGCGGGCGTTGCGGTCGTAGTAGAAGCCGGTCTCTTCATCCCACAGGTCGGCGTTGATGCGCTCGGCGATCTGGTCGTACTCGTCGCGGTAAAAGGCGACCCGTTCCTCTTGCCCCAGTTCCCCGGCAATGCGAGCCATGTCCTGGGCGAAGAAAGCCACCCAACCGGAAAGGTCCGCCTGCTCCTCGTCGGGCCGGCCGGGGCGGGGGAGGTTATCCATTCCCATGAAACCGCCGGTGTGGAGGCCGTCCTTATCCCGGTCGTAAGCCCGACGCACGAATCCATAGTGCATCTCCAGCCGGGGGAAGAGTTCCTCAAGGAGGTCGCGGTCGCCGTCGGTCTGGTAGACCTGCCAGGCGGCCCAGGCAAAGAGGGGCGGTGTCTCTCCCTCCAGTGCCCACTCGACGTTGGGCACGTGGCCGGTCTCGGTCTGCCAGCGGTCGCCGAGAAAGAGCCGCAGGTCGCGCTTGGCCAGCTCGATATCGGCGAGCGTGGCGACCTTCGCCTGAAAGCAGGTGTCCCACATCGCGGGCCAGGGGAACTCCCAGCGGTCGGGCACCATGATCACGTCGTGCACGTCTACTGTGCCCTTCCATTCCGGCTGGTAGGAGCCGTCGTAGGCGTAATACATCTTGTTCCAGAGCAGGTTCATCAGCGCCGCCTGGTACACGGCCTGGTGCGCGGTCACGTCGTCCACGTAGAGCGACCGGGCCTCGGCCTGCCGCGTCGCCAGGAGATCGTCGGCCTCGGCCAGGGCGCGCCCGGCGTTCTCGCGGGCCGTGGGGAGATCGGGGGCGTGGGCCAGGCCAAAGTGCAATACCTCCCTCTGGCCGGGAGCCAGCTCGATCGCGAAATCCCAGGCGGCCTTGTTTCCCTCGCCGTTGTCGGCAAGCGTTCCCTCGTTGACGAGCGCGGCGTTGATGGCCGCCCGGACGGGATACTGGTTGGCCGTGATCTGCCAGGAATCGGGGGAGCAGTCGGCGACGACGACAAAGTGGCCGCCGGGATAGACCGCGTTCCACGTTCTCTCGTCGGCGCGGATCACCTCTCCATCGGCATGGAACCAGACCTGGGGAACCAGGTGCAGTGGCGCGTCGTCCGCGTTTGTCCGTCCGGTCAGTGTAACCTGGGCGATCATCGTTCGGTCGTCGTACTTGGCGTATTCGATCATCGCGTTGACAAACTCGGCCTGGAACGGGTAATTGTAGCCGTAGCGCGTGTAGCTGTGCGTGGGGGTGTTTTCGTAAAAGACGCGATCCTCGCGGATCGTCTCGCCATACTGGCCGCTGGGGCCGTCGAGGCCGTAGAGCCGCTCGGTGAGATAGGGCTGGCCGGGCCGGAAGAAGGCGAAGGCAAAGGCCACGCTCAGGTTGCAGTCGGTGACGCCGGCGATGCCATCCTCGCCGAAACGGTAGGGAGTGGAGAGGGCCTTTTCGTAGGTGAAACTCCAGCCGTCGCCGCGTCGGGTCGCCTCGCGGGGATTGCCCCACTCGCGCTCGGCCAGATAGGGTCCCCAGGCGTCATCGAGGGTGTGCCAGGGCGGCGGCTGCTCAAGGAGAGGCCCCCCGGTGTCCGTCGGTGGAGCCGTCGCGGTCGGTGTGCCCGTCGGCGTGGCCGGTGGGAGACAGGCAGAGACGACGATGACGAGAAGCAATGTCAGTAACAGGGGCGCGATCCGCTGCGCCCCTGCTGTTGCTCGTGACAACCGTTTCATCGCTTTTGACGCTTTACCCTTTCACACTCCCCAACGTCAGGCCAGAGATGAGCCACTTGGACGAGTACAGGAAGAGGGCCATCACCGGGATCGCCACCAGGACGGATGCCGCCGAGAAAAGCCCCCACTGGGTCTGGAACTGGCTCTGGAAATCCCGCACGCCCAGCACCCAGGTCCAAAGCTCGGTCTCGCTGGCGATCATCACCCGGGCGAAGAGATAGTCGGTCCACGCCGACATAAAGCTGAAGAGAAAGACGATGGCCAGCGCCGGCGTCGAGAGGGGCAGAATGATGCGCCAGAACGATAACATCGGTGAGGCGCCGTCGATGAGGGCCGCCTCCTCCAGCTCGTGGGGGATGGTATCGTAGTAGCCCTTGAGCATCCAGATACTGAAGGGCACCGACGAGACCGAATAGGCGATCACCAGCCCTCGGTAGGTCTGGGTCAGGTTGAGCTTGGTCGCCAGGATATAGATCGGTACCATCATCATCGGTGCCGGCAGCATCTGGGTGGCCAACAGGAAAACCAGGCCGGGCCTGCGACCGGGAAACTTCCAGCGCGAGAAGGCGTAGGCCGACGTCGCCGCCAGGATGACGCCGATGATGGCCGTCGCCGACGTGATGGTGATGCTGTTCCATATCCAGACCAGGAATTCCTTCTCCAGGAGCACCGTCTTGTAGGCCTCGAGGGTGGCATCCTCAGGGATGATGGCCAGGGATGTGGAGAGCAAACGATCGCCGGGTCGGAGCGAGACGCTCACGATCCGCAACACCGGGTACACGGCGATGGCGCAACAGACGATCAGCATCAGGTGGATGAGGATACGCTTGAATGGACTGTCCTCTCGACCTGACTGGAAGAAACGTTGCCAGACGCTTATCTCTTGGCGTGCAAGTGGTGTATTCATTCGGTCGCTCCTTTCACTCCCCCGGTGACCCGGATATAGACGATGGAAAAGATGAGCAATATGCCAAAGTTCACAAAGGCAAAGGCCGCCGCGTCGCCCAAGTTAAAGTACTGGAACGCCGAGCGGAAGAGAGCGGTCACCAACGTGTCGCTGGTTTCCAACTCATTCTGGTTGATAAAGAAGGGCACGTTAAAGTTGGTAAAGGTCCAGACGGTGCCCAGGATGATGGCTGGCGTCAACACCGGTCGCAGGAGGGGCAGCGTGATGTTGGTGAACCGTTGCCACCCCGAGGCGCCATCGATCTCGGCCGCTTCGTAGTATTCACCGGCGATACTCTGCAACCCCCCCAGGATGATGACCATCATAAAGGGAATGCCGAGCCAGATGTTGGTGACGCACATCGCCACAAAGTTCCAGACGGGATCGCTCATCCATTGGATGGGCGCGAGCCCCAGGCGTTGCAGCATAATGTTCACGAACCCGTATTCGAAATGAAATTCTCCCCTCCAGGCCAGGCATGCCACCGGCTGTGGAATGGCCCAGGGGAAGACCAGCAAGGCCCGGTAGATCCCGCGCAATTTCAGTTTTCGATTCATCAGCAGCGCCAGTCCCATCCCACCGCCGACGTGGCAGGCCACGTTGACCACCGTCCAGAGAATGGTGCGCAGGAAAACGGGAAAGAACTTGACCTGTTTCAGCACCGGCTTGGTAAAGACCTCGATATAGTTGGTGAGGCCGATAAAGTCGGGTGACTTGAAGTGTCTGGGGTTCAGGTTGGTGAACGATACGTTCAACTCCCACAACAGCGGGTAGACCACCAAGAGTAGCAGCCCCACGACCGCCGGGAGCAGCAGCATGTAGGGCAGGCGCAATCGCCAACCAAAGATCGTGACGGCGGTGGGCGACACAAAGAGTCCCACCAGAAAAGCCACGACGGCCCAGGGCCAATAGGGCGCCCAGGACGACGGGGTCTGTCCCACACTGACCGCCCCCACGACAAAGACGAGGACACCGGCGATGAGCAGCGCGGATATCCCGTGGCGGACGCGATCGCCCAGGAATTGGAGCGCCCGGTCGATCCGTCGGCTGAAAGCGCCCAGGGGATTCCAAAGAAAGAACGCCAGGAGTTCAAGCAGCACGGTCCCCACGAGGATATAGAGAACGGTACTCCCTACTTCTTTCAGACTGTTCAGGATTACGTCTAGCGTTAAGAATTCCATCTCTTTCCTCCTCGCCAGATAAAGAGACGAGGAGGGGGGAATTCCCCCTCCTCGTTCGTATCCTCTTGCTACTCCAGGGTGGCGACGCACGTCTCGGCGGCGGCCTGCATGGCGGCTGCCGCGTCCTCGGGCGCCTTGGTGTCGGCCAGGACGGCCTGCATCTCGGGCTTCATCCCATCCCAGTTGCAGCGCATCTCGCTGACGGTGGGCATCGGCGTGCCGACGACCATCTGGTCAGCCGAGCCTTTGAGGATCGGGTCGTTGGCGATGAGCGGGTCATCCAGGGCTGCTTCCAGCGCGGGCAGACGGTTCAGCTTGGCGATCATCAGCGCCTGGTTGTTGGCGCTGGTGACGAAGCGGATAAAGTCGATCACAGCTTCCAGCTTGGCCCCTTCGAGAGAGTAGGGTAGCATAAAGTAGGTGCCGCTGGTGTAGGGGTGAGGCCACTCGCCGGTATCGCTGACCTGGGGAATGCGTGCCACACCCAGCCTATCGCCGAAGGACTCTTTGTACCCACCCAGCGACCAGTCACCGTTGATGATCATCGCGGCCTTGCCCTCCTTGAAGAGCGTGTCGGCGCCGTCATAGTCACTCTCGGGGGGGACGATGGGGGTGGTGTACTTGATGTCGTACAGGAACTGGAGGGTGGCGACCATCTCGGGAGTGTCCAGGGTGGGGGTCTTGCCATCCTCGGCAAAGACCGTGCCGCCGAAACCGCCCAGCCAGGGGACCAGCCAGAACGGCTCGGTCTGATTGTAGACCAGGCCATATTGATCGCCGGTGGTCAATTCCTGGGCCATCTCGATGAGTTCATCGGTGTTCGTCGGGGGTGTCTCGACCAGATCCTTGTTGTACAGGAGCATCAGGTGGTTGCCGTTGGAGATGGGCACGCCCCAGGTCTGTCCGCCCAGCCGGGCAGCGGCCAGGGCCGAGTCGACATACTTTTCCAGTTCGAACAAGTCGTCCACGGCCATCAGTAGTTCGGCGTCCGTGAAAGGCCCGGCGTGGTCGTTGACCGTCCACAACAGATCGGGCAGGCTGCCGGCCAAACCGGCGGTGAGAAAGTCCTCCCGCAGGGTCTCCACGTCCTTGTTGATGACCTCGAAGGTCACGTAGGGGTTGAAGGCGGTAAAGTCGTCGGCCAGCGATTGGACGAATTGAAGCCCGCCGTCGGCCTCGCCTTCCTTGGTCCACAGGACGATCTCCACTGGCTCCGCTTCCACCTCGACCGGAACCTCCACCTGCACTTCTACCTCTTTGGTGACTTCTACCGGTACCTCTACCTCTTCTTTCTGGGTGACTACTACCGTCTCGACGACTCTTTCTGGCGTGGGGGCCGGCCCGCAGGCTGCCAGCGTCAGGCCCAAAACTACCAGAGCTAATACAAACCTCTTCATTTTCTTTTCCTCCTAGTTGATTAGTTTTACAACCGTTGCACTCGACCAAACGAACTTTTTGATGGGGATTTCCACTATTTGCTTTATCTCTTCCTCCTTATCGTTCCGCCCTGTCGATTTGCTATACCAGTTGACGTTGGCAGGGCCGCTCACTGATCGCACCGATAAACTCGGCGGTGCGTTGTACAATCTCGTCAACGGGCGTGGTATCGGAGATCGCTGTCTCGAACATGGACTGTAACTGACGAGAGATCTTGACATACTCAGGTATAGAAGGACGCGCCCGACCGGACGCGATCATCCGTAACGTCTGGGTCAGCAGTGGATCAAGCTCTGGGCTGAGCAGAGCATCGAAGGATGGGCAGGGCAAGTTTTGTAACATGAAGCGGTACAGGTCTCCCACGACGTTGGGGTCAACGATCGTTCTGAGAACATCCATCACCAGGGTGGGATTGGGACATTGTCGCAGGATCACGTAACTGGTCCCACCCACTGCCGAGATCTGATGGCTCCCTGGCGAGGCCGGGGGCGCCACGTAGCCGATCCGCTGCATAAACTCTTCGCTTCCCCAATCATTTGTCTCAAGGATGATGTCGCTTTCGTAACTGCCTCCGAGGGCCATGGCCGCTTTTCCCCGGGCGAACAATTCGGGAGCTGTATGCTCGGTGTAATTGACCACCTCTGGCGGGCTGGCGTGATGTAAGGTCACCAGTTCTCGCAAAAACCGCAAGGCGCGCCGCGTGCCGGGCGCGTCCAGGATGACGGTCTCGATCTCTGCGTCAAAGATCTCGCCTCCGGCCGACCAGACGAAGGGCATCAGGTTGTATACGGTCGCTTCACCGCCGGCCACCCCGCCCGGAAAGACGAGCGGATACACTATCCCATATCGCTCCTGCACCTGGGGCCGGCGAAAATGGCTGACTACAGCCAGCAGGTCGTCCCAGTTCCGTGGAGGATCGAGTTCCTCTTGGGCGAACCAGTCTTGGCGATACCAGAGCAGGGAGGCGTCGGCTTTGACCGGTAATCCGTACAGTTTGCCGGCGAAGGAGTTGGCCTTGACAAAGGCAGGGTACAGATCTTTGACAAATTCGGTGTGATTCCAGTGAGGATCTTCGTTGTGATCCTCCAGAGGGTACAGAAACCCCGATTGCGCCAGACCGGCTACCCACACGCTATCCACCATCGCCACGTCGGGAGCCGTGCCGCTGCCGACGGCTGCGCTGAGTAGATTGTAAAGCCGATTGTGACTGACTACATTGACCTGGAATGCGACTTTTTGGTCGGGGTGATCCGTGTTCCAGACACGGGAGGTCTGGTCGAGTACCCATGCCCAATGGGGATCTGAACTCATCAGCTGAATCGAGGTGTCGGATGACGAGTCTGCGGAGGTGGAGCTTTCGACAAAGGTACCCAGGCCCGGACGGCGAGTCAAGACTCCCTCATACACAAGTTCTTTGAGCGCCTGCCGCACGGGAGAGCGGCTGATGCCGTATAGTCGGCATAGCTCCTTCTCGGTAGGGATACGATCTCCTGGCCGCCACGCGCCGCTTTCAACTTGCTCTTGGATAATCATCTTTAGTTGATGATAGATCGGGATGGGTGAAGTCCGGTCAATATTTGTCACGGGATACCTATTATATGAGTGATGTTTTTAATGTTAATTGGTGTAATGTAATGACATTATACTAAATATACTGTCGCTTGTCAAGGTTTTTTCTGCAACTTGTCCGGTAGAGTATCGGTTACAATTATAGTCAAGAAATCCTGCCAAACCGTAAAATTAGGGGGTGGTTCACAAATGGGTTGACACTAACAATTTCATAGGTTGTCAAAAGCTTCAAATTCAGGGAGGATATAAGCTATCGAAACTTAACAGTGAACCTCCCCGACCTATGGCCGGGGAGGTTCACTGTGATATGCTCAAGTGGTTACTAATTTGACAATGGCACATTAACGGCGGTGCGTTTGCCCAATATAGCCTTCTCTGGTGCTTGAGGCGGTTCGGGCGCGAACGAGTCCGATTGACCAAATGCTCAGCGACCAGAGTGACAGCCTCTTCGGGCGTGGGCTGCGGCAAAGGCATAGCAACGCGCAACAAGAGTCTGATGTTAGCCATCGAGAGCGCTGGCAACAGTTCGACGGCGAATTATTGGGCCAGGGTAAGGTCACGAACGATCTGTTGCGCCCATTCCGATTTCGTTTGGACTGCGAACTAGAACTCTTGCAGGAACAACTCTCCATCCACCCACGTCCAGACCAGCCTGTCAGGATCAGTCAAGTTCGCGTAGGTTAGAAGAATCCCCACCTGGCCCATCTCTACTTTGCCCAACCGCCCGTTGTGCTGCCGTCCAGCGCCCGCTTTCTTCTCCCCAGCCTCGTCGGCGCTTTCATCCAGGAGCGACACGCCTCCTCGTTCCAGGCCTGGCGTGGCCTTGATCTCCTCTCGCACCTGTTCCAAGTGCGCCTGGATCGACCACGGCGAGTTCGACATAAAGTGTTGGATGTTCTCCCCCGCTACTCCCGTCGCACGTCCAATGCTCGTGTAGTTCCGATTGACCTCCAGGCGCGACAGTCCACTCAGGTAATGGTAACATACTCACTCGTGTCGCGGGTCTGGGTCTTGAAGCCCTCGGCATGCCGCTCCCAAAAGCCGTACAAACGCTGAGGCAACTCCCGACTGAGAGCAGGCGACAGCCCCCAGCGCATTGTCGTTGAACAGACAACCTATTCATGGCCACGGACCTTAACTGGGTTCGGTAGGCATGCTCGTTGATCAATACAGTCACAATTCAACAACCTCCAGTCCACCGCCTCGTACATCACTCCGGCACTGACGGGTCGGGGGCATCCGCTGTCGGCTCGGGTTCATAGCCATAGAGTGGAAACTGTCTGCATAGGGCTTGCGCCCGTGTTTGTCCCCCTCAAGTACTGCTTCATCCCTTGATCAGTCCAACACGGCCAAAACAATTTCTGCCACTTGGTCCATCTCAGTCTCGCCAAACCCTCTGAAGGTCACCGCCGGCGTACCCATCCGTATGCCGCTGTCACCAGCAGTGGATGTTCGTCAAAGGGGATCTAGCTGCGATTAACGTCGAAACCGACGGCCTTTAGCACCTCCTCGGCCTGCTGACCGGTGAGGCCACGGCTCCCAACGTCAACCAGGAACAGGTGTGTATCTGTGCCGCCTGTCACGATGCACCAAGGGTTCGTAAAAATATAACTTCCCGCATTGGTCAGACAAGGTTCGGATTTGATCGAGGACGAATAGTATAGTTCCATTGTGGGCAAACATCATGGCGTTGGATATTGAG
>Ga0180433_10010180_pt1 | contig 11363 bp, 12 predicted proteins | sample SS_ome_8_FD_132980 | JGI IMG/M metagenome (GOLD analysis project Ga0180433, IMG submission 132980) | Hypersaline lake sediment archaeal communities from the Salton Sea, California, USA - SS_1_D_1 metaG | ecosystem: Environmental > Aquatic > Non-marine Saline and Alkaline > Hypersaline >... | reverse complement strand
GGATACGAAGTCTCAAACATCAAAATGGGGATGGGACTAACAGGATGGGGAACGCCAACAGAAAAAATAAGTATCACAATGAAAGAACAAGAAGTTGATATGACCGACTTCGATGAAATAGCACCCAAACTAATGGATCGAATGGCAGGAGCAGGAACAGGAATAAAAATACCAGGATTTTATGAAACAATTGAAAGACCAACACAAGAAAATATTATTGGTAAATTAAGACAAGCAGAATTTGAAAAGAGAAGAGGATTAATGAAAGCAACAACCAAAGAAGAAGAACAAACAATAATACAAAAATACGAAAAAAGACTAGATGAAATACAAGATCCAAAAAGAATAGTTATTACACCAGAAGAAATAGGACCACGTTATGCAAAAAACGAAACTAATCCAATTTCTATGGTTGCTAGTGAACTACATTACAGATTTAAAACACAAGACATACCCATTATAGATATAGAAGCATCACCAGCAGCATTAGCAGCATTTACTGGTGCAATAATCGGGTTATCTTTTGGTAGTCCTGCAGGTAAAGTAGTAGGTTCTGTATCTGGTAGGTTGTTGATGGGATCTGTTGGTGTTGGTCAACTTGTGGTTTCGGCTGGTGTTAGTAAAGTAGTTACAGAAGAAACAGGATACGCAGGACTCGGAACACTTGCAGGTATAGGGACTTATGCTTTAACTGGTGTTGGAGTTAGTTATGCTAAATCCAAACTGTTTCCATATAATAGGAATGTTCAAACAGTAACAAACACGTTAAAGACAACAGACGAATTTAACATAGGCAAAGAACAAGCAGCAAGTACACTAGGAAAAGACGTGTATGTAGGATCAGGGAAGAGTGCATACTATGTTGTAGAAACAGGGAAAACAGGGATAGGAAAAGGACTAGGCGGAGAACTACCAGTATTTGTAAGAGCAGAAAACATATTTGGAGAAGTCAGAACAATACCAACCTATAGACCAAAATCATTTTTTAAAACAAGACAAGTAGGATTAGGACAAAGCGTAACAAAATCAATAGGATATTTTGAATCAGAACTAACAATAGGTGGGAAAACAGGAGCAGTGAAAGATCCAGTAACTTATAGGGGATACTCACTAGGATCTGCAGGAGGAGCAACAACAGACATAGGCAACATACAACCAATCGCACAACAAGACATAGTAAGCACAGTATGGGTAGGAACTGGAAAATCACAAAAACTATTCGGGACAACCTCAAGATTATTCATAGGACAAAAACCAACACACGGAGCAAGCATAGGAAAAGTAGACACTTCATTTTATAATATTGGTGGAGAACCACAAGTAACATTTAGTGTAAAATCACTTTCAGATTATGCAGTTGGTAGGAGTTTAGATTCTGGTTTTATTAAATCTTATCGTGGTGTTGGAGTTAGCAGCACATTACAGTTCGGAGAAAAACTAACACAATCACATATCAAACAAGCACAATTAGGAGTTACAAAGATTAGCAACATAGACGATGCATTAAACACTGTAACAGGAAGCGAAAGAATCTCATACAATATTGGCGGTGTAAAAGGCACTAAAATAGTTCCAGAATACATTGAAACATACAACACCTTTGACTTAGTCAAAGGTGGAGGTAGCGGAGGAAACATAAATATCTTATCTGGTGACGGTGGAGTAATCCAAATAAATACACAAAACCTATTAGGTTCACAACCTAGCCTAACCACATTAACTAGGGAGTTAGGAGCAGTAAGTTACGCAAACCAACCAAGCATTGCAGTAAGCAAAACAAATAGTATACTATCATCTATATCTTCAACACCACAACAAGAGAATATACCAGATGTTGAAGTAGACACTATAACATCAAACATGGTTGGTGTAGTAACATATTCAAAACAGCCAGTGATACCAGACATAAACAAGATACAATCAACAGATTTTAGCCAACAACAAATGTTAATACAAATACCTAAAGTTGCTACAGACCTGACAAACTTTGAAACAATACAAGAAGATGCACTAATAAAACAGATAGTTAATCAAAAACAACCAGTACCACAACAAGACATAATACAAGAACCATTAATCATACCAGTAATAGGAGTAATAAAAACACCGATAGAGATACAAAAAATAACAGAAGAAAAACCAGAGATAAGCATAGTGCCAACAGAACCACGTATATTCTATCCAAAAATACCAGTTCCAGAATTTCCACAAATGCCAGGAGACATAATCGGATTTACTGCAAGCATACCCGCAGGATCAGGAAGAAAAAGTTTCAGTTTTGGATTCTCTCACACACAATGGTGGAAAAAAGTAAACCCACTAATTGAAGCAGAGGAGTTATTAGGTGACTTTGGCACAGACTTTGATTTCTCATATATTGATGATTACAAACCAAAAAGGCGAAAAGGAGGAAAGAAAAAATCAAAAAAGAAGAAAGAGAAGTCTAAGAAAAAAAGAAGTAGGAGGTGAAAAAAGTGGGTAAAAGCACAAAAAGAAGCAAAGCAGCAAAAAAAGCTTGGAGAACAAGAAAAAAAAGATATGGAAAAAATGGAGTACGTGGGTAAAGAAGGTAAAAAATGGTAAGTCTCTTTTATGGATTAACACTAGGAGCAATAGGGCTAATAGTTTTCGCTTTATATTGGGGAATATTTGACCAAGTAATTTTAGGCGAACTATGGAGATTAGGCGTTGATTGGGAATTAAACGGGACTTACCTAACCATCTTTCGATCAATGCATATTGGCATACCTGCTATTGTTGTTTTTGTGTTTTTTATCGGTAATTTAGCGTTAGCTCATTTCAGAAAAAATGAATAAAATATTAGGAAATCGTGGAAGTGTTGATCCAGAAGCATGGATAACTGGATTATTCGGATTTAGTATTACTTTTATAGCCTACATAGCTTTTGGGCCTACTTTTTTAGAGCTATCAGAGGCTACAAACAATATGGGATTAGGGGATGTTGCCATAAACAACCTTAGTTTAACCCAAATGATGTATGATTACGCTATGATTTTTAATGCAGGAGCATGGCTTGTTTACATACTATACAGCAGTATTCGCCAAGAAGTAGAAGAGAGGATGTTTCAAAGACGATATATGTGATATTCATGGATAACAAATGTGTTCGCACACTGAGTTTCAAGGTTACAGCAGAAGAGGAAAGTAGTATAAGACGTGCTGCCAGAGAGAAAGGTATACCTGTGAGTAGGTACTTAAGGCTTTTACTCCTAGAAAGTCCACGTATGGGATATTCCCCAGGGAAAAACCTAATTTCTAAAGAGAGTTTGGATAGTCTTAAGACTATCCAAAATCAAGCCAAAATCATAGAAGAAATACTTATCGATCAAGGAGGTATTGGATATGTATAAATTATTTTCGATAATATTATCGATAATTATATTGTGCTTGATGATAGGTGTTGTGTCCTCTAACACAGAGTTAGAAAGTATAACAACCACTACTACAACCACTTTGAGAGATCCTTTTATTGTTGGCCCGTTTGACACTGATTTAAAGAAGTATGAGAGTATGGAGGTTAGTTTGTTCTCTGAGACTGCGAGTATCTTGATTTATAAATATGATGTGCCAACTTCTCCTTGGAGAGACCTATCAACTTTCACACCTACTTTGGCTGATAACACGGATTTGTCAATTAAGTGGGATCGTGTTGAGTTAGTAGCTGATGAGAAGAAACTAGATGCTAAGAATTTGGTTGTGAGCTTTGAGGACACAACGAATCATAAACCTAGAGTAGTGGCAATCCCAGAGGAGACAGTCTATAAGCTGATGAATACTCGTGATACTTTCCCATACATTAACGGCGAGCCTGCTAACCACCTGAAAAAAGACGGATACATTTTTATTTATGTGCCACATTTCTCATGGTCAGATATTGAATTCTATTACGGTACTGGTGCATCTTGTGTTACACTAACACCTGCTGAAGGTGCTAGAAGTGTCATAACCCAAAACACTTGTCTTAACTCGTCTAAGAAATGGTGGACTATCAATGCCACAGGATATAGTAATGGTGAGGGTGCAATTCAGATAGATGCAAGTGATATTTTCTTATACTGTAATGGATCGGGAATTAATGGAACGAAAGATGACGCCCCCCCTGATTGGAGATACGGAATCCACACAAATGGACGTAGTAATGTAACCGTAGACTCATGTAATGTGAGAAACTATCACAGGGGGATAAACTTTGACGGAGACATGGACTCCTCACGAATCATAGACAGTAACGTATCTGACTGTTCTCAGCGTGCAGTATGGGCTAAAGGAAAAGACGGACTAGCAAGAGATCAATGGAATATACTAGATAATGTTCAAACATGGCACACGTCAGGAAGTAGTAACTCTAAATGTGGACTCTATTTCCTTAGACATTGGGATGCATCAAACATAATAGCAGGAGAACTAGGAGATACAGCCTGCTCTGATTCCCTTATTAGCTTTGAGGAAAGCGGAGTAGAAAACATAAACATAACCAACGCAGACCTGAATATGCGAGGAGCATACGCTGCCGTGCAAGTGCATGAGTGGTCAGATGCAGCAGGCAAAATATGGATGGAAGATATAAGTATAAATTTGAGTGGATCATCAGCAAACAAATACTGTTTTCTAGTAGACGGAAATATCAGCGTATCAAACTCAGAGTGTTTTGTGAGTGGAGCAACACAACCAAACAATATGATAGCAACCTACGAAGATGATGCACCACAATACCTAGCAGAATTCTTTAACACAACATTCACCAACGATGAAACCACAGACATACTAGGAGCATACGGTAAACAAGTAAACCTAAAATTCTACAACAGCACATTCAACGAATCCTCATTTAACTTCGTAGAAGATGATGCATACTCAGAAGTGTATTACTCAATAATAAGTAATGTAACAATTTCAGGTAGTCCAGCAGAAAACGCACAAGTAAACATGACAGATGATGATGGAACAATACTACACAGCGAAGACACAAACGCAGACGGCTACACAATAGCTTATCAAATGTTCGCTTTAAGGATAAACAAAACAGATACCCAAAATTTTGATTATAATCTGACAGCAACTAAGACAGGATATTATCTAACCCAGAATCGTACAGATTGGATAAGAGATAATGGAATACAATATGTTAATTTAGAGCTTGATGAGATTCCACAAAAGGCTAATGCAACATTAACAAGCCCTGATGATAATAGGGTTGAGGGGGTGTCGTATCCTTGGAATTTTAATGCAACATTAGAAGCCCTTGAAGGTTATGTCCACAATGCAACATTCTTATTATACAGAGACACAAACCCAACACCTTATTATTGGAATACTCAAACATTTGATGATTCAGAAACCACAGTATACGTAAACAAGACATGGACAAGTGCATTAGCTGATACATGGCACTGGACATACCTAGTGTGCAGCACAGACGATATAAGATGTTACACACCACCTAACAGAACATTCACTTCTGCGGATCTCACACCATATGTAAAAGCATTAGCTTATCCGATTAACCAGACTATCACAGATAATCCGTTAGATTTTATCCTACAGTTTGGGAACATGACAGACCAACTATACAACGCATCATTTTATATCTGGAACAGTAGCGGAGACTTATATACAAGCAGTGGAGAAACATACGCACCAGGATACGGGATGCACGATGTTGGCATAGCAGGAGACACATATCAACATGGAGAATATGAGGTTAATTTCACAGACGTTACACTAGCCTATGACTCCTATCAATGGAACGGTTATGTGTGTGATTGGGACTTTGACTGTAGCAGCCAATATCACGTAAACAATACATTCACTGTGTCTAATCTCAGCGAGTACATGATGGACACACAAGGTAACTGCTTCACAGAGTTCGGATACTATTATAATCACACTTCAGGAGACAACAACTATTATACATTAGTCAACCTTACACAAGTATCCTCTTACTTAACGGATGTGAACTCAAGCAATATATGGATAGAAGGAGCTGATGCATTCTTATACAGTGACTATCACTTAGTAATAGATACAGTATTTGATAAAAGCTTTTCAGTATGGATTGGAGGATCAAACATAAACTACAACTACAGCCTACTAAATCCTTCAATAGACGAACAAATCAATCCTTCATTTACTGACTTCACACTTGGCGGTAACTTCTATGAAGTTAATATGCTATGGGAAGAAGATGGGACAACATGGGATTACAATGCAATAGAAAACCAAACACTAACTGCAATATGTAATTCATATGCACCAGACACATTAGATCTAAAAAATCTTGGATGGACAAGTTTTTACTTATCAACAAAAGAAAAACCAAAATTAATATTTGAATCAGAATCAGCAAACAAAACAATTCGAAGAGTTTATCAACCGTATCTATCAGCAGAGACAATATCAATATACAACCTAAACGGAAGCAGTGAAATAGAAGAAATAGATTATGAACTTGAAGATTGGACTGTAACCTATGGAGATAGTTATCTACAAATATTTAGAAACGTAGATGGAACACTAAAAAGGATATGGCAAGAACAATGGTATGATTTACAAATAAATGATGTTAGCGTAGAAAACGACTCATACCTACAATATGTAGTATACAAAAACGGTAATAGTGTCATAATAACATGGGACAAAATAATCGATAGTGGATCACAAATAATAGTTGTATCAGAGCCAGTAGTAAATGATTACCTAGGAAGTTATGAAGGATTAACAGTAGGGTTCACATTTGACCATGATAGTGGACAAGTAGGGGTAACAGTAGAATGTGACGAAGACATAACAACCATATTTAATGTCAGCAATGCAAGTTCATCACTGTATGTTAATACATACAGTGGACAAAGCGATTCAGACAATGTAACATTTACATACACTCTTCCAAATAAGGACATACCAGTATATTTAGAAGTTGAAATAGACCATCCAAGATATGGTAAAGTATCATTCAATCAATTAACTCTATTATACAATGAAAGCAACCCCATTGGTGGAATATTCAATCCTATACTTCCAGGTGAGATACTTGGAAGTGCAACAACACTACTAAAAGCATTATTTGGTTTAGGAATCGTAATTATGCTTTTTTATGTTGGATGCAAAGCATCCAACTATGGTGTTGGAACATTAGCTGGCTTCGGAGCATTTGCAATATTTTGGTGGACAAATATTTTTCCAAAAAACCAAATCCCGTTTTTTATGGTTGGATTCTTTGGACTACTCGCTTTTGTAATAGCAATTGGTGAAAGGAGGGGTACATAATGGGTAGAGCGGTAACAATAGCGTTTTACATAATTTGTTTATCCTTTAGTATGAGTTTACTCCATGAGATCAATACTTGCTATCAATACGGGAACGCTGTTCCAGGATGTCCAGACGAACCAGGAATAGGACACCCATATATGCCATTTGATATACAGCCTCTTTTCACATATGAATTCAAAGGATCAGAAAACATATTTATTAACGCAACAAATTCTTCAAGTTATCAAAACACACTTCAAGATGTTGTAGAGTATAAACCAGCACCAGCAGGACTAACAGATATTTTCGGGTTTTTTACATGGGTAATAGCTGGTGGTCGTTTTATAGTAAATGCATTTTTTATGCCGTTATTCGGTTTCCCAAAGTTAATACAGAAATTCTGGATACCAGAATTTGTAACATACCCAATAGCCTCAATACTATTTTTAATACAGGTTGTTGGCATATACGAGTTCTTTAGTGGTAGGGAGGTATTTAGTAGAGAATGAAAAAAACAATACTAATAATATTGATTTTGTTAATGAGTAACAATGTAACATCACAGACAACAACAACCTTACCAATAACATACGAAACAGTAAACGAAGATGGATACATGCCATGTATAGCCCATATGTTCAACAGCAGATTCTTAGACTATATTGTGTGTCCATATGAACGTAGTTTTGGAGGTGAAAGAACATCAGAAAATCCGACAAACTGGTTTTACTTCTTTCTAATAATGATTGTCATAGTACCGTTTATGATTTCATTAAGTAAAATATCAATACCAGTTATCCTAATGGATTTTATACTAATTGTCCTATGGGGATATGTCCCACCACAGTCGTATTACGTGTTTGCATTACTTAACATATTCGTTTTTGCAGAAGCTATATTTTACAGGATTTTCGCACCAAAAAACAACAATTAAGAGGTAAAAACAATGAAAAACCCATTTAAGAAAACAAAAACCAGTTATTTGCCAGATGAGATACGGAAAAAAAGGAAGATGATAGATGAAGTAGATAAAGCGTTTGATGAACCATTATATCCAGAAGAATATGAGGATATGGATTATGTTAAACACAAAAGGAACAAGACAAAAAAGAAAAAGAAAAAGGGAATGATAGATAATTTCAAAGAGTTGAGTAATTTTTGTGCAGCAAAAACAGAAGAATGGAATGATAGTATGTTTTAGGTGAAAATGAGCAGGTCTAAACGAATCAAAGTAAAAAAAAAGTACAGTAGATATTTTGATTCACTCGTAGATCATGACATAGTATTGATAAATAATTTCGGCGACTATGGAGCAATTAAACGAACCATAAACTCAATAGAAAAAGACTTATTCCTATGTTGCCCAGTCGGTCATAACATTTTTGCAATAGCACACAAAGGAAAAAAACCAAAAAAAGAATATGAAACAGAAAATTTTTCAGTATACAACATTTAAAAATGAAAAATGAAGAACTGGAAGGAATTAATTATAGTTTTGTTTTTGGTGGGGGTGGTGTCGGCTGTTAATGAGGAAACCTGTACGTATGGGGGTGGTTGTGCTTCAAGTGGGGATTGTGATTTGAACATGATAGGTAATGAAACCCTTAATCCTGACTGTGATAATTGTTTGAGTACTACTGGTGATGATGGGGTGACACCTGGTAAGATGAGTAAGTCTGGTGAGACGGAAGCTCATGGAGGTTATGGTTCTTCTCAGACTTGGGGAAGTAATGTTATGGAGTGTTGCGGTGACGACAATGGTGAAAACTACAACACCTTCATAAAAGATAGTGAAGTTGAATGGAGTGATTCAACAGGTGCTTGTTGTGATAATCCAGATGATTGTATAGTGGGTAGTCTCTGCTATTTAGATGGGACAGGATATGCTAATAAAAACAAGGGAGGAAACGATAACATAACCTTCTGCAAAGAAAGCGTATGGTATGACTGTGACATAAACGAGTCCTCATGCGAAACTTGTTCAGATGTTGGATACTGTGTATATGGTGGTGAGTGTTGGGTAGAGGCTGGAGAAGTAGTAGGAGAATACAGTGATATTAGTACCTTGGGTTGTTGTGGTGATGATGTAAACGAAAAATATACTCGTTGTTTGGAGCATGATGTTAGTCCCTCTGGCCAGAATATCAGTTGGAACTGTGACGACACAGTAGATGCTTGTTGTGATGGTGGGTCAGCTTGTGTTGGAGGAGTGGGTGAAAATATAATATGTAGTACTTGGGGTACTGCTGAAAACCTTAACCCAAAAAACAATGATACTATATCACAATGTTGGTTTGGTCAATGGGCTGACTGCGATTATAACTCAGACGTATGCGGTAACTGCTCAACATACATACCATACACAAACGGACAAGAAAACTGGATAAGCATAGGATCAAGTGAAGACTCGGTTTTTGGAGAATACAGTAATTTAACCCATGTTGAATGTTGCGGAGATGATTACCCAGAAACATACCAACACCTAAACATAAGCAATCTTACAATGGACTCTTACATAGTCTCAAATATGTCTGATATTGCTTGCTGCTCTACTCCCTGGTCATGTGTGAACAACAGCATATGCTACACCAACACCACCACAATAGACTTAGACGAAGACGGAGATAATGACATCTGCCTAGACACAGTATGGTATGACTGCTTAACAGCAAATGAATGCAACACATCAAACAATGAATTTTGTTTAGATAACAACTGTTTATTTAACCTAACCGTGAACATAACCCACCCTATAAACGGGTCAACATATTATAGAAACACATTAGAACTAAACACAACAGTCACGAAAAACACATCAGAGATAACATGTGAATACTGGATCACAGGATACAGTCGAAACAACTACACTTATCCAACCCAACAAGTAACATTTCCCCAAGGAGAAAACACAGTCAACATAGAATGCCTAGACACAAACGGAATCATAGGCACAGACACATTAACCTTTGAAGTAATCCTATTCTATGGCAACAGACTAAAAGGAAACAACAAAGCAACACTAATAGCCTTCCTAACACTACTATCTATACTAACAATAGCACACAACAAAATTAAGAAGTAAGTATCTTAGGATAGTAACTATGCTTTTGAACCTTCAACGTATTTATACTTCTTTGTACAATTGATTGTACAAGGAAGTGTAGAAAGAATGGAGAAAGATAAAACCAACATACACGTAAAACCAGAAGAAGGCGGTGGAAGACTATACCTAAAAGAAAACCTACTAAACCGCATGGGAATACAAACAACCACTGAAGTAGACGTAACAGCCAGAAAAGGAGAAATTAAACTACAACTACCCAGTAAACAAAAACTACTCTCAAAAATCAATGAGGTCACAAAATGAATCGTTGTATGTTTTGTGGCGCATCATGTGAGGACGGGCAAGGGTTATGTCATGCTCCCTGGTGCAGTCACACACTAGGCACAACCGAAGGATATAATTACTTACTAAGAGGTGTGGTATGACTTCTAATGCTAACAATCATCAACTAGCCTGCTATCTTAATTGGATTCACCAAGGAAAACATGGTAGGCTGAGTTAATGTTCATGGGGGGTTCCCCCTAGCTTTACAACCATAAGAGCCAACGAACCCCAACGGGTAAGGGTTGGACTCGTGCATAAAAAAGCAACCACACCCCCCATGATACTCACCCCCAAAGAAAAAATGATGTACCAAAACAGTTACAGACATGGAGATTTAGTGTTAGTAGAAGTAGAGAAGCTACCAAAAGACTTAGAACCCACAAACACAGATGTTATCTTAGAGGGAAAAACCAACACCCACAGAATAGTTAAGGGTAAAATATACTTCAAAGAGGTTGATATGTTTGTGTTCGGCTACTTAGAGGCTTTTCAAGGAGCTTACCTAACCCACCCAGAACACGGAGAAGGCAAGAGTAAAGTTTTAAAAGCTCCTATAGAGCCTGGATTCTATGAGTTACGCAGACAACAGGAAGAAACCCATGAGGGTATGAAACAAGTAGAGGACTAAGAAAATGATACACCACGGAAATCTAATAATCACGAAAGACAACCAACACCAATACACGGACTTGCGAGAAGTGGGAGG
>Ga0180433_10010179_pt1 | contig 11366 bp, 20 predicted proteins | sample SS_ome_8_FD_132980 | JGI IMG/M metagenome (GOLD analysis project Ga0180433, IMG submission 132980) | Hypersaline lake sediment archaeal communities from the Salton Sea, California, USA - SS_1_D_1 metaG | ecosystem: Environmental > Aquatic > Non-marine Saline and Alkaline > Hypersaline >... | reverse complement strand
TGCGCACTCTCTTTCTTTGCACTTTTGACACCACTTTACACCCTGTCCGGGGGTGCAAAAGAGTGGCGTACAACAAAGGTACAACGAACGTTTAACAGTCATAAAATATACCACTCGCTGACTCCTATTACAACCACATACTATATATACAATGTCAGGCCTATATACATAATGGTGTTTGTATGCCGGAGTCACGTATCATATGGAAGTGTCCTTGCGGAAATCATTGGACCCCGCATCGCATCGGCGGTAATCCACGACCCATTGACCGCCCGGTACGATGCCGGGCCTGCCATCGATGGTTCCGGGTCGACGAAGATGGCAACGGGACATACATCCCGCAAACCCACAGCCGGCCCAGGGACGTGTCCGACGACGAGCTCGACATCCAAGAAGGATTCATTAACGTATATCGCGTCCGGTCGGTACTACTACGCAGAGCCAAACGAGAACTTGGAATGCATGATTTCCGGACCACGAAATCGCAGGAGCTCGCCGATATCATGGCCACACGAGCAATCATCAATCGCCATCCCAGCGTCAGTAATTGGGTCTGTGACATGTGGGTGGCGACCGAGGCCACCGTGATAGAATTAGAAACACGGGAAGAAGCATTCGTCGAGGCCATCGCTGTATTCCCGGAATCATTCCATAGTCGGCCCGGGATACGGGCCGAGGCTGAGCGGAGACTCCAGACCAAATCTCTTGGTTACGATGTCCTAGTAGAAAATATGCGTCGAAAGGGGGCAGGCCCCGGTATACAAACACCACCCATCCCTGTTTCTGCGGCTCTGCCCCCCGACAAAGACCTCATCAGGGCCATATGCCCGGTATGCGAGGCCACCACTCGTATCCTGGAGGGACAGACCGTAACGTGTGAATATTGCAAAGAGGGTACGTATATATCAGTCAAAGAATGGGAGGACATCCAGGGCCTCCACGAGAAAATGTCGAAGTACGAAAAGGAGGAGCATTATGAAAAAATCAAGAAAGCCGAGGAAGCAAACGCCGAAGAGCCGGTGGCTCATCACGAAAACTGGCACCAGGCGGAGATACCGGATACGGGACAGACCGTTGAGGTCGAACTACAGCTATTCAAAGGCGAAGAGGGCATGGGTACGGAAACCGCCGGAGGAACCGATGCACACCTACGAGGTCCAGGTGACCATGATAGAGACCCCACAGCCGGGCGGTCCAGCGCCGAAAAAAGTGGCAGGGGCAATCGTCAAGGTAAGGGCACGGGACGAGGACGAAGCGATGAAAAAAGCGGTAGACAAACTGGCAAAAAAAGCAGCCACTTCCAAAGACCCCCAGGTACGAAACGGGATAGGAACCTTATTGACTGACGAATCGCAAGTACTATATGGCATTGAGGAGGTCGAGCATGACGAAAAACAGACAAAAATCGAAGACTACTGGTGGTATTAAGGGCTATGGCATCGACTACGATTTCAAATCCCAATATTTGGTGCTGAGCAAGCTGGAACCCCTGATATGGCTCCATAAAAGAGGCACCATCAAGGTGAAGAACATAGCAGTGTACACATCCCCATCAGGAAGAGGCTGGCACGTACGGTTCGATTGTGATTGTAATATCCCTCGTCGGGTCATCGAGCTCATGGGAGGCGACGACCCGTGGAGGCATGCTTACAGCGTTGACCGTGGAGAGCACGACAATGCCCCGCTATTCCAGCACAAAATCAAGTCGGGAACAAAGTACTCCGAGAAGTACAACGAACAGATGACGGAGAGGGTGAAGAAAGCATTTGAGGTGAAAAAAGAGGTGGAAAAATGAAAACGAAAAATAAATATTGTTACGACGAACATGTGAAGTGTAGAGTGAGAACGAGAAAAAAAAGATATTGCTACGAATGTGAATGCGACACCGAGCAGGTAGCGGGCGACGTGTCTGACGGACTGGCGTGGTGTTGCGACGTGTGCGGGCTGATTTGGGGGCCGGAGGACTGGGAGGTGGAGTAGATGGCCTACTATGTCGGATTTTGCACGCAATGCCACACGCTGTACTTTAACCCGGACGGGTTTTTCAGTTGCCCTCACTGTGAGCATCAGACCCACGGCAACGAACTCTGGTGGAGGCAAGTAGATGACCTATCAGACCTGTGAGGAGGTGGAGATGAGAGTATGAGATGCATAGATTGCGACAAGCCTGTGCCGGAGGACTACTATATCTGTGATACTTGCTGGGCCGAGGTCACTGACAACGCACGGAAAATCGCAATAATCCGGCAAAAACTAATAGGGTATTTGCTCCGAGAGCTCAAGGAGGCGTTCGATGAATCAATGTAAAAAGTGTGGAAAGATGTACGATATCCGAAGCGGAGGACAATGGGGAATGTGCGAGGGTTGCTTCCAGGCATTGTCCTTTACCGATATCGCACGTATAATGGATGATGTCGAATGACCACAATGACGAAAGGGTCTGTAGTCGCCCATCCCTCCGGCTCACCACGAGATGAGTCGGTAAAGTGATTCTGACCCCGTCAAAGATGCGTTCCTCGAAAAGATGCGAGTCCTGCAATCATCAAAAACACCATCCAAGATTCTGTCTGAAGTGTCGGGACGGGTCGAAGTGGCTAAAGAAGAGAACGGACCGACAACCCACGCGTATAGATTGTGCTCTCGAAGAATTTTGAGGGAGAGCCGGGGATAGGGGAAAAACTCTCCCTCGTTCAGTGGTAGACTACCTTCTCAGATACAGTAACAGGCTGATGGCAGCAATGACAAGACCGATGATGCCTATCCAGATGTTCCACTGCATGATTTCCTCGGTCTGCTCCTTACTCTCCTTGAACTGTTGCTTGGCCTGCTTCTTGGCGTCGTGGTGCATCCAGGCAAACACTCCAGCCATGGCGGCCGTTGTGCCAATGGCCACTGCTATACCGACTACGATGAGAACCACCTCCTCCGCCACGCTATATACATAATCACAATAACTGCAGCCACCACTGCGATGTAAACCCCGGCCTTTTCGAACTTTTCGAACAGTACCTCCGGGTTCGTCCAGTCAAAGCCAGCAGGAGCCTGAGCACTCGTCTTTAAATTGTACAACACCAGGTCGTGACCCCGACCATCCTCGCCACGGAAGGTGCGCTTCTCGCCGGGTCCCATGGTTATCGTCTTCTTGTATACTATCTTTTCGAGGAGTTTGACGTGTCCGAAATCGAACTGTATGAACTGCTTGGTACCAGCAGGTATCTCGATGTGTACCACGCCACGGTCCTGAGCCAGTCGCTTTTTGCGAATCTCCAGCTCCGAGTTGTCGGCCTCTAGCTTGTAATTTCCCTCGCCCCACCAGAGGTCGCTGATGGTGTTCCAGCTCGATACGCTCTGCCATTCACCAGCTTCGGGCGGCGTCGAATCAGCCACGGAACCCCAACTATCAATCATGTGGCCGGATTCGTCATACCATTCTACATAGGTGATGTCACGAACTCCCTGCTCGGCCTCACGCACCGAGGAATCGTAGACCATCCAGGCTCCGGTCTCGCTCGGGAACTCCTGTGATGATGCCACGCCATTCTCTATCCATCCTACCTTCCAGGGGCTCATCGTATCATCCTCCAGGCAAAGAACGCAACCACAGCCCCCACCCCGAGGGCAATAATCATGACTATCAGCATCTGCTCCTCCTTGGAGAGCTCGTTGAACTTCGTGCTCACGACGCTCAACTGTCGGAAGATGAATCGAGCAGACAGGCCTACGGCTGCGGCTCCCACGACCACAGGCATGGCGTACTTGGCTCCCGAGCCGAGACCCTGGTATACCTTCGTCCTCGCCTCTATCTTGGCAAGCTCGCTCTGTTCGGTGGCGTCTACTCTACGCATGAATGCCCCAACGCCCTCACGCCTCTCGGTGTCCTCCGCCCCGTCCACCACGCCCTCCTCATAGCTGCGCTGAGCCATCTCCTTGGCTCGCTCCTGGCTCACCACCCCCCGCACTCGTAGCGGTCGTAACCGTTGAGCCTCGGCCACCGGGATTCTCCTTGCCTCGGCCACCGGGATTCTCTGAGCCTCGGCAACCGGAAGTTCTTCGGCCCGGGCCACTGGTATCTTTTTCACTGTGATTGGTTCTGCCATGATTGGCTCCTCCTCTACCTCTATTGGTATGTTACGCTCCGCGTCCAGCTCCTGCTGCAATGCTTTCTCTCGCTCCAGGCTCGACTTGGCGGCCTGGCGACGGAGGACACGTAGGGCTGATTCCTGCTGGGCCTGTGCAGTGGCCTGACGCCTCTGCGATGCGAACAGCTCTGCCTCTGCCTTGACCTGCCGGGCCTGCTTCACCGAGCCGTAGCGGTAACTATTGCGTTCCCCGGCCATGGAACCACCCTCCTGTGTATCCGAATGCAAATACGATGACTCCCATGACCGTCATGATGAGCACCCCGTCCGGCCAGACACCGGTGGAGAGATACGTGCCGGTACCGTAGATGCCATACACGGCCATGAGAATCAGAGAGAATATGACTGCGTTCCACTTAATCGGATTTCCACTCAATGTTTCACCTCATCAAACCATTAATTATTGTCTCGACGGCCCGGGACGGCCCTGCAGTAGCACTAGGCGGCGCGTCATGCGTAATCGACAACCGTGGTCGCTGAGCAGCCGTACCCCAGCCAACCCCTTTGAATAAACACTGGGTTAATCCGGTAGGAGGGGTATCATCCGCGTCCAACCCGATGCGGAACATCAATCTACACATGCCACCCATCGCAGCCTGCACCCAGCCAATCCCGGTGGCATTCAGGTCGATGTCATTGTCGCCCACGGCCCACGCTGGTGGCTGGGCTATCTCCCCACCAGAGGACCCGGAATCCAGGGCGTCATTCCAGTCCGCACCCACTGCCGGGTTACTAGGCCTGGCATTGCCATAGTTTCGAATCTCCGCTGTCTGAGCACCGTCCCAGGTCCCTGCCGCCGTCGCATAGAGAATGACCTTGGCAGCAGATACGACGTTTTCAGATGGTAATCCAGTCAAATCAAATATGAACCCGGCCCTGGCGATGTGGTAATTACCAGCGGAAAGATAATGGTCGATGTAATTCCCGGCTACGTCGCTAAGTGCCGTGCCGGCATTCGCATTGTCGTGTATAGTGGCGTACACAGCATTTGGCGGGTCATAGTACTGTCCATCGTGGGAGGCTGTGATAACGTCGGTCGGCATTAATTGGTCACCTCGTAGGTCACATACAAACCGGTCTGCACATCCCGCAACAGGATGCTGGCACCGTCGGCACAAGCCATCACCCACCTAAAGTTGGCTGTGATATTGTCGGAATTAACCTGGGCTTTGATGTCTGTATGTCCGACTATGATATCCCCTGCACTCACGCCGTTACCATCGACGGATAACATATCATCGGCTATCTCGATGGCCGCCGTGTAAGTACCACCGGCTCGTTGGACATGGATTTCCTGAGCCCCGTCGATTTTATTCGCCGCACCGCTTGTGTCGGCAATCTCACGCCATTTGACAACAGCCACGACGCTGATGAGAGTATATCCGGTCGGAAGCCACGATGCAGGGATAATCACGTCTGGCAGGTCCGTGTTTGCGCCCACGCCAGGGATGGTCACGAGGGCGGTCGAATCGCCCCAAATCATCTGTGTCGCCCGCTTAACTGTAGATACTCCATATTGTGCCATCTCCACCACCTCACGGCACGAACCAGATGGACACGTACCCGGCGGCACCGGAGTTGTTCGTCACAGTGATTTGCCGGTGCTGTGGCGGTCTGTCTCCCGGCACGAGCACTCCTGGCGACGCATCTATGATGACGGTCCCGTCTATGAGCACGTAGTTTTGCACGGCTGAACCCACGCCCGTAACTACGATAGCACCATCGAAGTACAGCCCGTTACCGATTTTGTAGTCAAAACCGTCGCCTGTGAACTCCATGGCGGCGGAAGTCTCATAGATTATTTTTCGGGTGCCCGGGGGTATATTGACGTTGATAACGGCAGTACCGCCATTCACGAGTTCGATGGTGGGAGAGCAGAACTCCCGTGTCAATCGACCGTATGCATTCGACTCACTCTGATGTAAAACATCGTCGCTAATCATCGGCTGTGCTGCCGTAACCTGTGGCGCTGTCGTCGCCACTCTACCTTGTTTTCCCATACCTACCAACCTACCATTGGGATATATAGAGGGAGGCTAAAATGCGCCTCCCTCGGAGCGAGAAAGGGTCCGGTCTAACGACCGAAGCGAACCAGGGGTCTCTTTGCAGATGCCCTCTTTGCAGTTGGCGCCGTCTCCGATACTCCAGGAGCCGGTGGCGAGGTCGGCGGTTTCAGAGGCTGTGGCGAGCTCACGGTACCAGTCTGGGTATCCACGGATGTATTGGCGCCCTGTGGGTACGCCCGAGTCATACCGATTGCAGGTCCTGGAGAACCATAGACCGTGTGTATCATCACGTCGGCGGTATCTGCATTGAGTTGCAGGTACACGTTACCGGCTGTGTTGTACGAGCACGGAATCCAGTACTGGGCCTGGAAGGGTATCGGACCAATGGCGTCACCAGCGAGGTCGGCGGCAGCGTCGAGCTCTGCTTCCGTCCGACAACGATTGATGTGACCGTCAACGAGGAACATTTCGCAGGCGTTGTCGTCAACGTCGTAGAGCTCCGTGGCTCCGACAGAGAGTTCAACATGCGTCAACTGCAGTGCCGGGTACTGCGCCATGAAGTTCATGTCGTTGGGCACTGCCACGGATGTAGTGGCGTCCCGATTGGTCATACAGGTGACCAGGATACCCACGAGCCTCTTGCCCAGGAGCGGTGGCGTGAACGCAGTAAGTGCGGCCAGAGCGTCCTGATGCTCGTAGCAGACTGCCAGCTTCTCCGAGAAGGAACCATTGATTATAGCGATGTAGATGGTACCTGCGGTCCAGGCGACCTGCGCCGGAGTCTCGACCATGTAGGCCTCACCGAGGTTGGCGATTTCTACGCGCAGCCAGTGACCCGGCTTTGCCGGACACCGAACGGGCAGTCTAACGCCGAACCAGTTCTGCCACTCGACCGTCGGAGTGCCCGTAGCGAGGGCACGGTAGGAACCGCATCCCACGACAATCGGGTCATCCGGGTAGAACACTGACATCATGGCCAGTGCGCTTCGACCGAACACTGCGATTTCGACGTCGTCGTAGCTGAACTTGAAGCTCATGGCGTCGATTGGGTTCAGAACGTCGTTGGACGAAGTTGCAACGACCGGGGCTGCAGCCCCGGGGTCGTAGAACAGGTACAACGATTCAATATCGGTCTCTCTCGGAATCTTACTGTAATGCGTCTGCGCCAAATCAATATCGTACGCAATCGCATCCACGTTCTCACGTAGTTCTGCCATCTCAGGCACCTACCTGCACGTATTTCAGATAGCCAACAGCTGCGCCAACCATGAACGCTCCGATGGTCGGGCCGATGTACCCGCCCCTACCGAGGAACGAGAACACAGCACCGGCGGCACCGAGTGCGACCACGAACATAACGATGGCGGAACCATCGTAGTTGGGGCCGAAGAGTGTGGTCAGTGTATATACGACCTCTTCTCCGGTGTCCGGGTCGGTCCCTTTCACGTCTCCAACGGCGTTGACAATGAAGTTCTCGATTGGAGCCATGATAGCGGGACCAATGGCATAGCCAGCAAACCCACCGGCGATAACCAGGGCGGGCTTGGCTATCTTAGACAGGGAGGAGCCCACCTTTGAGACAGCGGATGTTGCCTTTGATGCATATGACTTCATATCATCCTTCTCCTCTGACTTTGATAGTCATTCTACAATTTGTATGAAACCTATAAATATCTATGTATCGCTACAAAAACTATATATATACTCGAAATACTATAGAGTATCGCTGGGGTGTGTATGAGCAATACTGCCAGGGATTCAGGAATAGTCATAGAATGTGTAGTTTGTCGAATTCAAAACAATGAGCAACGGGTCGAAGTATGGTCCGACGAGAGGGGCATACACATGATGTGCCATACCTGCGGTACTAAACGCAGTCTTCTGGTGGGAGACGAATGAGCCACAGGAAGACCAAGGAGAACGACCTGGAGAACAAGAGCAAGGAAGATGCCATGCAGGACATGGTCGGCAAAGCATCGGAGTTTGCGTACGAGAAAATAAGCCAGGCCATGCAACATGACGCCGAGAGGTTGAACGATAAGTTCTTGCAAGACTTCGTGAAGTTGCAGGAAGACTTCCGAAAGGAACTCATTGATGCAATTGCCGCCGATATGGAGAAGTTGTTTGCACGGCTCGACAAGCTCCTGGAGAATCAGGCTGCCATGTGGCATCAGTTGACGGGGAATGGTAATGGTGAGAGAAAGTAAGGTCTGTCAGTACTGCGGTCGCCACTTCAAGACGAAGGGCGGGGCTGGCAATCACGAGCGATTCTGCAAGAAGAACCCGGACCGGTCATTGACACGGGAGAAAAAACCAAATCCCAAGGAAGGAGCCACGTTCTCGTCTGAATGGGGCGAGGATTCCGGTCAGGTCAGGATAGGAGAGGGCGGTGTTGACCGTGGTCAGGTTGGCAAGATGGACCCGAAGGTACAGCCTGGGCAGTTCTCGTACTCGATAGGCACTGAACTGGTGGAGCAAATCTACGGCTTTCTCAATACTCTGGCCGGTTACAAGTATGGTGACCAGGGCTCTCTGAGACTTACAGACAGGCAGAAGGGTCAACTGGACGCCGCATTCGCTGCCGGGGGTGTCGGTGCGACCAACAATCCCTGGGTGGCCATTGCAATCATCATGGTACCGAGTGTGGCCATGTTCGTTATAGCCAATTGGTCAAGATTCAAGGAGAACGAGTTCTTCCAATCCTTCACCTCGAAGGACAGGGAGAAGAAGGACAAGGAAGAGCGAAAAAGGAGAATGTTCGATGGAAACAAGGTCAGACAGGAGCGACAGGAGCGATTACAGCGAGCGAGGGAAAAGGCCGTGGAAGCAGTTTCCCCTGTGCAGCCCTCCACCCCAATCGAAGAGTACCATGTTGCTGACGGGTCTGAGGGGCCAGGGAAAGACCTACCAGGCGACGAGGATAGCATCCTGCTGGATGGGCAGGGCGCCGACCCTATGGTTCACCGGACTAAAAGGCTGTGACCCGGAGCTCAATCACTTGCCCTGGGACTCCGTTGTATCCACTGTCGAAGAGCTAAGAAGCAGGCCGGGGAACGCCGTGCTGGTCATGCCCAGCCCTGGCCAGCCAGCGAGCCAGTACTTCGACAATGTGAACGCCATCCTGGACTTCGTTCTTGCATGGAAAAGGCAAAACCCCGCAACACCGTTGCTGGTGGTGATTGACGAGGCTCAGGAGTATAGTACGAAACTATCTTACAAGTATCAGGCCGTGGATGCGGTCATCAACACATCGAGGGCGTTGAATGTGAGCGTGATAATGACGAACCCCAACCTGCAGTCGGTATCAATCAACATATTTTCCCAGTGCACGTATTTCGTGATGTTTTCTGACGTGCCAGGTCAGAGAGAGTGGTACGAGAAACATACCGGGAGTCAATTTCGGGCCGAGGACTTGATGCATCTGCACAAGAAATGGCATGGTCTGATGTTCGACAAGGACGGCATGGATTTGTATTATGTGTATCCGGATGGCAGTTTCGAGATGGTCCGGGATTTGGAGAAGGAATTGATGAAGGATGTTGATGTTGATGAGGAGAGCGAGACCGGAGAGGAAGACGACGACGAAGGTGAACAAGATGGTGAACCTGAAGAAGAAGAACGTGGAGCTGGAAGTGACGAACTGGATGATGGAGGAGCTGGAGGAGCTGGAGTACGTGGAGAGGTTAGCCATTCAGAAGTTAATGGACGGCTTCAAGAAGGTAAAGGTGAAAATAGAAGGGACCCTCACGTGGGTCGAGGAAGATTGATACTATGATGATGAAAGCATATATCAGGGAGTGCGTCGATGCATTACATACGGCGTTAGGGGCATTGAACTTGACTGAGGACGAGAGACGTGCGGTCGTGGCGGCGTTTGCGATGGAAGAGGCAGGGGTGGAAATCACATGGCGTTGATACTGGTAACACTGGATAGCTGTACGGTATCAGCCCTGATGCATACCCTATGGTATGGTGCTCACAAGGAGCACATGCCGGTCTCTACATGGGGGGTCGGAGACAGCCATACCGTAGGTGCTCACGGGGTCCTGGTCAGTGGAAAGCCGTTAAGCGAGATAAAAGAGGACCTGCCACCGAGGGCAGGGGCGGACTACAAGCTGACAGAGAGCTATGCAGACGGTCTGAGGGTCCTGCAATCAAACGAGAGTGTGGCGACGCATTCTGTCTGTGGCATACCCTGTCTGGCTCCCATATTTGGCTGGGGGAAAGTTGGCTGGGACTCTCATGTCAATCCCAAGGGAGGCACAGCGTATGCCTGTCTGCAAGCCTTGAAGAAGTTGGAGCTTGGTGATAGGACGTTCGTGATGCTCAATGTAGGAGACACCCATTATTATTATGGTGGCGGGCAGGATGACGAGCGGATTGTCCGTAGTCATAGATATTGCTATCACGAGGCTCACAAGGCACCTCTGCCCGAGAACTATGGCTGGAAGTACTGGGGCATGCAGATTGCCAAGGCCGATTCAGCCCTGGAGTTATTGTATGGCGAGTTGTTGCGGGACCACTGGTGGGTGGTGACTGCGGACCACGGGGAGGCGTTCCCTCAGTTCGATGGTGGTAAGTATGGGCACTGGGGCTGGAACGATTGCGACAGTGTGATGACCGTGCCCTGGTTCTCCAACGTGCCGGAATTGATGGGTAGGAAGTTCTCGACGACCGAGGAGTTCTTGCCCTGGTTGTTGGACTGGGATTGGCGGGCGTATGATGCGAAGGAGTGGCAGGGTGCGGCCGGGAGTCAGAGGAAGAAGGAGCTGACCCCTCAGGAACTTCCGCCACATATTCGTGACAAGTTATTCAAGTTGGAAGATAGCGAGAAGGATAGCGATGGAGGTTGTGACACATGCCAGGCGAAGAAGAGGCTAACGGGAAGCGAGAAGAGGAAGTTAAAGAGGCTGAAGAAGGAGCTACAGGAGAAGAGTATCGAGTAATCCGTGTTGCTGACTTTTCGGGTCGTGTGGTACGGAGGTTCATTGTATTGTCCGATGATTACTGGGTAGAGGAGCGGGTCTGATGGAGTGGTGGGTCTGGGTATTGCTGGCCACAAACATCCTGATGGCTATAATCGTGGTTGGCACCACGATAGGTACGTTCTTCTTGTTGCGGAATCTTGGTGCTCTCATCAAGAGTCAGTTACTGCAAGCGTTGGATGACAAGGAATTTGTAGAGAGCGTGGTGCAGAAGGTTTTCAAATAGATATATACCG
>Ga0180433_10010178_pt1 | contig 11367 bp, 7 predicted proteins | sample SS_ome_8_FD_132980 | JGI IMG/M metagenome (GOLD analysis project Ga0180433, IMG submission 132980) | Hypersaline lake sediment archaeal communities from the Salton Sea, California, USA - SS_1_D_1 metaG | ecosystem: Environmental > Aquatic > Non-marine Saline and Alkaline > Hypersaline > Sediment... | reverse complement strand
TGATATGCGCCTGAAAAAAAATTATTCATATAACGAGGCAACACAGGAAGTTTTATTGACCTATCTTTTGTTGCAATACTTTTCTGAACTTGAATTGATCGATGAACGAACAATACATTTGATTGCAGATTTGCAACGGCAAAAACTTCCGGTCATGGCACTGACAACACGGTGTCTTGCATTAGCAGAGCATACAAAAAAAGAACTGCAACGACTCGGGGTTCATTTTTCTATTAGCTGTCCATACGAAAGTGATATCGAACTTGGCGTCACTCACGCAAGTCGGTACACAGACGGTATTATTTTTGGTGCAAACAATCATAAAGGAAAATTGTTGCTCCAGTTTTTTGAAAAAACTCAGTACTGGCCCAAAAAAGTTATCTTCTTAAACGATAAACTCTCAAACTTAACACCGGTTGCAGACGAACTTGAACCACGTGGCATTGAGTTTGTTGGTCTTCGATATGCAGCAGAAGATGAACGCAAAAAACAGTTTGACAAACAAACAGCAAACGATCTTTTGTATGAGTACAAAAAAAAGTTAGGAATCGTTCCGTTGGAAAGGCCTAAAAATGAAAATAGGAACAATCGAAGCGCTACGACATAGTATCGAAAAAAAACTTGCACAAAAATATGATGACCCAATATTGTGCACACAATATTCATGGTGGATACTCGAAGCATTAACAAAACAAAAAAAAGAACAGTTAATCGCACGTTCTATTGATGACTTATCAGAAGAACAGCTCAATCAACTAGACACCTGGATGCTCCGGCTAGTCGACAAAAGTGAACCTCTTCAGTACATCATTGGGCACACGCCATTTTTAGATATAACTATTTTGCTTGAAATTCCAACACTCATTCCTCGTCCAGAAACAGAAGAGATGTGTGCAAATCTCATTGAGCAACTGCAAAAACTCAATAATCAAAAGCTAACTATTTTGGATATTGGAACGGGTACCGGGTGCATCGCACTATCGCTTGCACACGCGCTACCGAATGCACAGGTGTATGCAACCGATATTTCGGACGCAGCACTAAAACTTGCACAAACCAATGCAGAGCAAAATAAAATAAAAAATGTAACGTTCATAAAGTCTGATGTGTATAAAGGTATCCCTTCTGGTTTAACATTTGATCTGATTGTTTCTAATCCACCATATATTTCAAAAACAGAATGGGACAATCTTGATGACTCGGTAACTCAATGGGAAGATCGCATTGCATTGATTGCTGATGACAAAGGGTTGGCAATTATTAAACGCATTGTTAAAAAAGCACCAGCATTTTTGCATGAAAATAAAGAAATGGCGCGACTCAATATTGCACAACTGATTTTGGAGGTAGGACACACACAGGGGCCATCTGTTGCAAAACTATTGGAAAACGCAGGCTTTGATGCTATAACAATCAAAAAGGATCTAGAAGGTAAAGACCGCGTTGTCGCCGGGAGAGTAAAAGATGTGGCCGTTCAGCAAAAAAAAACATAGGCTGCTCGTAGTTTCTCTGTCTCCACAGCATCTTGTCTGTAGTGTACTTGAAAAAAGCAATAAAAAAGATTTTCAGTGTGCGCTTCTTGCATATGAACGAACATCACTGAAACGGTTAGAGTTTGCACAAGCGATTCCGTTTAATACAACATCACTGAAAAACATGATCACGCGTTTTATAAAAAAACATCAACTACAAAATATTGAAAGTGCACTGTCTGTTTCTGGTCCACGTGTTCTTGAAAAAATTATAACCGTTACAAATGCACATCCAGAAAAAAAAGATTTTAATCTTCCAGAACTCAAAACGGCACAATGGGAATCGCTGTATCTTTGTCCATCACAAAAAAATGGTTTTGATTTTTTTGTTTGTGCAATGGAACCATATCACCTTTTTTCGTATAAACTTTTGGCACAACAATGCGGCATGCATTTAACAACACTGACAACTGCAAAACTTGCACATTTATATCTGTACAAATATTTGCATGCACAGCAATTTCGCCAAGCAAAACTTTCGTTAGACTTACTACAACAACGGTACGACGTACACACTCTTTGCCCAGAAAAAGATGTTATTGATGCTGTTGAATTTCACTTAAAAACACCTATTGATGCAAAGAGAGAAGCCCTGTTTTTAAAATCTTCGCTTGGTCTTTTTTTAGCCGAAAGATCGTAAATGGATAAAATTAATTTTGTTTCTGCAGCACCAAGAAAAAAAACGCAATGGTCATCAAAGGCATCGCTTCTTTTTGTTTTGAGTATTACTGGCATTGTTATTTTTTTGCAAATCAGACAATGGAACACATTAAAAATAGTAAAACAAAAAAAATCACAGCACGATCAAGCGCTCATGCAACAGCAAATCATAAAAAAAAATAATGACCAACTCGCAGGAGAAAAAACTGAACTAGAAAAACGACTTCGCAAACTAAAACAGGCACAGGGAAGCGCAAATCCGTACTTTAATCTTTTTGCAGCAATCACACAACAACTGCAAACTGTTGGCACTTTGCATGCGCTGCAGCTATTGAAGAAAAAAATACAACTGACAATCAAAAGTCCAGACATAAAACGGGCAACGCAGTTTATGCAAACCATTCGTGCGTTGCCCTCGGTATCGTCACTTAATCTTGTTTCTATTTATCCACAAGAAAACAAACTTCTTTTTGCAATGGATGGAAAACTTAGCTAACACCAAAAAGTTCCAAACCTGATTCTGGTAGATACGCAACCGCAAACGTTTCATCGATAATATTGTAACGACGCGACGTTTTTGCTCCGCTCTCTTCTTCTTTTACGTACACTTTTTCCATAACTTTCATAAGAAGCTCTTTGAGTCCGTCCAACTTGAAGGATTGGTCTTTAATCGTTACGGTATGACCAAGAATTTCTGCTACAAACTCTTTAATGACTAACGGTTTTCCTTCAGCCAAATCTTCCAGACTTGCCTCCGCAGAAAATTTCTTCACGTTGAGCGCACCTTTAACAATTTTCGCTCCAATCCTCATCATTTGGCCAAGCGGAATAGTGACTAAACCTCCAACAAAACCTCCTGCCTGGACAGCAATTTTTCCAGTAACTTCCTCTAAATTAAGCCCTATATCTTTGCGTGCTTGCATTCTGACAAGCTTAAATTGCAAAGCCGGAACATTTCTTACCAGTTCACACATACGTCTTAAGCCAACCTGCCAACGCTTTGAATATTTATCTTTACAAAAGGCTTCTTTCTTTTTTAATTTTCTTATTAGATCGTATATTTCAGCCTCTTTTTGTATTTTCTTCTCTTCATATTTTTCTTCTATGTCTTTGATCATTTTATTTTGCAATGCTTTTAATTTTCCTTGGAGATCGCCCAGAAGATCATCTGCAGCTTTGCTCAAAAGATCGGCAAATTTATTTAAAGCAGTTTGTTTAACATCAATGCTACCAAGTAATTCAGAGAATTTTCTGCCAAGCAATGATGCTTTGACATGAAGATGTGCATCAACAAGATCTGACCAGAGAAAATCTGCCTTAAGTTCAAATCCTTTTGCAGAAATTTCAATCTCGCCCCCTCGTTTTATGCCACCAAGCAACGGTGTCTCAACGGTACAATCTGCATGCAAATACTGTGCCAACGGACTTGCCATAAAGTCAAACACCAGCCCCTTTACCCCTTCTTGCCCCGTTCCGGTTATGCGCAACAATGGTTTTTTCTTTGGACCGATAACAATTTCTTTAACGAAAATATTTCCGCTCACCTGATTATCAGAAAAGAAAAATCTTCCTTTGCCACCCCAACCAAATAGATTCAGATTCCCAACCTGTACCTCAATTCGTCTGTCTTCTTCGAATGTTTCACGAGGAACAAACGCAAGTTTAAAGTCTTCAAGTTCAACATTTGGAACTTTTTCCACAAACTTTTCATAAAAAAGAACATTTTTATCAAAGATTCGCGCAAGACCTTCTGTGTTTTTAAACCAAAAGCCAACAAGATCTTTTAATCGTGCAGTTCCCTCAAAAATAAACGTCAAATCTCCAACGCCAGTGCCAGCGGTTATGGCTCCTTTTGCTTGCGCTGAAAAATAAGATTCCATTATCCCTGCCGCAAAAGCGGTATTCAAACCAGAAACAACCAGTGACCCCTCCGACGCAAGAAGATTTACAAGATCAACAACAATTCCAAACCGCATGTCACCAACATGAAAATTTGGAACAACAGCATTCCTAATCCATCCATCCATCTCAGCATAAAATTCCAAATCTTCTGGGAAAATATATTTACCAGTAAGACTAAGTTCAACAGGTTTTTTTTGTAGTGGGAACAGCACATTCAACCCACCTTTAAACGCAATAACTGGCGTTGCTTGCTGCGTAATTAGACTTTCTACAGCAATAATCATTTTCAACGGTGTCGTTTCTAACCAGCGAGCAAACTTCACTTTTGTTGGCAAATCTATCAGAATCATGGAGCCAATAAGTTGCGGATTTAAACCAATTGCCCCCTGCATATCAAGAGGGCCTGCTTTAGCAAGACGCCCACCAAACAATTTATCTAATTTTTCAAACAAAGGACCGGTCGAACTCACCGTTCCAAACAAATTGATTCCTTCACGCACTTCACGCTCTAAAACTGGGTCAACATAACGAGAACTAGAAAGTGCAAACCACAGTTCATGAAATTCAAGAAGATCTAAAAATTTTGGATCGAACTTTTTTGTTTTTGGAAAAAAGTCAGAAAACTTCCAGGTCTTGGGTAACCGTATAACAATGCTAAATACGCGACTGCCAGCCTCATCTTTTGCAGCAACAATACGACCCCACGTTGTAAAATCAAAAATATCAACCTGCCCGGTTATACTAAAACCGCCCTTACCATCAAGCGCCAACTTAGGAACACGCATAACAATCTTGTCTAAAATATTTTTTACTTTTCCTGGCAAAGGAATAAGACTGATAATCGGAATATCCCGGAAATAAATTTGCTTCAATTCTTCGTCTGCTGATCCAAGCAAACCAACAAATGCCTCTTCAGCTGCAGGATCACGCTCAATTCCAAATGATGCAAACAAATCACCTGTTTTATCTTTTGGTGGTTCTGGAACTTCTATCGGTTTAGGTGGCCCCTCCGGAACGCTTACCGTTACACCCTCAAAAGTAAATTCGGTAGGAATTTCTGGTTCTTCAAAAACAACATCTTTAGTAAACGTAGTTGTAGAAAAAAGAAACAAAAAAAATAAAAGCTTTTTTATCAGCTTCATAAAAAATCTCCCCTTCGATACGCCTGCCTCACCCTACGGATTTGTCAGGCACTCAGGACAGGCCTTAAAAAAACATGACCACACTCGTGGCCATGTTAACAAGGAAGAAAAAAAAGATGCAACAAAATGGGAAAATTAAAAATCAATTCCCAAAATGAATCCTACGGTTGTAACCTGCGCAGAAAATCTTCCATTAAACGGAACCTTTGCAAACAGTTCAAGATACGGATGCACACGGTATTCATGATTAAAGTCATACGAAAGACTGAAAAACGCATTGTGCATTGTCCACTCTTCTAAACTTTTTGCGGTATTCGCAATTTTTTCTGAGTACTGCAAGTCACGCAGTGTTAGTGAATCTTCACCATGTCTGAAAAATTGGTACGCAATAGTTGCAGAAAGGCCGCCCCAAAATTTATATGCTTGTGCATACAAAGTAAATCGTTGCAAAAATCCATACTCTTTAAACGCATTTACTTTTTCGAGTAAAAGAAGTTCGGTTTGTTCTTCGTGCGTTTTGATTCGCCTGCATTTTGTTTTTCCCAAAAAATGTTGTAGCTCAACATCAATCCCTGCACGCAAATACGCTCTAAACGTTAAATCGATTCCCGCACCAAACACAAAACCAAAACTACCATCTGCACCAAACGGAAGTGCAAAAATTTTATCTTCGTCTGCTCGTTTACCACTTGGCATGGAGCACCCACCAAATGCACGGACGCGAACATTTTTTAAAAATGGTTTTGTTTGTCTAAAATTTTCTAACCACTCTAAAATAATCGAAAGGTCTCCTGCGCCAGACCGACTCCACCCACCAAGATACAATCCTTTACCAAGCGTGCACGCATGTGCAAACAAGTCATCTGTTAAATACGCTTTGGTACGCGCATCATCTGCAGTAATATCTTGTGTTTGGTTTTGCCAGCGCACATTTTTTAATTTTGAAAAATAAAATGGCATGTGTGCACGAATCGCAAACCCTTTTGGCAATGCCCATCTTCCAGACAAAGAAAGTCCATTCATAGACAGATCACCACACACTAAATAGTGTCCACGTACGCCATCATCATTTGCACCAACTTGAATTCTTTTTTGTCCGATTGCTGTTTCGTCTGCAAACCCATCAAGCATTTTTAATGCATTTTGATCCGGGTTCCAAATACGCAAGACATTAACATCACATCCACATTCGTCATACCCTTTTGCACAAGAAACACTAAACTCTCCCAGTGTAGTGAGCTGCATCCTGTAGTCGGGATTGCGTTCCGCCTGAAACAAAAATTGCTGCGGGTGAGCAATGTTCATAGAAAACAACGAGTTGGAAAAACTGAAAAGAAGAACGGTCGCTATAAACCGAGTAGTATATTTTTTGTACATCACAACAAAGACCTCTTTCTTGATTGTAAAATTTTAAACCTTATTCATTGACAAGCAGACCAGAGTCCGACGCTAAAAATAGATTTCCTGCCCCTGTTGCACGTCCCATTTGTACAATGTCACGAATACAAGAGATTGACGCTCCAGCATCTTCTCCGATAAGCATCGGTGCACCACGCCCAGGACGAACGTAAGACGTAAGAATTCTAAACATCGGATCATTTGGAAAATCTTTTTCCTGTGTTGAAAAGTGAAGGAACCCATCGCTAGAGACAATATTTCTGAACGTTCCATATGTGAGCAGATAAGAAAAAACGGACTGACCATTTTTTTGTGTGTAAAAATCTTCTAACGGCTTAACAGTATTTGCATCGATATCATCATTCAAATCACCTGCAACAAAAAATCTATTGAGCGTTGCTCTGTTTTTTCCTGGATGCGCAGAAAGCACAAGTAAATTTCCGCCTTCTTTTAAATCTTTATTGAATCTGGAGATAGGAATTAATTTTTGTACGGACTTATTGTCGTTATCCGGAACCGTTACCATGGTCCACCCAACATCTGCAGGCGATGCAGCAGTAGAAACATCTCTACCGTTTCCAGTTCTGTAGATACCCTTGCTTGTTGCAAGAACACACAGTTTTGCAGAAACAACAATATCTAAAAATGTTCCACCCTCACCAGTCACTTGATCCACAGTTGCAAGGGTGACTGCAGTAAAATCGTTTCCAACCAAATCGATTCTATCAAGTTTTTTGTCGGTCAACACGTACAAAAAGTCGCCATCATTTACAAGTTTGCGTACAAATTTGTAATTGCCAATTGTTTTAAATGCCATGTCTACAACAATGCCATCAAAACCTGTTGCAAGCATTCCCGAAACACCAGAACCATCATCATTAACAAGCGCTGCAAGTCCACCCGGTCCACCAACAAACAAACGCGTAGATCCTGCTTTTGTTTCTGACTCGTAGCCCAAAGCCGCTGCCTCAATTGGTCCAACAGTATCCAACTGCCCACCTTCTACAACAAGAACTCGTGTTGTAGCGGCAGGGGTTTGTGCAATTGTTCCGTTATCAAAAGAAACAAGATTGTTAGAAAATGTTCCTTTTTCTACCACAACTCCACCTGTTTGCACGAGTGCAACCTTTTTCAATCCCGTAGTAATTGCAAGAGAGATATCTTTGAGCGCAGGCTCTTCGCGGAAAAAACCAAACCAGCCATGAACGCCCCCGTCTTCTCTTGGAAATCTTGCATTGATAACTGAAACTAAATCACCAAGACCAGTTTCATCTCCCGAGCCCCACTGTGTACGTCTGACAACCTGCGCTGCAGCAGCATCGCCCGAATTTTCATTTTCGATGGTCATGAGACTTCCATCTTTACTGTCAAAACCAAAGCCAATAATTTTTGATTCTGTCGCATGAACTGGACGCCAACCAGTCCAGCTGATGTTTTTTCCTTTTTCATCAAAGATTGGGCGAGAAAAAAGAATTCGCTGCTTAACCTGGCCAGTATTAAAACCTTCATCAACTAAAACGTAGACCGCGTCACGATACACGCACATGTCGACAATATCTGCACCGGTTTCACCTGCACCAACAATTGCTTCTTCAGAATTCACTATAAAAATATCTGCGTTACCTTGCGCTGCATCATTGAAAAAACGACCCGCAAGCCCCGTCAGCCCGGAATCATCTGTTAAAAATTTATTAAATGGATCTTGTGTGACATCCGCAAGCGTTCCAATTTTGCTCATCTGCGATCTGTTGTTTACAAGCGGAACAGCAAACACTTGCCTTTGTGTATCTCCCGATGAAGCATTGCCACCGAGAACAATCAAATACGGTAGCCAGGTGCTTGTGTACATGGTACGAACTTTATGAATCGTCACCGAACTAGCACTCGTTCCTGTCCCAACAATCTCATCATCACCCACAAACACAGTATCCGGTGTAATAGCAGACAACGAAAGCACGTAATTTGCATTCAGCGAACCAACAACCACTGCACGCGCACCACCCGCCACCAGACCAGACGTAACATCAAGCCCAACGTACAAACGTTTAAATTCTCCATCCCAATGCATGTCTTGGACAGTCAAAGAATTCAACGTTGAAGCAATCTTTACTGCAGGAGTATTTACATCCAAAGCAGTTGTACCTCGATAGATCAATCGATCTCGTGTGACTTCTTTGTCTTCTCCTGTCTTGCTATCTTTGATTGTTTCTTTTGTTTTTCCGTACAAAATAACTGCGATACCACTGCCGTCATCACCAAACGATCCACCGTTTGGCGCAACCGCTGCAAAAATAACACTTGAGCCTGAAGCAAGGTTTGTAATTTGAGGATTCGGATCACCATTGGCATCTTTTAAACCGGTAACAGAAAGCAACACTGTTCGTTTAGTGATCTCATCTGTTTCTTCATTTTTTTCTGCCAACACCCGACTGAAATAATAAATCGTTTGTTGATCATTTTCTGGAACAACAACAGGATAGTTTCCCATCATTGTTAAAAAAGAAATTTTTTGATTGTACAACGGATTGTCTGTGTCGTTGTAATTAACTTTTGCTTGCTCAACGGTAAGTGGAATAAATTTTTCACCACCACGATCAAAAGAAGAAAGTGCATATTCACCAGTTTCTACGTCCGTTGTAGGATTAGGATGCGCGCCAACATAAAGTCGCCCCCCATCAAAAGCAAATCCATAATCACGCACTGCAAACGTAAACGATTCTGTGGCATCTTCACCTGCATTACCTTCAAGCAATTTTGTTTGCGTTGCTGGCGTACTTAACAAACAAGAAAAAACAAATACGGAAAAAATTTTTTTTATTTTGTGGTTTAGGCAATTCATTGTGCTGCACCTTTTACTTGAGAAAAACTTTTTTGTCATGTCGATTTTAAAAAAATCTCGAACACTTATTTTAAGGAAAATAAAAAAAACTACCAGAGCAGCAAAAAAAGCACTCAAAAAAAATATATAAAAATAAATGCAGGAAAAAGTTTTCTCAAAAACACAAAACATTTCCAAAAGAAAAAAACTGTGCTATAACTCTTGTAACCAAACAAAAAAATAAAAATTTTTTATAATCGTTCTGTAGGGGGGACATGCATACAAAACTTCTTTCCGCTTGTCCGGTTGGTGTTGGTGCACGGATTGTGCAAGTTGAAGTTGACCTTGCATTTGGCATCCCAAGGTTTGACATTGTTGGTTTGCCCGACGCGGCAATTAGAGAAAGTAGTAAACGAATTATTTCTGCCGTAAAAAATTGCGGTTTTCGTTTATCTGCAAAACGAGTCACCGTAAATTTAGCACCCGCAGATTTAAAAAAAGAAGGAACGCTTTTTGATTTACCGACTGCTGTTGGTATTTTGCGTGCACTCAAAGAAATTGAATTGCCACTCGAATTTAAAAAAGAAACATTATTTATTGGAGAACTTTCACTCGATGGAGCAATTCGTCCAATAAAGGGTGCGCTTGCTGTTGCATACGATGCAAAACGCGCAGGAAAAAAAAGAATAATTTTACCGCGAGCAAATGCAAAAGAAGCAGCGCTTATTAAAGAGATAGAAATTATTGGCGTGCATCACTTAACAGAACTGGTTGCATATCTGCGTGGTGAACACAGCATTGAACCGACAAAAAATTCTTTGAAACTTTTTGCGCAAGAAAAGAAAACAACGGACCTTGATTTTTCGCAAGTCAAAGGACAGCGACAAGCAAAACGCGCATTACAAATTGCGGCGGCGGGACGTCACAACATTTTGTTTATAGGTCCACCGGGTTCAGGCAAAACAATGCTTGCAAAACGGTTACCTTCCATCATGCCGCCGCTCAGTTTTGATGAAATTTTACAAACAAGTAAAATTTATTCCATCTGTGGAAAACTTGACGGTAAACCATTAGTTTTTGATAGACCGTTTCGCAATCCGCATCACACTATTTCGCAAGCTGGTCTAATTGGTGGTGGTTCGTATCCACAACCAGGAGAAATTAGTCTTGCACACAACGGCATTTTATTTTTAGATGAGTTGACCGAATTTAAACGTGACACACTAGAAGTCATGCGCCAGCCACTTGAAAATAAAAAAGTAAGCATTGCGCGCGTACAACAATCATTAAGTTTTCCTGCATCATTTTTATTAGTCGCCGCACTTAACCCATGCCCGTGTGGTTTTTTGGGTGATAAAAAACGCGCATGTTACTGCACCAACCAACAAATTAATCGATACCTTTCAAAACTATCTGGCCCACTGCTTGACCGTGTTGATTTGCAAATCAGTGTGCAATCTGTTGCGTACGACACCATCAAAGCAAAAGATATTCCAAACCAAAGTTCTGCGCAGCTTTTAGAAAAAATAAATATTGCACTTGCGATGCAAAAAAAACGATTCAACTCTGCAGACAAATGGAACGCACACATGCCAGCAGATGAGATAGAACAATTTTGTGTACTAACCGACCCAGCAGAACAGTTGGTCAAAAAAGCGTTCGAAGCATTGCACCTAAGCATGCGTGGGTACCATAAATTACTGAAAGTTTCTCGTACCATCGCAGACCTAGAGGGCAGCGAGCTCATCGATTTACCACACATCAGAGAAGCGATTATGTACCGCTCGTTGGATCAAAATTTAGAAAAACATCGAGGATAGGGCCCTTCGATACCCCCTCGGTAAACTCGGGGTACTCAGGACAGGCATCGAAACTTTAAAGGAAGTTTTATGATTTGTGGAATAGGTATCGATTC